>JACCEB011800140.1_pt1 | contig 66467 bp, 65 predicted proteins | sample 7454761 | NCBI WGS metagenome assembly JACCEB01 (sample SAMN15323454, study PRJNA562643) | freshwater metagenome | isolation source: river surface water | place: USA:Blue River Watershed | collected 2017-08-18 | reverse complement strand
GGATGCTATTTCGGGTTCCGGCGAAGTTGCGGCTGCGACCGATGACGACAACCCTACATCATTATCCATATCAATTTCTACATTTGCGTGAATAAACAAACTCGATACCAATTCCAATGCCTTTTCAGATAGCCGTTGGCAATGTTCCAAACGCGCAGTGACAATCTCGTAATCAACCGAAAGTTGTGCTAGGCCTTTTTGATTTTCTTGTTGTTGTTTTTGTGTAACTGTGCTTATTGATTTGATTTTTCTCCATTTTTTCCATGCATTTTGGGCTTGTTTATATTCGGCTTTGTTAGTGTTGATTTGTTCTAGAGCCTCTCTGATAGTCATATCTGTGCCTCTCGCTTCTTCTTCATCGTCGGAGTCAGTATTGTCATTACGATGACCCGGATAATAGATATGTGGTTCGTCAATAAGCACATGCGAAATGCGCGTCAACAATTGCTGCATAGAATCATTCGACACAAAATTCAACAATTCGTCAACCGACAACTTGTTGTCTATGTCAAAGATTTTTTGTCGGATCGTTTCATCAATTACCACCGTCGCAAGCGTCGATTGGTAAACATCATGCTCAATTTCAGACAATTCAACTCCCCACAGTCCATCAATCGGTAAAATCCGATTCAACACTAGGAGCGCGCGACGCACAAGTGCCACTTCATCCGGGGGAAGATAATCCCCGTTATTAACGTCATACATTTCCGGCCAACGTTTCATCGCAAGGCCTCGAAACACATACACCGATTCCAAGTACTTACGTACCGATGCATTCATCGCGGTCAAGCTGTCCGCCCGAATGTCGTTGCTCATTCTTTTTTCTGCTAGTCATACAAAAAAATCATGTCCGCAACTCATAGTTCAGTGGCGGCCGGGCAAACCGTGTACAGCGCCTTAGATACGCTGATGCGGACGATTCTCAGTTCAGGAAGACCACACGCCGATCTGATCCCCATGCTCAATCAATTTCGGTGTTATCAACTCTCGGTGTTGGGGCAAATGTTTGAACCCACCGCGCACAAGATTCAACAATGGATGCAGATCGTTCGGACAAACATGTTGGCCACCATCAAAAGCAGACTTCCGTCCGGCGCGGCCGACGACAACCTATTGTTCCGAACCTTCTTTCCGTCCTACGCGGAAATCATCAAAGCCAGTTTCGCGGAAATCCATCGAGGTTTCGGCACGCTCTACCAGGACATGCGTTTGGCGTCGCTGCAAAACCCAACGCAAAGCAACGCCAACGATCCACACGAAGTAGTCATCGCGTATTTCATGGCGGTCTTTGTCTACTGCATCACACACATCGTGCAAGACTTGCAAAGCCCGCAACCGTTCGACCTGAAGTTTCCAAAATGCGGATCCTACCCAACCACCTTTCGCGTAAGCGCGGAATTCAACCGACCGGAGTTTGTGGAAGAGAAGTTGACGAAATTGTCCTACATGCTCAACGATATTGTGGATACGCCCATCATTTATGCCGGCGGCATGCCCTCCTGGATACCATTGGATGCATCCATGATCGAACTGCGTCGTCAGTTTCGCTTCGACAAATCGCCGCCGGCGCCGAAACTCTCCCAACGCATCTTATCATCGCTTCAATCAGCATATCAGTATTTGATGAACTTCGTATCCAAAAAGACATCACACAAACCGCTCCTCGACGCAGACCCATATGTCGATCCCGCGCCGGAAACGATCCCCACGAGTGGCAAAGATATCTTTGCACTCAAATTGGCCGATTTGTTCACCAAAATCGAAGTCACCAACGACCACGACGATGATACAGGCATCTTGCAGCGCGCGATTCAAAACGTATTGGCCGAAGCAGAACAGACCGGGTCGTTGCCTGCTGTCGACAGCCTTTCCCTCTACACGTTACTGACGTCGACGAAGGTGCATGATAGTTTTCGGTTGTTGTCGTATCAGAAGATGTTGGAGTTGAATGAACAATTATTGCAGGCAATCATGTACGCGTCGAATCTGAAACACAAACGCCTGGAACGACAACGGGTCATGGATGCCCAGCGACAGAAGATGCGCGGACCGATCACTGAAGAACTGTTCGAGCGCCGCGACCGACGGGTCATGGATGCACAACGACAGAAGATGCGCGGACTGGTCACCAAACAGCTTCTCGCACGACATCGGATGAAACAAGCTCAGTCGTTCAATCGTACGTTCCCGCCGCAGGTACGAACCAACACCACGTCTCTCGACGACATGCCTCGCACCCGGCGCGTAACGTCAAAACATTCAGCGCCGGCGGCCATACCGTATCATGAGGCCATCCGACCCAACTACTATCAAGAACCGGAAGACGATATGAGGTTAGACGATATTTACGATAACAGCGAAGTGATTGTGGATTACCCAGACGATGAATCGTATGTCACGGAAGGTACGGAACCAGAACTGGATCATGCAGCAACCTATGCGGAAGACGATACGGTGACCTTCACGGGGCCGATCTTGACCGATTTGCAGGAAGCGTTGCGGTCGGCGACGTTACATCCTCCTCAGGACGAGCCGGACGACCCCGTGCTTGACTTTGCCGAGATTCATGAAGATCACCCCGAACCAGTGGTAGCCCCCGCCGACATGCTCGATCGCCATCGCCAGCAACAGCACATGCGCGGCCCGGTTGCCAAAGAACTGCTCGATCGTCATCGTCAACTACAGCTCCAGCGAAGCCGCCACGCATTCCATAGAGATTTTCCCCCGAACCCCCGTCCACAACAACAATCACTGGACCAGCGCACGAAACGTGTAGAATCACGTCATTCCGCGCCAGCCGCCGTGACATACCGCGAGAAATCGCGGTCGGAGCCGACGATGGTGATTCGCCATACGCAGAAGCCGCGACAATCTCGAAAAGTGAGTCTATGGTCCGTGCTCGTGGCGTTGCTGTTCTCCGCCGGGGTGATGCTCGCCGCACACAAATTCGGCACCAATGTGAATATTCGCATGCACGGCAGTGTTATCAAATATACGACCTTCACCAAGTCGCTGAGTTTTGACCTTGCGCGTCCTCAGATCGAGCCGCCGCGACTGACATACACGCCGCGACATCGCAAAAGTTTTCTGCATCGCATGAACGAATTTACCTCGACGCAAACGGAGCCTGCGCTACGCGACACCATCGACACCGTCATGGCCAAATTGCGCGTGCCACCGTCTTCCAGCCGATTGAATTTCTTGATTCACAGCTTTGCGTATTGGTTTTCGTTGCTGGACAATAGTGCAATGCGCAAGATGCAAGACTTGTTATCGGGCTCGACCGAACTCACCGACGAACTGATTCGGGAGGTGAACCAGCAAGGAAAACGCTTCAAACCCGCTGTTCCAGAATCCATATCGCGGGAACTGAACAACTCAACCTCAATTCCATTTATTTCCCCCGATGGCATACTCGCGTCCATCAATGTCGACAAGCCGACGATGACGAAACACGGCTCAGTCGTAAATATTATCGACTGGAGCGACGAGAAGAAATTGCAGGAGTTTGACGATAACCTGAGACACCAAATGTCTCGAGTCATGGAACGTGACTCCAACGTAGTCGTTGCCTTCAAAGCGGGGTTTGTAAACACGATTAGCATCATGATCGAAACAATGCGCAACAAATATCCAAAAGAAATCGCCAGTGCGATGGCTCCCATAGCAGCGGTGACGTTGGCGAATGTGATGGGGATAACCGATCAGATCATGAATGTATTGGGAATGTTTCAATTCACCATGAACCAACAATTGGCGGCAATCAACGTCGCGCACAACATACTCAAGACTGGAATGGAAACGCGGAGTGGGTTGCTGTTGAAGAATTATTTGATCGATAAAAATAATTAAAACTTTATAGTGCTTTGGGAAAGAGGTTTCTTCGAATTTGCTAAGAAAGCACTCTTTGGTGGTGCATCTTCACTAAACAACTGTAACTAAATAAAAATGACTAGTAGAGAATCCGAACGATCCATCGACGATTACTTGTCGCGACGGTCGTTCGACACCTATTCGGTTACATCCTCGATCGGCTCTAAGTCATCCGTGCCCGGCGGCACCAAACGCAAGTCATATCGGAATACCGTATATGGAGAACTGCGAAAACACTTGAAGGAGTTGTTGGAGACAGGGAAATCCAAAAGTCGGGAGATCGGGATGTACATCAACCAACTGCGCTGCTATCATCTGTCGGTGTTGGCAGAAATGTTTCGGTCCACGGCGGAGGCGGTGATCGGATGGTTGTCCACCTTAAAGACGAATATGCTCGCCGTCATCAAACAAATCAAAATCGTGCATGCCGGCAACAACACGAACGACGACTTGCTGTTCCACGCATTTTTCCCGTCGATGGAAATCTTTCTCCGGAACAAATTCGACGAACTCCACGATCATTATCACAGCAGCTATTCGGACTTGAAACTATCGGCGCTGCTGACGCCCGAGACTACGCCGTATACGGATCCGATACGTGTAGTGATTGCGTATTTCTTGGCGGTGACGGTGTATTGTATTGACCATATGGTGCAACAGATGAAGATGGGACAGGCGTTGATCGGGTTGCCCGGGTCGCCATTTGAGAAATGTGCGTCGTATTTGAAGAACTTTCTCGCCGGCAAGGGAGAAGACTTCAACAACCCGAAACAGGTCAAAGAATATTTGGAAGAATTCAAAAATGAGCTCACCAATTTGTCGGCAACGCCGAGTGAGCAGATGTATCCCGGAACGTTACGCTCGTGGCTGCGACACCCGGCCTCGTCCATTACCGAAGCGCGAAAGAATTTTAGTTTTGCGAACCCACCCAAACAGAGCTTTTTTGCAAAGGCAGCATCTGCTGGTAATTATTTCATTGATGGGGCAAAATACGCGTCGAATAAAATCCGCGGGAATGCCTCGCCGAAAATGATCCACGAGAAGGACGATTACGTGAAGGCGCCAGTGTTGAATGAACAATCCGCATTGTATTTTGGCGACATTGGACAGTTGGTGGATAACGGCCAGCTGGAAAATTATAACGACCGCGAGCAGCAAGAACTGGATGAGTTGAAGCATGCGATCCAGGCGGTGTTGAGTGCCGTGAGTGAAAGCGGGCATATGCCGATTCATCACGATGCGCCGTTGTACACCATTTTGACGTCGTCAGAAATTCACGACAGTTTTCGGCTGTTGTCTCCGGAAACCATGCAGACATTGAGTCTGAAGCTCATTGATGCAATCCAACGTGCCGTGTCGGACAAACAACAAAAACTACTGGCGGAGATGAAGATTCAGCAGCAGACCGCACCGAGGCTGATGGAAACGAAACGAAAGAGCGCGCCACCCGCCGCCCAATACACGGATGCGTTGAGAGAAGATATTTCAGAGTGGATACCAACCGCTGCCGCTGCCGCCGAACCAGTCGCTGCCGCCGCCGAACCAGTCGCAGCTGCCGCCGAACCAGTCGCCGCTGCTGTTCATGCAAAATCACCAACGCGGCCGTTATTAATGACAGGGCTTGTTCCACGTTCGACCCAGCCGACAACCATTAATGCACATCGTTATCTTGCGACACCTCGGATAGTCAAAAGTCGTGTACCTTCACCGTTAGGCACCAAACGGATGATACCCGAAGGAAACGACCCATCAGCCGCCACCAAAACATCTCCGACGGTTGCGCCGGCAGCCACGTCTCCTGTCGCGCCAGATTCCAAGTCGTCGGAGACAGACGCCGTGTTGGTCGTTCACAATCCACGACGACCCAATATGTTCAAACAAGTTTATTTATGGGCAGTACTTGTCGCTCTATTTTTCTCCGCGGGGGTCATCACCGCCGGCATTCAACGCGGCATCCATGTCGACATCAACATCCGCGAAACGGTCATCAAATACACCACGGCCAGCGGCAGCTTGCGCGTGGATATGCAAAACATTACACAACCGTCTCTGCCCCCCACCCTGCTACCACCGCCGCCACAAGCTTTCCCGCAAGCTCCGATACCCGACGTCCAAACCGTGACCGACAAAATCAGCCAACAAACCATGTCGAAAATGCGCGACTTGACCAAACAGCTTGTTCCCTACCGATCGGCCGAAGACGTGATTCTCAGCAGTCTGCGACTGTGGATGCAGCAATTGTCAAACGAAGCCAAACAAGCCCTGGTCATGTCCCAATTCCAAAAGATTCTCATGGATGCGGAATTAACCCGCCGAACCTGTCAACAAATGACCAATTTCCAAACCCACATACCGGACCGTCTTCGCCGAATTCTTCAAGACCAAAAACATGTGTTCCCCTATTTCGTCCAAAGCGGAAAACAAATCCAAGTGTTTGTAGTGGATTTACAGTCTACCCACCCGCCCAGCAAGACACCGACCGTCGTGTTCACACAACCGGTGGAAGCATCGTCGGCTCCGGTAAATGCCAACATAACCGCCAAGGCCGCGGCCACATGGATGGCACGACAGCTTACCGACGACGAACCCGTCTCGCAACCCGTCGTCGCACCCGCGCCGGAAAACAGCTTGATCACTCGCTTGGTCATTTTCTTGTCCATGATGGGCGTCATCTATGCCGCGCACAAAGTGGCGAAAAATGGGTACCCGGAACCGGTAGCCGACGCGGATTACTACGACAATGAACTGGACAACGCCGTTCGCGCCCCACCGGTGCAACGACGACAGGATGTCGAAACCGCAGATCAACCCCCAGCAGACCAACTGCACGAGGATCCGGTGTATCAAGAAGTGCGGAATGTCGTAGCACGAGCCGCCAAAACGAAACCGAAATTCTTGGCAGGCGTATTTCAAACTGGAATACAAACAAGAGAAAAACCCGATCGAACACAACCCATGACGGAACAACAAGTTCTTACGGAACCAACAGGGGTATATCGCTACACAAAAAGCAACATGAGATATGCAAACACTTAACGTTAACGACAATACGATTCGCAGTTATCTTACCGTGTTTCGAACGGGTTCTGGGACGCTCCCACCACTGTCTACCTGGGACGTCTCCCAAGTCACCGACATGTCGGGCTTGTTTGCGGACTGGGGCGAGATCGAAGAAGATATCTCCACCTGGGACGTGTCCAACGTTCGTACAATGGCACGCATGTTCCAATACAGCGCCTTCAATGGCCCGATCGGCGGTTGGGACGTGTCCCGCGTCGAAAGCATGTACGAGATGTTTGAAGGGGCATGGAAGTTCAATCAACCCCTGGATGCGTGGAACGTGGCCAATGTGCGCTGCATGAGCGGCATGTTTAGCGCATGTTCGGAATTCAACCAACCCTTGTCCTCATGGAATGTCGCGCGTGTGGAAGACATGTCCGCGATGTTTGCCTTCTCGAAGTTCAATCAATCCATCGACGCGTGGGATGTCCGCAACGTGCGCACATTTGAGCAAATGTTTTATTTCACTCCGTTCAACCAACCTCTGGCGTCCTGGAACGTCGGGCGCGCGGTCTCTCTCCTAGCCATGTTTGCGGGAAGCGACTTTCATCAGCCCCTGAACGACTGGGACGTCTCCAACGTCGAAGCCATGGATGGTCTCTTCTTCGACTGCCCATTCAACCACCCACTGGATCGGTGGGATGTGTCCCGCGTCCAATCCATGGAATGCATGTTTGATAACAACAAGACGTTCAATCAACCCCTCCACCATTGGAACGTGTCCAGCGTCAACAATTTCTACGGCATGTTTTACAACGCCACCGCATTTGACCACTCGCTGGATTCCTGGGCCATTGCGCCCAACGCCGAAACCAACAACATGCTGTACGGGTCTGCCCGACACCGACGGCAACAGCGCGACCACATGTTGCTACAGATTCTCACCCTTCACCCACTCCACACCTCTCCGCGGTTTCACACCGTCCCCCAGGATCTCTGTCGCTATTTCCTCGAGTGGATCTTCACCGAAGTTCAGATTCACACAATTTATTCCAATGACCAGTCGCATTGAAGCCGTTTCCAATTTGTTGCAGCACGCCGGAACCTTGTTAACCGTCGGAGGCTCCGCCTTCCTCAACGTCGCCTACATGTACGTCAACATGTTCGTGTCGCAAGTCACCGTCGCCGCCTTCGAAACCTTCCCCGTCATGATGTCCAAAGACGTACCCGTCGACCACCTATACCACGAATTAGCCAAACTGCAAGTAGAAATCAATTATAAGCGATTGATGGTGCTAGCCTTTTTCACCTCGGTCGGATACGCCCTGCGCTTTCTCGGCATGTGGGTCAAACGCGAATCCACCCTCCAGTACTTCCGCGATTTCTACGAATGGGCCGGCATCGAATACAAAAAGCGGGAGTAACATGGGGGTTCGCACCCCCATACCCCGCTTCGCTTGCATGTTGTTGTAATAGTTAACGATTTTTCACCCGCATTGCCACAATTAAATCATGTTACAAATCTTCTACGACAAACAAGTCTTTCTGCACGAGTTAACAGTTTCAAATTTCACCACCAGGCTGACATCGTCACTAACGATCAAAACCACGGCGAACAAAAATCACATTGTCATTCAGGACTGCACACGTGGCAAGGTGATAGAGATCGGAAGCCTCGAATACATTCCCAGGTCATACGTTGTGACCCCGGTATACATCCAACGAATCATGTCTTCCGCGGAGGCGTGCAAATCCGTATGGCGGATCATGGCGAGAGGTCGCGAGGCGCAGATGAAACAGCTGCTCGTCAAAGTACTGGATGTGCAGGAAAATATCCTAAGAACGCGTCCTTTGCACCCGCACTATGTTGAAATTGCGGTTCCACCCGACTGGCCACGTCTATGCTGGACCTGCTTCAACGGGCGTTTCTACATGACGATTGTCTCGGTGCCAGATCCGCGCAAGTTTTTTGAACTCTTCGACAATATCGATGTGAATATGTTTTGCGTGCGTCTCGATCCGTACTTTCGGTGCCCCACCCACGTCGATATGCTTACCTTCCTTCAGGTCTGTGCCGAGTACTCTCGTTTTTCCATGAACGGCATACACAAACTGGTGTTCACGGTCGACCAAATCCAATGTACCCCGTCCTTCCCTTGGGCGAAGGTCTGTACTTTCGAAGGTAACTATTGGTGGCGGCCGATTCGCGTGTACTGGAATCTGCAACTTACGCGGACGGCCGACGTGTTGTTCCGTTGTGTCGTGGCACGTGGGGCGATTTACTCTTTGCCTACCGACTTGATCTGGCAGATCTTCCGGTTCGTGGGCCCGATGATCTACACACCCGCGGAATGCACGGAGTTGTTTCTGCCGCGTCGAGGCCAAGCCGCGTTGCAAGGTGCACTGTTGCCAAAGCAGTTGTCAGACGTGATCTGGATGTTGGAAGTACATCCCGACTTGTGGTACGACGAAGTACGCAAGGTTCGACAGCTATCGTATACATATTTGGACAGCATTCAGAAATGCGTGCCGACGCAGTTGTTTGTGCCGACGCAAACGCACATTGTGTTAAAACCCAAAACTACTAGCATTGTGTAATCATTAATCATAGTCAGGGCATTGTCCCGCACAACACCACGCGGCAATTGCCTGCAAACACAAGTTACACACACACACGAAACACTACAACTTCCATTGGATACTCCCACAACAACACCATGCCTTCCGGCGCAGGCTCTTCGTCTTGCACAATCACCTTCATCGCTGGAAACAACGTTCCCAGTCCGCCCACCTTCCAATATCCCTGCTTCGCCACCCACCGTTCCGTCGAGTAGTCGTTCGTCTCTTCCGGGTATACATAGTATCCCACACGTGTCTCGACCCGCGGCAAAAACGTTTCTTCCACTTCCGTACATTCCGCATCGACCAATTCGCGACGCAGTTTCATCGCTGACAATCCCGTCATCGGCGGCGATTTCCAGCTGAAGTTCGGATACACCGACGCCCTTGTTTCAATCGTCCAGTTCTCCTGACATAAGGTTTGCATGCGACGCACCCGCGCCAGTTCTGTCTCTCCCCAGACCATCTCGCCTTTCGGATTCATCGCGATCATCTGCTCAATGAGTAGAAACGCTTCCAACCCAATCGGAAACAACAAGTAGACATCCAACGACGTACACGACGCAATTTCCTTTTCCCGCACCCAATTGTGTTTCTCCGGCGTACCCGGCGTCACAAAGGGCACCGATTCCATCTCAATCCCATCGCGCTCAATCACCGACATCAACGGCAAACACCGCGTCTCCACATTCCAATACGTTCGGTGCACCATCACCTCGCTTGGATTGCCCCGCGTAATCAACCATCGCCCATCGTCTCCGCTCGCGCGCAACGATTCCGGAATCTGCAGATTCGGACCCTTGATGTGCAACCCGTGCATGCTCATGTTCATGTTGAATCCATGTCGCGCCAATCGCTCCACCAACAACAAATCCGTATACTGCATTTCTTTTGTGGGGTAAACCCCACACCCCACGCTCGCTGCGCTCGCGTTTTGGTTCCTGGCGCGGTACACGTCGACCGCCGACCGTCAGGTAGACGTCTTGCTGCGCCAAGTGGGGTTACGATCGTATGGCGACCGCGCGATGCAGTTTGATGGTGTGAGACGTATCCCAACTCGCGAGCGCGTGGGGTTTACTCCACCACGAGTAATCTATCTGCGCGCGCCGCATCCATGTTGGCAAAGAGCGCGCGGGCGCCGGTGTAATAGGACTGGAGGGCATCGACTTCGTCCCACCAGCATTCGCGCTGAATCTTGGTCGCGATTTCCATCAGGATGGAACGACACGGTTCGACCCAGGGAAGTCGAAGGGCATGCAAATCGGTCACGACGGGGGCGGTCGACAGACGCAGAAGACCGCGCGAAAACGGATAGTAGCAGCCGTGGGTGTCGCGGAGCATGATGGTGGCGATGGGGGGATCCTGGTAACTGAGCAATACCGCGCGCGCTTCCCAACGTTCGTCGGGCATCCACCGGCGCAACACTTCCAGGGCGATGGCAACATCCGTGGCGTCGTACCACACGTCACATTGTCGCCGCGTTTCGGAATCCACATCTCGCTGGTAGCGACACAGTACCCCGGCCACAAACATGGCACGAAGCCCGGAAGGGGAAAGGTGCGTGTTGGATAACATTGTGCGTACCGAGTGTTTGTGTATATTTCAACGTGCCATATGGCGTGGCATGATTCGCAGGTCGAAGAAGGAATGGGAAACCACCAAGCAACATCCGCGGTCTGTCGTGGAACACGCTACAAGCCAACCGCGATCATCGTCATTCGTTTCACATGTGGTTTGCGGGTCCTCCCATGCGCGAACGAGTTGTGTACGTTGCGTACGTGAGCTGTTTTTCGCTCGATCCGAATATACCGAAAGCAACAGCAGACATGATCTGTCCAATCACCTTCAATTCCATTTCCGACGCGGAATACTTTATGTGTTGCGGCGGGTCGTGTCGACAGCTTTTCCATGCCGCGGCGCTTCAAGAGTGGTTACGAACCCATTCAACGTGTCCGTGTTGCCGCGCGCCATGGACGTGCTACTCCATTTATAAAACATGATGACTGTAACATTTAATTATTGCTTGTCTTAAATGAACACGATATTGTTCCGTCGCGGCGACCCTCCCACACGCGGTCCCGAATGTGTGATTCTCGCGTACCTAGAAGTGCAAGACCAGGGAAATTTCGCGCTCGCACTCTGTGATGCGGCGCTAGTACCGCGCGTGCGTATCCATGATGCAACCGATCCACGACTGGGCGGATTCTATGGCATGGGCGAGAAATATGTGGTGCAAACAACTGAAACCCACATTGTACGTTTTCAGTCGTGGTGGCAGTGGTTCCCCGGTTATATCGAGTTGAAAACGATTCCCGAGCGATTGATCGTGTATATGAAGACACCCGCCGCCGTATTGGCATGCAGACGGTATATTGATGATTGGAAAGGATACATTCCGGAAGAAATCCGGGCAGTGTTGCAGCTGCAATGGTTTCAACCCCGTCTCTGGGGTTTCGAAGCCGAGCGATTCGTGGATCGCATGCGCGTGGTGTCGCTTCACTGGCCGACGGAGAAGCTGTGGCATATATGGCAACCGAACTTTGCGAAACTGCATCCAGAGACTCGGTGTAGTGTGGGCAACAAGTATTCTTGGACGGCCAGACATACGACCACCATCGACAAGCTTCCCGCGGTCTGTTACGCGTTGCGTTTCCGCGCCCGTCCCCCGGCGAATCTGAACCTGGTGCGACTGTCGCTGTATGACGTGGGCGCGGATGTAGATCTCGGCGACATTCTGCGCGACTGCCCGAATTTGCGTTTCGTGAATTTGACGGACAGTTATGCCGTGGTGCGATCGTTGCCGCCCGGACACACACATCTGCAATTGTGGATCAGCAGTTGGGTGCAACTTCAAGCCACGGAGCCAATGACCCTGGCCATGTTGGTCGTGAATTTTAGCGGCGGACGGATACACCAACTGGCCCATCGCGTGCATGCGCACGTCTTGCACCTGAATATCACACCACAGTCGCCGCGGATTCCCGACCTCGTCACGATGGATCGCCTGCATGTGGACAGCATGACCATGGTCCGGGGGAAAGTGTCCGAGAAATCGTTGTTTCAACTGCACGTCCTGGTCATGCAATGGAATCAACACGACAATCTTCCGATGATGTTACCGAAGACGCAATTTGTGTTTAGCGGAAGTCCGCCGTCGTATCGGTTGAACAAACTGCCGAATGTGTGGCATGTCACGACAAGCGGCGCGCCGAAAACCATCAAGCCAACCAACCCATGGCTACTACCGACAGCAGTATGGTATTAATACTTAAATTCGACTACTTCATCTACATACATGTTACACACTATACATTGTACAAACATTGGCACCACGGGCAAACATGCGGCGCACAGCCGATGGTCACACCCGTTCATCCGGTAATAATGACAACACATGTGTTTCCGAGCAACGGGGGCGGCACATTGATCACACGCGATTTTGCGCTTCTTGGGGTTCAGGTCCGTGACGAGCTCCTCTTCAGTGCGATAGGACGACGAACGTTTGGTGGTGGGTACGGGTCCGAGCTGGTTGAGTTGCGTCAATTGCTGATCGATCGCGTCGTTACTGTTTACGATCGCTTTCACGGCGGCGAGGTATTCCATGCTTTGTTTGATTTGTTTGTGGCCATGTAAGTTCCTCCACCCCAGCATATTTCAAGTTGCAAGGGAGATCCGGATCGAGCGGAAGTTCCGCGCGAGGCAGAGAAGACAAGGAACGAATATTAAAATTCCTGGCGCAGATCATGCAGCATCCGATATGAAGCCACGGCGAAAGTGTCAAGGTTTTGAGATAGTTTGGTTCGGTGCCGCAGAGCATGCAGTAGGTATTCACATACCGGACAGGCTCGCGCACTTGGAAATAGGTAAGTCGCTCGCCGAAAATATCGGCGATGCGATAGAGTTGATTGAGAAGAATGCGTTGCTTTTGAAACGGTGAATGCGGATGATGTCCCCGTCCCCACTGTACGGGAATTGCGTCAATCCAGGGTAACATGAGTTGGGTGGGGGTGACGGACAACAGCTGCGGTTGCGGTCCAAGCCATTCGAAAATCACCGAGGTCACGTCGCGCCCGTAGCGACACTCCAACGCCTCGGAATACTCATTGCCCGGAGTCATCACCTTGCACAGTTGGTTGGTCGTCCGCGTCCATTGCAGATCGATCCGATCGAGCCATGCCGGCAGATATCGTTTCCAGTCCTCGGACCGTCGGACCAAGTCGGTGAGCAGGGCGCGCATCTGGGTCAGAAACAAGGTCATGGCATCGACAAAGGCGACCATATCCACCGCCATGCGGTCCCGTACGTGCTCGGGCTCCCAGGCATTCACATAGAAGAATCCGCGGCGGCTCACCCAATCATAGCGCAGTGGTTCTGTTGTGTCAATGTCGGCGCGATGTACAGGGGTCGAATTGGATGCGTCGAGTTGAAAAAGTGGCATTTGGTTATGAAAAATAAAACATGTATCGCACCAAACGACGGATCCGCGCGCTCACCCGACCTCGTCGCCGTACCCGCGGCGGAGCCTTTGGCAAGGACTCCCCGAAATCGTCCAAGGAACACACCCGTACCATTCGGTTGGTGACCAACAACGGCGAAGAGTTCGCCGTCCCCGAGAACGTGGCCAAGATGTCCAACATTATTGCGAACATGGTCGGTGAAGATCCCGACGACGACGAAGCAATCCCGTTGCCCAACGTGCATAGCAGTATAATGTCCAAGGTGCTGGAATTTTGCAAACACTATCAAGAAGAGGAGCCCATGAAGGAAATTCCGCGACCGCTCCCGGACAACAACCTGGCAACGGTCGTGAGCCCGTGGTATGCGAATTTCATCAACAGCATCGACAATGACACCTTGGCCGAACTGACCAAAGCCGCGAATTATCTCGACATTCCCAGTTTGCTGGATTTGTGTTGTGCGCGTGTGGCGACCTATATCAAACAACGCACGCCGGCCGAAATGCGCGAGTTGTTTGGCATTCGACTGAATTTGACGGCAAAACAAGAAGACGAGTTGCGAAAACAAATTGCCGAAAATTAAGGATTAACTACATATACATTGACAATCAACGACCGCCGACACACACGCCGGCGGGGGCAATTGCACGGGATTGTAATGAATCCACGCACAGGCGCGGCATGCACGCAACCAACGTCTCCGATGGTTCCAATACCACGGGATGCGAAATGTCGGGTCGGGTTGCAAACACGCGTGGCAGAGGTCGTGGTCTGGAAACTGGGTGGCGCCCATGATGATTTTGGCGATGAATGCATAATATCGACCAATGTTTTGAAACAGCAAAGGTTCGCGGAGCGGCAGATACCCGGGGATTTTGCGAAAACCCGCGAAATCCGACAACCACGAGAGGATATGCCGCGCCAATACGGACGGCAGACGTTTGCGAGCAAGCGACAACAACGTGACTTGTTTGCGACGGTTGTAGGTGTACCGGGAGCACCAATGTCGCCACACGCGGCGCTGGTCATACTGAATTTGCTGGATCGTCTCGTCGTCGATGCCGCACAAGACGATGGTCGCGCGCAGAATTGTCCAGAGGGTTTCGTCATACCGCAGAAACAGTTGGCGTTCGTCGATTTCCATGACAAACAGTTCCAGACCGTTGTGGGCATACATATAACACCGATGCGTGACAACGTCCAGAATCATGTTCGATTCAAACTCGTCACACGCGACGGCCAAGACGTCGCGCTGCATTTCAGTTGTGTCGTCGGCAAAATTCCCACCAATGTCCGCGCAACTGAAATTCGAGGCCTGTGCGAACATGTCGCATACGGCAAGGGAGCGTCGGGTAACAACATCATCCCGGACCCATAGAACATGCGAATCGATGCAATCGGCGCGTTGTCATCGATATCAACAATGTTCACCCGGGTTTCATAGATACACAACGACTTCAGATTCGGAAATGTTTGTAGCGTCAAGCTGAATTCATTCGAATGCAAATGCCGGTCGCCGAGGATGGACAGGTCGCGCACATTTGGCCAGGGGGTGGTTGGCCAACTACCGCGGCCGTTATCGACATCGACAATGATTTCCAGCGAAGTGACGGCCGCAATCGGGGGCAGATATCGAAATTCATTGTCGCGACTGAAACGCAGTTTCATCTCCGCGGGTTGGGTACCCAGCCACGGCATCAGCAATCGTTGCCGATAGAAATGGGTATCGAGGATTGGTGGAAGAATACGCGCGACTTCGAACCAATGAAACCGAATGTCATTCAGCACCATCCAGTGCAGCGATGCGCAGTCGTTGCGGGTCCACCGTTTGGGCACCGACCGCAGACTACACAAGAGCTCATCGCGATATGCGGAAAAGACAGGGAACCACCGGTCTTCCGATTCCTCGGAGAGATCCCATGCCCCGTGGGTCGCTACGACAATCTGCAAGAGCATTGCGTCGGCGCCCGACAACCAGTCGTCATAGACGACGCGTGCGATGTCAAGGTTATTCATTCAATTTATAATTGATAGTAGGACGATTGATCGTTTCCGCTGGTATCGCCGCGTTTACCACGGTGGGTGGATTTTTGCTTTTTCGTTTTGGGTCGACGGTGTTCATCGAACACTCGATCGGTGGGAAAGTCCAATGAAAAATCATCGCGGCGTCGTTTTTGTCGAGGTCGATGATCGATATTCAGTGTGTCCATGTCTGCAGCAAGGGACTCGGTCGGCGAAGCATGGCGCGATCTAGGCGGGCTTGGGGTGATCCGATACATGGCGACATCAAAATCATCACCCAACGGAAGATCATACAACTCTTCGATCTGTCTGTTGTTCCGGGTCGAGGCTTTGCGTTTTGCATTTCCCGTCCCCTTCATACGTCGGCGCGTGTTGTACACCATGGTTTTTTATTTGGTAACGCGCAAATTAATTTCGGTGACTACGAGTACTTGGAACACCGATCGGTTGCATTCCGGGTCGTCGGTTTACATCGTCCCTGTCTTCACGTCCCAATGGCAACGTGGCGTTCGTTATTCGCCATGGTTTTCCTAAGTGATGTGTTCGAAGATTGGGATGCTTTACTCGTGTGCCGCCACTTTGACGGCGAGCGGAGACGGGCCGAGCTGTATCCGGACTTGGTTGGGTCGCGGCAATCAACAGCGCGATTTCCTCGTCTGCAAATGGCGATAGCGGCGCGTGGTGTAAATAGGCGAGTTCCTCCGCGGTAAACTGCCCGGGCGATACTTGTCGCGGATGTGTGCGTCGCCAAGCAGGTACGCCGCGGGTAGGCTTGCGTGCTTTTGGGTGATCTCGATGTTTGACTCGTCCGCCGAAACCGTACGTAGACATCTTTTCTATGTTAATAGAAACGCAGACGGGATGATGCGGGACGAGTGTTGTGACGTCGACGACCAGTGGGTGCAAGAATGTTCTCAGGAATATATTCGTTCGAATCCATCACTGCTTGGTCTGTGCGCACACTGGCCGGGCTTCCGTCCAATGACAAACTGCGGCTGCGGCTGCGGCTGCGACTTCGGCTACTATTGGACGGCAAACTATTGACTTGCCTGCGACCGCGACTGCTAGTCCGGCTGTCAGCGAGACTTGGACTTCTGCTGGTCGACGGAGTTGGCGAGGATTCGCGGACGCTGTGGAACCGGTTCGCTAAACGAGTGTTGACGTTTCGGCATTTTTATATTACAATTGATCAAATCCACGACGTGTCCAATATCCACGCGCGCTATCCAACCATGCGCTAATCAACAATGGTTGGCTTCGGCAAAACATACGTACGTCTTCGTCCCCCACCCCGCGCGCTTCGTAGACAAAGGCCAAAAACACACTTGCCCATCCGAGTCCCCGGCATCGCGGATGAGTCCACAGAAACTCAATGCGTCCGTCCGAATCGACCTGGCAGAAACACGGCAATGTATTCTCCTCCCAACACTGCGTGGCCAACAACGCACACAGATCCGCACTGCCTCGATCCCCCCAGCGCGACGACCACGGATCCGCGCGTAACCCCAATAACCGCCCTTCTCGAAACCCGCACAACAGGGATGCTCGATTGCAATGAAACCCGCGTCCTGTCAACACATACTCATCGTGCAACGCATCCAACAAGTCGGGCATCGCAGACGCGGACAGGCACACGACCGTTTTGGGAACTGCCCGCGCAATCTGCATCCATGCAAAACACCGACCGGTCCGACGCCAACCATCGCTCAACTCAATCGGCAATCCTAACGCGATTCGATCGTCCAGTCGCTCGAACTGGGACCACCATTGCCGCGTAATGCGGGAGCTATGACGCCACGTCTTCTGCGTAAGGACCACCACGACCCATCCTCGCTGCCGAACCTGCGCCGCATGTCGAATCCAGCGATGGGAAAGAGTAGACAGACGCACCATCCAGACACTGCGCACGGTCGCGCGGATCGTGGGCGGCCGAGGTTCCATGTCGACCGACAAGAACAATCGCGGCAATTCCGTCCGCAGCAATGTCTCTGCGGCATCCAGGACCGATCCGTCGTCGTGCCATCCGCCCACGATGCTTTCGTGGCCGTGCTTCAGAATATTCGCAAACAGCGATTGCCAATTCATAATGAAATGCAACAACGAACAATCTATCAAATACCCGACGACAAATTAGACACGGACCCGCTAGACACGACCGAGCCCGACAAAGTGTTTGCGTTTCTCTCGAGCTACCTGTTGATGCCGGAACGCTTTCGCGGCGGCGCGGTGGAAGTGCGGACACACACCCGAACGGATCGCATGCGCGATCGCGGGATCTTTGCGACACGGGATATTGCAAAGGGCGAATTCGTCAGCCTCTACCCCGCGCATATCGTAATATACTATCCGGACGGAACTGCAGTGACGGACACGGACCATGTGCGGATGAATGTCGGGGCGTTGCCGGAAGTCCTGGAGATGGGAGAAGACGTGAAGTCCATCATCGAGCAACACGAACCATATCGCATGCGGGTGACGGATCATATTTCCATCATCGGATTGCCGCAGCTGGATTCGGATCCGAAGATGTTGGCGCATTTCGCCAACGACGCCGTTCGGGGACATACCGCGGCCGATCTAGAAATCTATAAACGCGTGTCCGCGTTGCGCAACAATGCCATGTTTGTGTGTTATTGTAAATATTTTGTAGCCATACAAGCGACTGCGGCGATTCGCACCGGAGAGGAAGTGACCGTCGAATACGGACACGATTATTGGGTAACCTTATGAGTAGTTCCGGAACTTGGGCGGGTTCTCACTGCCATTATAATTTAACTCAGCAAGCATGTTATTGAAACTACCCAGCGACCTACTCTATGCCATCATCGAATACATCGACTCGTCCGATCGCCGATGTTTGGAAAAGACCAACGTCGATCTATTGGAACACTCTATTCTCTGCAATGTGCCATGGCGCGTTTGCAACGATGATACCTGGTATTGGAACAATCCGGCCCCCAATGAGTATTTGATTCATTATCGCAAGGGGACGGAGATCGTCGCGCGACAGGTTCGACGCGTGGTGTATGCAGAATACAGCGAGCTGTCGGTCTTTCGCTCACTGAAACGACTGTATTGGAAAGGGGAAAAACACGTGACCCTGGTCGGGGCGTTATTCGCGTCGGTCGGCATGGGTTGGTTAAACATGATCGAACCGAATAACCAGGTCCAGGAAATGGGAATCACGACAATTCGCACCCCCGAACGAATTACATTCAAACAACATTGTCTGCTATATGGAACCACAGTCGATGCGGAGTATGCAGGCTTTTATCGATTGCTCTATCAACATTATCCGGCATTGCGCGGTACCATGTGGCGAACAATCAATGTGGATATTGAGTGGAATGCATATCCCGCACAACCGTCTCGCGTGCACGTTCGGAATATTTCGATTCTGGTGGTGAAAACTGACGTCGTCACGCCCGAAACCACGCTATGGCGAAATCGACACGCGCTGTTGGATGAGACCACGATCATGGATGTCGAACATAGGACCCCAGAACAAGATTCCCAAACCATTCGCGGTCCCGTGGGCAAACCTGGTGAATGCAACTGGACTGAAGCGACCGCTACCAATATACAGGACATTGAAGAATTTCGCGGGTCCATACAGAAACTTATCCTTCGGTATACCCCCAAACAACTTCAATTTATCGAGGTATTTCCCAAGTTGAAGAAACTGTTTATTTCGAGTGTTTACGGCGATGGCACCTTCCAGCTGGCGGATTACCAGCATTTGTTGCCCGCGCTGGAAGAGGTTCATATCCATCTCAGCGACAGACGCATTACCCTAGGTCCGATCCGCCCGTTGAAGTACATTTATACCGATAGTTTGGCCGTGTTCACCCATGCGACGGTCGCGACCACCGTCGTGTTCAAAGCCCGGACCAGGGGTGAATATCAATTGCTGAACGCGCCATTGACCGTGGACTACCTCACCATCCATGGACGCTTTTACGAGAAGATCCGCAACAAAAGCTCGCACATACCAACGATTCTCAAATCATTGACGGTGTCCGACGGGGCAAGCGTGTTACCGGCGTCGTTGACCACGCAAGTCCGAACCCTGATTGTGAGCAGTTACAACGTTCCGAAATTTTTGACGGCAACGAAACGGGATGTGGCCGAGCCGCCGGCCAAAAAGCGCCGCATGGATCCCTGGAAATCGTTGAAGTCCGTCCATTTCCATAAACGGACTGTCGCCTTTGGGCAAGGGGACTGCGAATGGTTTGCGAGTCTTGGGAAAAAAGTACATATCTATACAAATGTAGATACTCAAATATTAGCACCCTATGTAATCTAAACACAACTTTATTGCCAAACATGAATTTCTTGTTCTTGATTCTCGCCCTATTCTTCGAAACAGTCATCGTGTCGCCATGGTGGCCGCGAATGGCGTCGAAGGAATATTTCATTCGTCCCGACCGTGAAGTCGCAGTGCCCTTCGCCGCCAACCGATGGGCCGTGCAACGACAATTCATCTTGCCAACGGGCCGCGCCTGCAACATGACCGAGTGGCCCAAGTACGCGACCCAAGCCGACGCACAGGCCACCATTGCCCGGGAACCAGCGCTGGCACTGGTCTATGACACCAGCTGCAGCCTGTCCGTCATTGACGAAGATACCTTTGACCCTCATTGCATGACCCGCCTGCAAATGCAACTTTGTCGGGATTCACCAACTTCCAACGGCGCGTTTTGGGTGATTCCCTGGGCGCTCGGCATGACCCTCCTCAACATCGGTGTAATGATAGGTTGGAATTATTGGGTAGAACTTCCGGACGATAGCATTCCGGAAGAACGGACGCCGGCGAAATTGCCCGGATCGTCTGGGTATATTCACTATGTGTAAATCATAATTGAAATGAACTCGACTGCTTTCACCGAACCTTACACGTTAACTCCCTACGAAGCGACCCTCGCCGAACGATGCGTATCGTTCCTAGATTGGGCGATCTTCACGCTCTACAAAATCTTGAAAACCACGCCGATCGACACTCGCTACTCCTTTGACTTTCGCGTCAAGATGTTAGGTCACGTGGCTGCGGCAATGCGAGAACTAGAATTGCAAACCCAAGAATATCGCGGCATTGTCTTTGCCACCTTGTTTTATCGCTTGCCGATGATACATCCGATCGTAGCCACACTCTTTCGTACGGCCCATCCGATGATGGGGTTCGGGCCCGGTGCTTACGAACACTATATCGACATTTCCAAAATCTACGAGATCGCGTCGTTGGATTTTGTACGCAGCTTGATTTTCAACAGCCAACGACTGCCCGACAAAGACTTTGCCCATTGGTTCCACGACTCGGTCTGCTATTTCGAGAATCAGCATCGTTTGACCGCCTCTTCATGCCCGGCCGACATAGTACGCCAGAAAAAGCAGAAGATCTTGGAGATGACCAAATATGCCTTCAATCACTTTGTGAACATCAAGTTATCGCCCGAGTCCGAAACCGCATTGTGGGCAACCGTCAAATTGGTGATTCGCGAGGTGGGCAGCAAACATATCGATGCATCGCATGGGTTCTACCATTCGTTGGAAGCCATGCTCTATGTGCTGAAGATTGCATGGCTGATGCGCAATCTCCACAACGCGCGCATCATCGATGAAGAAACCATGTTCACGGCCTTGGTGGCGATCCTGGTGCATGATCTTGTGGATCACAAATACGCCACCCCACAGCCGGGGGAATCTGCCGCCGATGTCGAAGCGCGCGAAACCGACTTGTTGATGGAGCAATTGCCCGTGTCCGAGCCCGTGAAACAACGTGTGCGCGCCATCATTACACACATGTCGTTCAGCAAGATCCGCCGCGAAGGTGTGCCGACAGCCCTGCAAGGAGACGTGGCCTTTGACTTGGTCGTGACGGCCGACCTCCTCTGTGGATACAGTGTGGAGCGCTGCATGATCTACAACTTTCACAAGGTGTTGGACGACGCTCAATCCAGCGCGGGAAACTACATCCGCGACGATGCCTTGGCGGAACACGGGTTGTTTGGGGCCGTGCTCGAGCACGCGAAACACTTGGTGGATACGCGAGTTGCGGGACATCTACCGCGCGGGGAAATCCGCGTAGCCGAAGCGCGCTCCTTGGCCGCCACGTTGGAGAGGGCCGCCAATCAGAAATTAGTTGATTTTAGAAACCTGGTTATTGTCATTAATCATTAACTATGCAATCAATTCCCGTGGGGTGGTTTGTTGCGCTCATTGCGATCGTCGCGACCGTTATGGAAATGGTGGCGATCCAATCCGCGTGGTCGGCGGAAGCTCGCGCCGAGTTGCACGTACATTCGTGGACCCTGACTCCGTTTGCCGCGACGGTGGTCGGTGATTCCGCGCCGTACCACGTGCGATGGGAAGTCGCGACCCCCAACGGCAACTGCTATGTGTTGGACGATTACCAATACGACGACGTGGTCATTGCCCAACACGCCGCGGATCGGCGGCTCAACCAAACCGTCTTTGACGCGTCGGGTTGTTCGCGGGTCGTGGACAATGCCCATTGCATGACGCACTCCGACTGGAGTCGGTGTCGGAAAGACGCGGCCGTGCCCTCGGTGATTGTGGCGGCGATGTGTTGGATCCCGCTGGTAATGTTGCAGTGTCTGTGCCTGTTTGTCTGCGGAGATGCGGTTGTTCGCAAAATTGATGAGACGTGGATCTACGGACCTGTCGAGGCAGACGTGGAAATCCCGGTTGCTTGCGTTGTGGAGGAACCATCGGCGCCGCCTATCGAATGCGATGTCGTTCAGCTATAAACACGGGCAACTTAAATCGATGGTGTGTCAAATATCGAGAAGCATACATTCCTTCAAAACCATGCAATTCATTTGCGCTGGAAGCCCAGTACGTAAGCGTGGTTGTGGTTTCCGGCACCTGAATCCAAATGTACGGCCGCATGAGCCACATGTCTTCGGTCTCTTCCAAGCTGGGCCATGGCGGGGCATCTTTATTGATTTGTATGCAATAAAGATCATTGATCCGTACGCACGGCAAAGTCGCACGAGTGGTTACCACCTGGTCGAATGGTGTGATGTCATCTTCCACCCGATATGCGGCGATCGGTGCCTCGGACAGCAACACATGCGTGCATCGCGCCAAAAGCTGTAACCGGACAACGCCGCGCACGACTTCTACCACATCATATTCGAGCGAGTTCCACGGAACAGTGAAGGGTTGGACACGTTCGGAAGGATTTGGTTTTACATGGAATCGAATCCAAACTTCCCGAATGCGGGGGCCTTCACACACGAAATTGGCCGTATGCAGGTTGAGGATATAAATTTCCCGATGTTCGGACGGAAAGAAGATGTGGTAGTGATGGTCGGTTATTTTGAACACACATCCGCGCAACCGCAAATATTTGCCGGACACGACATTGAAGGTATCACGCGCGTTGAAGTCCCAGCCCACGCGCAAGTCATCGATGGCCGCGTCGTCTTCGGCAAAGACGTCCATCCATATCGGCCGAACGTAGTCACCTACCTGAACCGCGGGAACGTTCACTTCGCGGTAATAGGTGTCGGAATAAGCAAGTGACCGAATCAGTTTGATATACATTTTGAATTCGCCCCCCGGCGTCGCGGAACATTTTCTTTGCCCATGACGACGTATCGAGTCTTTAACCATATCTTTCGGTATTTCCAGGCCCCGCCGTGGATTGAGATGGTGGCGCAAGTCTGGAGTGTATTTGCGACAACGTTTTCGGATCTGTCCATTCGGTGGAACATACATCGTTCCCCAAATCGCGTGTCAGACGACGCGGCCGCCGCGTTTGTACTGTCGGAAGTGGATTTTGAATGGTTGGATTGGGGTGCTAATGATCTAATATAAAACCCACGGCATGTCCCGCGAAGAAACCTTGGCCAATGTACCCGCAAGCGGGATGGTGTTTGAAAAACAATTTGTGCGCAATCGTTGTCGGTGCACGGAAGAAAATTGCCTGATTTGTTACGAAGATTTCCGAGACCACGAAACCATTGTCGCGCATCGCACGAACACGCCAGACAAACGACTGCATTGTTTTCATTTGCCCTGTTTGCATCATTGGCGACATCAATGCGAATTGCTGCACAAGCCACTTCAATGCCCCATGTGCGAAACGCCGCTGACCTATCATGAAAATGTCCATTCCCCAGCCTCCACGATCGATACGGCGTCGTATGCCACCGCACTCACTCCTCCGACACCACCACGACCACGACCACGCGCACCCGTTACCCGTCGCGCACATCGCCGACGGGCTGTTCATCCAACAATCATACGTCCTGCACGATCCGTTCGTCGACGACGTTGACTCGTCCTCGCCTGTAATTCGCGATCGGGGCAAGTCCCGACATAATCAAATGGCACTTCGTGTATTGTTACCTACGGCAGCGGCGTGCTTGCAATTGATCATTCCGCCGCTGGACCGCGATCCGAAGACACCGCATTGGATTTACGACAACGTGACCCCCAAGCAATGGTTGGACCCAACGTTTCTGGAGAGCTTGCGATACCCGGCGGATTCGACGGAGGTGCCGCGTTCGTCGCGCCTGTTCACGGACATGTTTGTACAGCCGACACAGACGGTCGCGTATGTAAGCGCGTTGACGACGGTGGTGGCAGGAATCAGTTTGGGCACGGTGCCGTTTGTGGTGGTATATGGATTGTCGGATGTGATTGTCCGTTGTTTGCACGCGCAGGGCAGATCGCGAATCGATCAATATTGTCCGAACAAGGATGTGTCTCCAGGCTCGGTCGTGCGCGACGACGCGTTGCTCTCGGCGATAGCGCATGCGACCAATGCCCATCCTTTGACGCGCGGGATGTTTACGGCGTACGCCATCTATCGATTGATCGAGCAACCGGCGTCGTTGTCCGTGCAGGGAATGATCGTAGGCGGTTTGTTGATGAAGTTGGTATTTCGTAAATCTTAACTATTATAAAACCTCACATGAACGCATTTCCACCGACAGTGGCCGACTTTCTCAAAAAACATTGGCACGGGGTCGTCGAACAGCCGTGTGTGGAAGATGGCACCTTCTTTAACGAACTCCTTCCCACCCTCCAACGATACGTGGCATGGAACGACGCGCCTATTTTAGGACTCTACGACATGCGCGATGGGCAGAGCAAACACTGGCATACGATTCTACATGATTTGGAAACTGCCGGCGACCCACTCCACTTAGCCTGGATCTGGGAACGGGGCGATGTGAAAAATGATCATGTGTTTCTGACCATTATTCACCGCTTCTCCGCGTTCGGAACCACCTATCTGACCTTCACCAATTTGGCGGGCGGGGTTCGCTTGCCGCCGTTTCCCGAGATCCCAAACACCGAAATCGATATGGAATATGTCGACGTCTCTTTTACGCTTACACAACAACAACTGCAAGCCAACAACAAACAACGCCAAGACGGATTCTGTGCCTATTGGACCGCATGGTTCACCATCTTCGTCACGCTTTGTAGCCGCGCCGACTGTGACTTCGAACCTCTCTTGCAGCGACTGGCCGACACCAAGAGCGGCGCATATCACCTCATCCAAGGATTCGCCTGCGATTTTCAACGAGACTTTTACGAAGAAGCACGCGAAGAGGAAACCTACGTCACCCCCACATGGCTTCGTGACCACGCGCGTATTATGTACCGCGACCGTTTCTATGCGTTCGGGGACAAGCTCCCGCCCGACGGACTTCCTGTCCAGATGGAAGATCTCAACAAACGCGGGGTAGTGCTGAAGCGCCGGAATACGATGCAATTGAAACGAGATGGCCGACTCGTGTCTCCCCTCCCATTGATCGATGACGCAGAACTGCATTCTCCCAAACTCGGCGACGTCGTTATCCAGACCGGCCGGCCGTCCGACGTGTCCGACACCATCTTTCACAAAGCGCGTACCACCGCCAAACGGATCACCGGCAGGGGAGCAAGCTCCCCCGCACCCCGTGCCTCCCGCTCCGCTTCGCGTCGCGGTTCGTCGGCCAAGGTGGTGAAAACCATGACACGAAGGAGGTATCGATAGAAAATTAAAACATATTATTGAAAAAAGCAATGCCCACCAATTTCATTCGTCATCGACGTTCCGCCCTCGATGCTTTCCGCGGCGTGAACACCACGGACATGCCATATGTAGATCATCATAACAATGTCGTTCTTCCGACAGGCACTCCACCCTCGGGCAGTATCTCGGCCGCGGAAGCCAATCGGATATTGCGCGATAAAGGACTCGATAAACGCATTCGCAACCGATCACCCATCAGATTGATTGCCTTTTGGGTTATCCTCATTGTCGCCTTGTCCAAACTTCCCGGCGTGGGAATTTCGCGCAACGCCGAATCGTTTTTGCGGCGATACGATACTGTCAACCCGGGGGAAAATGGATTTGCGATGCGGCTGGTTACCGACGCCGAAAACGTCAATCAACTACGGGCAGGGGATGATTATCGATACAAACCCGGCTCCAAAGGGTTCAGCACGGGGTGGGACAAAGACCCAGAAATGAACGGGTTTTCGAGCAACGACGAATCGTTTTTGCGGCGATACGATGCTGTAAACCCGGGGGAAAATGGATTTGCGGTGCGGCTGGCTACCGACGCCGAAAACGTCAATCAACTACGGGCAGGGGATGATTATCGATACCAACCCGGCTCCAAAGGGTTCAGCACGGGGTGGGACAAAGACCCAGAAATGAACGGGTTTGGGCGCACCCGCAAACAACGCCGAAGACGTATATAATTCACAATGTTTTCAAAACTACCAAACGATTTGGTGCACTTGCTATATGGCACCTACCTCACGGGAGTTGACGCGCTGCATTTGCAATGTGTGATGCTGGTGCCGGTACGCGACGGGTTGGTGGAGAATTGGTTCCCGATCTTTGCCAACTCGACGGATCCCATCATTCAGTTTATGCGGTCGATCCCGAAGCGGTGTGACGACACTTCGCGAATGTACTGGTTAGATCCAAGTTATCGAGCGAGTCCCTGGCATTGGTATGACGCCGCGCATATCGCGCCGTTGTTCTTGAACGTAACCGTTTATGACACGACATATCCCCTGACATGGCTCATGAATCACGCGCCGCCGATGACGCTATTGCTGCATGAGAAGATGAGATGTAGTCCCATTCCGTCGGTGAGGCATTTGCAGTTGGACGTGATCGAAAGTGTGACGCTTGGGTCGATATTGACGACAACGTCGTGGGTGGGATTGCGTGAATTGACGTTCGAAGGGTGCAGTCGCGAAGAAACGAATTTCGCGCTGGATCTGCGGCTACTGCCGGATCTCGAGGCATTGGTGGTAAAGTTGGCAGTTCAGGTACACATCACGGGTTGGGAAACCACCCGGCTGCGGTCGTTGAAACTATCCTACGTGAAACGCATGACGTTTCCGTCGGTGCCGGTTCCGTCCCTAACCCACATCGATAACCACGATAATTTCGATTGCTACCGTTTTATATTCACCACCCAAGCGCCCATATTGGAGCAATGGATCGGCTATTTGGACCGACACGCCTTCCGCCCGTTTTCGAATCTGCGCGTGCTTCGCCTCTTTTCCTGTGTCGACAATATGTGGTATCTATTGGCGGAAACGAGCCCGCGGTTGGAAGAAGTTCAATTGGTGTATAATCTCAACGATCGTCCCGATGTGTGGGTACCGAATCGATCGGTTCCGTATCGCGTGTTTATGACAATTAGCAGCGTGGAGAAGAGGTTTTTCCGACTTTCCCGCGAAGGAACATATTGGGAACACTGTAGCTCCAACGAAGAATTAATACTTAAGTTTACATTCTAGCACACAAGTCCGCGACGAATACACGCACGGTCGGCAATATGCATGCCATGACCAATAAAAACACAACAATCGAAATGTATAACATTTGAAAAATGAATTCTGCGGGAGATACCCACCAACGGGAGAGATCCCCGTCTAATTGATGTCGTCGTGATTCAGCGGAATCAATCGGGTTGAATAGGGTTGCAAGCGAATCATGCCGGGCACTCGAAACATAGCCTGCCAAGATTCGAGCAACGGGCGCGCGGCCTCGGGGTCGTCGAGATATACACACGACTCCGTTGCCTGTTTCCACACCGAATAGTTTTCGCTCCCGGTCGCGTCCGCTAGCGCCGCCGCAAGAAGTTCGACATCGACGATCCGGGTACTAATCGGTGAAATACCCACCTTGAATCGGGTCTCGGGTATCCCGCGCAACTGATTCACGATCTCCGGCCAGGCTTCATTGTGAAACCCGTCCGGCAGTCCAAACCGGGTTTGATATGTTCGTAGAAAACGAATCATGGCGCGAAGTCGGCGTTGTTTCATTGCGGGAAAGCGTGCAAACTGCATCGCGGCAAGAATGTCGTCGCCGACCAACACTAATTTATGTTGTATATAGTTATCGATCATGTAATATATTTCTGCGGCCAACCGAGCATACGAAAAATTTCAAATCGGAGATAATTCTTCGGATCCGGGTAGATAATGGTTGTGTAGAGAATCGACGACAACCGATCTTGGTGATATGCCCTGTCGAAGCATGCAAACAGCGTTTGGCATTGTCGCCAGTGTGTATATTCATCTATCCGCCACGCGCGAAACTCTTCCTGCCAGAGCGCGCTGCCTGACATAAAACATTGTATTGAATGGACCGTGCGAATCCAGGGTAGCTTGCCCGCGAACTGGGTAGCGTTCATGAACATATGATCCACATTCACGTCCGCGGCCAGGCGCCAATGGTCCAGATCTTGATTGAAACGTGATGCACTGCCAAACATTCTGCGCATTTCCACCACTTTGGAAACATCCCACCGCAAGGGTTGATTGAACGTCGTATTGTGGTGAAACATGTAATTCATACGAATACAGGGTGTGAGTATCCTTCCGCCAATATCCCAATCGCTGATTTGATTTTCGGGGTCGTCCCAAAAGGAGCTACGGAGCACCAGTTCCCAGTCAAACCCGCGCGGTTGAAACAACCCGTCGAAATTCGTGACGCGCGACACGTCCCATCGCCGTAGCGGCACTGCTTTTGGTTCGTTATTCAACAAGGCTTGCAAGCTACGCCGAATGTTGTGGTTCGTGATGATCATTATTGCAACACCTAATACATCATCAGAATTACTCCGTTTGCTCCCGACGGGGTCCGGCCGCGTCGACATTCAAGGTGGCACCGGTGCCGGTTGCGGTCACCGTCCCGACCGCCGTCCGCGGCTGGGTTCGTGTCATCGTCTGAACAGAGCCAAACGAAAACAGCATTTTTTATTACGATGGAAAGTCACCGTCTACCGGCAGATTTGATAGTTTTTCTATACGAGCACTACCTGTCAGCGGAGACCGCGGTGGCATTTCAAGTCGCCTTGGAAACGGTGCCCGAATGGCTAATCGCCGTGCGACGAATCATCAAGCACGATGCGCGACGAAACCGCAGGTCGGGACTGTCCCTGGAGGATTACGAACGCTATCGCATCTTGCCGGCCTATTTGACAACCAGGGAGTATCGGCGTCTTGCGCACTATCCATTCCTAGACCGACATCTCGACACGTTGGTTGTTGTGTTGCGCGACTGGGAGTGGGATAATATTGATCCCCCGCCGAGTAGTAGTCGAATTGTCAAACTGGTGTCATCCCTGTACGCACTCTCGCCCCACATGAGCGAGTGGTTATCAACGCTGCAGGGATTGCAAGTACTGCAACTGTGCAGTCCCCGGACCGTAATGTTTGTAAGCGTGTGCATGTGTTTGCCACATCTGACGAGCCTGTACATTCATCACATGTGCACGGATCGGTTCGATATCGCGGACTGCACCAATATGACATCGTTGACGCTGCACGACTGTCACATACTCGAATATGCAGTTCCGCCATCCTTGGCCACGCTTATTCTGATCCGGTTTCATTCTCCCATCCGCACTTTTCCACAGGTCCGTACACTCGTGTGTATTGAGATGAATCTTCACGAACTCTTTGAAAAGTTTGATTTGTCGAACTTGCAAATGCTGCGCGTTCGAACGGGATATGACGACCGCGACATGGTGTTTAATCTGAAGAACGTGACGGTGCCGACCGTGATATTGAGCGTACCCATGTATTTCCATTCGTCCGTCGATGCAGTTTACCGGTCAAAACTCCCGCGCGCCATCATCCAACGGGAATCGCCGTGGTGGCTAGATGACCTGCTGGACGAATGCAAACAAACAAATGACAATTATCGGCCATTTCCTAGACGTATAGTGTAATAGTTAACGATGATATTACAGGGATTGCCGGAATCGGTTGTATTGCTTATCTACGATATGTATTTGAACTATGAAGAGGCGGTGATTTTGCAGTTGCTTTTGGCGACTGTCCCCGCCGCCGAAATATACTTGACCGCGATGCGCAAGGTACTCAAACGCGACCGCCGCCGAGGAGAGCGTTTGGCGCTGGACTACCGACGGATGAATCTGTTGCCGGAATACATGAGCGCGTCCGAATGGCATCATCACGATCCCTTCTTTTGCCAGCATGACATGATTGTACAATTTGACTGGAAATCCGAAAACGCACTCGTCAAATTGGCCCGCGCGGCGTCCATTCGGCATTTTCGCGTGCGTTTCAGTCGACTAAACTCACCAGCCCATCACCGTATTCGGTGGGTCGAACCGCCACCGGATCATTATCGCCTCGGCTCCTTGGAGTGGCTGAATCAGCTGACCGAGTTGCGAAGCTTGGAACTGTGTTCCCAAACCGAGAACGACGACTGCAAGACAACCTTTCCAAACGTGCCGCTGGAGTTGCCCAACCTCACGGACATTCGGGTATGCAATGTGCGGATGGATGAGTTCCATTTGCGGGATTGCCCGCAGTTGACGACGGTCTCTGTGGCTGATTGTTCTTTCATGACGTGGTCGCTTCCTCCTTCTGTCACCCGCGTGAATTGTCAGGATTCGTCATTCGGCAGAACTACGGAACTTCCGCACGTCAAGAGTTTGACCGCTATTTTCAAGTCGGAAACATTGTTTCGACTAATCTGTACCAACGCAGTGATGTGGTGGTTCCCAAATCTCCAAGAATGGTACATTGACGTTCAAACACCCATCGTGCCCACCGATCTCGAGCCCGCAACCCAGGTACCGCCGAAAGTTGTGTTGACGTTACCTCCATATGTGTCGGAAAACGTGACGGAGCAAATGCGCCGGTGGATACCGTCCGCGACCGTGTATCGCCGCTCACAATAAAAATGCAGTGGTGTCCGCCGGACGTGTTTCGCATGATCTACCAGGAATGGTGCGATTACGAAGATGCGTATTACTGGCAATGCGCATATGTGGCCGACCCGCTGGACTATGCGGAGTATTGCGCCGTCACCCGCGATCTCCGCGCGTGCCCGCATCTGGATGTCGTACAAATGCGCAAGTGGACCAAACCGTGGCTGTCGGCACCCCCCGAACGCAATCATCGTCCGTTGGATTATCACTGGTTGGACATTATGCATATTGAACCCTATTGCATCGACGAGGAGGTGTACATCAATCACGTACAATATCCATGGATATGCTCGCATGTCACACGGCTTCATGTGTCCTTTGATCTAGCGATATCACCGCGCTATCCGGCATTTCCACAAGTTCGTTCGTTGATGGTGCATGTCCCGGAACAGGTTGTCAGACGACATTCGAAGATTGCAGCAGACCGAGTCACGTTGCAGCCACGGTGGCCAAACGTGCGCCAGTTGACCATTGTGGAAGATCTATTTAACACATCGACGATCGAATTGCCGTTTTATCATTTTCCGAATCTAACACATCTTTCCGCGAGTAAAATATCGTGCGATATCGTTGGGTATATTTACGAGTCGTTGTTTTATCAATTGACGTTTTTGCAGTTGGACTGCTATACGCACATTACACTTCCACCGATCGACCGGTGCACGTCATTGCGCGAACTTCAAGTCTTTGGAACAAAATTCAACTTTCAACCATTGATCCAGGTATGTCAGTTTTCCCCGCAACTGCATACGCTCTATTATTACGGACAGGTGCCGTCGGGATTTCCACGGATGATGCAAGTACGGACGATGTATACCTCGACGTTTGACTGGCTGTCGTATCTGCCAAACGTTCACATCTTTGACATCTGGGTCACCGAGACACCCAAACACATTCCGCGCTTTCCAACATCCTTAACGTTACTACGTGTACGAGACTATCGCACGAACCGCTGTGTGATGCGACCTCTGAATGTCCTTGCGAATCAAGTGCCGCCGTTCCCGACAATCGAGTACCTGTAACTACGGCAACAAGCGGTCCAAATAGACAAAGGTTTCGTAGGAGTTCCGATAGATCATCATCGGGAGGCCGTAGACGTGCAGGGGGATCATGTAAATGGATTGTCCGACGATGCAGATGGGAAACAGCACGCCGTAGACCGAAACCCCATAGACGAGCCATGCCATGCCTTCCACGCAATAGGACGACCATTGATTCTCGCGCAACTTCAAGTAGGGCAAACAATAATAACAATCTGGCGCGGTCTTTTCCGGCAACTGATTACCCACGAACTTGGAAGGCGAATAATACGGGGCGAACTTGAACCAATCCAATGCAACCATCTTTGGGGTTCTTCTCGGTCGTCAAACCCCGACGTCTACTTTTTTCAAAAACGTCTATGCCGGCACCAAAGACGCGAGCGCAGCGAGCGTGGGCGGCGGGGCTTGCCCCGCACAATGAAATTGCGAAAGACTTTCGTTGCCGACAAAGGACGACCGAGTTATCTCCGAATCCGAGGGTATCACGGCGTTCTGGAACGTGTGTTGAAATGCGGGACGGTATCGTATGGATCGGTCAACCGTGTACTGTTGGAATTTCCGGTATGTCTGTTGCGCGCGGAATGGAAACCGCCGTTAGGTTCAACCCTATGTTGCTGGTTCGATGATTTGCCGCTGATGCCATCACTGACCGCGCGTATTTCCGGAATGCAGTGGACATTGACGGTCGAGAATGAAATAGGCCACTTTGACTTTGAAGTGGTAGTCTCTCCCAGGTTTACGTTGCCGACGAGTCCACACATGGAATGCACCATCCTGAACTATTGCACGGAAAGCAGGGGTCAACTCTATCAAGTGGCTTATCTACCGGTGATGAATAATACGCCGGCGCGCGACGATACACGCGGGTTGAGAGTCAAAGGTTTTTTGGTGCGAGATAACAGCGTGGTGAACCTGGATACTTGTCTTCGTGACGGGAATCGACGAGCGGGACGGATTACCAGATCGAGGAAGTGGATCGAGACCTATGGGGAACGCCTGCCTTCCGGGTTATGGTACATACCCTACCTGGCGGGTACCGGCGCATGGCATCAGCATTTATATCTCAGCGAGTCGATTCCCGAAAATATGCATCTGACCATCGAGACACGTTTGCCAGTGTATGTGGTCTGGGCATTTCCGGTCGAGTTGGAGACCATCCCGATGTATATGCCAATGCGCGGATGTTTCAACCTGGCGATCCGTGAGCCTATCCATCGCGTGTTCCGGCCCGAGGCACGCGACGTGCGCGGTCTCTTTAGCTATCGAAGCTGGCTGCGATTCTACAGAAAATTTCGAGACACGGGAGATGTCGCATCGATTCGATTTAAGGATCATTGGGTGCCGTTTGATAGCGAGTACGACTATGTATCGAACCAATTCATGTTGCTCTACGCGGCGGGGAAAGCCGGGATTCCACCGGATGTCGTTCGCTATATGTTTACGTTTATATCATAAATGAATTGCAATTGCGACAACGATTCCCTCACGAGCGAGGATTGGCAACAGATCGCCGCACAAGGCGCGTTGCAGAAACATGTACGTTCAGCCGATCCAGACGCGTTGAAAGCGCTGATCCGCACGGACGAAGTAACCTGGCAGCGTCTCGGGCTGGACTTCCGACAAGTACGCGAGGTGCACCGTGCGTTGCAACTATTATGTAACAATGACGACGACGTACAAACCATGAATGCAGAATGGATCAATGCCATGGAACGTTCATGTTCGGAATATCGGACGAAGAAACGCGATGGATGGTGTCCGCGCGGCAAACTGGCGTTTACATTTCGTTGGGCGCCGGGTCGGGATCTCATCAGTGTGATCCGGTATAGCTGGGGCGGTGCGGAAATCTGTTCGTTCAAAAATACGACGCGCGATCCGCGCTACCGCGGCTACGAATATGGATCTCACGACTATCTGATCTATCGTGACGGCGAATGTATTCACGTCGCGGATTTGCTGTTTCATCAGATTGCCGAACACCATTTTTTCCAAGACGTCGACTACCGCGTAGAACCGGCGACGTTGGCGCGGGTGTTGGATTTGCATCCCGATCTTCGCATCGACATCGTGGAAACCATTCGTTACGAACGGAGTGGCAGCTGTCCCGTCGATCTGCAGGAGACAAAACCACTGATGACGACTGTTCATTTTCACATCGATCGCGTGGACGCCAATCACATTCTCGCCAAACACAGGGTCGACGACGCCGTTGTGAAAGAAGACGTGGTCATTGACGGAGTACCCGCGGTGTTGCAGGGCGAGGGAATTTACCGGAAACGCGCGGTCCGTGAGTTTGGTCCTACCAGTACTGTTCAGCTTGTCGCCCAACATCGGGAATCTGTGTGTGTGATTTGTTAACCATAATTAATTTACATGTCACTTCTTGATCATTTGGGTTCTTCACTAGTAGTTCATCTCTACGAATATTGGCTAAGCGCAGGCGACGCCGCCGCGCTGGACAACGCGTTGGGTGATGCACCCACCGCGGCAATTCGACTTCGATGCCGGACGAGCCGGTGGGTTCTGGAACGTCAACTCGTCATAGACAGAATGAACGAATCGACTCACCGGCATTGGCGCGTGGTCGCTTCCACATGGTTTATGAACTGGACACGGTACGTCAATCTGTGTTCGATCAACCTCTCCCCGACCTCGCCCGGACCCGTTGACAACGCCGAACTGATCGGACGTGACGCGAACGAATTGCGGCGCGATCTTCGCCCGAACGAAGACTATGTGTTGCTGCCCGAATCGATCGGAGAAATGTTGGACGATGTCTATGGACGCGCGCCCTATCCACTCCATCGAACCGTGGTGAACGGCGCGATCAACCTCTATCCCTTTCGGGTGGAGATGTATCGGTGCAAAGCGGACCCACGTCATGTACCGCGCGTGCACTATTTTGCGGCCGATGTGCACATGGATGTGGTGAAGCGAACCTGCATGCTCGCGGGTTGTTTGCAGGCATACCAGAAGTTCCGGTTTTGGTATCGACCGACGCATCTGCCGCACCGGCAAATTCGAATCTACACGGCATGGCGACTCCTTGACCAGGACGTGTCGTTGTTGTCTTCCGTCGTAGGTGCCGCGCACGGATTGGACCTTCTCATGGAAGTTCAAACCGACAACAACACGTGGCCGTTTGTATCGCGCGATGAGTTTCAGACCGGAGATCTCTTGCAATGTGACGGTATCGTCGGCATTGTCATCATCAAGACGTCCGATCATTTGTTGGTGCAGACCATTTCGGGACCCGGCCAAGTATTGAAAGTGGGGGAGTCCGAGTATGCTACGCGGTTGTGTGCGTGGGACGACGTCTCCGACGTCCAATTTCGTCAGATCGCGGAATGCAGCAACGACATCCGCCTGGTCATCGCCGCCACCGACCAATTGCGGGATTTGCAAGAACAGATGTCGGGTTTGGAAACGAAGATTGACGAATGTGGGGCTTCGTTGAAGCTATACCAGGGAGCATTTGACGTGGAGGTCGATCCCGTGAATGGTCCGGGCACGGGGCCACTTTCCACGATCGCGCAGTGTTTGGACCTGGAACGCGAGTTGGAAGAAACCCTGGCCAACGTCCGACAGCGACGGACGCAGCTCAGCAAGTGGATGAACCGCAAGGAAGACATTCCCTGCGTGATCTGTCACGAGAACCCCAAAGGAGTCGCCTGTGTGCCGTGTGGACATGTGTTGTGCTGCGAACCCTGCAAAGAAACGTTCCGCCAACAAACCACTCGGTGTTCGCTCTGTCGCGCACCCTATCAGAAACTGATTAGGGTGTTTTGGTAACGAACCCGCGACGTTGCCAAAAGGCGCGCGACGTGTCGATCCATGTGGGCACGATCAATGGTTGGGTGGTGCGATACCGTTCTTCGTCGGTCGCGCCCTGCCCGCGATAAATCAGATCGATGAATGTCTCGGCAAATCCCAGTCCGCGAAAACAGCGATGTGTCCACAAATAGGCGATGCGGCCGTCGTTGTCCACTTGGCAAAAGCAGGGCAACAAATCGCCCGACATGCAATGAGTCCGCAAGGTGTCGTCCAGCACACATACCCGCAATCCCAGCAATTGATGGTCGCGAAACCCGGCGAACAACGTCGCGCGATTGGTATAGAACCCGCGACCCAGACATTGGTATTCATGCATCAACAGATCAAGCAGTTCCGACAATGCTGGAGCGTTGATGCGCGTCACCACTTTTGGCACTCGACGCGCGAGGTCGTTCCATGCCAGGTTGGGATAGACCGGACAATCCTTCGATCGGAAACAAGCCGGCACGTCATATGTCCACGCGGACGCGGGCAGTTGTCCAAACCGCGCCCAATAGGCAGCCAGTTTTGCCTGCAGACGAATCGGCACTTTCTCTGACGCCAGCACGATCACCGTACATCCGTAGGTGCGCAAGGTATCTACCAGCCGAATCGTGCGCAAGGAGATGTGTTCCGAGGGATAGAGAACCGCGGCAGTTTGGGCCCAAAACACCGTATCTTTGAATTTATGTTTCGTGCGGTTCCCTAGCCATAGAACGTGCCGGAAATGGTTGGGCAAGTAACGGGCCAACATGTCTTTGGCGATCTCCAAAACATCGTCGGTGTAGTAACCGCCCACGACGTATTCGTGGCCGTAAAGCAAAATCTCTTGCAGGCTCATGTATTGTGCGGTCGGGTCCAACCGACGCAAAGTTAGTTAGATACAAACCAAATGGGTCGCTCCGATGATAACCGACATAAACGATGGTGGGGGCCGTATTGCTGGCGTTGGCTGTGCGGAATGTGGAACGCGTCACTGGAGCTATTATGTCAAGTGTCGCGGCGACAAAACCGTCTATTGGTTGGCGCGCGCCTTTCCAACATTTCCAACCGAAATATTGCGCATGATTATGAGGGAGTGGTATTGTTAAGTATTAATTGATGAACCATACACATATCTCGAATCTGGTTTCGGACCGGATGCGAAATCCACTTCTTGTTGAATACATACACCCGATCGGCCACGTCGGCGGGTATGTTCACCCCCGCCCTTACACAAATCTTGCCACGCGTCCAGGCAAATACCGGGGTCATATCGTTTCCGGTTAAGCAGATAACTCCGCGCTGCGGACGTAGACCCAACAACTGGATCGGATCGTGAATGGTCAATATGTCGCAGGTAATGAACTCGGGAACATGAATGTTGGGACTTTGTACCTTCATGAACGTCGCGTGAATCGGGATAGCATTTTCCGTCCAGACGCGCTTGTAATCCCACCGCGGCAATATGAGGGTCAGACTGGCCAGTTGAATCGGGTGTGCGGGCGAAGATAACAACGCTACCTCATCGGTCTTGATATGCACGTTTGCGCGGGAACACCGCGAGAGTCGAATGTTGGGGGATGCAATCACCTCGATCTTGGTCAGACGCGGACACTGGTCGAGCACATCGCCGAGATCAAAGTCGGCCGCCTCGCTGTATGAAATCTCTAATGTGTGTAAATACGGACTACACGGCGGCGCGTCCAGGTTGAGGAAGCTCATTCGTTCGTACGAATTCGTTAGCTTGTTTCCGCCGCGAATGTCACTGACGATCCACCGCTTCTCGCTGGTTTCGGTGTTGAGTTCCCATTGTGTATCCGGCAATAGATTCGGTAGTTCGGAGATCCAGGGTGCCATGTCGTTTTCACAGGACTCCCATTCCATGCTCCGAATGCGGCGACTGTTGCAGGACTCCGCATCGAGTGTCTTGGTCGCGGGCGGCGCGATCCATTCCAATTCCGAGATTACCAGCAGCCGATCGGTCGAGCTGCAAGGTTCCGGCTGGAACGGTTTCAATGCCGCGATGGTATGTACCGTCTTGGGATCCACCTGTTTTCGAATCACGACCGTCAATTGTTTCGGAGGACAGAGCAGATGAATCGTTGGAAATTGGTGGTTTTTATAGAGAATAATTACCGCATGATGCATCGGTTTCGCGATCCTGATTCGGACGGTGTGCACGTGATAGTGCATCTCGTTCGGACTTTGAACCAACAATCCCCACCACGAGGGACGTTCGTTCACCGGAGGAGCTTTTCGGCGCGGTGACGGCGGGGACAGATCGCGCTTACCCAAGGCGATGGCCAACGCCGCCTGATCGCGAACGTCCAAGCCTTGATAGATTTCGTACCCAAAATCGCTAATCAACAGTCGATAAATCATTGTGACAAACCCCGCGCGGGGGCTCGCGGGCTCCTAAAAAACATATTCGTGGATTCTTCGAGCACGGGAAAGGTCCAATGGGAGTATTTGCGCACATTGGATTCGTAAAACATGCGCGTGCCATTCCGCAGCGCGGAAAATTGCCATTTGCGCAGCGAGACGTGTTCGGCAAACATGACGTCTTCAAACGCGGATACTGCGGACTCGACGCGGGACATGTCCCATGCATCGACCCCTTCAATCGTGATCTTCCTCCCGATCCACCCAAACAAATGATCCAAGACACGGGGCGGTTCCCACCGATGCAGATTCAACGTTGGATAGATTGGGCGTCTGAATTCTATATTCCGGTGGCGACGTGGGTCGATACGCCAGTCGATCCCGCGAAAATGTTCCAATCGATATGTATTTTCTACCGATGGATCAATCAACCATGCGTCCATGTAGTCCTGCAGTGAATGAACGACGGTCGGGCCACGACACGGTCCGCTGCGGAAATGATACGACATGATCAACAACGCAATGTCCAACGGGAAGCGACGCAGTATCACACGCGCCCAATAGTCGGTGCGACAGATCTGGGTATGAATCAGCCAATATATGGCAAACTGCCGCGCCTTGTTCTTCGGGTTCTCGACCCACTTTACCCATTCATGCATTTCTTCGAGACGCAGATAGAGGCACGATGGCTTCATATTCACCATATCCCGACGACAACGCGACACGAGTTCTATCCATTGCGCCGCCGGTCGAGTCCATCGAAATTCTCGATGAATGCTAATGTAGTCAAACGACTCGACGGCTGGCGGCAATGGGTCGTCTTGGGACAACCATACCAGTATGTTTGACTGGATATTCCATGTGGGCATAGTCTTTTTGTCGTACGCATATCACGCGTCGACCCCGTCATCCACAAACACCAACCCAAAGTGTTCTAGATAGAGTTCACTGAGCACGCGCGGGCTATTCCATAGAAGTTTGGTTTTCGGAAACTGAACACCGTAATGTGTAACGAATGAATTGGGGATGGGGACGGTCGTTAGCTCGGCGTCGCCAATCTCGACGCTTTCGCCGACCTCGATAAACAACAATTGCGGTTGTCCGCGAATCGAAATTGCAATGCGCATGTTAATTATTAATGTGTAATTCTACTACGTAAGAGTTCCTCGGCCACGCTGTTGCTGATGGATTGCAGCGACGCGTCGTCATCATCGTCATCTCGGCGTGTTTTCCGCGAATCCATGATGCGCAGCTTCACGTCGGGCCAGTATTTGCCCCGTTCCGGTCCGAGTCCCAGCAAGTAGAGGAAGGTGGCATATGACGTTGCCTCGAAATACCGAAACGTAAACCGTTCCAACATCCGGTTGATCGACGGCATACTTACCAAGATCGTCCTCCCCTTTCCGCGCCGGCTTAACCACCAGACCATCAGCATCATACAGGTCGCGAGAAATCGATGTCCGGCAAAGAGATCCAGCTGGTATTGATGCACTCGATTCAGGGAAAATGTCCAGTACTCGATTGATATCTTCGTGTTGGGCAACTGTATATTCACGGCATGATTCCACAGGGCTTCATGCAGCAATGGGAATTGCAGCCGCATCAGCAGTTGTACGTTGCAGAGTTGTCGTTTGTTTTCGTTTGCCCGCGGGTTGGGTAACTGAAAGGCCATCCAGTCGCGGATGAATGACCGTATGTTATCGTCCGCGGTGGGTTCGTCGACGATCGACCATTGGTCGTCGATGTCTTTCCAGTTGGGAAGCAATTGGTCGGCGCAGCTCGCGAGGATCTCCAGGGTCATTTTCAAAATGTCAAGTCCTTTACGAATTCCGTTCGTCCGTCGTCGACCCCGCGAAGATGGGAATGCGCGAACTCCAGGAGGCGCTTGTCTCGAAAGGAATTCCGCACCGCGAGACTGTCGCGCGGTCGGACACGACTTTCGACAGTTGGTTCATAGGACAAACACGCGCTAAACAACGGCGTATGCTCGGGCGATCCGCGTAGATGCGCTCGCGAATCACCATGTTCTTATACTCGGCAACGGACGATCGGTGACATTAATGAGTGTGTATTTTAAAGTTAACGAGTTGGCATGATCTTACGAATTTCGTCTACATGACTATCAATATGCTTACACAAAAAGTCGGCATCATACAAACAATCCGGGTAGAACGTTCTATCAAACAATTCCACCATATAATCGACATACCAGTCTCCCTTGCGGCATTCTTCCGGCAATATCTTCAACACGTCTCGCCAGGCGGCGTTGCGTCGCACGAATGCTTTGACCGATTCCGGTTCGTAGGAAATGGGGCCTTCGCCTTGCTGCAAGGTCAACTCTTCAATTCGGAGGCGAAGGGGGTCGTCGCTGGACAATATCGCTTGAATCTCGCGACAGAAGCTTTCGTAGTCGCCGGGGTTGGCTTCGCTGGCATATTTCATCATGGTGTGTAAATCGTTCGTAATGGTTGACATGTTGATTTCAATTGTGTGTTATCTGCCGACATTCGATGTGTTATGGAAAAAGCAGAAACGTGTTCCGCGGTTCTTCCCTCATCATATAGCGAATACGCACAATGGTTAGCACACTCAACGCGACATACAACCACGTAAACACGGTCGCGACCGGATAAAGTAACGTGGAACGTAGACGTGTGACACAAGTCACGGAGTAGCATTCGTAGAGCCCCCACAAACCCAGCGTCAAGAACACGCACAAGTTCACCTGGATCGTGCGCGTGTATGGCGTGAAACACAAGATCGCGGGATGCACCACGCAGCTAATCAAGATACTCAACAACACATATAACCAGATATTCGACGCGCTACAACGCTCATGTTGTTCCTGGATCGACAGTTGCGACAAGGCCAATCCAACAAATACAACAAAAAAGGTCACCGAGGCCGCGATCATCACCACGGCGACCAAGCAACCCGAGTCTCCGCGCGGACGCTGAATCGTTTCTGGACACACTTGCGAATTCATAATGAGCAGGTCCAAAGATCTCGCGGGAAACCGCTCGGTGTCCATAGCCAGGCCGGCACCCCGTACACCCCAGGTACCCGTTCATTGTGAATCCAACGTTCAAACATCTTTGTGGAATCCTTGAGGTTGGAAATGTCCCACGCGGACAAGTCGGTGTCTACAAAATCGACCCCATCAAAAGCATATCGCGCGGATCGCAGCTGTGATACGTTCCAGCCATCCAATCCGCAAAGACGTAACTTCATGTGCCGAAATTCATAAAACAGATAGTCGAGCGACGTCGTCGACGAAAGATCCCACGCGGACAAATTCAGAATCGGATACGAAGGGTTGCTATTCGACCTATACCGACGATCGTCCGCATTCACATCTTCAACGAACGATCCCTGGAACGTTTCCACGCGTCGTTGATTGTCGAGCGACGGATCATAGAGAAACGCCATCAGGCATTCGCGCAACGTGAGTTTTGGTAATGGGAGATCGGTCCAGAGCACGCCGTATGGTAGTACGTATTCCAAAACGAGTTCGTGCAAAACGTCGGGCAGCGAGGGGAATACCCATGATAGAATGGATCGGCCCTGTGTGGTGCGTTCCCATTGGCGCCACACATTGAACCAAATCGGGAATGATGCCGGTTGAGATCGCGCGCGCGACATCCACGCGAGCCATTTCCGGACATCGATGCGCCGCACATAGATGGTTCGTTCCGCAATATGGGAAGATTCTATGGTTTTCCGAAAGGCATCCTTGCAATAATTGGTAGTGGAATACCAGATCCAATCGTCGGCAATACTCCATTGAAACGTGGGCGCAAACTGCCAGTAACCCACATCCGTGTATTGGACTAACTCTCGAAAAGACGCGACTTGTTCCGCGGCATGGGTTAGGGTTAGGGTGAACGAAAACCGCGAAACTAGGCCGCGGATAGACGGCAGAAGGGATTCGCACTCATCGTATATCCAGGCGGTGAGTATGGTAGTATGGTAATACCCGGTCACGTGTACATTCCACCGATCGCGAAACTGGGAACTGCGATCACAGAAATTCATCACCCATTGGTTATGTTCGCGTCGCAGTTCGACGATTAGCTGCCTATTAATTACCGCCCACCCAAGGGCATCAACCAACGGAAGCGTGGTAATGCCACCCTTCCACAAAATCCCAATTTGTTTCATGCGATATAGTTAATATTTAACCAGTCAAACACGAGCCACACAATCTCTCTTGGCAAACAATCAATATGCGGGACCAACAACAACAATTCCCACGCCCACCAGAAATGGTACCACAGGCAGACCCGTTGCACGCGTCGCGCAGACCGCGCAGTTTTGGACCGAGGGTTTCGGTGCCGCGGAGAGCTGGCGTTGGGCGGAATCTTGATTCGGAAGTTCCCGACACGTAGCACGAGCATGGGTCCTTGCATCACCATGCGATGGGGACCAAAGAGGTAGTCCCACACCAGTTTCGGGGAAGGTTCCCATGCCGACAGGGAGTACCGAAAAGAAACTGCGCCATAAAACATGTTTGTCATAGTCTCCACCCTGCGCACATTCCAGGTGTTCAGCGGCTGGTTGAAGGATTCCGCCCCGTGAAACATTCCGTGCATGGATTGCACACAACAGACATCCCATGTGGCCAATGGTTGATTGAACCGCTTCGCACCTCGGAACATATCACTCATGTCGCATACCAGACTCACGTCCCATGCCTCCAGCGGCTGATCGAACGACACAGCGAAGGCGAACATCTTGGCCAGGCTATCCACCCAGGTCAACATCCAGGACGCAAGGGGTTGATTGAATGCCGCGGCGTTTTGAAACATGCCACGCATCGAACGCACGCGCATCACGTTCCATGCATCCAACGGTTGATTGAACTGTTTGGCACCATCAAACAGGTGATCCATGATCATGACGTTGCGAACGTCCCATCCATTCAACGGCTGATTGAAGGCGTTGGCATTTTCAAACATGCCACGCATAAACTGTACGGACCGCACATTCCATCGCTCGATGGGCTGATTGAAGGATACCGCGCCGCGAAACATACCATTCATCGATTTCACGGAGGACACATCCCAGGTCGCCAGCGGTCGATTGAAGGTCGCGGCGCCCCGAAAGAGATCGTTCATGGAGGTGACTCGCGAGACATTCCATCGCGACAAATCCGCATTGAAATAGGTCAGGCCGGCAAAAATGCCGTCCATCTTGGTGATTCGCGACACATCCCACAATTGGATCGGACATCCGATCGCAAAGCCCCGCAGACGTTTCCTAATCGTCTCGTCCCAGATTAAAGGTACCTCCGAATAGGAGGGTACCCCCAACAACCATTTCACCATGGCGTTGAGGTTGATATAGGTCTCTAGCGGAGTCGTCAACACCAATAGGTGGCCAATATACCACGCAACCACCCGTTCCCGCAAATTGTCATTGCGCGGCGGCTCGCGCAAGAACCGTTTCAAGTTCATTTGGATTGTGACACGAGCAGCGCGTTACAGACTTCCTTGCACGCGCCCGATCCCGTCTAAGATGGACGGGAAGGTTTTCAAACTGCACACCGACACGCTGTTCTACCAGATTTGTAGCAACGCCGGATCAAAACTCGGATTGAAGTCGAACGAGTTGGGGGGAGACGAACCCTTTCATATTTATTTCGCAGCGATGTCCGCCTTCATCGTGCAGTTGTCCGAGGATCTCATCCGAGCCATCTATGGGGACTGGTGCACAACCGACGACGCGTTTCGATGGCAACTGGCCTATGTGACCCGCGGATTGCCCGAGATCATCACGAACCACGACCATTACCGCATTGTCACGCGTCGGTTGCGCGAATGCACGGTATGGGAAGTAACGCGGATGCGCGAGTGGACCAAACCGTGGAAAAGCATGTCGACCATTCGACCTTGGTGGTGGCGAGAGCATGGCGATTTCGACTATACATGGATGGAGATTATGCGACTGGCGCCGAGTTTTCTCGACTTTGAAATCTATAGTCATCCGGCGTGTTACCCTTGGATGCGGGCAAATCTTCGACGTTTACGTTTGACGGACAAAGAGTTTTTGGATCCGCGATTTCCGCCGGCTCCTAACATTGTCGAGATTGCGATCGATATCAGTTCGGGCGAGGTGGTGCCGCCCGTGGTTGATCGCATTCCCCGATGGCCGAACGTGCGGAAATTGTTTGTGACGAGCTTCGGCCACGATTCGGCGTTGGCGATTGTTCTCCATCACCTTTCGAATCTGATTCATTTGCACACCATGTTTGCGTGGTATAACAGATATGACCGGTTTCATATTCCATTGTCGGTGCTATATCGACTGGAAACGTTGTGTTTGGAAAATGTCAAGCTGGATCTCCCGCCAGTCTCCGCAATGACCAAATCCTTCGCGCTGCGGGTGTTGAAGATTGGGTATAATGTGAGTGCGTTTGGTTTAACAGACACCGACCTCTGGTTTCAGACCATGATTTTCCAATCCCCAAATCTACACACCCTTCACTACGAAAAACCCATGCCGGTCAACTGTCCTTCCCTGCCAAGCATTCGCAGCTTTTGCTCCAACTACTATGATTGGCTGGCGAACCTTCCCTCGCTCGAAACCTTTGTATGCACAAAGAGTGTCACGGATCCACCGCTAATCGGCGGCACCGTTGTTATTCCCACCACCTTGCGATCCATTACGGTGCGTGCACCCATGGGGGAAATATCCTCTGTGCAGGAGCTGCTCGAAGCTATAGATAAAACACGTGTGACTGTTATTAAAACATGATTACTCCACAACTCGGCGACCTGATCGCCATACCTTGTTTTGCGTTGTTGACGTATTATTTTTACAACAAACCTAGACGCACCTGGTTGGAAACGTTTTTGTTAGCATTTGGTTTGTTAGGATTTGTCACGGATGTGTTCTTCACAATCCAATGGCACTTTTTCGTCAACTCGCGCCCGATATCATTCGAACGATTTTCACCGAGTGGTGCGGCGCCCGGGAATTCGCTCACGTGCAGGTCGTCTTGACCATCTCGCCGCGCTTCTTGGCGGCCTTCGCAAACACATCCCTGTCGATCAAAACCTACGAATGTGCGCTGCGTCGCATGCAGACTTCGGAACGATACGCCGATGTGTTGGAACTGTTGCGCCAAGTGCCGGTGCGCGGCGACAGTGTCTCGTATGGATGGATGCAACCGTGGTTATGGAGCAAATGGAGATGGTTGGAGGCCATGCGGATTGCGATGAACGTGATTACAACGGATACGTTTGCATTCGATCCAGTGCCCGACTGGGTGATTCGTCACGCACATACCTTGCAACTTACCGACGTGTTCGCGGAATCGTTCGAGCTTCCGAGCAATATTCACACCGTCATCTGGAACAAACTCATGTTTCCATATAGGCCCGGGAAGCCCTGGCCGTTTGTCGAAACGCTCGTTTGGAACGACGATTATACAGTTGGGTACCAATGGCCGTCGGTGCACACGTTACATGTAAATTGGTACAACCGCTCGAGTAGCATAGTCGTGGATATAAATGACTTTCCGGTCTTGTGCGAGTTATCGTTAAGCGGGTTGGTCGCGTCGCCGGAAGTGTTGAACTGGCACGCGGCAACCTCCTTGGAACGACTTCGATATTGGGGCTCGTCATCTTATTATCGTGACTCGATCGATCCGCCGTCCATGGTGCTTCCCAAATTGCGGCATATGACAATCGGCGATGACAACCCGGCGTGGGTGACCTTTGCCATGACCCTCCAGGCACCACTGCTTGAATCATTGGCACTCGACCTCAATGACTTCCGGATCCACCAGCCGTGTCCGCGCCTTACCAAATTGGTCTTCTATCATTCGAGATCATTCTTGCCTTCAATACCAGCCACGCATTTCCCAGTGTTGTGCGAGATTGTGCTGAAACGCATACCATCGGAGGACCTATCCGTATGGCTCGCGTCGCTACCCGCGACGGTTGTGACTGTTCGCGTCCATCAGGTTGTCTACACCCGCATGTGTGTCAAAGGTTCGGTCGGCGCGGATACCTGGAAGTGGTCTCCAACGGCAACGCCGCAATGACATTTTCGGACCAGAACACGCTACATGCGTAAAAAGTTGACGAAATTGTGGAATCTTCCTTAACTATACGACAAATGAAAATTAAGAATTAAGAGCAAAGGCGACGATATTCTTCAAAGTATTCAAAATAGTGTGTTGCCTTGATGATCACCGTGTGCAGGGTTGCCGGCGGTGGTGGTAGCATATCTGTCTTTGCGCGAGGATAATAGCATTCATATCCCAGTACTTCCAACACTTCGACGTTGGGGAACGATCCGATGTATCGTAACCCACCAATAGAGACTTTCAATCGCCGCACCGTGGTGCTGATAGGCATCTGTATCGCAAACGGCCGATCAAACTGAACCGTATGCAAGTGCGGTGAATGCCGAAACAACCATTCCAACAACTCCGCGTTCAACGCTGTCTCCCACCAGTCACCGAAAACGGCAATGGTTTCCAACGACAGCGCGACTACGTCGCGTGGCACGTTGATATTGACCATCGCATCGAATTTCAAGATGCGCAGTCGCGGGAACAAATTGTCCGGAATATACACGACTTCACGTTCACGGCCATGACCGATCACCAATTCCGTGACGTTCGGTGTACACTCTAAACGCTTCGTCAGACCAGTCGCTGGCGATGTCAGGGTGGTCACGTTTGGCCATACATGTGTCGGCGCTCTCATAACGGTTGAACCACCGAGATCGAAAAGGACCAGTTCAGTAACCGACAGGATTGGTGTATGCAACTCAAAGAGTCTGAAATCGACACGCATTCGCCGCGTGTGTGTGCATATCCAGGGGAAGTCGGACTGATGGGTGTAGAGAAATTCATTGATACGAGGCGGCGCTACATGTGCAATTTCCATTAATTCAAGTATGTTCCGTTCTCGAACGTCGTGACAATTGTCGTTCCACTGTTTCGTCCATCGCCGCATTGCCTGCACTTCGGCCACATCGCCGTCGCGAAAAGATTGCAGAGTCATGCAATAGGCAAATTGCCACAAGATGGCAGACCGGCAATCAATCCATGTCTGGTACAGGTACTGCACGATATCCTCGGGTAATTTCATTGTGTCGCATTCGTCTTCGTCGCCGTCGGGTAGCGCCGCGACCCGCTTGGTGGCCGCGACGAAAGTCTACACTGGGGGTGTACAGTGTGCCGCGTTCATCGGGGTGTACCCATTCGCGCAACAATCGCGGCAACCCACTGCCTTCGTGGTCGGCATGATAGAACAAGTTGTAGATGGGATTGGTGCTTCGCGAATTGGCGGCTCGGTGAAAACTCAATTCTTCGTGCGGATTTTTCAGCAACTGGTTCATCATGGGAACAAACTCGCGCAACGAAATCGACTCGCTGTAGGCATCTTTCGCCGCGTCTTCATAGAACCGCCATGTTCCCGAGGACGCAAAGACCAAATGGGCCGGTGCCGCGGTTCGTCCGTCGGCAAATACGCGCGCGTTCATCATCGTCGGCGGCAACAAATGTCGAAACGAACGTGCCCGTCGAAACATTTGCATCGTCAGACATTGCGGGTTGATCGTCCACGCAAACAACGACCGATGAAAGGTTTTGGCGTCTTCGAACATGTGCCGCATATCGACTACCTGGGATACATCCCAACGGGACAGATCCTGGTTGAATTGCCGCGCATTGAAAAACATGCGGGCCATCGTGGTCACCGAGGACACGGTCCAAGCATTCAGTGGCTGGTTGAAGACGGGATTGTTGGCAAACATTCCGTTCATGGCGACCACTTGTGTGGTCACCCAGCGGGACAGGTTTTGATTGAAGGGAGTGTTGGCAAACATATTGGTCATATGCGTCACGGCGCGAACGTTCCACTCGGTAATGTCATTGTCCGGATCTTCCCACATGTCCGCGGGGACCGAGGTCCGATAGCGGCTTCCATTAAACAAATCGTCCATGCGCGTAACCTGCGACACATCCCAGTATTTCAGCGGGGTGGCCGTCATGTCTTGATTGATCCATTTGGTGACTTCTTCCCAAATCGTGGTGTCGTCGAGATGTCGAATTGCAAACTCGCTGAACTTGCGCTTCATGGTTTTCTTTGGTAGCGCCCGCTCAGCTCCACATTGGGTCATTCTTTATGAAGTACACATCCGATGAATCATGTGGATGAATCGGTCGGGAACAAGTCCCCAAGGCACGCTCAACCGGCGAGAAAGATGATGTATCGTCACATCGGGGGGTACGAACCCGTAGGACAAGATGTGCCACTGCAGTTCGCGCGGGAGTCGCGGCAGCGACAAGAGTCCGTCCACCCGCCTCCAAAATTCTCGATACCACGCGGCCAATTGTCGCGGAATCGTCGTCTGCGACGGCGTTTTCCACCATCCGGTCGGTGTGTATTGGTGCCAACGCTCCATCTCCTGGGTCGTGTTCGGAGGTATCATACCCGTCGTCGGATTGCCATGATCCAATAATAGGATCCATTCATCTAATCCTCCCCATCGAAACGTCGTGGGGTCTTGATAGACCTGCACTTGAAAAAAATGCGCGAGTCGTCCAATCCAGGAACTCACGGGTTGATTGATATGTTGGAGTCGTATGATCACTTTGGGCCACATATCGAACCCCCACTCCCCCTCGATAAACATGGCGCACGTATACGAAGTGTTATAAACGATCGTGTATCCCAGGGTCTGTTCGATCACCAGGCGCGGAAACAATAGTTGGCGAATCAATTCCACCGACGCCGAACAGCCAATGAGTTGGACGGTGTTCCGGGGCATGCGTTTCCAACACCGAATCTCATGATTGGCTCGGTGGGGTACTATCCCGGGCGGCAACAAGTATTCCTGCGTATACACGCCGTGTCGATATACATTCAGATCATGAACTTCATAGTTGGTGCTCCAGGTGATCTGGATGATCATGTCCCACTCGGGGACGCGCATCATGTAGTTGGTGGGTACCCGCCGCACCTCTCCGCGGAATTCCACAACCCAGGTATCTTCGTCGAACATAATAATTTGAAATGACAAAGACTTCAATTCTGTTTACCACCGCGGCGCACGCGACCAACGTCTTTGCCTCCTTCTACGCCGCGCATTTTCACCAACTCGCAAGTAGCCACTTTGCCGGCGGCCAGCCTCGCCGCCCGACATCCGCCGCAGATGCCTCGGTGATAGAAGTGATTGACGAGCTGGATCCCCACCATCGATTTCTTGTCCATCCCGTCGCGGGGTCGTCCGACCACGGACTTCTCGGCGGCGAATGCTGGCTGACGACGGAACTACAGCTCGAATCTGTCAGGTCGGTCGAATACGCGGTACTTCCCCACGACTGGCGAAATGGCACCCCCATGGCCGTTAGCAACTGCGACCCCGCCAACTTCTCAACCTTGTTTCTTCTCGGCCCCTACCTGATCTTCATCTGGCGTCAGCGCGACACGGCCGAGCTGTACATGACCGGCACGATTCTCGCCAGCGACGAGGCTCCCCAACAGAATTTCATGCTAGCCCTGACACACGACGATCACCCAATTCATTGGATCGAAGACGACAACATGTATAAAGTTCTGCGACGGGCGTCCTCCCGGTCCTCCCTCCAATTTGTTGCTCCGCAGTGGTTGTTGTTGTCCCAGGTCCAGGTCGGGATGGGCGCTCGACAAAACATCGTTTACGACATTCGAACCATCGGCAATGGATGGATTTGCGGAACGAGTGTCGATTCGGCCGCCGACCTCGCGGCCCTGAAGCCCCATGTACCTCGCTACCCGTCGGTCGGATATTGGCCGGGTCATTGCATGCGCTGCGATCGACCGACGGCGGCCAGTGTTACGTTCACGGGTGGGTCGCGCGGCCTGGCCGTATGTCGCTTTTGCTGGATTCGGTATTCCGCAACCGCCGCCAAGTGGCTGTGTATTCGTGACGATTGTGGCCGTCCAGTCGATGCCGAGGGTCGATGTGAAGATCACCCGGAGTCCGGCGCACCTATTCCCGTGTGTCCAAAACTAGAATGGCGTGCAGCTCATATGCAGCGCAAAGTATGTGTTAAGATTTAAATTGTCTTCGTCGCGTGCGCGACGGTGTTGATTTGGTTGCATGTTTCACCACGATCGGCATACATCCGAAGGACTTGACGCTCCAGTTGGACTGCGACTTCTTCTTGCGCCGCGAACCTTTGCCTCCGACGATGCGGCGATACGGTGCGGGCATAACGGATCCTCCCTGCCGAATGGCAACGATGATGGTGGAGTCTTGGCCGCGGTAACTAATCTCAAGACTGTAATCGCGTGAGGTGAATACGTGGTCAATCTCGTCATAACAATTCGGATCCAACGAGGTGGACTGTTTGCGCACAAAGAACAACCCTGGAGCTTGTCGCGACGCCGCGATTTCCCGCCGCCACCGATCATTGCGATTGAATTCACGGTGCACGCTCGCCATCAAGGTGTCTGTATTGGGACCGACAAACTGTTCCACGCGCGTAAACGGCACTGGTTTCGGCAATAGCTGGTTCGCGCTCGCGGCGGCATATTGGTCGTCCAATGAATCCAAGTCGCCGACCAGTACGGGGGACAACAACACAACCTCTGGGATTCCGAGCATGTACCCGGTGTCCGTGGTGCACATGGCACAGACTTGTGTCAACAGCGACAGATGATCCAGTTGGGTATAATGGCGGGTGATCGAATCGGCGCCGGCGATCCCAATGTATCCTTGCAATTGCAAGTCTCGCATACAGTCGGGATGAAAACACAAATCGTAGTTCCGCGACGGACAGTTGTTGAGAAGGGGCGCGAAGGATGTATCGTTGCGTTCACCGCGCGTCCGTTCGCTGGGTTGCAGCAAACACATCATGCGGAAATCGTGGGTGGTTTCCACCATGTCCAGGGTTTGAAAATACACATGAATGACGTCATGCATGTAGGGAATCGGATAGAAATAGGTCCATAGCGATTCGCCGAGATTGTTTTCGGTGAAGGAAGGGGCGTTGGTTCCGGCCAGTTTCCACAGATGCATCATGGACTCGCGTTCCGTCGCGGATCGACGCACGCGTCCGGTGAAGAGCAACGTGCCGCGCGGTAACACCAGGATGGGCACGTCAAACCCACGCCAACGTTCCGTATGCATGCGCCACGGCAGGGAAGCCTTCCGAGTGTTGATCCGATCCTCGGTCACGGCCGCCTGACGCATGAGTCCGCTGACCGTTTGGAACTCGGTTTCTGGACTCGGAGGCGGATGTTCCACGAGGATGTTTGCGCCACACCGGATGAAGTGCGGGATTGTGAGCGAACGCGGACAATTCACGAAATGGACGTCTTCGGTGAGGGAAGAGCAATAGCTGAGCATGTTGGAAGCGACCTCCAAAATCTCGGCATTGATGAACAATCGTTGATTGAAGTCCGCGCAGGCATACATCATTGAGTTCGTGGTCTTGGTACGGAAAAACAGATCCAGGGGTTGGTTGAAGGCGCGGCATTCATAGAACATGCGCGACATGTCCGTGAGCTCGTGAAATCCAGAGATAGTCACGGGGCTGTTGAACTTGATGCAGTTTTCAAACATGCCGTGACAGGTTTCAATGTTCTGGTTCGAAGCGCTGGTCCGAATCCGGACCGGCGCGTTGAATTCGGAGCAGTTGTGAAACATGTACGCGGTGGAGGTCACTTCGACATCGTCAAAGGTGACTGCCGAATTGAATTTCGGGCAATTGGCAAACATGTTTTTCAGATTCACGGCGTCCACCCCGCGCGTTTCGGGGGTGAAGGTAAATGGTTGGTTGTATTCGACGCATGACCGAAACATGCCTTCCAGGTTGATGGTTTCAAACACGCATCCAAACTTCCAGCCGGAAATATCGTAGTTGAACCATTCGGTGCATCCCGCGGCTTCCATCAAATAGGAAAAATCGGTGATTTCGGTCACGTCCCAGGTCCGAATATCCCCATATGGCTCGACGACAGGGTCGTCTTTGGCGCGTCGAAGCAATTCACACAGATCTTCGCGGCTTTCGATGGACGCCGGTGTGACGAGCTGGCGCTTCATGCTTTTTGTCTATAGAGAAAACACAAGGCCATGCTTAAGTTGGACAATAGAACGATTTATGAGGAAACACACAAATGGCGGGTTCACCTTGGTATTGAACTAGAGTTTACGTTTTTCACACCGAAAGATCCAACGCCCACGCCGCTTGCACAATGGGATGTCTCCGCAGTTACGAAATTCAATAGCTTATTTGCCCACCCCAAGTTCGATGCCAACTTTTGGTACGAGCAGGATATCAGCAACTGGAAGTTTCATGATACTGAGCCGATTACCATGAAGGGTATGTTTCGGGGCAGCGGATTTCATGGGTTCCTCGGGAGCTGGGACGTTGGGCGTGTTACCAATATGGCCGAAATGTTTGCAGATAACCCCGAATTTGATTATCTCGGAATCTCGCGATGGGATGTATCCAACGTGACCAATATGAATGGAATGTTTCGCGGCACGAACTGTAACGACGATATTTCCGGGTGGGATGTTGGCAAAGTGACCGACATGTCAAAAATGTTCGAAAATACGGTGTATTTCAACCAATCACTTTCCGGGTGGAATGTCGAGTCGGTCGTGAAAATCAACGGCATGTTTCACAACGCCCAATCGTTTACTTGTATTCCCGCCTCCTGGGTGGACAAATTGCCAAAAGCCGTGTTGGTTGCTCGCACATACGAGGTGTTTTATGGATCAGCATATTGTAAAAAGGTGGTTGGACCCACATATCTCGACGACTTCCTCAAGTATGCCGAGAAGACGACGATTCAACAACCCTTTATTGACAAAGACCAACTGAGCGGCGCGTTATCTACAGTCGAAGCAACGAATAACCCCGTTGTTGGGTACTTTGGACATGTAGGAAATTGGGATGTATCGAACATCTCCGATTTTTCAAGATTGGCGAGTAGCGCGAATCTCGTGAACTTCAACTATGACATCTCCGGTTGGTTGTTTCATTATCACTATAGCAATCTTTCGTTTGAACATATGTTTAGTGGGTTACTGGAATACAACCAACCGTTTCATTTCAAAACGACAGGCAACTACACGATACAGGTGAAGCTAGATCATATGTTTAGCGACTGCCCAAAGTTGAATTCGCCGATTAGTTTTAGTGGAGTTGAAATTAGGACGATGGCGCACATGTTTGAGAATTGTACGGCGTTCAATGCACCGGTAACAATCAATTGTAGTGATGAATACATCGACTCGGCCGATTACATGTTTTACAATTGCAAACGATTCAATCAGCCGGTGGTTATCAATGGGGTAACATACATTGAACAAATGAATTACATGTTTGCGGAATGCCATGCCTTCAATCAACCTATTGGTTGGTTCGTACGGTGCGACAAAGCACAATGCATGATGTTGAACTGCAAGGCATTCAACAAACCGATGCAGATCAACGCTTTATGCTTTCACAACAGTGATTGTGTCGAGAATATGTTCAGCGGATGCACCAATTTGCACCAAACCATTACGTTTGAGAAATGTTGCAAAGATTTTACTCTTCCCGTTTTTACAGATTGCCCCGCTACCTTTGCATTGAATTTTGAGGTTGTTGATAACATCGTTCCAAACGACTCTTTATTCTGGAACCAGAATCACGCCGCGTTCAATCATGTTACACAACACGCCACGCTCTATCAAAACCCCGAACCACATCGCACAATCACCCTTCCCTGGCGTGTGCGTATCGAAACCTGGAACAACGAATCGGTGCCCATTTTGGTGATTCCGCGCGGTACCTTGCTCTTCACTGGTCGTCGCATGCATACACCTGATCATTCGTTGTCCATGCGACATCTTTGGAAACTCGCTACCGGTGCGCCGTCCTATACGGACCAAAATCTCGGCGAAAACCTCCTCACCTATTTCTATCCGATTCCCTACATGAATCAAGTAATCACGCATCAGTTTTGTGTCATAGACATGGTGGAAACGACTCAGGATTTTCGTCTTATTTGTCTCGTGCGCCCAAGCCACCTCACCCGAGGTCACCGTCAATCCAATAACGTGTCGTTTCTCTCAACATGTCCGGGTCGCGGTTACGATCTATGCGTGAGTCGTCGATGTATGCAAGAGCTACGACTTCAAGGTTATATGGGGATTGCCGGGATGGATTCCATCACATCTAATGGGGGTGTCCTTTCCCAAATCGACATTCTCGTCCAGGCGTGCGCGGTCTCTGCTCATAATGCAACCTTGTATCTCGGGGTGCCAGAAATTGTGCTGATTTCCCCTGTGTGTATTGAAGACTTAGATGCCATGGATGCACAATATGCAGCCGCGATTGCCAATCAACCGCTGCCGAAACCGGTACCTTTCCAGTCGGTCCATCAATTTACTGCACCCAATACGACGCAACTCATCAATACCATTCACGCGGAGTTCCAAACCAACGATCGCTGGTCAGATCTGATCGGCGCGTCTCGCCAGGCACCGTGCATGTTGTTTGTCAACAAACAGACAACCTCTCTGTCGCCCGATCTCTACGAATCGATCGAGCATGAATTTACCCAACGGGACTACCAACTCGAAATCAGTTATCGCGACGAAGATCCCAAAATCATCGTCGCGATCCAACAGGGCGGGTATTTCTTGTCCCAGCCGAATCAGCGACTGCGCGGTGCGGGGATACGTCCGACCAAGAGACGGTCGCTCGCGAGTTCCGACTGGGTGGTGAAAACTTTTGGCTGCATGCCGATTGTGCTTCGGCGGAGGGCGGTCGCAAGCCGCCCATCTACTAAGCGACCGCTGTCAACACGCAAGCGATTGGTGACGCCCAAACGAGTACGACGGGAATGATCTAAAAGCAACAATTGGCAAGTTGAGAATTCCTTTCTAACTCACAACTCGAGCACGGAATCATGTTGGGCTTGTCGACACAGCTTGTCCGAATCAGGACCATTTCATGCTTTTTTCTATAGAGAAAAGCACGGTCATGCTCAAGTTGGACAATACAACCATTTATGTGGAAATAGACAAATGGCGGGTTCACCTTGCTATTAGTCCGGGGTTTACGTTTTTCACACCGAAAGATCCCACGCCCACGCCGCTTGCACAATGGGATGTGTCTGCAGTTACGAAATTCAATAGCTTATTTGCCCACCCCAAGTTCGATGCCAGTTTTTGGAAGGATCAGGATATCAGCAACTGGAAGTTTCATGATACAGAGCCGATTACCATGGCTCGAATGTTTTGCGGTAGTCGGTTTAGTGGTACCGGCCTTGCGAACTGGGATGTGGGGCGTGTGACCGACATGTCCGAAATGTTTGCGGAAATTCCCGATTTTGATTTGACCGAAATATCGCAGTGGGATGTATCCAACGTGACCGATATGCAAGGGATGTTTCAAGAATGTGGATGTCAAGGGGATGGATTGGAGAACTGGGACGTGAGTCGAGTGACCAATATGGCCAACATGTTTTGTGGCAGCGGATTTGATGGTGATGGGATCGAGAAATGGGATGTGGGGAGTGTGACCGACATGGCTGAAATGTTTGCGTATTGTCACGACTTTGACTATCCCGGAATCGCGCGGTGGAATGTTTCCAACGTGACGGACATGAGCGGGATGTTTCGCGGCACGAAATTTAACGGGGATATTTCTGGGTGGGATGTTCGCAAAGTGACGAACATGTCGGAAATGTTCGCAAACACTGTCTATTTCAACCAGTCGCTTTCGGATTGGAATGTCACGTCGGTCAAGAAACTCAAAGGCATGTTTTGGGACGCCATATCGTTTACGTGCGCGCCAGTCTCGTGGGTCGATAAATTGCCATCGTCCGCGCGGCACATAGAAACCTACATCGTGTTCGGGGGATCTCAACTGTTTCAGAAGGTCCAAACATTGCCGAAATACCTTGACGACTTTCTCGAACAAGCCGCGACCATGACGATTCAACAAGGTTTTGTGGATAGACAACAATTGATATACGCGTTGTATCAAGTCGAAACCAACAACAATCCCGTGGTGGGACACTTCGGGCACATAACCAATTGGGATGTGTCGCGCATATCCGATTTTACGCGAATGGCGTCACAAGCTTTTCTCCATGCCTTCAACTACGATATTTCAGGTTGGACGTTTGGTTATCATCCCAAAGGTCTTTCGTTTGACCGAATGTTTCAAGGATTGCCATTCTACAACCAGCCGTTCCATTTCAAAAAACCGGCAAACGACACAATGACGGTGAACTTGACGTCTATGTTTAGCCATTGTCCAAAGTTAAATTCGCCGATCAGTTTCAGCGGGGTGCGCATCACAACCATGACAAACATGTTTGAAAAATGCCATGAATTTAATGCGCCGGTGACCATCAAGTCGGATGTTGCATTCATCGAATCGACCGACAGGATGTTTGCGAATTGCACGTGTTTCAATCAGCCGGTACAATTCCACGGGGTGACCTATATTGAACGTATGAATTTCATGTTTTACGATTGTCGCGTATTCAATCAACCGATCGACTGGTTTGTCGAATCAGATCGGGCGGAAGGCATGATGCTGGATTGCAAGGCGTTCAATCAGTCCATGCGAGTCAACGCGTTGCGGTTTCATGACAAAACATGCGTCGCCGGCATGTTCACGGGATGTGTATCGTTGCAAAAAACCGTCTCCTTCGAACGATGTCAAAAGAATTTCACGATCCCGACATTCGATTATTGCCGCGCGACATTTCAAATGCATATGGATCCAACGATCGATATTGTTTCCAACTACTCGTCCCACTGGAATCGAAGTCACGCCGAGTTCAATCAGGTGACCGAGTATGCGAGGCGGTATCAAAACCCAGAACCACATCGCACCGTGACACTTCCCTGGCGCGTGCGTATCGAAACCTGGAACAACGAATCGGTGCCCATTTTGGTGATTCCGCGCGGTACCTTGCTCTTTACTGGCCGGAAAATGTATACTCCCGATGCGGCGCTGTCCATGCGGCATCTCTGGAAACTCGCGACAGCACCGTCCTACACTGACCAGAATCTCGGCAAAGACCTCATCACCTATTTCTATCCGATTCCCTACATGAACCAAGTCATCGCACGCGATTTTCGTGTCCTGGACGTTGTGGAAACGACCCAAGACTTTCGCTTGATCTGCCTCGTGCGTCCCAGCCATCTCACCCGCGGCCATCGACGAGCCGAAGACGTATCGTTTCTCTCACCCTGTCCGATGCGCGCATACGATCTCTGCATGAGTCGCCAGTTTATGGAAGAGCTGCGCCTTCAAGGCTATATGGGGATTGCCGGGATGGATTCCATCTCGACGCGCGGGGACGTCCTTTCCCAGATCGATATTCTCGTCCAAGCATGTGCTGTGTCTACCCATGAAAACGACTTTTATGTTGGCGTGCCCGAAATTGCGCTGATTTCCCCGGTGTGTATTGAAGACTTGGATGCCATGAACGAGCAACATGCGGCCGCCGTGGCCAACCGACCGCTGCCGAAACCTGTGCCGTTTCAGTCGGTGCATCAATTCTCCGACATCAACACCGCACAACTCATTCGCACGATTCACGCGGAGTTCCAAACCAACGATCGATGGTCAGATCTGATCGGCGCGTCTCGCCAGGCGCCGTGTATGTTATTCGTCAACAAACATACCACTTCCCTACCGCCCGAGCTCTACGAATCCATCGATCACGTATTTACCCAGCGAGACTACCAACTCGAAATCAGTTACCGCAACGAAGATCCCAAAATCATCGTTGCGATCCAACAAGGCGGGTATTTCTTGTCCAACCCAAGACACCGGTTGCGCGGTGCGGGAAAACGGTCGCAAAAACGGTCGCCCGCGCGCTCCGACTGGGTGGTGAAAACCTTTGGTTGCATGCCGATTGTGCTGCGGCGGGAGATTGCCAAGCGGCCGTTGTTGTCGACCCGCCGACGACTGGTGACGCCCCGACGAAAATCATAATCGAATGATTGAAGAACAATCGTCAACATATCGCGTGCAGACGCTGACGGGTCGATATACCTTTCGCATCGAAGAATTCCATGCGTTGGCCTCGATTGAAACTACCAAGTTTTTGGAAAGTCCAACGTTTAGTTTATGTGACAATACATGGGCTGTACGTATTTATCCGACGGGTGCAAAAGACTCCCACAACGGATGTTTATGTTGCCGTTTGATGTCGAAATCGACGGATGAAGTGCGGGCTACATTTACCATAACCATGATCACATCCAATAAGAAAACGATCTCGAAATCGACAGAGTCCGAAAAAGTGTTCTCTTCGGCGTCCGTCTCGTGGGGGTTTCCCAATTTTGCCGAGGTCGTGAAGGAAAGCGGCACCGTGACATTCATCACCACCATTCACAGACATATTATTCTCAATCAGGTATGTACGTCGAATTCGATCGTTGCCCAGATGACGGTAGTTCGAATGATGGAAGATTTGTTTAACGATGCCGAGTCGTCAGATATCGAGGTTACCATTCCGCCCGAAAGCAAGCTGAAGCTGCACCGCTGTGTGTTGATGTACCGATCGAACGTATTTCGGGCCATGCTTCAATCCCCCATGTATGAAGCAACAAGTGGCAAGATTGTCGTTGAAGACATACCCGCGAATGTGTTTCGCACCATGGTATGGTATTTATACACCTGCAAATTTCCTTCCGCGGACGAGATGCAAGACCAGGCAATCGACTTGTTATTTGCATCGAAGAAATATCAGATCGACCTCCTATATCATGCATGCGAAGTATATTTGTGCAATAATGTCAATAAGGATAATGTCGTGCCGTTGCTGACCGCGGCGGACATGCTCGACTCGTCACTATTGAAACGGCGCGCTATACAATACATCGTGGTGCATTTCTCACAAATATCCGAAACGGATACATATCAGGAAATGAACGAGAACATTCGGCGCGATGTCGAACACATCGTAGCATATACTAGATATGACGATAATGTAACAATTAAATTGCAATGAGTATTATTCGTATTAAAAATATTGATGCGACAAGCAAGTTTGGCAACATCGGCTCGACGATCGGCGGGTCTTCCGATCGTCCACCTGCTGCATTTACCCAGTTGCCCGATGGGTGGATGTATCAGCAATACTTTGAAAATAATTCGTGGATTACACGGGCAGTGCCACCTCATCAAAACAGGCTCGCAACCAACGATCTTGCATCGCTGGGCGCCGAAATTCCCGGGCAAGTGATTTTTGCGGTCGATGAAGACTCTGACGAATCCGAAGCCGCGGACGAGGAAGAAGCCGAAGCCGAAGCCGCGGACGAGGAAGAAGCCGAAGCCGCGGACAATGTGTTTACCAGAACCGTGGTGGAGAGCGAACATCATGTCCACCATATTTTGAGATGTGGTGATATTACCGGCAGAACGATTGGGCCGTTGCGTAATACCATGCAAACAAAAGATGGCCGCAGTCATAGTAGTTCCATATATCTTGGCAATATTACCGATAGTACTGTAAAAGATATTTGTAATAATGTGAATTAATCATTAAGTATTTTGATCGGGCGTCTGATTTCTCGCGGGTATTCGTAGAAATCGAGTTCTAGGTTCACTAAACCGCGCTGCACTCGGTTCTCCAACTGCACCCATTCTTTAGACGTTCGGCAGGGTCGGAAGTTCCGTCCCACGGCGCGGCCAGGCTGACCGCAGGCGGCACACCCGGAGACTTTGGTAAAATACGCGTTGCGATATCGCTCGGAGACCTCCTTAGAGTGCTCCTTCGAACATCCAGGCTTCACCAAGTCGTAGGCGCACAGGATCTCGGTCAGGCTCATTCCATCATCGCGTTCATCCATGATAAGGTTTACATTCGTCGCAACTCATAATTGAAATGCAGGTCCTTCCATTCGACATTTGGAAATCGATCTATCGCGAATGGATCGGGCGATATGATGCCTTCGCGCTGCAATAGCGTTTGACAACAACATTTGAATATGAAGAAACATACTGTACTGCGACATTTCCTGCCCTTCGATCGTTCCAGAGCCACGGCTTTATACGTTGGTGGAGATGGATTGTAACCATGCCGGTCGTGGAGGAGGTAACCATCAAAATGCATAGACACCACAACCACGCATCTCCGCGTGAGTTTCAATGGCCGCGAACGGTTCGACGCGTGTGCTTTGTGCATGACCGATCCAATTGTGTGTTTCGATACCCGATCTCGCCCGACTGGACATTTCGGATGGACGGTTTTGATCCTTGGATCGATCGCTCCAAACACATTGAGGATTTGCGTGTCCGGACCATCATCAATTCAACCACTCACGAGTATCGATGGACCGGCGCGGAGTGGAAATTTTTGGGTTGAGTCAAAAGAAAACATGACAGAGGTATTTCGGCCGACAAGTGTGTGGCATGCACGCGCCATGTTGCGGAAATTGTTGGAGACCAGTTTGTTTTCCGACGATGATGAGGATGACCCGGATGACGAGGTGGGCGACGTGGTGAAAGACGCGGCATTTTCCCAGATGTACAGCGACTCCCTTGCGGAACATATCAACCTGGATGCGCTCGAGCGGAGTCTCCCCGACGAGTTTATACCGTTGTCGAGGTGGGATGTTTCCGGGATGACCTCGATGAATTACTTGTTTATACACATTCACCATTCGCTGTTATGGCATGATCCGCAAAATGATATTACGAATTGGGATGTGTCGAACGTGACCGATATGACCGGGTTGTTTATCTACCAAGCGTCTTTCAACCAAGACATCGGCCGCTGGAATGTATCCAGAGTGACCCGTATGGAGAGCATGTTTCAACAAGCTGACGCGTTTAACCAAGACATTGGCAAATGGAATGTTTCGAATGTGACGACCATGAAAAACATGTTTGAATACGCAAAAGCATTCAACCAAGACATTGGCAAATGGAACATACGTAGAGTGAAGGACATGGATAGCATGTTTAAATCCACACGCGCGTTCAACCAATCGCTCAGTTCGTGGAGCATGAAGTTCGGACCGAACATCTCCAACATGTTTCGGGACACCCCACAGCTAACCCAGTTACCAGTTGGATGGGTCGATCTTAACGACACACGGGCGCTGCCTCGGAGAATGATGACCATCAACGCCGCAACGGTATTTGCCAGAAACCCCATCTATGAAAACATCGCGAAGAAACATACGACGCCCCTTTCACTGTATGCCTTCTTACACCGCGTCGACCCCGATTATTATAATGTCACAGAATTGCACACAACACGCCGAAAACTCCCCGCGAACACTGCCAAGAAAGCGGTGCTGAACAACCCGAATCTCTTCCAGAATATCGCATCCTACCTAACGGACCGGGACAATGTCGCGGACAATGTCGCCCAGACACAGCGCAGTGGCGATATCCGCTCAGCGCGCATTACGGAGTTGCTTGCCACCCGTAGCAAACGGTCTCCGCCGACATCGTCTTCCCCGCACAATAGCAAACAACCACGCATAACTTAAATATTAAAAACAAATTCCATGACCGATACTTTTCGTCAGATCCGTGCACACCAACGTCGCGTCGATATGAAGAACGCGCATGACGCGGCGTTGTTATCCACTCGTAAACGGTCACCGCCATTATCTTCAACGTCGCCGAAATCGGTGAAACGACCGCGCATCGGTTTTCCAGAGATTGAACAGTTAGCCAGTCCAGAACATTGGATTGAACGCAAAAGTCGAGAATATGATAACGTGACGGTCGTTGTCGAATCCGAACCGATCGCGTTTGGCGGGACGAAAAAGGTGTGGCGCGTGCCATCCGATATCGAGGTTATTCAAAAATCGGAATCCAAATGTTTGAGTTCGACTGTGGAAGAAGAAGCTCACAATATGTGGAAATTAAATGCGCTGATTTCCCATATTCCGCATTTTGTGCCGCAATTTGCATTGCAGTCGAATGGTTCCGGTCCGAATTGGTTGTTGCGAGAATCGAACAATTCGATCCACAAGCCGACATCCATTCAATGGAATTTACATGAGTTTGTCACCTTCCGAAAGGTCTGGGATTGGCCGCCGAACGTTCGTGCGGCTGCGTTCAGTTCGATGCGATTGCAACTAGCAATTTTGAATCATGTGTTGGAAGGTCGGATGACCCATATCGACGATAACACCGACAACTATATGTTTCGTCGATTGACTATTTCCGACCGCGATTATTGTTATCGGATTCGTTGGATGGATAACGGAGTTGCACGGTTCGAGTTTACCGTTCCATGCTGGATGATGATTGTCGATATGGACAAGCGGTCCGTGCGATTCATCCAAGACGGAATAACGAATCGAGACTTGCCGCCGCGGAAGAAGAGAGTGCGCGCGCCGTTCACCGAAATGGATAAATACATACGGGTGGCGATGGAACGCGATCATATGGACATGACCGGCGATGAGTGGGACGTGCCTCCGGAACCATATTCCGATTATATCGATGACTTTCTAAATGATGTGTATCGAGTGTCCAAAAAGTTTGAACTCCATGCGCCGGTGTTGGGCACCTGGACGATGTTTATGGACTGGTCGCAAAAAACCATCTTCACATCATCATTTTAAGTATTAAATTAACCAATTTGTAACCAAACTTATTAAGCAATTCAACGCTAACAACGGTCGCGCCAATCGTCGCGACGATAATACATTTTCCCCAATGTTTTTTGCATAGGGTCGCCGCGCGGATAGCGCGGATATCCCGGCGCAACTGATCTTCTAGCCACGTCTCGTTCTGCACACACGCGTCCCAAAACAATGGCAATTCTTGTTCCGTCAAGGTACGCGTCTGCATGAGTCGGTTCAAACGGACATAATGCGGATAGTATTTGTCGGGCTTGATGTGTTGCAAAATACGCAAATACTGATTCTCGAATTCGCGCGGCGATGCTATCCATCGTTCCCGCATCATGCATTGAAACTTGCGTTGAATTTCCTCATCGTTTTCCTCGGCATAATCTTCCCCGTGTAAGGCGGCCACGAGTTCACGCTGAACATAATACCGTGCAAACAAAATCGCGTGAACGTTCCGCGCCTTTGGCTCCGACCGATGATTCCGCGCGTTGGTGTGATAAATTTTGTAAAAAGAGGTAAGTTTGAGGCACGTGTAGCGTTCACGATCGGCCATGCCGTGCATGCGAATCGCATTGAGCAATGCGTATTTGATATGCGGCATTTTATTGTGACTACAACAGTTTCAAATGCCCCGTGATGGGATCAAGCACGTCGGCGGGGGCAGGGCCCAGCGCGAGCACGGTTCGTGACCCCGCCGCAATCTGTGTTCGTCCGGCATCTTGCACCAGGTAGGAAACCACCCCGGCCGCAGTTGCCTTCTGAATCAGATCGCGGAATCCCTCTTCGCGATCGACTTTCACGACAATTTTGGCTTCTCCGTTGGCTTCCCAGCGCGCCAAGGCGGACGGACAGCAGACGTGGATCAACCGATATGCCCCGAGCGTCGCGTGTCCGCATTGGGCGCCGATCTTGCCTTTCCCCATATTCAGTTCGGCGTTGACGCACAACACCATCTTGTACGGACTGTCGCCGGGAGTGTCGTCCATTGATTTTGGAGGACGAAATGTTTGATCGCAAAAATTTAGTTAATACAGAAAATAAATGTTACGAGTGACCGACACCACTATTGTCAACGAGGTACGCAAACTAATCCGCGGTGCTCACGACGCTGTCAAGTTGAAATATTGGGACGTATCGGAGGTACGTAACTTTGACAGACTGTTTGAACCACATTACTGGTACGAGGACTGGCTTGGTAGTGACTTGGCACATAACGATTTTTGGGATGATCCGGAAAATTTCATCGGCGGATGGGCATTCGCGGGATATGGCGGTATTTCCATGACAAACATGTTCGCGGGCAACGATCACTTCAACCAGGATATTTCCGCGTGGGATGTGTCGCATGTTACCAACATGCGAGGTATGTTTGCCTACACCAAACGGTTCAATCGTCCGCTCGATAAATGGAAAATCAATTATTGTCGCGTCGAGTATATGTTTGAAGGGGCGAGCTCGTTTCTCAGTGATTTACCAACCTTTTCCGAAAGCGTCGCATACCGAACCAAGGCCCAAGACGTATTTGGAAACTCGCGATTGTGGGAATGGGCGCCTTTTCCTAAATCCGAATCTCAAACCCTATTTGAGTTTTGTAAGGAATACAACAAACTCGATTGGACCGGATCCGCTGAATTGCGCGGTGTGTACGAAGCATCCAAGTATGGTTTGGTGCGAGCGGATCCCACGAGAGCCAAGAACTATGAACTCTACGACAAAGTCGTCGATCATCCCGATCTCAAACAGTATCTAAAAGAGTTTTACGACAGCAAAGGTATCGCAAATAAACAACCCAACAACGAGTTGCGCGGCACATTTGCTAACACCGTTTCGCGCAGACGCGTTACTGGATTGGGGGGGGGCACCCACAGTCGTCGTCGTGCTCCTTCCAAACGCCGTCGTGTGCGGGTTTAGTCGTCGTCATCATAGTCATCCGACAAGAAAAAGGACTCCGGCCCTTCAATATGCCGCGACCAGAGAACGTTCAACTGCCGATGACAATACGTCGTTGGTTTCCGTTGACCATAAAACATGTTGTCGAAAAATTCCACCGCCTTGGTGGTGCCCCACAGATATTCCTTGTAGGCATCCACAAATTCCTGGTCTTGCGCCAACACGGATCGCGCGACATGTTCTGGCAGCGTGGTCACGCGATATCCAACGGGCGACGTGATCGTATCCGTCATGACCGCGACCGCACCTTCGATCCATTTCGATACCCGCGTAAAGGTATACCGCAAGGCCGCGGAGTCGGGCGCGCGGATATTCCCGTCGCTCAGACATGTCCGTTCACGAATGTCGTCGGTGTGAAACACGTCCTCGAATTCTTCGACCGGATCCGTCGCGGAATAAATAGCGGCTCGTTCGACGGCACTCAACGCCACGCGCAACATCACAATTAAATTATGGCCAACCGAGTACCGCCAGACGTGTATGTTCTCCCGTGTGCGGTTGGAATTTTCATGGGACTCTTTGCACTGGTAATGCTGGTCATTGCTGCCACACAACATGGACTGACGCCCGTCCACGCAACATCGCGTACTGCAGTGCCCCAAAACGCAACGCTCGAGTTCTACGGATGCGCGCCGGACCGTCGATTGCTGCGTCGTAACCTGGCAAGTTGCGGTGGATTCTACGTTCGCTACCACCTTGGGCCCGGATGCAGCCAAGATTCGCATCTCTATTCCTCCTTCACCGACGCCTGGAAAGTCTGCCATTCATTGCATGACCGCCGACGAACTGGCGGAATGCAAATCATCCAATGATTCGTTTCTGAATGTCATGATCGCCATGTTTGCCTTCTGCGGGTGTTGTTGTTGCCTCGGCGCCTTTGGTATATACGATAAAGGTCGCGAAGTAAAGAAATATACGCATGTGGAAACGACCGAAACAGTCACAATATAATGGAGAACGACGGACCGTACCAACACGATTACCTCATCGAACAATTGCAATTTACCGTGCCGTGGAGGACGGTGCGACATGATCCCGACATCCTCTTCAACGGAAGACATTTGCGCACATTCGTTCACGTGAACCCAATACCGCAGAGTTCAGGTCAATACAACATTCACGCGGAAATGGACGCTTGGACGTCGGATCCGTCGGTGTTGCCAAAGCCCGAGTTCGACGATGATGAACTATGTGTGTTCACATTGATGCCGTTGAACACGATTGATTGTTTGATGCAATGTGATCATTGCCATAAATTCTTTTCCGCACATGAATTGATGTGTTGGTTGCGGCGAGTTCCGACTTGTCCCCATTGCGTGCGAGTCTGGGATTCCGAGAACCGTACGTTATTAACTAACCAAATGCCACACGAACCAAATTCATAATGATGTTTATTGAACGCATCTTTCGCGCGGATATTCAACCGCCCGCGAGTTATCGAGCGCGACAATGGTTGGACTGTGGGGAACAACGATATGTGTCCATCGGTATTCACCAAACGATCGACG
>JACCEB010674530.1_pt1 | contig 66665 bp, 63 predicted proteins | sample 7454761 | NCBI WGS metagenome assembly JACCEB01 (sample SAMN15323454, study PRJNA562643) | freshwater metagenome | isolation source: river surface water | place: USA:Blue River Watershed | collected 2017-08-18 | reverse complement strand
TGGGTCAACTACACCGGCGCTGTCAACTTGCCCGCAGGCGGCGAGTTGCTGGTGCGCGTGGCGATCAATGACGACGACCCTTACGAGGGCCCCGAGACTTTCCAGCTTTCGGCGACGCCCAGTGGTGGCCATGCCGCCTACGGCACGGCGACCATTTTGGACGACGGCACCGGCAGCGTGTACCCCGACAACACCACCGGCAATCCCGACCCGTCAGCCAGTTTGGACGATGACCGCCCGGTGCGGATCAACAACATTCAAGTCAATGAAAACTCGCCTTGGGCGGTGTTCAGGGTCAACGGCACGGCGGGTCAGTCGGTGACGCTGGCGCTGCAAAACGACAGCGATCCCAACACGGCCAACGCCAAGTTGGGGACCGACACCGGTACGCAGTTGCAGTATTTCAATGGCAGCGCATGGGTCAACTACACCGGGGCGGTGACTTTGCCCGCAGGCGGCGAGTTGCTGGTGCGCGTGGCGATCAACGACGATGACCCCTACGAGGGCCCCGAGACTTTCCAGTTGTCGGCGACGCCCAGCGGTGGCAATGCTGCATACGGCACGGCGACCATTTTGGACGACGGTACCGGCAACATCTATCCGGACAACACCACCGGCGCGACCGATCCCGCCGCCAGTTTGGACGACGATCGTCCGGTTCGGGTCAACAACATTTCAGTCAACGAAAACTCGCCTTGGGCGGTGTTCAGGGTCAACGGCACGACCGGTCAGTCGGTGACGCTGGCGCTGCAAAACGACAACGATCCCAACACGGCCAACGCCAAATTAGGGACCGACACCGGCACGCAGTTGCAGTATTTCAATGGCACGACTTGGGTCAACTACACCGGCGCTGTCAACTTGCCCGCAGGCGGCGAGTTGCTGGTGCGCGTGGCGATCAATGACGACGACCCTTACGAGGGCCCCGAGACTTTCCAGCTGGCGGTGACCCCCAGCGGCGGCCATGCCGCCTACGGCACGGCGACCGTTTTAGACGACGGTACCGGCAACATCTATCCGGACAACCCCACCGGGGCCACCGATCCGACGGCCAGCCTGGATGACGACCGTCCAGTACAAGCCCCACCGACAACCCCGCCGGTCATGCCCCCCGCCCCACCGGCTCCGCCAGCCAACCTGACCCCGCCGCCGCCGCCGGCTCCCCCGGCCGTAGTGTTTTCGTCCACCTTGACGCCGCTGGCGCCCGCTTTGGTGCCGATTGACCCGCCGCGCCCCTTGGGCGATGCCGTGACCAGCGGCTCGGGCTACCAGATCCCGGTCAGCGAAACGGCGCCCCCCGGCTTGACCTTGTACCAAGGTGTGACCGATCAGTTTGTTCAGACCACCAACGCCATCTCGCGCATCAGCCTGCCGTTTGACGCCTTCATCCACAGCAACAAAGATGCGGTGATCAAGCTCGACGCCAAGCTGGCCGACGACTCCAAACTGCCCGATTGGGTGCAGTTTGATCCGTCCAGCGGCACCTTCCAGGTCACCCCTCCAGCCAACTTCAAAGGCAAGCTCGACATCAAAGTGGTGGCGCGTGACGACGACGGGCGCGAGGCCACGGCCATCTTCCAGATGTTCATCGGCGAGCAATCGCAGGCGCCCACGGGCCCGCAAAGCCGGGACAGTTTCAGCGAGAAGTTGCGACTGGCGAGTAAACGCCCGATCACTTTGGTGAAAATCAGTGACCTGAAAGTGACGCCGGCGGTTTCGGCTCGTGAAGGAGCGCCGGTCAAGGTCCGGGTCGGATGACGTCCACGCTGGAGGCGTTGAGCCGGCGGGTCCGTTTGGCAGACTCGGACCGCGAGTTGGGTTTCACCTGGGTCAACGAAACCATGGCTCTGACGCCCTATCGGCAGGCGGCACTGTGGCTGGCCGATGCGGGCGTTTGGACATTGTCGGGCGTGGTGCAGGTCGATGCCCATGTGCCGTATGTTCAGTGGCTCGATGCGGTGGGACGCTTCATGCAAGCCCATCGCCCAGCCGGGGCCCAGATTCTGGCGTTCACTTCCCACGATTTGCCTCCCGATCTGGCGGCCGATTGGGCACATTGGTGGCCAGCCCACGCCCTTTGGGTGGCGCCGGGCGCCGAAGGCTTGGCCGCACGGGTCGCCGGGGCGGGCATCTTTGTTCGCGATGAACCCTGGAGCGACACCGAGCAAGCCGAACTGCAAGCTTGGGCGGAGGTCTGGTGGCATGCCTTTGCTGCCCTGCATCGCTCCAAATCGTCGCGCTGGGGTGCTTGGCGCTCGCGCCTGAAATCATGGCTGGTTTGGCATGCGCAAAAGCCTTGGTGGCGTCAGCGGGGCCTTTATGCGCTGCTGGCGTTGTGGGCGGTCCTGCTCTTTCCGGTGCGCATGACGGTATTGGCGCCCGGTGAGCTGGTGCCTGCACAACCGGCGGTCGTCCGAGCGCCCATCGATGGGGTGATCGATGTGTTTCACGTTCAGCCCAATCAGCAGATTCAGGTCGGGCAACCTTTGTTTGGTTTTGATGAGTTGGTCATTCAGGCCCGCATGGACACGACCTTGCAGGCCTTGGCCACGGCAGAGACCGATTTACGGCAGACCACCCAGATGGCCCTGATGGATCCTCGCGCCAAAGCCCAAATGGGCCTGTTGGCGGGAAAAGTCGAAGAAAAGCGCGCCGAAGTGCAAGCGTTGCGTGAGCAGCTCACCCGCGTGCGGGTGTTGTCGCCGCAGGCTGGCGTGGTGCTGATGGATGACCCGGTCGAGTGGATCGGCAAACCCGTCGCCACGGGTGAGCGCATTTTGCGCATCGCCCGCCTGGACGATGTCGAGATCGAGGCCTGGGTGCCCATGGCCGACGCCATTCGGCTCGAGCCGGGCGATGCGGTTTCTTTATACCTGAGTGCCAGCCCGTTGTCACCGGTGACCGCACACTTGCGCTACATGGCCCACGATGCGGTGCAACGTCCGGAGGGTGGTTTTGCATACCGGGTACGCGCCACCCTGGATGCAACCAGCGCGCATCGCGTCGGCCTGAAAGGGACGGCGAAACTCCATGGCGGTTGGGTACCCTTGGTCTACTGGATGATGCGCCGCCCGTGGGCGACAGCCCGTGCTTACCTGGGGTGGTGAAAACCCATGATCTGGCCTGAACTTCGCGAGGAGCTCGACTTGTTACCGGGCCCCAGTTTGCCCGATGGCCAACCCAGCTGGACCTTGCACGACCCGGTGCGCAATCTGTTTTTTCGGGTGGAATGGCCCACGCTGGAGGTGTTGCAACGCTGGCACTTGGCCGATCTGCAGCGGATTGCCCAGGAGATCTCGCAGCACACCCCGCTCACCATGACGCCCGATGATGTGCGGCAAGTGATGCAATTTTTGGTGCAGCACCAGCTGGTCAAGGCCAGCATGCCCGACGCGCCGCGCAAGATGGCCGACCAGTGGCGGCGCATCCAGGGCACGCCGCTGAAGTGGCTGCTGCACCACTATTTGTTTTTTCGCATTCCCCTGATTCGCCCCGATGCCTGGCTGACCCGTTGGCTGCCGGTGGCGCGCTGGTTTGGATCGCGGGCTTTTGCTGCTATGACACTGGTGGCTTTGACGCTGGGCTTGGCTCAGGTGGTGCGGCGTTGGGACGTGTTCACAGCCTCATTGGTCGACACCTTCAACCTCGAGGGCTTGCTTTCGTATGGCCTGGCTTTGGTGTGTGTGAAATGCTTGCATGAGTTGGGGCATGCCTTTACCGCCAAACACCACGGCTGCCGGGTACCAGCCATGGGCGTGGCTTTTCTGGTCATGTGGCCGGTCGCTTACACGGACACCAATGAAACCTGGCGGCTGACGCGGCGATGGGATCGGCTCCGGGTCGCCAGCGCGGGCATCTTGACCGAGTTGGTGATCGCCGCTTGGGCCACGCTGGCCTGGGCTCTGTTGCCCCAAGGCAGCGCCCAGAATGCGGCCTTTGTGCTGGCCACCACCAGCTGGGTGGCCACCCTGGCGATCAATGCCAGTCCCTTCATGCGTTTTGACGGCTATTTCATGCTGATGGACGCCCTGGACATGCCCAATTTGCACGCTCGCAGTTTTGCCCTGGCGCGCTGGAAATTGCGCGAATGGCTGTTTGCGCTGGGCGACGAACCGCCAGAGCATTTCGCCCCTTCCCGTCAGGCAGCACTCATTGCTTTTGCCTGGGCCACCTGGTTATATCGCCTGGTGTTGTTCATTGGCATTGCCATCTTGGTCTACACCTATTTTTTCAAGGCCCTGGGCATCGTGCTCTTTGCGGTGGAAATTCTGTGGTTTATCTTGCTGCCACTGCGCACCGAACTGCGGGTCTGGTTGGAACGCTGGCCCGACATCCGTCGGACGGCTCAAAGCCGCCGCAGCGCCTGGGCCCTGGTGATCTTGTTGGGCGTGCTGTGTTTGCCATGGCCCGGTCGGTTGGGTGCCTCGGCCATCTTGCTGCCTGTCGATGCCTGGCCGATCTACGCACCAGCGGGGTCCAAGGTTCAGCAATTGCCCGTCGGGCACGGTGAGTGGGTTGCCGAACAGTCGCCTGTGCTGGTGCTCGAGGTTCCTGAGCTGGCGGGGCGCGAGCAGGCTTTGGCCGCCCGATTGGCGCAGCAGCGCTGGTTGAACGCCAGTTCGGGCTTTGATGAGGAACTTCGCAAGCGCTGGTTGGTGTCTGGACAAACCCTCGCCACCTCCGAGTCGGAGTGGCAAGGCTTGCAGGCTGAGCGCAGTCAATTTCAGCCGCTGGCCCCTTATGCCGGGCACTTTTACTGGTCCGATCCGGACCTGGCAGTGGGGCAGTGGGTGGGCAAAAAAGAATCTTTGGGCGTGTTAGTCAAAACTCAAACGGCTTGGCGGGTGGAAACCTGGCTGGATGAAGACGATGTGGCCCGTGTCGAGGTGGGGCAAACCGCCCGTTTTTGGCCCGACAGCGCAGCACTCGGCCACATCGACCTGAAGGTGGTGGCGGTGGATCGGGACGCATCACGCACCTTGCCCCGCAAAGAGCTGTCCAGCCTGTTGGGGGGGCACGTCTTGACCCGGGAAAAAAACGGCCAATGGGTTCCCGAGCGGGCCATTTATCGGGTCAGTCTGGAAGTGCAAGCATTGCCAGCGACATGGCACCAACAATCCTGGCGGGGGCACTTGGTGATTGACGGCGCTTGGAGTGTGCCGATGGCACGTTACGCCCGACAGGTGCTGAGCGTGCTGGTCCGGGAAGCCGGTTGGTGAGTGTGGTGGAGAGGAGGAGGATCGAACTCCCGACCTTCGCATTGCGAACGCGACGCTCTCCCAGCTGAGCTACCCCCCCACACGCTGAAATTCTAATACAAAGCCTCCGGATAACCCCCAGCCACCGGGCAGGCCAGCCTGCGCCTAAAATCGGCATTTTTCAGTCGATCAACAATGAGCAATTCTTCTTTGCAGGGCCGTGTCGTGATCTTGGGCACTGGCACCATGGCAGCGGGCATCGCCGCTGGTTTCATGGATGCGGGCGTGCCCCTGGTGGTTTTGGGCCGAAGCATCGAAAAAGCTCAGACCTCTATCGATGCCGCACGCAAACTGGCCGCCGTACTCAGCTCACCGCCGCGCACCGATACCTTGGCCACCCCCGGGCTGATCGACACCTGGTCAGACTGGTCGGGAGTCACTTGGGTGCTGGAGACCATCACCGAACAGTTTGACCTCAAACGGGACTTGTTTCAAAGCCTCGATACCCGAGTCCCGCCTCACATCCCGATCGGGTCCAACAGCTCCGGGTTTCCCATCACCAAATTGGCCGAGGGCCTGAGCACACGCGCCCGGATGTTCAACGCCCACTACTTCATGCCTGCACACTTGGTGCCGTTGGTCGAGGTGGCGCTGGGCGAAGATTCCGACCCGGATTTAGGTCAGCGAGTTTGCGACTTTTACCGCGCGGCTGGCAAAAAGCCGGTTCTGGTGCGGCGAGACATCCCGGGATTCCTGGCCAATCGGATCCAGCATGCCCTGATGCGCGAAGCGCTCGACCTGATCGATCGGGGCATTGCCAGCCCGCAAGACGTCGACACCGCCGTGCGCTACAGCTTTGGCTTTCGCTATGCGGCGGCGGGTCCGGTGTTGCAAAAAGAAATCTCGGGTTGGGACAGCATGGCGCAAGCCTCGCGCGAGATCTACCCTTCGCTCTCCAACACCGATCATTTGGCGCAGTGCATCACCGACCTCATGACCCAGGGTCGCACCGGCATGAAAGCCGGGGCGGGCTTTACCACCTGGACGCCCGAGCAAATCGCGCAGGAGCGCCAACACTACGAAGCCCGCCTGAAGGCGGCTTTTGACATCTTGTCCATGAAATAACACCGAACCAGGAAATTCACCCCATGAGCATGATCGACCTGCACGCCAAAACCATGATCGGGCCTGTGATCCGATTGCACCCCAACGACAATGTGGTCGTCGCCCGCACCGAGGTGGGCATCGGCATGGCCATTCCGTCCGAAGGCATCACCAGCCGCAGCCAAGTGCCGTCGGGTCACAAAATTGCCGCCCGTGCCATCTCGGCGGGCGAGCCCATTTTGAAATACAACGTGGTGATCGGCTTTGCCGCCACCGACATCGCGCCGGGCACCTACGTGCACTCGCACAACGTGTCCTTCAAGGAATACAGCCGGGATTACGCCTACACCCGGGACTATGTGCCCACGCCCATTTTGCCGCCCGAGCAGCAGGCCACCTTCCAGGGCTATGTGCGGCCCAATGGCAGCGTCGGCACGCGCAACTACATCGGCATTTTGTCCACGGTCAATTGCTCGGCCACGGTGGTTCACAAAGTGGCCGAAGCCTTCAAACACGGCAAGCTCGATGCCTACCCCCACATCGATGGGGTGGTGGGCCTCAGCCACGGTTTGGGCTGCGGCATGGAAATGAGCGGCGAGCCCATGAACCTGTTGCGTCGCACCATCGGAGGCTATGCCCGCAACCCCAACTTTGCCGCGGTCCTGATCATCGGCTTGGGCTGTGAGCGCAACCAGATGCAAGGCTTGCTGGAGCAAGAGGGGCTGCAGACCGGACCGAAGCTGTACACCTTTGTCATGCAAGAAGAGGGTGGGACCCGCAAAACCGTGGAAGCGGCCGTGGCCGCTGTCGAGGCCATGTTGCCCGAGGCCAATCAGGCCCGGCGCACCAAGGTGTCGGCCAGCCATCTCAAAATTGGCTTGCAGTGCGGCGGGTCAGATGGTTTTTCGTCGATCACCGCCAATCCCGGCCTGGGGGCGGCCATGGACATTCTGGTGCGCCATGGCGGTACCGCCATTTTGTCGGAAACGCCCGAAATTTACGGCGTCGAGCACACCCTGACCCGCCGCGCCTGCTCCAAAGAGGTCGGCGAAAAGCTGATCCAGCGCATCAAGTGGTGGAAGGAAGAGTATTCGCCTGGCCGCGATGTCCAAATCAATGGCGCGGTCAGCCCGGGCAACAACATGGGTGGCCTGGCCAATATTTTTGAAAAGTCACTGGGTTCTTCCATGAAGGGTGGCACCACCGGCCTGATGGAGGTCTATCGCTACGCCGAACCCGTGACCCAAAGCGGTTTTGTGTTCATGGACACCCCGGGCCTCGCTCCGGCCGCGGCCACCGGCCAGGCCGCCGCACACGCCCCCCCGATGTGCTTCCCCACCGGGCGTGGCTCGATGTTTGGTGCCAAGCCGGTGCCCTCGATCAAACTCGCCACCAACACCCCGATGTACAACCGCCTGACCGAGGACATGGACTTCAATTGCGGGGTGCTGCTCGACGGCACATCGACCATGCCCGAAGTCGCTCAGGGCATTTTTGACCTGATTTTGAGGGTCGCCTCCGGCGAGCGCAGCAAGAGCGAACTGCTCGGCCTGGGCGACCACGAGTTCGTGCCCTGGAACATCGGCGTGACGAGTTGATCAGTGGATGCTGATGGGCCCGTACAGGGTGCGGGCCATGCCCTGGGTGTTGTCGCTGTCGGTCATGATGGCGATGCCCACCAAACGCCCCGGTGCCTTGCCAAAAGCCGCTTCATAGTCGGCCACCATGTCGCGTTCAATCACCATCGGACCGGTGGTTTGGGGCGTGGCCACCACCATTTTGCGGATCCGGTCGGTGCGCGGGTTGTGAATGATCGTCCCCACAGGTCGCTGCGGACACCAGACATACATCAAGGTGGCGTAGGGCATGGGTTGGCCCGTCATGAGTTGGCTGAGCTCGCTCAAAGCAGCATCGCGGGCATTGAATTCGCTGCGATCCCCTTCAAACGCCAGGATCACCCGGGCGGGCGAATCTTCCCGGTCTCGAACCGCCACATCGGCCTGGCTTAACCCTTGTTCCACCCACCACTCGAAGCGCAGCTTGGGGTGTTGTTGCACATTCACCTGCAGGGATTGGCTGAGCATGCTGGCCGAACGCCTGGACTCGGCGCGCAACCAGTTTTGACCCGAAACCCAGACCGGTGCGTAGTGGGTGGCCGATTTACCCGGAAACTTCACCTCGCGCCAATTGCTTTTGTCGTCGGCACGCCAAGACGTTGCTTCCTGACGGGCTTGTGTCAGGCCGCCGGACTGGGGGCCTGGTGCATGGGCGCAAGCCGCCAGCAGGCCGGCCAGCGACACAGCCAGTCCAACCCGCCCAGGCAACCCGGCATGAAGGGACAGAGGATCCCGAAACATGGGAGCAATATACACAAATTTACAATTCAGTGCGCACGGACAGCGTAAGACCCCCGCTGCGTTCTCCGTCCAAGCATGTGTCATCATCACAGGAATCTCATCATGCAACGTATCTCAGGCGCTCGAATTCTTTTGCCCCTCGCAATGGCGTGGGGAACCTGGGTTCAGGCTGCTTTGCCCGAACCGCCCGATCCGCGCGAAGTGGCCCGCCTCAGTCCGGCGCAACGCATGGAGCAGGCGCGCAACTTGCACCAAGCCCTGGAGCAGGCCAGTCCGCAGGAGCGGCGCGAATACCGGGACAAAATGCGCCAAAAGATGCAGGCCCTGTCGCCCGGGGAGCAAAGGGAGGTGCACGACCGCATGCACGCCGACTGGGCCGCCATGAGCGACGCACAGAAAAAAGAAATGCGCGAGATGCGACGCGCGTGGGTCGGTCGCATGAGTCCCCAGGAGCGCAACGAAATGCGCCAAGAACGGCATCGCATGTACGAACACATGACCCCGCAAGAGCGCCAAAAATGGCGTGAAGACATGCACCGCATGCGCCACGGTCATCATGCCCACCCCGCTGGCGCAGGCGCCATGTCAGGCCCCATGCACATGCCCCACGATGGACACGACCATCCCCAAGTCAGCCACTGAAGACTTTGAGCTTCTCACGCGCGCCCATCGCGGCGACGCGTTGGCGGCTCGGTTGTTGGTGATGCGGTTGTCACCGCCAGCGCATCGGCTGGCTTGGCGCATGCTGGGCGATCGGGCCTTGGCCGAAGATGTCGTGCAGGAAGGACTGGAGAAGTTGTTTCGCATCCGCCAATATCAGGGCGATGCCCGCCTGAGCACCTATTTTCACACCCTGGTGGCGCGGCTCTGCCTCGACCGCTGTCGCGCCCTCGATCCAGTGCGTTTTGATGCTGACTTGGCGGATCACAGCCAGCTGATCGATCCGGACGCCGGGCCGGAGCAAGCGATGCAACAAGGCCAACAAGCCACCCGCGTGCAACGCGCCATGCAGGCCTTGCCGCCCAGACAGCGCATGGCCTTGAGCTTGTGGGCTTACCATGACCACACCGTGGCCGAGATCGCCGAGGTCATGCAACTGGAACGCAATGCCACCGATCAACTGTTGCACCGGGCCAAGGCCCACCTGAAGAAACATCTGGAGTCCGAGCACCATGCATGACCACGACCTCAAGCAGATGATCCGCGACGACCCCACGCCCGGTTTGTCAGCGCATTTTGCCGACCGCGCCCTGCAACGCCTGCAACCCCAGCCAACCGCACGTGGCAGAGTGTGGCAACGGAATTGGGCCGGCTTGGGCGGAGCCCTGGGTCGCCGTCCGGCCAGCGCTTGGCGCCCGTGGGTCTGGATGTTGGCGGCCGTCGCCCTGGCCTGGTGGGCGCAGACCCATGTGCTGCAACCCGTCGACGACGACCTCTACAAGATCGACACCATCGGCCTGTCGAGCTTGCTCACCCTTTAAGGCGCAGCAGATCTCACCCCCTGTGCCGGCGCGTCCAACCGCAGGCCGCTCACAGGTTGCGATTGCCCATAGCTGATCACCGAGCCTTGCAACGAGGCGCCTTGCACCCGGGCCTGCACGCTGTAGGTGCCTTCATCGGGGCCGATGAAGGTAAAGCGCAGGTCGGCTCCGCGCAAATGCGCGCCCAAAACGGGTTGACTCACACCCTCCAGATTCAATGAGCCTCCCACCTGCTGATGGCGTTGCCGCAATTGCAGCGTCATGTGCCAGCGCCGCTCGGGCATGCTGAGTTGCCACACACCCGCCACGGCTGCAGGCACGATCCACAGGTAAGCCGACTCACGCCCCTCCTCGTGACTGGCGTCGGCCTCCCAGTCGCCCATGTCAAAACTGTTCGAGACGATCCGGGTGCCAGGCTTCATGGCCTGCAAGGTCGGGCGCAACTGCTGGTTGAGTTCGGGCAGCAGGTACATGGTGACGACGCTGGCCTGGCTGAAATCCTCAACGAAGATGTCACCGGTGATGATGTTGACTCGCTCGGTCAAGCCCGCGCGACGCACATTCTGTCGGGCATGTTCGGCCAGTTTCGGGTTGTACTCGATGCCCACGGCTCGCAGCCCCCGAGTTTTGGCGGCATGGATGGGAATCACGCCATCACCAGCCCCCAAATCGACCAGCAGATCTTGTGGACCGGCAGCGGCCATTTGCAACATTTTTTCGGCCAGCCGTTCGCTGGTGGGCAACCACATCACATCCTTGCCCATTTGCCCGCGTTGCGGTTTGTAATCGGGCGTACTGGCGCACGCCGTCAGCAGCAGTCCGGTTGTGGCCCAGATCGCCCGCATCAGGCTTCGGCGCGTCCATCTCGTCATGGGGTGTCCTCTTTGGTCATCTCGGCCCGCATCATCTCATGAACGTTTGGGCCCGAGCAGACCGGTGGCCAGGGCCGTGCCGATCAGGATGATGGCCGCGCACAACAGCATGACACCATTGAAGGTTTCGTCCAGGGCCAGCACGCCCAGACTGGTGGCAAAGATCGGCGTCACATAGGTCACGGTCATGGCACCGTTGGAGCCCAGCCGCTGGATCAGGCCAAAAAACAGGATGTACGCCAGCGAAGTGCAAAACAGGCTGACGGCCAACAAGGCCAGCCAGGCTTGCGGACTGGGGCCGTGCCCCGGCCACATCAGCAACCCGGGCACGGTCAGCAAAATACCGGCCCCCAGTTGGGTGCCTGCGGCCACCACCATCGGCGGCACAGTTTGCAGCTGACGCTGGGTGATGTTTCCGCTGATGCCGTAAGACAGGGCCGCCCCCAAACAGGCCAGCACCGCCCAACCCGAACCGCCGGCTTTGAGGCTGATGCCGCCGGGCGATTGCCAAGCCAGCAGGCTGGCTCCCGTGAAGCCCAGCAGCAAGCCGGCGCTGCGCCAGCGACTGAGCGGGGCCTTGAACCACAACCAGCCGACCAAGGCACCAAACAGCGGGGCCAGGCTGTTGAGGATCGCCGCCAACCCGGTGCTGATTTGCATCAGGGCATAACCGTACAAGGCGAAAGGCAACCCCGAGTTGAAAAAACCCACCACCATCAGCGTGGGGGCGTGCTGTCGAAGCATCTGAAATTGACCCCGCCACAGCACCAGTGGCAGCAGCATCAGCCCCGCCAGACTGACCCGCAACCAGGAAGTGCTCCAAGGCCCCATCGAGGCCGCTGCGGTTTGCAACAGCCAGAACGATGACCCCCAGATGCCGGCCAAAGACACAAACGGAATCAGCCAGTGGTGCTGGCCTCTGGGCGGGCTCAATGCAGATGGCCTTCCATGTTCAGCAGCGCCTGCTTGCGGGCCAGGCCAGCGGCGTAACCTGTCAAGGCTCCGCCACGCCCCACCACCCTATGGCAGGGCACCACCAACAGCCAAGGGTTGCGACCGACAGCCGCTCCGACGGCGCGTGCGGCTTGGGGGCGTCCCAGCGCTTGCGCAATCTCGGCATACGTGCGCACCTGTCCGCGGGCGATGCGAGTCACTTCTTGCCACACCTGGCGCTGAAAAGGCGTCCCCAGCGACGGGCTCAGAGGGACTTCAAACGCTTGCGGCTGACCGTCCAGATAGGCCTGGATCTGGTTTGCAGCTTGGCGCAACAGGGGGTGATCGTTTTGCGGCATCCCGTCCTGCGTTCGCGGGGCGTGCGCTTGCCCCTCAAACCAGACCCCGGACAGGGCCTGCCCATCGGTGGCGATCAGGAGTCGCCCCAAAGAAGTGGGTAGCACGGCGTGGATCATCGTCATGACGTGGCTCCTGGGCAAACACGGGATATTGACCCATTGTAGGTCTAGCCACCTGGGGCGTGCAGGACCAGGCCCGGCGCATCCTACAATCTCACCATGAACATTCCCGCCAGCATTTTCAAGGCATACGACATCCGGGGAGTCGTGCCCAGCAGCCTGAACACCGACACCGCCCATGCCCTGGGTTTGGCTTTTGGCACGCATGCGCTGTCCCAGGGCCAAACCGTCGTCGCCGCAGGTCGCGATGGGCGCCTCAGTGGGGCCGAATTACAGCAGGCGCTGATGCGTGGTTTGGTGGCCGCCGGCATCGAGGTCATCGATGTGGGCATGGTGACCACCCCGCAACTCTATTTTGCGGCCAGCACGATCTGCCAAAGTGGCATTCAGGTCACGGGCAGCCACAACCCCAAGGACCACAACGGTTTCAAGATGGTCTTGGGCGGCCGTGCGATTTACGGTGAAGAAATCCAGGGTTTGCGTCGCATCATCGAATCGCAAACCTGGCAACAGCGACCGGGTGGCCAGTTGCGTTCTCTCGATGTCCAACAGGCTTATCGCGATCGCATCGTCTCCGACATCCGGTTGGCACGGCCGATGAAGATCGTGGTCGATTCGGGCAATGGCGTGGCCGGCGCTTCTGCACCGGACATCTTCCGTGCCTTGGGCTGTGAGGTCATCGAACTGTTCAGCGAAGTCGATGGCCACTTCCCCAACCACCACCCCGACCCCAGCAAGCCCGATAACCTGCGCGATTTGCAAGCGGCCTTGCGCCAGCACCAAGCTGAATTGGGCCTGGCATTTGACGGCGATGGCGATCGGCTGGGCATCGTCACCCGCGACGGCGAAAACATCTTTCCTGACCGTCAACTGGTCTTGTTTGCGCGCGATGTGCTGTCGCGCTGCCCCGGAGGGCGCATCCTCTTTGATGTGAAGTGTTCCCAGCAATTGGCCCCGGCCATCGCCGCTGCAGGAGGACAACCCGAAATGTACAAAACCGGACACTCCCTCATCAAGGCGCGCATGCGCGAGACCGGCTCACCGCTGGGCGGAGAGATGAGTGGCCACGTGTTCTTCAAAGAACGCTGGTATGGTTTTGACGATGGCACCTATGCCGGATGTCGCATGCTCGAAATCCTCAGTCGGCACGCCGATGTCGGTCAGGTCCTCAAAGACCTGCCGCGCAGCGAGTCGACCCCGGAAATCAACGTCCCGTGCCAGGAGGGCGAACCCCACCGGGTCACCCGGGCTTTGCTGCAACTGGCGCGGCAGCGGGGGCTGCCGGCACCCGAACACCAGCCGCAGTGGTCCGACATCGACGGCTTGCGGATCGACTGGGACGATGGCTTTGGTCTGATTCGCGCATCCAACACCACCCCGGTGCTGGTGTTGCGCTTTGAGGGGCAGACCCGTACGGCCTTGCAACGGATTGAGCGCGACATGATGGCGCTGTTGCGCGAAGTCAAACCCGACGCGCAGGTTCAGGAGTCGGCCCATTGAGGGTCTTGCTGGTCAAACTCTCGTCGCTGGGCGATGTGGTGCACACCTTGCCCGCTGCCCTGGACATCCGGGCTCGATGCCCCGATGCACAGCTCGATTGGGTGGTAGAACCGGCCTTTGCCGATCTGGTGCGTGCGTGTCCGGCCATCGACCAGGTGATCGAAATGGATTTGCGCCGCTGGCGCAAAAGCCCCTGGTCGTCTGCGACCCGCCAGGCGTGGCGCGCATTCAAGGCCCAACTGCAATCCCGCGCCTATGACTGGGTGATCGATTTGCAAGGGCTCACCAAATCGGCGCTGGTCAGCCGTTTGGCCCGACTCACCGCCACAGGCCAACGCATCGCCATGGCACACGCCACCGAAGGATCCGCTTACGAACGACCGACCCGTTGGGTGGCGCATCGCTGCATCGCGCTGCGGCCCCACATCCATGCGGTCGAACGCGCGCGCGAAGTTTGCGCCCGGGCTTTGGGCTATGCGCGACCATCCGACGGACCTGCGCCTTGGCAGGGCTTGCGGGTCGATCCGGCTTTGGCCCGACCCGACGTCTTGTGCGTGCACGGCACCTCACGTCCCGACAAACTGTGGCCAGAAGCCCATTGGCTGGTCTTGGGGCAACGCTTGCTGGCGCGGGGGTGGTCACCGGTGTTTGTGCACGGCAACGCCGAAGAGCAGTCACGGGCCGAACGCCTGGCCCGGGGATTGCCGGGCAGTCGCGTTGCGCCACGCTGGAGCTTGCCCCAGTTGCTGGACGAAATGGCCCGCAGCCAAGGCGTCATTGGCGTCGACAGCGGTCCCAGCCACATGGCCGTGGCCATGGGCTTGCCGCACGTCCAGATTTATAACTTTGACACCGCTTGGCGCACCGGCCCTCAAGCTGTGGCGCACCAAGTCAGCGTTCATGACCCCGCCGGACCCACGGTGGAACAAGTCTGGCAAGCATGGCTGCAGGTGAAACAGGCAGAACGGGCATGAAGCGCTGGCTTTACGCTGGGCTCATGCGGGCGCTGCAACCCTGGTTGCGCTGCAAATTGCGCCGCCGTGCGATTCAGGAGCCTGCTTATGGCCTGAACATGGCACAGCGTTGGGGTCGCTATGACACGCCCCCCCAGCCCATTCCCCTTTGGATTCACGCCGTGTCTTTGGGCGAAACCCGGGCGGCCGGGATCTTGCTCGATGAGTTGCGACGCATCCGTCCGGATGGCCCGGTCTTGCTGACGCATGGCACCGCCACCGGCATGGCGCAAGGCCGCGCGTGGCTGCGACCCGGCGATGCGCAGGCCTGGTTGCCATGGGACACTCCCGAAGCCGTGGCGGGTTTTCTGGATCACTTTCAGCCCCGCCTGGGGCTGTTGATGGAAACCGAGGTCTGGCCCGAGCTGGCCCGCGCTTGTCAGGCCCGCGGCATCGACCTGGTGCTGGCCAACGCCCGCCTCAGCGAGAAATCGCTGCGGCAAGCCCTGCGTCTGAGCTTTTGGGCCAAGCCCGCCTATCAAGCCCTGGGGGCTGTCTGGCCCCAAAGCGACGCCGATGCCCAGCGTTTTGCCCGCTTGGGGGTGGTGCGCATGCAAACGCTGGGCAACCTCAAGTTCGATGTCCAACCCGATGCCCAACAGGCGGCGCGGGGTCAGGCCTTGCGATTGCGCCTGAACCGACCCGTGCTCATGCTGGCCAGCTCGCGCGAAGGCGAGGAGGCGGCTTGGGCCGATGCCCTGCCGCGCGACGCAAGGTGTTTGCCCTGGGTCGTTCCGCGTCATCCGCAACGTTTTGATGCCGTGGCCGACTTGTTGAGTGCGCGGGGTTGGCAGGTCTGGCGTGCCAGTTCTTTGACCTGGACCGAAGCCGATCTGCAAGCCTGCGCCGCACCGGGTGCCGTCGTGTTGGGCGACACCCTGGGTGAGATGGCGTTTTATTATTCGGTGGCCCATGTCGCTCTGATGGGCGGCAGTTTCGAGCGTCATGGCGGACAAAATCTGATCGAGGCGTTGGCTTGCGGCTGCCCCGTGGTGTTGGGGCCGCACACTTACAACTTTGAACAGGCCAGCGCCGAGGCCCTGACCCGGGGTGCCGCCTTGCGGGCGACCGACCTGGCCCAAGCCGTTGAAATCAGCCTGGATTTGTGTCGGCCCCACTCGCCCCGCGAGGCGATGGCGGCGCAAGGTTTGTCTCTCGTGAGGCGCCATCGGGGCACAGCCACCGCCATGGCCCAAGCGGTCTTACAACGCCTTGAACGCGCCCTTACTTCAGCAGGGCATTGACGGTTTGCAGGTCTTCGGGCTTCAGGGTCCCGTTGGCCTGACGCAACTTGAGCGAACCCAGCATCACGTTGTAGCGGGCTTGGGCCAAATCGCGCTTGGTTTGAAAGAGCTGGCTCTGTGAATTCAGCACATCGATGTTGATGCGCACCCCGACGTTGTAGCCCAGTTTGTTGGCCTCCAGCGCCAACTGGCTGGAGTCTTCGGCGGCCTCCAGCGCCTTCACCTGACCCAACCCCGAAGCCAGACCCAGATAGGCGCTTTTGGTGCCCTGGGTCACGCTGCGGCGAGTGGCTTCCAGATCTTGGCGGGCCTTGTGTGCCAATGCGTCAGCTTCACGAATCCGGTTTTGGGTGGCAAAGCCCGAGAACAGAGGCAGATTCAGTTGCACCCCCACCGCTGTGCCATGGGACCAGAACGTGGTGCCCGTCAAAGCCGAAGCTGCCGAACCGCCCAGGTTGTACTGGTTGTTTTGCGAGGCCACCAGATCCACCGTCGGCTTGTGACCCGCCATCGCGCGTTCAGTTTCCATTTGGGCCACCTCCAGCGCAAGTTCGGCGGTGCGAATGCCCGGATGGGCGGCTTCGGCTTGGCGCACCCAATCGTTGATGTCGTTGCTGGGCACCACCTTGGCCAAGCCGTCTTTGAGACCCAGACTCACCGGCTTGGCGGCGGTCACCCCGGTCACCGTGGTCAGGGCCAACTGTTTCACGCTCAAGTCGTTGCGGGCGGCAATTTCTTGTGCATTGACCAGGTCGAACCTCGCTTGGGCTTCGCGCGTGTCGGTGATGGTGGCGGTACCGACCTCGAAATTGCGTTTGGCAGCGGCCAGTTGTTCGGCCACAGCAGCTTTTTGAGCCAAGACGAAATTCAGACTGTCCTGGCTGGACAGCACATCGAAATAGGCTTGGCTGACGCGCACGATCAGATCTTGCTCGGCCACGACCAGGGCTTGCACGGCCTGAGCGAACTGCAATTTGCTTTGCCGATACAGCAACAAGTTAGAGGGCCGGTACAGCGGTTGCGACAGGCTGATCAAGGCATTGCTGGTGGAGAAATAGCGCTCAAAGGGGGTGAAACCGGTCGAGCCCGACGCGGACGCGTTGGTGCGTGACGAGTTCAGGGCCAAGTTGGCGCTGGGCAAGATACCGGCCAGGGCTTGATCGGTCTTGGCCCGATTGGCTTCAAATTGCGCCTGCGCCGATTGGTAATTGGCATCGAAGGCCTTGGCGGCTCCAAACAAATCCACCAGGCTTTGCGCCTGACTGTTGCCCCAGGCGGACAGGGTCAGAGCGATCGACAGGGGAAGCAGGCGGAAGTGTTTCATGATGGCATGGACCTGTGTGTTCAGTAGCGCGGTACCGAAGGGTCGACCTGAGTCGACCAGGCGTTGATACCGCCCGCAATGTTGGCGACCTGTTGAAAGCCCTTTTGGGCCAAATAGCTGGCCACCTGCATGCTGCGGCTACCGTGGTGGCACAGACAGGCAATCGGCTGCGCCGGATTCAACTCAGAAAGGCGTTGCACCAGCTGGCCCATGGGGATGTGCCGGAATTCAAAGCCCTCGGGGCGCACGCTGGCGGTTTGCAGCTCCCAGTCCTCGCGCACATCGAGCACCACCACGGCTTGGTCTTGTTGCGCCACCCAGGACGACAGTTGCGACGGGCTGACTTGATCGATCATGGTCAGAACTTGAAACGGCTGGGTTGAGCAAAACCGGCCAGCGGTGGAGCCACCGTGTCCCACAACGCCCGGCTGGCCCATTGTTGCGCACTGGCGCGGGTGACCAGCGTGGCCGTCATGACCGGCTCTTCGCCAACGATGGCCAGCAATTTGCCACCCACCTTGAGTTGATTCAGCAACGACTGCGGGATTTCGCTGACCGAACCCCCAAGCACGATGGCGTCAAACGGCCCTTCGGGCGGCGCCTCGGTGGCGCCGTTGCCGACCCGCACCTCGGCATTGGACACGCCGGCCTGCGTCAAATGGGCACGCGCCTGCGTCGCCAGTTCGGGCACCACCTCCAGCGAGATGACGCGTTGGCAGCGCTGCGCCAACAAAGCGGTCAAATAGCCGTGTCCGGTACCGATTTCGAGCACCGTCTCCACCCCGGTCAAGCTCAGGTCGTGGGCCAACCGGGCATCGACCCGGGGAGGCAGCATGATCTGGCCATGCCCCAAAGGAATCTCGGTGTCGGTGTAGGCCAGGCTTTGGAAAGCGGCGGGCACAAAGCGCTCGCGCGGCAAGTGGGACAGGGCTTGCAGGATGGCGGTGTCAAGCACATTCCAGGTGCGGATTTGTTGCTCGACCATGTTGAAGCGGGCTTGTTCGTAGTTCATGGCTCGTCAGGGTGCGAAAGTGAAGTCCAGGTTTCCAAAAAGGTCATTTTAAGCCGTGTGGTCATTCTCGGGGCGGCTGGCACCGGCCCAGCGTCGTTTCAGCCATTGGCTCAGGTCATCCAGGTAGCAATACACCACCGGCACGACCACCAGAGTCAAAATCGATGAGGTGATCACCCCACCGATCACGGCTTGTCCCATCGGGGCGCGTTGCTCCGACCCCTCGGTCAGGGCAAACGCCAGCGGCACCATGCCAAAAATCATCGCCAGGGTGGTCATCAGGATCGGGCGCAAGCGCACCCGGGCCGCCAACAGCAGCGCTTGCTCGCGGCTCATGGGCTCGGTTCGGCTCTCGCCATCCCCCACCAAGCCGGCGCGGGCGCGGATCGCAAAGTCGACCAGCAAGATCGCGTTTTTGGTCACCAGGCCCATCAGCATCACCACCCCGATGATCGAGAACATCGACAACGTCGAACGAAACATCAGCAAGGCCGCCACCACGCCGATCAGCGTCAGGGGCAACGACGTCATCAGGGCCAGCGGTTGCAAAAAGCTCTTGAATTGGCTGGCCAGGATCATGTAGATGAAAATCACCGCCATCGCCAGCGCCGACAAGGCGTAGCCAAATGACTCCTGCATGTTTTTGGTCGAGCCACCAAACTGAAACTGATAGCCCGGAGGCAGATCGATCCCAGCCATCGCCTTGCGGATGTCGGCGGAGATTTCGCCCGCCGAGCGGCCATAGGCATTGCCATTCATGCTGACTTCGCGCAGCAGATCGCGGCGGTTGATCTGGTTGGGGCCCGTGCCGGACTGAACCTGCGCCACCTGATCCAGCCGGATCACCCGGCTGCTGGCATCGGCCGCGGCGGGCAGGGCGATCGGCAAGGCCGCAATATCGCTCTCGGTGTTGCGATCCGAGCGCGGCAGGCGCACGATCACGTCGTAGGTTTGGTCGTCCGGCGATCGCCAATTGCCCACCGTCTCGCCGGCCACCCAGCGGCGCAACTGCGAACCCAGGGTGGCCACGCTCAAGCCCCATTCGGCTGCGGCGGTGCGATTGACCTCGACATCCAGGGTTGGCTTGTCGGGCTTGATGCTGGAGTCCAAGTCCACCAGGCCCGGAATGGTGCGCAATTGATCTTTCAGGCGCAGGCTCAAGCGCTCCAGCTCTTTCAGGTCGGCGCCGGTCAGCGAGAACTCAATTTGCTTGTTGCCCCCCACCACATCCAACTGTCCGGCGTGGGTGACCGTGATGCCGGGCACGTTGGCCAGGCGTTGCCGGAATTCGGCCACCAGGTCGTCCAGACCCCGGCTGCGCAAGTGGCGATCGATCAGCCGCACATACACGCTGGCGTAGATCTTGCCTTGCGCGCTGCCGGTGTTGATGGTGGTCAGGGTGTAACGAACCTCGGGCCATTCGCGCAAAATGGCATCGACCTGACGCGCCTTGGCCTCGGTCAACTCCAACGAGGAGCCCACCGGGGTGTTGAAGTTGACCGAAGTCTCGGAGAAGTCCGCCTTGGGCACAAACTCGGTGCCCAGAAAGCGCGCCAGAAACAGGCTGCTGACAAAAATCGCCAGAGCCGCAAGCAGCGTTTTTTTCTTGTGCGCCAGCGCCCAGGACAAAGCGGCTTGATAGCCGTGCCCCAGCGCGTCGGTCCAACGCTCAAAGCGCCGGGTCAAACGCCCCAGAGTGCGCTCATACAGGCTGCCGCCGTGGCCGCTGCCGTCGCGCCGGTGGATGCTCGGATCGTGCCAAATGCTCGAGAGCATGGGGTCGAGGGTGAAACTCACGAACATCGAAATCAGCACCGCCACCACGATCGTCAGACCGAACTCGTGGAAGAACTTTCCGATGATGCCTTGCATGAAGCCGATCGGCAAAAACACCGCCACAATCGACAGAGTGGTCGCCAGCACCGCCAGGCCGATCTCCCGGGTCCCGTCCATCGCCGCCTGATAGGCGGATTTGCCCATTTGCACATGGCGCACGATGTTTTCGCGCACCACGATTGCATCATCGATCAGCAGGCCCACGCACAGCGACAGCGCCATCAGAGTCACCATGTTGATGGTGAAGCCCAACGCATGCATGAATAAGAAAGAACCGATGATGGCAATCGGCAGCGCCAGTCCGGTGATGACCGTCGAGCGCCAGGAATTCAGGAACAAAAACACGATCAGCACGGTCAACACTGCGCCCTCGATCAGGGTGCGTCGAACGTTGTTGACCGACACCCGGATCATGCGCGAGCCATCGTAAATCGGCTCCAGGCGCAAGCCAGCAGGCATTTGCGCTTGCAAATCGCGCACCGTTTTGTTCAGACCATCGATGACCACGATGGTGTTTTCATCCTGGGCCTTTTGCACCGTCAGCAGCAGGGTGCGCTCGCCGTTATAGAGCGCCATGTTTTCCTGCTCTTGCGAACCGTCGACCACACTGGCTACTTGGCCCAAGCGAACCGACTGCGCCCCGCGCCGGGCCACGATGATCTGGTTGAAGTCTTCGGGCCGTTTCATGCGGCCTTCGATTTGCAGCACCTGCTCACGGTCTGGCGATTTCACGCTGCCCAGGGGGAAGTCCTGGTTTTCGTTGCGCACCGCTTGTGCCACTTGGTCCGGGGTGATGCCCAGCGCGGCCATCGCCTGCGGGTTGAGCTGGATCTGAATTTCCCGCTTCGAGCCCCCCACCAGGTTCACCACGCCCACCCCGCGCACATTCTCCAGCCGTTTTTTCAGCACCTGATCCGCCCATTGCGTCCTGGCCACGGCATCGGGCACCCCGGAGGGCCCGGCAGTCGTGGTGTCGGGCAGCACCGCCAGCGACCAAATCGCGCGACTGCTGGGGTCAAAGCGCAGCACCCGGGGTTCTTTGACTTCGTCGCGCAACAAGGGGCGTATCGCCGCCACTTTTTCGCGCACATCCTCAGCCGCTTTGCGGCCATCAATGTGCAACTGAAACTCGATCACCACCACCGAAGTGCCCTCGTAACTGCGCGAGGTCAGTGCATTGATGCCGGCGATGCTGTTGACGCCTTCTTCGATTTTTTTGCTGACCTCCGATTCAACGATCTCCGGCGAAGCGCCAGGGTAGTCGGTGTTGATCACCACCACCGGGAAGTCGATGTTCGGAAATTGATCGATCTTGAGTTGCTGGTACGAGAACAGGCCCAGCACCACCAGCGCCAGCATGACCATGGTGGCAAAAACCGGATTTTGCAGGCTGACGCGGGTGAACCACATGCCTTCAGTTTCCTTTGCCTCTGGTGGTGCGCACTTGCAGCCCTTCGCGCAAGCGGCCCAGATGACCGGCCAACACCGTCACCCCTGCGTTCAGACCTTCGATCTGCACCCATTCTTGTCCATCGGGTTGGCTGGCCAACCGGGCCTTGGTGCCGACCTGGATGCCGGCGTGCCTGACTTTGCCGTCTTCCACCCATTGCACATAGGGCACCGACAGATCGGTGCGCACGGCGCTCAGAGGCAGCGACAGCGCCCGGGTTTGGGCGGTGCCAATCTGTCCTTGGGCAAACAGCCCCTGACGCAGGCCCACCGTTGGCTGCACTTGCAAATAAGTCAATACATTGCGACTGCCCGGTTGCACGCTGGGATTGATCCGGGTGACACGGGCCATGATGAGGCCAGCCGACCCTTCGACCTGCAAGCGGGCCGCCTGACCCACTTGCACCCGGGCTGCATCGGCCGGGCTGAGGGTGGCTTCCAATTCAAGCTGGCTCAGGTCGATCACCTCAACCACCTTGGTGTCAATCGCCAACCGCTCGCCGTTTTGCGCCCCCCGGCTGGCGACCTGACCCGACAGGGGCGCGCGCAGCACCGAGTCATCCAGCGCCTTTTGTGCCACATCGGCACCGGCTTGTGCGGCGCGCAGCGTGGCTTGCGCCGACTGCAGGCTGAACAGCGAAGTGTCCAATGCCGTTTTCGAGATGAAGCCCTGCTGCACCAGAGCGCTGTTGTTGTCGTACTGTTTCTGGGCGATCTCCACTTGAGCCTTGGCCGCTTGCGCCTGTTCTTGCGCCTGGCGCCAGCGGCGCTCGTACTCGGTCGGATCGATGCGGCCGAGCACCTGGCCAGCTTTCACACTGTCGCCCTCGCGCACCCGGAAGTCTTGCAACTCACCCGCCACTCGGGCCTTGACCCAGGCCGATTGCACCGCTTTCAGACTCCCCGACACCGGAACTCCCTCACTCAGGGTTTGTTCTTGCAGGATCAGCAAGTCGGTGCTGGCCACCTCGATGTGGTCGGACTGAGCGCCAGGGGCGGGCGCCGGGGACGCCGGTGCGGGGGCGCGTTGCCGCAGGCCCCAAATCAGTGCCAGGGCCAACACCAGCGCCAAGACCAACCCTCCCCATTTCGTTGCTTTCATGCAGATCCTTTGCTCTCCACCAGGCTGGGCGCAGCCAGTCCCTTCAACACCAGGTCAAGGTGGGCCATGAGAAAGGCGTGCGGGTCAAAGTCGGGACCTTGTCCGCAGCGCACCATCGAGTGGCGCCACATCATCAAAAACATCATGGCCGACATCAGGCTCAGGCTGGCCATGGGCACATCCATCGGGCGCCACTCCCCGCGGTCAATGCCCCGCTGCAACATCCGTTGTATCAGCGCCTGCCCGGGGGTCATGACCTGTTCGCGATAGAAGGCCGCCACTTCCGGAAAATTGTTCGATTCGCTCAGCACCAATTTCGTCAGCCCGCCCGCCAGGGTGTTGCCGATGCGCTCCCACCATGACGACAAACCATAGCGCAGCATCTCGGCCGTGCTGCCCTGAAACTGCTCGTATTCTTGATCCCAGGCGATGAAATGCGGACTGAGGTTAGCTTGCACGACCGCTTTGAACAGCTTGACCTTGCTGTCGTAATACAAAAACAGCGTGCCCTTGGAGACGCCGGCTCTCAAGGCGACTTCTTCGACCTTGGTGGCAGCAAAGCCTTTTTCGACAAACAACTCCAGCGCCGCTTGCAACAGCTCCCCAGGCCGCTCATGCTTGCGCCGTTCACGGCGCGGCGAAGGCTTGGGCAAGGCGTTCATGGAGACGGCTGGGGGAAATAAATGACTGATTGGTTATTAAATGTAACTCAAACCTGACACCCGGTCAAAGAGGGGTGCGGCTTCACCCCAACCAGGCTTCGGCCTGGCGCAGGCGCTCTGGCGTGTCCACATCCCACACGCAACCCCGATCGGCCACCGCCAATCGGTGGGCTGGACCGTGCGATTGCACCACCGCGCGGGCGCCCGTGTCGCCCCGCAACGCCATCAACTCAGGGCCGCAGCGGGCAGCAAAGCCCACCGGGTGGCCTGCCTCATTCAAATGCGTGGGCACCACCACCGGGTGTTTGGAAAGGGCTTGCGCCACGGCCTGGAGCGTGCTGGCCTGGATCAGCGGCAAATCGCCGGGCAAGATCAGCCAGCCCGGCGCATCGGATGTCGCGGCCACGCCGGTGGCGATGCTGGTGCCCATGCCTTGCTCGGCATGGTGTGTGGTGTCGGCGGGGGTCACCACATGCCAGGGCAGGCCGCTGGCGCGCACGGCCTCCAGCACATGATCCAGCACGGGTTGACCGTTCAGCAGGGCCTGCAGCTTGCCGGTGGTGCCTCCAGCCGCCTTGAAGCGACTGCCCGACCCTGCGGCCAGCACGATCACCGTCGGGGTCATGGGGCCAGTCGCTGGCGCACCCAGGCGCCGTCGACCAGGCTGTAGCGCAGGCGGTCGTGCAAGCGGCTGCGCCGGCCTTGCCAAAACTCAAACCGGTCGGGCACCAGCCGATAGCCGCCCCAGTGGTCCGGTCGCGGCGGCGAGAGCAAATATTTGGCCCCGTACAGGGCGGCGTTTTTGACCAGCACACTGCGATCGGCAATCACCTCGCTTTGCGGGCTGGCCCAGGCGCCGATGCGCGAGTCCAGCGGCCGGCTGGCGTAATAAGCATCGCTTTCTTCGGCGCTGGTTTTTTCCACTTGTCCTTCGATGCGCACCACCCGCTCCATCTCGACCCAATGGAACTGGAGCGAGGCAAACGGATTGCCCGCCAAATCCCGGCCTTTGCGGCTGTTGTAATTGGTGTACCAGACCAGGCCACGCTCGTCACAGCCTTTGAGCAAGACCACCCGCGAGTTGGGTCGCAGGTCGGAGCCGACGGTGGCCAGCGTCATGGCGGTGGGCTCGGGGATTTCGCTGTGGATGGCCTCGTTCAGCCAGCGGTCGAATTGGGCAAAGGGATTGGGGTCGGACGCGTTTTCATCGAGCTCGGCGCGCTCGTAGCTTTTGCGCAGGTCGGCGAGGTTGGGTTTCATGGTGCTGCTGAGGTGACAAAGGTGGTCGCATGCGCCGCATCAGGGCTGGAGCAGGCGGGCAAAATTCTTTTCAAACTTGGCAACCTTGGGGCCGACGACAAAGGCGCAGTAACCCTGGTTCGGGTGCTGCTCGAAGTAGTCCTGGTGGTAAGCCTCGGCGGGGTAATAGCAGCGCAGGGGTTCGACCTCGGTCACGATGGGCGATGAAAAAGTGCGTTGTTCGGTCAGCTGCGCGATGTAAGCGCGTGCCAACTCCAGATCCGCAGGGTCGTCAGAATAGATGGCGCTGCGGTACTGGGTGCCCACGTCGTTGCCCTGGCGGTTCAGGGTGGTGGGGTCGTGGACGGCAAAAAACACCTCCAGGATCTCGGCCAAGCTGGTCTGGGCCGGGTCGTAGCACAAGCGCACCACCTCGGCGTGACCGGTCTCGCCGGTGCAGATTTGCTCGTACGTCGGGTGCACGGTGTGGCCGTTGGCATAGCCCGACTCGACATCGGTGATGCCCTTCATGCGGACATACACGGCCTCGGTGCACCAGAAGCAGCCGCCGCCCAGGGTGATGGTTTTGTCGCTCATGCAAGGGATGATAGTGGGTTTGAGTGGGCCTTGGGGTGAGCATGTAACTGGATGCCTAAAGCAGATGTCACTTTCAGAATGGTCGCAAAACTGGGGTTGCTTTCGCCCGATAAAGCCTTGTAAAGGCTTTCGCGACCCAGACCCGTGTCTCGAGACAACTGCGACATGCCTTTGGCTCGGGCAATGTGCCCCAATGCTTTGGCAATAAACGCCGCATCGTCACCAGCTTCCAGCAGGCATGCTTCAAGGTACAGCGCCATGTCCTGTTCGGTTTTGGGGTGTTCGGCGCTGTCCCGTTTTCTCAATTTCAGTTCAGGCATGTTTCATTCCTTAAGGGATCGAGGCAACTCAATGGCTTTTGCAATGTCCTTGGATTGGCAGGATTTGTCATCGCCCGCCAACAAAATGACCACTTCCATCCCGCGCTGCGTGAAGTAAACGCGGTAGCCAGGTCCAAAGTCAAGGCGCATTTCAGAAACGTTTTCTCCCACGGGTTTAGGGTCTCCAAAGTTTCCATCCTGTACACGGTCTATCCTGGCTTGGATGCTTCTTGCAGCCAAACGATCCCGAAGCGATTGGCACCAAAGGTCAAAAACCTCGGTAGTCAAAATGGTTCTTGATCCTGATTGTAGCATTTGGGATACGGTTGTGGTGTATGGGGTATGCCTTGTGTTGCTTCAAGACTTGGATTCACACAAGCACATGATTTGAAACAAAAATATATTAATCAAATTAAAGAGCATTTTTTGCTCGTATTTGAGTAAAAGAAAACACCATGGCGCGTGATCTGGTTACTCCAAAGGACAGAGTCGCTGTTGTCCCTTGCCAAGCGCATTCTGCGGAAGTATGGCTACCCGCCAGACCTTCAGGACAAGGCGGTCCAAACCGTGTTGCAACAGGCCGAGGCATTGTCGGGGGAGTGGGCTGTTGCGAAATAATCGGTACGTCCGGTTTCTTTCGCCTGATCAAGTTTTGTCAAGGTGACGCCATCATGAAGGATTTCTGTTGTGCATGCGTCACAAGCATAGTGCTATAGACATGGCCGGCATCGATTTCTACGATGCCAGTCATGAAACATGCCATAGACCCAAAGATCGATTGCGTGTTCAAGGCCATATTGGGGGCCGAGGACAATCGCCATCTGCTGATCCATTTTCTCAACGCCATCCTTGGGCAGGATCTTCCTTCGCCCATCACCTCGGTGGAAATCCTCAACCCCGCAAGTGATCGAGAGTTTTTCAGTGACAAAATGAATGTGGTCGATGTCAAAGCGCGTGACAATGCTTCTCGAATGTTTCAGGTTGAGATTCAATTGCTGCAGCACCGTGGTTTGCCCCAGCGCATGTTGTACTGCTGGGCTGACTTGTACGCCAAGCAAATCGAAAGCGGCGATGAGTATCAGAAGCTTCAACCCGCCTACAGCATCTGGTTGCTTGACGCCAATCTGAACGACATCGACACCGGCCCCATTCACCGCTATAAATTCAGGAATGAGTCCCAGCAGTGCATGGCTGAACATGGCGGGATTTGGCTCATTGAATTAAAAAAATGCCGCTGGGATCATGTTGCCACCGAAGAGCAAAGGTGGCTAAAATTATTCAATGATGGTCAGACATTGAACGATGCCGATCTGCCCGAATGGATGCAAACCCCTGAAATGAGGAAAGTCATGACGGTACTGCAGCAGTTCTCCGACAAGGAAGAAAATTATCACACCTACGCTTCGCGTCTGGACTACCAGCGCACTCAGAGGGCGATTGAAAATCAGGCGCAGGAAAATTTTGACAAGTTGAACCGGGCTGAGCAGGAGCTGGGTCAATTCGAACAGAAGTTGAACCATACCGTACAGCAGTTGACAAGCACCGAACAGAAGTTGACAAGCACCGAACAGAAGCTGACAAGCACCGAACAGAAGCTGACAAGCACCGAGCTTTCGCTGCAAGAGGCTTTGGCAGAGATCGAGCGGCTCAAAGCAGGTCAACGCTGAGCCGATCGTCCGACCCCTTGGCGGCTTTGACTCATGGCATGAGCGCCAGCGCAGCGATGGGTTCAGCCAGAGCCTGCTCAAGCCCCCAGTTCACTCATCACAAGGGCTGTGGATTTTTCTTTCCTCTGACCGTGTACTTCAAGGCCCCGCAGGCTAAGATAATTGGGGTCTGACCCCAATTTCGGGCTAAACCGGGATTCATTATGACCATCCAGACGATCCTCAAAATGGGCGACCAGCGCCTTCTGCGCATGAGTGAGCCAGTGGCGCATTTCGATACCCCCGAGTTGCATGCGCTGCTACAAGACTTGCGCGACACCATGCAGGCGGCCAACGGCGCCGGCATTGCGGCGCCCCAAATCGGCGTCAATTTGCAGGTGGTGATCTTTGGCAGTGGCCAAGTCAACCCGCGCTATCCGCAGTACGAACCGATCCCGCCCACGGTGTTGATCAACCCGGTCATCACGGTGCTGGATCCGACCGAGGAGGAGGGTTGGGAGGGCTGCCTGTCGGTGCCGGGCATGCGCGGTGTGGTGCCACGCCCGCGCAAGGTGCGCTACCAGGGATTTGACGAAAAAGGTCATGCCATCGACCGTGTGGTTGACGGCTTTCATGCCCGGGTGGTTCAGCACGAGTGCGACCACTTGTGGGGCAAGTTGTATCCGATGCGGGTGCGTGACTTCACACGCTTTGGTTACCTGGATGTTTTGTTTCCCGAGGTCAAAGACACCTGAATCACATTCAGGACTTTTCGCAGGCCAGGCGGACCAAGCGCTCCAGCGCCGGATCGCGGATGCCCCATTGCCGGAAACTTGCCAGGGTGGTTTGGGCGTATTCCAGCGTGTGTCCATAGCGACCGCCAACGCGGTCGGCAAAGATGGCGCGGTATTGCGCATCCGTCAGCGCCCCGGTGTGGTTGGGGTGTGAGCGCGGCAAGATGAAAGTCAGGGCGCGAACCACCCCTTCCTCGGTGTGGCCATTCAGCCAGCGTGGCAGGTACACCCGACTGGGCATCTCGCGCGCCCACAACGATTCCAGGGCTGCCGGCACATGTGACCGGGGCACGCGCATGGCCACCCCCTGGCAACTGCCGCCACTCAACAAGGCAAACACCAGGCCGGGGCGTTCAGGGGTGCCCCGGTTGATGCGACTCCACATTTTGAGGGCTCGGTGCCAGCCGTGCACGGTGCTCAGTCGGCGCTCGGCAACCTCCATGTCGGGGCGCCAGATCAGTGAGGCATATCCAAAGACCCACAAGTCAGATCTCCCGCCCCACTCCCGGGCGATGCGCTCGATGGACTGCGGATCGTCAACCACGGGCCGGAGGCTTGTTTCAGCCGTGGGTGCCGTTTTGGATGAGTTCGACTTTGTAGCCGTCAGGGTCTTGCACAAAAGCGATGATGGTGTTGCCGCCTTTGACCGGCCCGGCTTCGCGGGTGATCACGCCCCCGGCAGCGCGGATTTTTTCGCAGGTGGCGGCGACATCGTCCACCCCCAGAGCGATGTGGCCGTAGGCGCTGCCCAGGTCGTATTGCTCGACGCCGTAGTTGTAGGTCAACTCCAGTTCGGCCTGGGCGGGGTTTTTGTCGTAGCCGACGAAAGCCAGCGAGTATTTTTGCTCGGGTCGGTCGGTGGTGCGCAGCAGCTGCATGCCGAGCACGCGGGTGTAGAAATCGATCGATCGCTGCAGGTCACCGACCCGCAGCATGGTGTGCAGAAATTTCATGAAAAGCCTTTGGGTTCGAATGTGGCGACAGCCCCCGGGCCGTGCCCACGCAGACGCTATCGTATGATGATCGGCTGTTAAACACAATCCAAGCACGAGCAACCCCATGGCCGCCACCGAAATCCTCAAAGTTTCCAAACTGTTGCCTTTTTTGACCGACGACCTCTATGCCCGCTACACGGTCCACGAACTCGACGATCTGAAAGACCCCTCGGCCCTGAGTCGTGTGCGCGCCATTGTGGGCGGCGGCGAGACCCGCATGGGGGCTGAGCTTTTTGACCGATGTCCGCAGGCCAAAGTGGTGTCGTGCTTCGGCGTGGGCTACGACGGTGTAGACACCCGCGCGGCCGTCGAGCGTGGCATCACCGTCGGACACACGCCCGACGTGCTCAATGACGAAGTGGCGGACCTGGGCCTGGGTCTGATGTTGTCGATCGCACGCCAGATTCCGCAGGCCGATCAGTATGTGCGCAGCGGCCGTTGGGCGCAGGCCCCGTTTCCTTTGCAGCGCAAGCTCACCGGTGCACGTTTGGGCCTGGTCGGGATGGGTCGCATTGCCAAAGCCATCGCTCAGCGTGCCGAAGCGTTTCGGATGCAAATCGCCTATACCGCCCGAAGCGCCAAAGCCGATTTGCCCTACGAATTTGTGCCCAACGTGAAAGATCTGGCGGCTCGCTCGGACTTTTTGCTGGCCATCACCCCGGGGGGCGAGGGCACAAAAAGCCTCATCAACGCCGAAGTCCTGAAAGCGTTGGGGCCCAGGGGGTTTTTCATCAACATCGCGCGCGGCACGGTGGCCGATCAGCCGGCCCTGCTCGAGGCCTTGAAAAATGGCACCATCGCCGGTGCCGGCCTGGATGTGTTTTACGATGAGCCGCGCATCGACCCGGCGTTTTTTACCCTGCCCAATGTGGTGTTGACGCCGCACATGGCCAGCGGCACCTTGGAGACGCGCCGCGCCATGGCCGACCGGTTGCTGGACAATCTCCGTGCCGGCCTGGAAGGCCAGAAAATGCCCTCAGCCGTGCCCGAGTGTCAGGCCCTCTGAGATCGCTTGGGCGAAAAAAAACCGCTGAAGCACTCAGCGGTTTGGGGAATGTTACTGGCCCGTGGGGTCGGGTGACGCCCAGTCAGCCCCTGAAGCCGCCGCGATAGCCGCCGGCTTTGTTGCCACCGCCACCGCCACCGCCTTTGCGACGGCGATTGCCGCCGCCACCACCACCACCACGCCGCTCGGTCATCATGTCGATGCTGGTTCGGGTCGGATCGGGTTCGCGCATGGGGCGATTGGTGTTTTTATGACCATAAGCATTGACCCCGTTGTGGGTGCCGAGGTGGGCATTGGCGCGGGGCTGGAAATCGTCGTCGCGGTCCTCGCGGTGTGAATCATGCGGCTGGCTTTGCAGCATGGGGTCGCGCGGCTGACGCTCGCCCCGATCACCGCCCCGGTCGTTGCGGTTGCGGTTGCGATTGCGTCCGCCCCGATCACCCCGGTCACGGTAGCCCTGTCGATCACCGCGTGGAGCGCCCAAACCACCCTGTCCCACGTTGGCGGAAAGAGGTTGGCCATCGGCACCGAGTTGGACTTCGCCCTGAGTTCCTTCTGCGCCAGGCCTGGGGCCGCGCAAGGGGTCGCCGTTGGGTCGCGGACCTCGGTTGGGCCGGGGACCGTTGCGCGAGCCTTCGGTTTGTTTCTTTTCGCGGATGCGCTCCATCATCTCCTGGCGGGCGGCCTTGGCGGCGGCGGCCATGACCTCGCGGCTGGGCGGTTTGCCCAGCCCGCCCCAAAGGGTCTGGCGGCCCATGGCGATGGGTGCGGCCTGCTCGCCAGGTTCGGGCCCAAATCCCTCAATCACCTGAACCGGAATTTCTTGCCGGGTGAAACGCTCGATTTCTTTCATGAAGCCTTCTTCGTCGAGCGACACCAGGCTGATCGCCTCGCCGCTGGCACCGGCACGGCCCGTGCGGCCAATGCGGTGGACATAGTCTTCGGAAATGTTGGGGATCTCGTAATTGACGACGTGCGGCAGATCGTCGATGTCGATGCCGCGGGCGGCGATGTCGGTGGCCACCAGGGCACGCAATTCACCGGTTTTAAAGCCCTCGAGCGCCTGGGTTCGGGCGGTCTGGCTCTTGTTGCCGTGCAAGGCCATGGCGGTGATGCCCTGCTTGTTGAGAAAGTCGGCCACATGGTTGGCGCCGTATTTGGTGCGCGTAAACACCAGCACCTGGCTCCAGTTGTGCTCGTTGATGATGTGCGCCAGCAAGGCTTTTTTCTGATTGCGGCCCACCGGGTGGATGCGTTGGGTGATCAGTTGCACCGTGGTGTTGCGCGGAGTGACCTGGATGCTTTGCGGGTTGCGCAGCAGGCCGTTGGCCAAGTCGCGGATGTCGTCGCTGAAAGTGGCCGAGAACAGCAGGCTTTGCTTGTTTTGGGGCACCAGCGCCAACACCTTTTTGACGTCGTGGATGAAACCCATGTCGAGCATGCGGTCGGCCTCGTCGAGCACCAAAATTTGCACGGTCGAGAGGTCCAGATGACCCTGTTGTTGCAAGTCGAGCAGACGCCCCGGGGTGGCGACCAAAATGTCGACGCCTTTGCGCAGGCGCTCGATTTGCGGATTCATGCCGACCCCGCCAAAAATCACGGCAGAGGTGAGTTGAAGGTATTTGCCATAAGTGCGCACAGACTCCTCGACCTGGGCCGCCAACTCGCGGGTGGGGGTGAGCACCAGGGCGCGGATGCCATAGACCCCGAATTGGTTGGTGACGCTGCGGGCCATGCTGAGTTTGTGCAGCATGGGCAGGGTGAAGGCAGCGGTTTTGCCAGTGCCGGTTTGGGCCCCGGCAAGCAGGTCGTGGCCTTCGAGCACCGCCGGGATGGCTTGTTGCTGAATGGGGGTGGGGGTTTCGTAGCCTTGCTCAAGCACGGCTTTCAGGATGGCCGGAGCCAGTTTCAGTTCATCAAATTTCATGGTGTGGCGTCGTGATCCACGACGCATGGTCATCAGCCCATACGGCCTTGGTGAGGCCACCCAGTGTGAGACTGATCAGGTTAAGGGTTGAGCGCGTGACATTCGCGGGGGTTGGCAGGCCACTCCGCGACCCGGCTCCAGCAGGGACGCTGTGGTTGAAGCAACTGGAGGCATCAACATCTCAGATTGTGACACATTTCAGGATCGGGCGGTAGTCCGGGCAGGGCTCGGCCATAATCGCGTCTGGGTCCGCACCCTGCCGGGCCAGACTGAAAACCACCACACCATGTCCCAATACGTCTTCACCATGAACCGGGTCGGCAAAATCGTGCCGCCCAAACGCCAGATCCTGAAAGACATCTCGCTGTCGTTTTTTCCGGGCGCCAAGATCGGCGTGCTGGGCCTGAACGGCTCGGGCAAGTCGACCCTGCTCAAAATCATGGCGGGCGTGGACACCGAAATCGAAGGCGAAGCCACGCCGATGCCGGGCATCAAGATCGGGTACCTGCCGCAAGAGCCCCAACTGGATCCCGATGAGACTGTGCGCCAGGCCGTCGAGGGCGGCATGGGCGAGGTGTTGCACGCCAAGACCCGGTTGGAAGAAATCTATGCCGCCTACGCCGAACCCGACGCCGACTTTGACAAATTGGCGGCCGAGCAGGGCGAACTCGAGGCGATCATCGCCGCGGCCGGTTCGGACAGCGAGCACCAGCTGGAAATCGCGGCCGACGCGCTGCGCCTGCCGCCCTGGGACGCCACCATCGGACATTTGTCAGGCGGTGAAAAGCGCCGTGTGGCTCTGTGCCGCTTGCTGCTGTCCAAGCCCGACATGTTGTTGCTCGACGAGCCGACCAACCACCTCGACGCCGAGTCGGTCGATTGGCTGGAGCAATTTTTGCAGCGCTTTGCGGGCACTGTGGTCGCCATCACCCACGACCGCTACTTTTTGGACAATGCCGCCGAGTGGATTTTGGAACTCGACCGCGGTCACGGCATCCCCTGGAAGGGCAACTATTCGACCTGGCTGGAGCAAAAGCAAGACCGCTTGCAACAGGAGCAAAAGGGTGAAGAGGCGCGTGCCAAGGCACTGAAAAAAGAACTGGAGTGGGTGCGTCAGAACCCCAAAGGTCGCCAGGCCAAGTCCAAGGCGCGCATCGCCCGCTTCGAAGAATTGTCCAGCGTCGAATACCAAAAGCGCAACGAAACGCAAGAGATCTTCATCCCGGTGGCCGAGCGCCTGGGCAACGAGGTTATCGAGTTCAATGGTGTGACCAAAAGCTTTGGCGATCGCGTGCTGATCGATAACCTCAGCTTCAAGGTGCCCCCGGGCGCGATCGTGGGCATCATCGGCCCCAACGGCGCCGGCAAGTCCACGCTGTTTCGCATGATCGTCGGCCAGGAAACGCCCGATGCGGGCGAAGTCAAAATCGGCCAGACCGCGCAGATTGCTTTTGTCGATCAGTCACGCGACGACCTGTCCAACGACAAAACGGTCTGGGAAGACGTCTCGGGCGGCTTGGATATCCTGACCGTCGGCAAGTTCGAAATGCCCAGCCGCGCTTACTGTGGCCGCTTCAACTTCAACGGCGGCGACCAGCAAAAGAAGGTCGGCATGCTGTCTGGCGGTGAGCGGGGTCGCTTGCATCTGGCCAAGACCCTGATCAAGGGGGGCAACGTGCTGTTGCTCGACGAACCTTCCAACGATCTCGATGTGGAAACCCTGCGCGCACTTGAAGACGCCTTGCTCGAGTTTGCAGGCTCTGTGATGGTGATCAGCCACGACCGCTGGTTTTTGGATCGCATCGCCACCCACATCCTGGCTTGCGAGGGCGACAGTCAATGGGTGTTCTTTGACGGCAATTACCAGGAGTACGAGGCCGACAAGAAGAAACGCCTGGGCGAAGAGGGCGCCAAGCCGCACCGGGTGCGTTTCAAAGCCCTGAAGTAAATCAGCCCAGATCGCGCGCAGCGGGCCACCAGCGCTCGCCCAAGCGCAAGCCGGTGGCCTGGGTCACGGCGTCCCGTGTGGCCTGCGCCACCGCCTCGGCCGCCATGGCGGCCAGCAGCATGGGGTCAGGGTCTTGCGCACATTGGCCGGTGGCCAAGCCAAACAACGTGTCGCCATCCAACGGGGTGTGCACCGGCCGGATGGTGCGGGCCAAGCCGTCATGCCCTGCCACCGCCAAGCGCTGCGCCTGTGCTTTGCGCAGGCGTGCATTGCAAGCCACCACCCCGATGGTGGTGTTGGCCCCCACCACCGGCACAGCGGGCGGTTGTCCCGCCAGCAGGGCTTGTTGCGTGCCGAGCAACGTCAGCGAAGCAGCTGATGTGCGGGCGCCGGCCAGCAGCCGGCCGTTGTCGGGGTCGATCACGTCCCCCAGGGCGTTGCACACCACCAGCGCCGCCACTTGCCAAGGCCCCACTTCGACCAGGGCTTGGCCCAGTCCGCCTCTCATGGCCCGATCGGGGCCAAACACCTTGCCCACCGTGGCTCCTGCACCGGCGCCCACGCACCCCGAGACTGCCGCGCCTGTCAGTGCGTCCTCGCAGGCTTGCCAGCCCGATTGCGCATCGGGGCGCACACCGGGGTCGCCCACCCCCAGATCGAAGATGACCGCTGCCGGCACGATCGGCACCCGGGCCGGACCCACGGGCAGACCGTGGCCGTGCGACTCCAGCCAGCGCATCACCCCGCTGGCGGCGTCCAGCCCATAGGCGCTGCCACCCGACAACACGATGGCGTGCACCCGGTCGACCGTGTGACCGGGGGCCAACAGGTCAGTCTCCCGGGTCCCGGGCGCTGCACCCCGCACATCCACCCCCGCCACAGCGCCCTCGGGGCACAACACCACGGTACACCCCGTGGGCCGGGTGTCCAGGGTGCAATGGCCCACGCTCAGACCGGTCAGGGCGTTCAAGCCGAAGGTTTTGGATGTCAAAGTTGTCATGTTTGCCAGAGATTTTGCGAATTAATACAATATTTGGTATTATTTAATCCGAATGAATTTCACTTTTGTGTTCAAAACAGGAAGGATTGCACATGCCCACCGCCTCATCTGATTCTGCTCTCTCTGCCAGCCAGTTTTGCGGCACCACCGAGGTCGCCCGCATTTTGGGCCTATCGGTAGGCACCGTCCAGTCTTTGGTCGAACGGCAAGAGTTGCAAGCCTGGAAAACACGCGGGGGTCACCGCCGCATTTCGCTGGCGTCGGTACAAGATTATCAACGCCGCAACCACTCGGTCGCTTTGGGTGCGGCCGCCAACGATCGCATCATGTGGGTGCAGGAAGACGGGTCCTTGCGCCAGAAACTGTCGCAAACTTTGTCCAAGTGGGGCATTCGTTTCCAGATCGACTGGTTTGAGAACATGGTCGAAGCTTCCATGAGCTTGCAAACCTTGCGTCCCGGCTTGGTGGTGATCGACCTCAAAACGCAGCAGGCCGATGCCATGCAGTTCATCCGCCATGTCCATGCCCTGCCCGAGTTCAGCGCCATCACTTTGTTGATCATGAGCAGCACCCGTTTGCCCGACGATGTGCTGGTGGCGGCGGCAGGTGCGCAAGTTCACTGGGCGCGCAAACCACTCGATTGGTCGTGGCTGCGCGGTTATTGCGAGGCGTATCAAATGCTGCAGTTGCGCCAGGCCATGCATTGAGCCCGGTTCCGGCAGGGCAGACCCCAATCCGGATCCGCATGGGCTTGGGTTAGGCTAGCGCCATGCGACCCCATCATGCCCATTGGCCCGCCCGCGTGCCGCACGCAATCAGCGTTCCTGCCACTTCGTTATGGGACAACCTGGCCACCTCGGCCCGACGCTTTCCAGACAAGGTGGCCTTGCAGTTTTTGGGGCGCTCCACCACCTACCGGGACCTCAGCCGCCAAGTCGACGCTTTGGCGGCCCGCTTGCACCAACTGGGCGTGAACAAGGGGGATCGGGTGGTTTTGGACATGCAGAACTGCCCCCAGTTGGTGGTCGCTCACTTTGCCATCCTGCGTGCCAATGCGGTGGTCGTCCCGGTCAACCCCATGAACCGGGCGGAAGAACTCAAACACTACATCACCGACCCCGACGCCCGGGTGGCCATCGTCACCTCGGATTTGGCGGCGGACATGGCCCACGCCAGCAATGCCTTGCCGGCGGGGCAACGCTTGTCGCACCTGATCGTGACGCATTACACCGATGCTTTTGATCCGGATCAGGCGGGCGAATGGCCTCCCGGCTGGTCGAGTTGGTTGCTGGCGCGCCCCCCCTTGCCCGAACTGCTCAACGGTCAGGTTGAATCCTGGCAAGACGCCTTGGCGTGCCCCGCCGGACCACCCCCGCATGAGGTCGGCCGCGACGACATGGCGTTGTTGCCCTACACCAGTGGCACCACGGGCTTGCCCAAGGGTTGTATCCATCCGCACCGCAGCATCATGCACAACGTCTGCGCCGGCTCGCTGTGGGGGGGCAGCTCGCACGAGAACATCGCTTTGTGTGTGGTGCCCATGTTTCACATCACCGGCATCGTGGTGTTGTTGCACACCTGCATGTATTTGGGTGCGACCATGGTGATCATGCCGCGCTGGGATCGCGAACTGGCGGGGCAACTGATTTCACGTCACCGGGTCACCCACTGGACCAACATCCCCACCATGGTCATCGACCTGTTGGGCAGCCCGAATTTTGATCGCTTTGACCTCTCCAGCTTGCAGTACATCGGCGGCGGCGGCGCTGGCATGCCGCAGGCGGTGGCGCAGCGCCTGCTCGATTTGTACGGCCTGAACTACGTCGAGGGCTATGGCCTGACCGAAACCGCCGCCCCCTCGCACAGCAATCCGCCCGATCGCCCCAAGCAGCAGTGCCTGGGCGTGCCCTATGTCAGCTCGGACGCGCGAGTGATCAACCCTGACACCTTGCAGGAGTTGCCGGTGGGCGAAAGCGGTGAAATCATCATCAGCGGCCCGATGGTGTTTGACGGTTACTGGAAACGTCCCGACGCCACGGCGGCGGCGTTCATCGAATTCGAGGGGCGGCGCTATTTCCGCTCGGGCGACATGGGGCGGGTGGACACCGAAGGCTACTTTTTCATGACCGACCGCCTCAAGCGCATGATCAACGCCAGCGGCTTCAAGGTCTGGCCGGCAGAGGTCGAGTCGCTGATGTTTCGCCATCCCGCCATCCAGGAGGCCTGCGTCATCGCCGCCCGCGACGACTACCGGGGTGAAACCGTCAAGGCCGTGGTGGTGTTGCGTGCGGGACATCAGGGGCAGGTGTCCGAGCAAGACATCATCGCCTGGTGCCGCGACAATATGGCGGTGTACAAAGCACCGCGCATCGTCGAGTTTGTCGAGACCCTGCCCAAAAGCGGCAGCGGCAAGGTGATGTGGCGGGCCTTGCAGGAAGCCCAAGACCGATGAAACTCTCCGTCCTTGATCAATCGGTGGCCGCCGCCGGTCGCACCCAGGCGCAGGCCATCGCCCAAACCGTTGAATTGGCGGTCTGCGCCGAGCGCCTGGGCTATCACCGTTTCTGGGTCAGTGAGCACCACAGCCATCCCAGCATTGTCGGCACCGCCCCCGAGGTGCTGATGGCGGCTTTGGCCATGCGCACCCGGCGCGTGCGATTGGGCAGTGCCGGTGTGATGTTGCCTCACTACTCGGCCCTGAAGGTGGCCGAGCAGTTCCGGGTGCTCGAAGCGCTGGCCCCGGGCCGGATCGATTTGGGCGTGGGTCGTGCCCCGGGCAGCGACGGCCGCACCGCGCAGGTCCTCAACCCCGACCGTTATGCAGCCGAAAATTTCCCCCAGCAAGTCATTGATCTGCATACCTGGGTCACGGGCGGCACACCTGCCGGCGGTCATCCGGGCCATGGGGTCTATGCCGGCCCCAGTGGCGATACCTATCCTGATTTGTGGATGCTGGGCAGCTCGGACTACGGCGCCCAGTTGGCGGCGCATCTGGGTTTGCCCTATGCCTTTGCCTATTTCATCACCGATGGGCGCGGAGCCGATCAGGCGCTGCAACTCTACCGCCAGGGCTTTCAGCCCGGGCCGGTGCGACAGTCCCCTGAGGCCGTGCTTTGCGTCTGGGCTTTGGCGGCTGAAACCGAGGCCGAGGCTTGGCACCTGTTCCAAAGCCGTGCCCGTTGGCGCATGGACCGAGACTTCGGTCGCCTGGGCCCGATGTTGCCGCCCGAAGAGGCGCAGCGCCCCTGGAGCCCGGCGGAAGACATTGCGTTGGCGCGGCTCAAAGCCAACGCTTTGGTGGGCAGTGCTTCACAGGTCGCCGACAAACTCCAGACCTTGGGAGAAAAGCTGGGCGTTGACGAGGTGGTGGTGATCACCTGGACGCACGACCCGCAGGCGCAACGCCGCTCGTATGAGTTGCTGGCGCGTGAATTCGGGCTGTCTGGCGTGAGTCAGCCTGCTGCCGATTGGGTTTCAGCTTGAGCAACTGCCGCCGCAACCACTGATGGGAGCTTGGGGCAGGGCTTCGGGGTGCGCCACCTGGCCCGTGGCGGCGTTGTAACCCACGCCTCGAAGATGCAGGGCCAGGGCAGCGTCCATGGTCTGGGCATGCTGAGTGAACCACACCCCCAATTCCCGGGCCAGGTCGCGCAACAAGGTCAAATCACCGTCATCGCGGCCGCGACGCAGCCCCTCGCGCAGCACTTGCAAGATCACGCTGTGTTGGGTGGTGTGGCAGTTGCCCGACGAGAAATGCGTGTCTTGCATCCACCGGTCTTCGGCCCCGAAGTGGCCGTCGGTGTGCTCGACCATGGCCGCGAAGCGTTGGACCACTTGTTCGTCATCGGCGACCTCGATGGCACCCAGCAAGTCAATGAACTCGCGGTGGGTGTCGTCCATGAAGGGTAAATCCAGGTGCAATGCATCGGACCATTGCAGACTGGGTTGACGTTCGGTGGCGACGACTTCGGACATGTGGTGTTCTCCCTGAGTGAGGGCATCATAGATCAGGCCGCTCTCGCAGCAGGTTGACGCAGGTCAATCGAGCGCGCACAAACCTGAATCGAAAAAAAAGCCCTGTGCGTGCACAGGGCCAGCTCGCTCTGGCGCAGTGGGCGCGGGCAGTGATGCCCGCGCTCCGGGTTCAGAGGCGCTCGAAGATGGCGGCGATGCCCTGGCCGCCCCCGATGCACATGGTCACCAGGGCATAACGGCCCTGGATGCGTTGCAGTTCGTACAGGGCCTTGACGGTGATCAGCGCGCCGGTGGCCCCGATCGGATGACCCAGCGAAATGCCCGAACCGTTGGGGTTGACCTTGGCCGGGTCCAGCCCCAGCTCTCGGGTGACCGCACAGGCCTGGGCGGCAAAAGCCTCGTTGGCCTCGATCACATCGAGGTCGTTGACCGAGAGGCCGGTTTTTTTCAGCACGGCCTGGGTGGCCGAGATCGGGCCCACGCCCATGATCTTGGGGTCCAGGCCGGTGTGGGCATAACCGACCAGCCGCGCCATGGGCTTGAGGCCACGGGCCTGAGCGGCCTTGCCCTCCATCAGCACCACGGCGGCGGCGGCGTCGTTGATGCCCGAGGCGTTGCCGGCGGTGACGGTGCCGTTTTCTTTGATGAACACCGGCTTGAGCTTGGCGAAATCTTCCGGCTTGGCGCCCGTGCGGAAGTGCTCGTCGGTGGCATAAGCCACTTCGCCTTTTTTCGACTTCAGCATGACCGGCACGATCTGGTCTTTGAAGCGGCCCTCGGCGGTGGCGCGTTCGGCGCGGTTGTGGCTTTCGACCGCCAAGGCATCTTGCATGTCGCGGGTGATGCCGTATTTGGCGGCCACGTTTTCGGCGGTCACGCCCATGTGGATGGTGTGGAAGGGGTCGTGCAGGGCGCCCACCATCATGTCGACCACTTTGGCGTCGCCCATGCGCGAGCCCCAACGCTGCGTCAGGTTGGCATACGGGCCGCGGCTCATGTTCTCGGCACCGGCGCCAATGGCCACATCGCAGTCACCCAGCAAAATCGACTGGCTGGCACTGACAATGGCTTGCAGGCCCGAACCGCACAGGCGGTTGACGTTGAAGGCGGGGGTAGCCTCGGCACAGCCGCCGTTGATGGCGGCCACGCGCGACAGGTACATGTCTTTGGGTTCGGTGTTGACGACATGGCCAAACACGACGTGACCGACGTCTTTGCCGTCGACCTTGGCACGGGCCAGGGATTCGCGAACGACCAGGGCGGCCAGTTCGGTGGGGGGGACATCTTTGAGGCTGCCGCCATAAGTGCCAATGGCGGTGCGCACACCGCTGACCACGACTACTTCACGCATAAAAGTCTCCTGAATGGGGGGGTAGATGGACATTGTGGAGCCCCTGGACTACAGCCTGCTGACAAAATCCAGTCAGCAATTCGGGTGGTATCGGAGCCTCCCAAAGCCGATTGTGGCCTGAAACCGGGTGTTGCAGCCCCAGTCGCCAGGCGTGCAACAGCAAGCGCGAAGCGGCCTCGGCCAGCGGCGCCGAGGCATACAGCCGGTCGCCCCAAATGGGGTGGCCCAGATGGCTCAGGTGCACCCGCAGTTGATGGCTGCGCCCGGTCAAGGGGTGCAACAACAGCAAACTGCAGCTCTGATCGGTCGCTTGGGCGATCTGTCGCCACCATGTTTGACTCGGCTTGCCTTGGGAACCGACGTGGTGGCGGGGCCGGTCGGGCCAGTGCAAATCGATCGGCGCATCGATGAGGTGCCAGTCGGCCCCGGTGGCGGGCACGCCATCGACCACCGCCAGATAGGCCTTCAGCGTCTGGCGTTGCGCAAAGGCGGCGTTCAGCCGGCGTTGGGTGTCGGCGTCGCGCGCCAACACCATCACCCCTGAGGTGGCCTGATCGAGGCGGTGCACCAACCGGGCATGCGGATCGTGTTGCTGGATGCGGGAGGTCAGACAATCTTGTTTGTCGGGGCCGCGTCCCGGGGCACTGAGCAAGCCCGCGGGTTTGTCCACCAGCCACAGGTGGTCATCGTGGTCGAGCACCTCGATGCCATGCACATTCAGGCGGCTCAAGGACGGCCCCACGCTTGCTCGGCCAGTTGCACCACCTGCTCCACCCGATCGGGTGTGTCGCAGGCGACCCGGTGCCGATCAGCCATGCTGCGCAGCCAGGTCAGTTGGCGCTTGGCCAATTGGCGGGTCGCGGCCACCCCCAGATCGCGCAGGCGTTGGTCATCGATCTGCGACCAGGGCCGCCCCGCTTGTTCGGCGTGGGCCAACAAGGTCCAGGCTTGGCGGTAGCCGACGCAGCGCATGGCCGGTAAATCCGGACTCAGGTCGCCACGCGCCCGCAAGCGGCGCACCTCGTCCACCAATCCGGCAGCCAGCATCTGATCAAAGCGCCGGGCGATGCGCTCGTGCAACCATGACCGGTCGTCCGGTTCGAGGCTGATCACCCACGGCGTCAGCCCCGAACTGTCCGGGGCAGAGCGATTGAAGAACGACGACAGGGGCAGGCCGGTGTGGCGCCACACCTCCAGCGCCCGGCCGATGCGCTGTGCATCGCGCGGCGCGAGGCGTTGTGCTGTCTCAGGATCGACTTGAGCCAATTCGGCGTGCAGCGCCGGCCACCCCCGTTCAAGAGCTTGGGCTTCGATCTGCGCGCGCAACTCGGGTTGGGCGGCTGGCAAGTCGTCGAGCCCCTCGAACAAGGCCTTGAAGTAGAGCAAAGTGCCGCCCACCAGCACCGGCTGGTGGCCGCGCCCCCTGATCTCGGCCACCAACCGACGGGCGTCGCGGGCAAAGTCGGCCGCGCTGTAGGCTTGCGTGGGGTCCAGGATGTCGATCAGGTGATGAGGCACGCGCGCCATCTCGTGAGCGTCGGGCTTGGCAGTGCCGATGTCCATGTCCCGATACACCAGCGCCGAGTCCATGCTGATGATCTCGATCGGCCAGCGCAGGGCCAAGGCCAACGAGGCCTCGGTTTTGCCGCTGGCGGTGGGGCCGGCCAGCACCAGACAGGGTGGCCAGGGTTGAGTCGGGCCTGATTCAGGCAGAGACATCAGCGGCCCCGCAGAAACAGGGCGTCGAGTTCTTTCATCGACAGGGCGCGCCAGGTCGGGCGACCATGGTTGCACTGATCGGCGCGTTCGGTCTCTTCCATGTGCCGCAGCAAGGCGTTCATTTCATCCAGAGTCAGGACCCGGTTGGCACGCACCGCCGCGTGGCAGGCCATGGTGGCCAGCAACTCGTTGTGGGCGCGCTCGATCACATTGCTGGCGGGCATCTGGGCCAAATCGGCCAGGACGCTGCGCACCAGCGCCGCCACATCGCTGTCGGCCAAATTGGCAGGCACGCTGCGCACCGCCAGGCTTTTGGCGCCCAAGACGCTGATGTCCAAGCCCAGCGCCAACAGGTTGTCGGTGTGATCCTGGGCAGTGGCGATCTCGGTTTCGGTCGCAGCGATCTGCACCGGCACCAGCAATTGTTGGCTGTCGATGCGCTGAGCGGCTTGCTGTTTGAGCTGTTCGTAGACGATGCGCTCGTGGGCGGCGTGCATGTCGACCAGGACCAGCCCTTGGGCGTTTTGCGCCAGGATGTAAACACCGTGCAACTGCGCCAGTGCTCGGCCCAGCGGCCAGTCGGCATCGGATGCCAGGGCTGCAGGCCGGGTGGCTGCCGCCTGGTCCGGCCAAGGCGGCAAGGCATTGTGAGGGGACGGGGCGGTGACGTCTTGCGCCGCTGTCTGCGCCGGTTCTGCCAGGGGCGAGGCTGGACGGCCCCACAGTTGTCGCAGGTCGGCCCAGTTCTGGCTGACCGGCATGCGCTGCTGTTGCCAATGCGCGCTCCCGTTGGCGCCGGGCATGCCGGGTTCACGCTCGGCAGCGGGCCAGGCGGTCACAGCTGTGGTTCCTGCCGGGCCGAAGGAGGGGTCGGATGGGGCGATGGGCAAGGTGCCGGCACGGGGCGCGGCCAACGCCTGTTCGACGGCGTGGCGCACGGCTTGGTGCACCTCGCGGCTGTCTCGAAACCGCACTTCGATTTTGGTCGGGTGAACATTGACATCGACGCGCATCGGGTCGAGTTCAAGGTACAAGGCGTAGACCGGTTGGCGCTGGCCATGGAGCACATCTTCAAAGGCACTGCGCACACCGTGCATGATCACTTTGTCGCGGACAAAGCGTCCATTGACATAAGCGTGTTGCTGATCCGAGCGAGAGCGGGCGTGATCGGGCAAGCCGACGCGTCCGCGAATGGACACCCGGCCCTCGGACACCTCGATCGGCACCGACTGCTGCAAAAAATCTTCGCCCCAGACATCGGCCAGGCGTTGCTCCAGGGCTTGGGATCCGTTTTGGGCGCGCCATTGCGCCACCAGTTTGCCCTCGTGCCAAATGTCAAAACCGACATCGGGGCGGGCCAAGGCATGGCGGCGCACCGACTCGATGCAATGCGCCAACTCGGTGGTCACCGACTTCAGAAATTGGCGGCGAGCGGGGGTGCTGAAAAACAGCTCGCGGACTTCCACCGTGGTGCCCCGGGCGCGCGCCACCGGCCGCATTTCGCCGCTGCGGGCATCCAGCGCCGTGGCGTGCTCAGCGGTTGAGGTGCGAGAGGTCAGGGTCAGGTCGGAGACCGAAGTGATGGCGGCCAGGGCTTCGCCCCGAAAGCCCATGGTGGCGACCGATTCCAGGTCATTGAGGCTGCGGATTTTGCTGGTGGCATGGCGCCGCAACGCCAAGGCAAGCTCGGCGGGGGGGATGCCCATGCCGTCGTCTTCGATGGTGATCAGGCGCATGCCGCCCTCAATCAGACGCACCACGACCTGTCTGGCCCCGGCATCCAGCGCATTGTCCACCAGCTCGCGCACCACCGAGGCCGGTCGTTCGACCACTTCGCCCGCAGCGATCTGGCTCACCAGTTCGTCGGGGAGTTCGGCGATGGGACGGAGGCTGGAAGGGGTATTCACAAAGTCATTCTAAGTGGCTTGCGATAATGCCCCCATGGAACTGCTGACTGTTTTAATCGATTTCGTGTTGCACGTCGACCGCCATTTGGGTGCTTTTGTGCAGCAACATGGTGCCTGGGTCTATGCTTTGCTGTTTGCCATCATCTTCATCGAGACCGGATTGGTGGTGATGCCCTTTTTACCGGGCGACTCGCTGCTGTTTGTCACCGGGGCTTTGTGCGGTGCGGGTCACATGGACCTGACGCTGACCTTGGCCCTGCTGCTGGTGGCGGCGATTTTGGGGGATCAACTCAATTACCACATCGGTCATCGGGTTGGCGACGCGGTCTGGCAATGGAACGGACGTTGGTTCAACCGCCAGGCTTTCGAGCAGGCGCATCGCTTCTACCAGCGCCATGGGGGCATCACCATCATTCTGGCGCGTTTCATGCCCTTCATCCGCACCTTTGCACCGTTTGTGGCTGGGGTCGCACGCATGAACCACACCACCTTCACGCTGTACAACTGCGTGGGCGGTGCGATTTGGGTGTTGGGCCTCGGTCTGGCTGGGTACTGGTTTGGCAACCTCGAATGGGTACAGACGCACCTGAGCAAAATCATTTGGGCGCTGATCATCGGTCCGGGGCTGATTGCCATCTACGGGGGTTGGCGTGCCCGCCAACAAGCCCAAGCCGAGGCAGATGCCCCTAGGCCCTGATCGGGTGCCGCCGGAAAAACCCCAGCACCCCCTGGTGCAAGGCCTGCACCAGGGCGTTCTGGTAGTCGGGCGTGTTGAGCAGCGCCTCTTCGAGCGGATTGCTGATGAAGGCCGACTCGATCAGCACGCTGGGGATCTCGGGTGATTTCAGGACCGCAAAGCCTGCTTGCTCGACCTGCGGCTTGTGCAAGCGACCCACCTGTCGCATGTGGCTGAGCAACTCCTGACCCAGCAACAGGCTGTGGTTGATCTGCACCGAGGTGCTCATGTCAAACAGCGCCTGTCGCACTTGCGCATCGGCCACCCGGATCTGGCTCAGGCCGCCGATGGCGTCCGAGCGGTTTTCGCGTTGCGCCATCCAGCGCGCAGCGGCACTCGATGCCGCCCCCTGGCTGAGGGCGAATACGCTGGCGCCACGGGCCTGCGGCTGAAAAAACGCATCGGCATGGATGCTGAGAAACAATTCGGCGCGCACCTGATGCGCCTTTTGCACCCGCACATGCAAAGGCACGAAATAGTCGCCGTCGCGAGTCAGGAAGGCGCGCAAGCGAAAGTCGCCGTGGCGTTGGCGCACCTGGGTCTGGTTGATGCGGTCGCGCAGTTTCATGGCCAGCGCCAGCACCACGTCTTTCTCGCGCGTGCCGCCGGGGCCGATGGCACCGGGGTCCTCACCGCCGTGACCGGCATCGATCGCGATCACGGCAAAGCGTTCGGCGGCACCGCTTGGCCATTGAGGAGTTTCGGCAGCCGGCTTGCCCGGAGGGGGCGTCGGCTCGGGCCGAGCTTGCTGGCGTTGCCAAATTTCTGCAATCGGGTCGGATGCCGAGCTGGTGGGCGGGGTCTGGCGCAATTCGGCGATCAGGGCTTCAAGCGGATCGATGGCCTGAATGGGCAACAGGTCGAGCAGCAATCGATGCTGGTAGACCGCCTCGACCGGGGGCAGGTTGATCCACTGCGGCCGCACCGCCTGGCGCAAATCGAACACCAGCCGCACGGTGGTGGCATTGAACTGGCCGGCTCGCACCCCCAAAATGTAGGGGTCATCCGGGCGCACCTTGCCCACCAAATCCCGCAATGCGTCGTCGAGCACCAGACCCTGGATGTCCACGGCCAGGCGTGGGGGTTGGTCGATGAACTGGACTTGCGTTTTGAGGGCGGTGTCCGACTCCAGCGTGACCCGGGTGTATTCGCGCGCCGGCCAGATTCGCACCCCCAGCAAGGTGGTGGCCCGGCCCAGCGTGCTGTGCCCCAGCAACAGCAGGGCCAGCCCTTGCAGTCCATGGCGTCGGTGCAGGTCGGGCAGTGGCCTCAAAGCGCCTCCTGCAAGGCTTGGCCGCAAGCGGTGGCGGCCTCGGCGCGCACATGGCGCGTCCCGTGTTCATCGCAAGTGATGTGCAGAGCCAGATCGGCCAGGGGTCGATGGGGCCCTGCCTTGGCGGGCCACTCCACCAGCTTCAGCCCCGCCTGGCCAAACAGGTCGCGCAAGCCGGCCTCGTGCCATTCCTGCGGGTCTTCGAGCCGGTAAAAATCAAAATGCCAAACGGCCACCGGCTTGCCCTCGACCAGGCCTTGATGCGGTTCGACCACCCCGTAAGTGGGGCTCTTGATGCGGCCAGCCACCCCCAAGGCGCGCAGCAGGTGCCGCACCCAGGTGGTTTTGCCGGCTCCCAGGTCGCCGTGCAGTTCGATGACGGCGTTGCCCACCTGCGACACCTGCGCCAATCGTTGGGCGCTGTCGCGGGTGTCGTCTTCAGTGAGCCAGCGGGTGTTTTTTACAATGGGTTCCACAAACCTAGGAATTCCGGTTGAAATCAGATCTCATGCCTTCCGATGCCCTGACCCAGTTGCAACATTGGGCCCATGAGCTCGGATTCTCGCAAATTGGCGTGGCCGACATCGATTTGTCCCACGCCGAGCAGGGTTTGCGCGATTGGCTGGCGGCGGGTTTTCATGGCGAGATGGACTACATGGCCCGCCACGGCATGATGCGTGCTCGCCCAGCCGAATTGGTGCCCGGCACCATCAGTGTCGTCTGCGTGCGCATGGATTATCTGCCAGCCCAGACTGAAACCGGCTGGCAGGCCCAAGAGCAAGCCCGCGCCGCCCGACCCACGCAAGGTCTGATCTCGCTCTACGCCCGGGGTCGCGACTATCACAAGGTGTTGCGCAACCGACTGGAACAACTGGCCCAGCGGATGCGTGCACATTGGGGGGAGTTGGGTTATCGGGTGTTCACCGATTCGGCACCCGTGCTGGAAGTCGAGTTGGCTACCCGCGCCGGCCTGGGTTGGCGTGGCAAACACACCTTGTTGCTCAACCGGCAGGCTGGTTCGATGTTTTTTTTGGGCGAAATTTTTGTCGATCGCGCCTTGCCGTCCAGCGACCCGATCCGCGAGCATTGCGGCCAATGCAGTGCCTGCATCCAAGCGTGTCCCACGGCGGCCATCGTGGCCGCGCAGCGTCTGGACGCCCGGCGTTGCATTTCTTACCTGACCATCGAGCATCCGGGGTCGATCGACCCGACATTGCGGCCCCTGATCGGCAACCGGATTTATGGTTGCGACGACTGTCAGGTGGTCTGCCCCTGGAACAAATACGCCCAGTTCAGCACACTGGACGATTTCACGCCCCGGCGTGACATGCAAGACACTGAATTGCTGGCTCTGTGGGCTTGGGACGAAACCGAGTTTTTACGCCGGACCGAAGGCAGCGCCATTCGGCGCATCGGCCATGAACGCTGGCAGCGCAACCTGGCGGTGGCGCTGGGCAATGCCATCCGGAACGACCCGGAGGGTCGTGTGGCCGGCGAAATGCGACGCGCCTTGACCGCGTCTCTGCCACACCTGAGCCCGCTGGTGCGTGAGCACGCCGAGTGGGCTCTGGCACAGGCTTAGCGCAGCACCAGCACCGGCACCGTCGAGTGGGTCAGCACCTGTTGCGTTTCGCTGCCCAGCAACAAGCGCTTGAGGCCCCGGCGACCATGTGAGGCCATGACGATCAGATCGGCCTTGGACTTGCGTGCGGCGGCGATGATGGCGTCAGAGACGATGTCGGACTTGACCACCAGGCCCTTGGCTTTCACGTTTTTGGCCGTGGCTTGCTTGACCACTGCATCCAGCGTGGCCTGGGCGGTGTCTCCCCACTTCTTTTCAATTTGGGCGACCTCGGCTGCCGACAATGGCAAAGAGCCTTCAAAATAGGTTTGTGCGTAGCGCGGGGTGACGCGCAAGGCAACCAGTTCGGCACCGGTGGCGGCACACAAACCGATGGCATGGGTCACGGCTTTTTTGGACAAAGGGGAACCGTCGGTGGTGACGAGGACTTTTTTGTACATCGAGATGCTCCTTGGGGTTGACATGAAAAAACAGACCAGACGATGAAAGGTTACGCTTTTGGCGTGCTCCTGATTTGATGCAAGTCAAGGTTGGCGCAAGCCAGGGGGGGTAATCTTGCGCCATGTCAAATTCAGCGGCTCAACTCGCCCCCCTGCTCGACGATCCGCAGGTGTGGCGGCAATACAGTCGACCGCAGGTCACTGCCGAGCCTGATGCACAGTGGTGGGAGTCTCAGGTGGTGGTTGAGGGCATGCACTGTGCCGCGTGTGCATTCACCATTGAAGACGCCCTGAAGGCAGTACCGGGTGTCGGTTCTGTCCGGGTCAATGCCGCCACCCATCGCGCCCAGGTGACCTGGTCGGCGACCCGGGTCAAGCCCTCGCAGTGGATGCAGGCGATCGAACACGCCGGTTACAAGGCGATGCCGGCCCAAGACCACAGCTTGCGCCAAGCGCGTTTGATCGAAACCCGGCGCATGATGTGGCGCTTGCTGGTGGCAGCCTTTTGCATGATGCAGGTCATGATGTACGCCACGCCGGCCTACGTGACCGAACCCGGCGAGATGAGCGCCAACACCCTGCAATTGCTGCGTTGGGCCTCCTGGGTGCTGACCTTGCCCGTGGTGATGTTTTCGTGCGTGCCGTTTTGGCGCAACGCCTGGCGCGACTGTGTGCAGCACCGCATCAGCATGGACCTGCCGGTGGCTCTGGGCATGGCCCTGATGTTTGGCGTCAGCACGGCAGGCACCTTCGACCCCGCCGGACCCTTTGGCCAAGAGGTGTACTTCGACTCCCTGACGATGTTTGTGTTTTTTCTCCTCGGGGGCCGCTGGTTGGAGTGGCGCATGCGCGACCAGACGGCTGGCGCACTCGAGGCCTTGATGAATCGATTGCCCGAAAGCGTTGAGCGTCAGACCCCCGATGGCTGGGAGCGTGTCGCCTTGCACCGTTTGAGCGCTGAAGATGTGGTGCGGGTACGCCCCGGGGAGGCGTTTCCTGGCGATGGCCTGATCGTCAAGGGACAGACCCTGGCCGAAGAGGCTTTGCTCACCGGAGAGTCTCGGCCGTGTGCCCGAGGAGTGGGCGATCGCGTCATGGCCGCCAGCCATAACCTGTCCGCCACGGTGGAGGTGCGCCTGCAGCAAGTGGGCGCGCAAACGCGTTACGCCCAGTTGGTGCAGCTCATGGAGCAGGCAGCGGGCAGCAAGCCCAGGCTGGCTCAACTGGCCGACCGGTTGGCGCGTCCCTTTTTGCTGGGCGTGCTCACGCTAGCCCTGCTCGCCGCCTGGTATGGGTGGTCCACTGACCCTGGGCGGGGCCTGATGGTGGCGGTCGCGGTGTTGATCGTGACCTGTCCCTGCGCTTTGTCGCTGGCGACGCCGGCGGCCATGTTGGCCAGCGCGGGTCGGTTGGCGCGCAAGGGGGTTTTGGTGCGTGAATTGCAGACCCTGGAGGCCCTGGCCGAGGTCGATACGGTCGTGTTTGACAAGACCGGCACCCTGACTCAAGACGGCCAGCGTTTGCAGGTGGTCCACAGCCCGGCGGGCACCCTGATGCCCGAGCAGGCCGAAGCTGCGCTCCAGTGGGCGGCTGCGCTGGCCTGTCACTCATGGCACCCGGTGTCGCGTGCTCTGGTGGCCTCGGCCACCGATTTCCAACGGGCCGAGCAAGTGCGTGAATTCAGCGGGCTCGGCCTAGAGGGGCAGGTGACCGATGATTGGGGGCATCGGTGGCACTTGCGGTTGGGATCGCTGGCGTTTGGCGAGGGCTTCCATGAGGGCATGGCTTGCCCCGAGCACGCGCGCCGAGCCTCCGTGCACTTGTTTGAAGCTCAACGCGGCTGGCTGGCCAGTTTTGAGTTGGCCGAGGACCTGCGTGCCGACGCCGCTTCGGCGCTGCGTCAGTTGCGCAGCCTGGGTCTGGATGTCTGGATTTTGTCGGGTGACCGGCCGCATGCGGTCGATCGGGTGGCTCAATGGGTGGGGGTTGGCCCTGCACAGGCTTTGGGCGCTTGCTCCCCGCAAGACAAATTGGATCGGGTGCGCGCCTTGCAGGCCCGGGGTCGGCGGGTCTGGATGGTGGGTGACGGCCTCAACGACGGCCCGGTCCTGGCCGCCGCACAGGTGTCTTTGGCCATGGGTGGCGCCGTTCCCTTGGCGCAGGCCCGCTCCGACCTGGTCATGATGGGGTCGAGTCTGCTGACTTTGCCCGCCCTGGTGCGGCGTGCCAGGCTGACGTTGCGGGTGGTGCGTCAGAACCTGGCCTGGGCCCTGTTTTACAACGCCTGTTTCGTTCCGTTGGCGGTGCTGGGCTGGTTACCGGCATGGCTCGCCGGTCTGGGCATGGCCGTCAGTTCGTTGTGGGTCATCGCCCATTCCATGCGCCTGGCCCGGGACACGCAGAGCGAATCCAACACGACTGAGGTTTGAGATGGACATTTTGTATTTGTTGGTCCCTTTGTCTGTGGTGTTGGTCTTGCTGGTGCTGGTGGGGTTGTGGTGGGCCATCCACAGCGGCCAATTTGAAGCGGTCGAGCAAGAAGGCGAGCGCATTTTGCGTGAGGATTGACTTGCATCAAATCAGACCTCCGTGCAAACCCGGATACTGCAAAGGTCAGATGAAAGGTTCCCTATGAGTACTTCAGCAAACCAACCTGCGGTCTACGCCGATGGCGTGGTGCGGCAGTTTGCCTTCATGACCGTGGTCTGGGGCGTGGTCGGCATGCTGGTGGGCGTGTTCATTGCTGCCCAACTGGCCTGGCCCGAACTCAACTTCGGCATACCTTGGCTCAGCTATGGCCGTTTGCGCCCGTTGCATACCAACGCCGTGATTTTCGCGTTTGGCGGTTGTGCCCTGTTCGCCAGCAGTTATTACGCGGTGCAACGCACCAGCCAAGTCAGGTTGTTCGCCCCCGCTTTGGCAGCATTCACCTTCTGGGGTTGGCAATTGGTCATTGTGCTGGCGGCGATCAGCTTGCCCCTGGGTTACACCTCGGGCAAAGAGTATGCCGAGCTCGAGTGGCCCATCGACATCCTGATCACCCTGGTCTGGGTGGCTTACGCGGTGGTGTTTTTTGGCACCGTCGGCACCCGCAAGGTCAAGCACATCTATGTCGCCAACTGGTTCTTTGGCGCGTTCATCCTGACGGTGGCCATTTTGCACCTGGTCAACAGTGCGGCCGTCCCGGCGGGTTTCATGAAGTCATACTCGGTCTATGCCGGTGTGCAAGACGCCATGGTGCAGTGGTGGTACGGCCACAATGCGGTGGGCTTTTTCCTGACCGCCGGCTTTCTGGGCATGATGTATTACTTCGTGCCCAAGCAGGCTGAGCGTCCGGTGTACTCGTATCGCCTGTCCATCGTCCACTTTTGGGCCCTGATCTTCACTTACATGTGGGCTGGTCCGCACCACTTGCACTACACCGCCTTGCCCGACTGGACCCAGTCGATCGGCATGTTGTTTTCTCTGATTTTGTTGGCCCCCAGCTGGGGCGGCATGATCAACGGCGTCATGACCTTGTCGGGAGCCTGGCACAAGTTGCGCGACGACCCGGTGTTGCGTTTCATGATCGTGTCGCTGTCGTTTTACGGCATGAGCACCTTCGAGGGCCCCATGATGTCGATCAAAACTGTCAACGCCTTGTCGCATTACACCGACTGGACCGTGGGCCACGTCCACTCGGGTGCGCTGGGTTGGGTGGGCCTGGTGTCCATGGGGTGTATCTATTTCCTGATCCCGCGCCTGTTTGGACAGAAAAAGATGTACAGCGTCAAAGCCATCGAGATCCACTTCTGGACCGCCACCATCGGCATCGTGCTCTACATCGCTGCCATGTGGATCGCCGGCGTCATGCAAGGCATCATGTGGCGCTCGATCAACGAGGATGGCACCCTGACTTATACCTTTGTCGAAAGCGTCAAAGCCACCTACCCCTATTACGTGATCCGCTTCCTTGGAGGTGCCCTGTACCTGTTCGGCATGCTGGTCATGTTGTGGAACACCATCATGACGGTGGTCACCGGTCGCTCGGTGCAGGCCCCCGTTCCTGCCGCTGTCGCCCACGCCTGAGGAGTCCAACATGTCAGAACAAAAAACCACGGGCTTCAGCCACGAAAACATCGAAACCAATAACTTCCTGATGATCGTGTTGATCATCGTGGTGGTGCTGTTTGGCGGACTCGTCGAAATCGTTCCGCTGTTCTTTCAGAAATCGACCACCCAACCGCTGGAAGGGGTCAAGCCCTACACCGCCTTGCAAGTGGCGGGTCGCGATATTTATGTGCGCGAGGGCTGCTACAACTGCCATTCCCAGATGATCCGACCGTTCCGCGCCGAGACGATGCGCTACGGCCACTATTCGGTGGCTGGCGAGTCGGTCTATGACCATCCCTTCCAGTGGGGCAGCAAGCGCACCGGTCCGGATCTGGCCCGCGTGGGCGGTCGCTACTCGGATGAATGGCATCGCATCCACTTGATCAACCCCCGCGATGTGGTGCCCGAGTCAAACATGCCGGCATATCCCTGGCTGGAGAAAAACACCGTCGATCCGACCCAGATGGCTCCGCGCATGAAGGCCTTGCGCACCGTGGGCGTTCCCTACAGCGATGAAGACATTGCCCAGGCCGCCGAGGCCGTCAAAGGCAAAACCGAACTCGAAGCCCTGATCGCCTACCTGCAAGGCCTGGGCCTGGCCCTGAAATGAGGAGATGACGCCATGGACATCAACACCCTTCGCATCGCCGTCACCATGGTCAGTTTCATGACCTTTGTCGGCATCATCTGGTGGGCTCTGGACCGTCGCAAAAACCAGCAATTCCAGGAAGCGGCCCTGTTGCCGCTGAAAGACGACTGAGGACACAACATGAGCGATTTCATCCACAACTTCTGGTCGGTGTACATCACCGCCATCACGCTCGGCGGCATCATCGCCTGTGCCTTGTTGCTGTGGGCCACTTCGCGCAAGAAAGTGGCGGCCAACGCAGACAACACCACGGGACACGTCTGGGACGAAGACCTGCGTGAAATGAACCATCCATTGCCCCTGTGGTGGGTCGGCCTGTTCATCATCACCATGGTGTTTTCTCTCGGCTATCTCTATCTTTACCCGGGCTTGGGCTCTGCAGCTGGCAGTCAAGGCTGGACCTCGAAAGGCCAATACACCGACGAAGTGGCCAAGGCCAACGATGCCCTCAAGCCTTTGTACGCCAAGTATGACGGTCAGCCCCCCGAAGACCTGGTGAAAGACCCCAAAGCCATGGCCATTGGCGAGCGTTTGTTCATGAACCATTGCGCCCAATGCCACGGTTCGGATGCGCGCGGCTCGAAAGGATTTCCCAACCTCACTGATGCAGATTGGCTGTATGGGGGCACGGCCGACAAAATCAAGGAAACCCTGACCCAGGGTCGGATGGGTGTGATGCCCCCGATGGCTGCGGCAGTCGGCAGCCCAGACGATGTGAAAAACGTGGCCCACCATGTGCTGAGCCTGTCGGGCAGTCCGCACGATTCTTTGCGCGCCTCTCTGGGCAAAGCCAAATTCGGTGCCTGCGCTGCTTGCCACGGCAACGATGGGAAAGGCAATCAGGCCCTGGGCGCGCCCAACTTGACCGACAAAATCTGGTTACATGGCTGGGGCGAGGAAACCATCGTGGGCATGATCAACCACGGCAAAACCAACCAGATGCCGGCCCAGAAAGACCGCCTGACCGAGTCGCAAATCCATGTGCTGACCGGTTATGTCTGGAGCCTGTCCAACAAATGAGATCGGATGTGGGTTGATGTCTGAAGATCCGTCGCGCAAGACCATCCCCATTCAGCCGGTGACGCCGGATGGGGAGATGGTTTCTCTTTACGCCGCCAGCAAAAAAATCTATCCCCGCACGGTTCAGGGCTTGCTCGCCCGTTGGCGCTGGGCTTTTGTGTTTTTGACCCAATTGGTGTTTTATGGTTTGCCCTGGATCGAATGGGGGCAAAGGCAGGCGGTGTTGTTTGATCTGGGCACCCGCCGTTTTTATATTTTTGGCCTGGTGCTTTATCCGCAGGACTTTATATACCTCACGGGCTTGCTGGTGATCTCGGCACTGGCGTTGTTTTTGTTCACGGCAGTGGCCGGACGTTTGTGGTGCGGCTACGCATGCCCGCAGACGGTGTACAGCGAAATCTTCATGTGGATCGAGCGCAAGGTCGAGGGCGACCGATCGGCTCGCATGCGCCTGGACGATGCCGACTTCTCCTTGGAGAAGTTGGTCAAGAAATGGTACAAGCACATCTTGTGGATCGGTTTGTCCATTTGGACCGGTTTCACTTTTGTGGGCTATTTCACCCCCATTCGCGACTTGGGCATGGCGTTTTTCACCACCCAGATGGGCTCCTGGGAGGTGTTCTGGGTCTTCTTCTATGGCTTTGCCACCTATGGCAACGCCGGTTTCATGCGTGAACAGGTGTGCATGTACATGTGCCCATATGCCCGATTTCAAAGCGCCATGTTTGACCACGATACCCTGATCGTCACCTACGATCCGCAGCGTGGCGAGCCGCGTGGCGCGCGTGCGCGGCAGGCAGACCCCAAGAACATGGGCCTGGGCGATTGCGTCGATTGCACCCTGTGCGTCCAGGTCTGCCCGACCGGCATTGACATCCGCAATGGCTTGCAATACGAATGCATTGGCTGCGGCGCTTGCATCGATGTCTGCGACACTGTCATGGATAAATTGAACTACCCGCGTGGCCTGATCCGCTACACCACGCAAAATGCGATCGCTCAAAAGTGGACTTCCCGACAAACCTGGCGACGCGTGTTGCGCCCAAGGGTGCTGGTTTACAGCGCCATCTTGCTGACTTTGTGCGTGGGGCTGGCGGTCAGTCTGGGGCTGCGTCAAACCCTGAAAGTCGATGTCATCCGCGATCGTGCCTCGCTCGCCCGCATCACCGAATACGGCACCATCGAAAACATTTATCGATTCCAATTCATGAACGCCACCGAGCAAACGCAACGTTACCGCGTTCGGGTCAGCGGGCTCGATGGCATCCAGGTGCGCGACCTGTCTGAAGTAGAGGTCGGCCCGGCCGAATCCCGGGGCGTGGTGGTGCATGCCGACATTCCTTATGGTTCGTCCAGCGCTGGCTCGCACAAAATCCACTTCATCATCGAATCCATCGATGGTCGATCGTCCATTCTGGAAAAATCTGTCTTTTTGGTGCCCCGATGAAAACAGCCACATCTCCCTCGAAGGTCAAACCCTGGTACCGCCACGGCATGGTCTGGATGATCTTGGCCGGGCCCCTGACAGTGATCGTTGCCGGCATGGTCACCGCCTACATCGCCATGAGTGCGCCCGACCCGGTCTTGGCCAACGATGCGTATGAATTTGGCCAGGGGGCCAAGGCGCAAGACGCGCGCCAACTGCTGCCGTCACAAAAGGCCCGTAACCATGCGGCCACGCCCGAGTCGGCGCCCATCCGCTGAACCCATGTGAAGGAGACCAACATGTTGCGACACCGCCTGATGTGGATTTTGTGGCCGGCATTTTTGGTGGCGGGGGTGCTTGAGGTGGCGGTCTTTGCCGTGTTCGACCCCAACGACATGCATTGGTTTGGTCAACCGGTCGAGGCCTCCAGACAAACCGTTTACACCCTGGTGTTTTTTGGCTTGTGGGCGATCACCGCTTGCGCCAGTGGCCTGACTTGCATGCTCAGCATCTCGCCGTTCGAGGTCAATCGCTGTCCATTGTCGCCCACCGAACGACCCGATGGCTGCCCCAAACAGTGTTGCGACTGATCAATGATCCGCGCAGGCTTGCGGGTTGACGATCAGCTTCAGGGCCTCAGGATCCAAAATGCGCACATGGCGTTGCTTGACTTCGACGATGCCGTCTTCGACGAATTTCGAGAAGGTGCGACTGACGGTTTCCAACTTCAGCCCCAGGTAACTGCCGATTTCTTCCCGGGTCATGCGCAAGACCAATTCCGATTGACTGAAGCCACGGGCGTGCAAACGTTGTACCAGATTGAGCAAAAAGGCCGCCAACCGCTCTTCGGCCCGCATGCTGCCCAACAGCAGCATCACGCCATGTTCACGCACGATTTCGCGGCTCATGATCTTGTGCACATGGGTCTGCAAAGCCGAAACCTCGCGCGAGAAACTTTCAATTTTGTCAAACGGCATCACGCACACCTCGGCGTCTTCCAGCGCCACGGCGTCGCAGGTGTGCTGGTCGCTGACGATGCCGTCGAGTCCGATGATCTCACCCGCCATCTGAAAGCCTGTCACCTGGTCGCGCCCGTCTTCGGTGGTGACACAGGTCTTGAAAAATCCGGTCCGGATGGCGTAGAGGGCATTGAAGCGGTCTCCGGCACGGAACAGGGGGCCGCCGCGTTTGATCTTGCGCCGTACCGCCACCAGATCGTCAAGCCGCTTCATGTCGCTGTCGCTGAGGCCCATGGGCATGCACAACTCGCGCAGGTTGCAGTTGGAGCAAGCCACTTTGATGGCCTGGATGGGGATCGGTGACAACATGGGGGAAATAGAGGTCATGTACACAGTAGATTGATTGTGGTCATATTTTGAGCTCAATGGCTTGATCTTTGTCAAATACTTTATCGCGCAGTGCAGGCAAGATGTGAAAAACTGCCATTTACCATCATGCTTGATATTTCCGCTGAATTGTTGCAAAAGTACGATGTGCCAGGTCCCAGGTACACCTCTTATCCTACTGCCGACCGCTTTGTCGAGGCGTTTGGCGAGGGTCAATACATCCAGGCCCTGCACGACCGCCGCGACGGTTTCTCGGGTCGCGCCCAGCCTTTATCGCTTTATGTGCACATCCCGTTTTGCGAGTCACTTTGTTATTACTGTGCCTGCAACAAAATCATCACCAAGCACAAAGAACGTTCGCTGGACTATTTGCGCCTGCTTCAGCGCGAGCTGGAGATCCAGGTCAGTCATCTCGGCCAGGGGCATGTGGTTTCGCAGGTTCACCTCGGGGGCGGTACACCGACCTTTTTGAGCGATGAGCAGCTGGCGCAACTCATGACCTTGTTGCGCCGGCATTTCAACCTGGTGCCTGGCGGCGAGTATTCGATCGAAATCGATCCCCGAACGGTCACCGCGGCGCGCTTGCAAAACTTGCACCAGTTGGGCTTTAACCGGGTCAGTTTCGGCGTGCAAGACTTTGATCCGCAGGTGCAAAAGGCCGTGCACCGGGTCCAGCCGGTGGATCAAACCTTTGCGTTGACCCGGGCGGCGCGGGAGATTGGTTTTGAGTCTGTCAATGTTGACTTGATCTATGGGTTGCCTTTGCAAACCGAGGCGGGTTTCCAGCGCACGATTGAGCTGGTCAATCGACTGCGGCCCGACCGCATCGCGCTCTATGCCTATGCCCATTTGCCCGAGCGCTTCAAACCCCAGCGTCGGATTCATGCCGAGCAATTGCCGGTGGCAGGCGCCAAAGTGACCATGCTCGCGGGAGCCATGCGGCATTTGATGCAAGCGGGTTATGTGTACATCGGCATGGATCACTTTGCCCTGCCCGACGACGCTCTGGCCGTGGCCAAGCGCCAAGGGCGTCTGCACCGCAATTTTCAGGGCTACAGCACCCAACCCGATTGTGACCTGATCGCCCTGGGCGTTTCGTCCATTGGTCGCGTAGGGGCCACATACAGCCAAAATGCCAAGACCCTGGAAGAGTACGCCGACTTGCTCGAACAAGGCCGCTTGCCGATCGTCAAAGGCTTGGCGCTCAGTCGGGATGATCTGGCACGTCGCGCCATCATCATGGCCCTGATGTGCCAGGGGCGTTTGGCCTTTGAGTCGATTGAGGCGGCGCATTTGTTGTCGTTCAAAACCGCGTTTAGCGCCGAACTCGATCGCTTGCAAGACTTGCAAGCACAAGGCTTGGTGACCCTCGACGAGCACGGCATCGAAATCACGCCGGTGGGCTGGTTTTTTGTGCGGGCCGTGGCCATGGTGTTTGATCGCTATGTGCAGGCTGACCGCAACCGCACCCGGTTCTCTAAAATCATCTGATGCTCGACAGTTTATTGATCACCGCCGCCTTGATGGGGTGGGCGGGTGGGCCGCATTGCCTGGCCATGTGCGGCGCACCTTGCGCCGCCATCGCGCAGGCCGGTCAGCCCCGACCCGGCCGCAGCCTGATCGGGTTTCAGTTGGGGCGCTTGTGCGGATATGCCGCGCTGGGGGCGTTGGCCGCCGGCTTGATGCAAGGTTTGGGGTGGCTCACGGTTTACAGCGCAGCCTTGCGCCCGGTGTGGAGTTTTTTCCACGCCTTTGCTTGGGTGCTCGGACTGTGGCTGGTGGTTCGTGCAGAGATGCCGGCTTGGGCGCAGGCTCTGGGGCGAACCACTTGGCGCCGGATCCAGACGCTGGCTGGCCGTTGGGGCTCGCCATCAGTGGGCGCCCCTGTGCTGGCGGGTTTGATGTGGGCCTTGTTGCCTTGTGGCCTGCTTTACTCGGTTTTGGTGGTGGCGGCACTGGCGGCGCAACCCTGGCAGGGTGCGCTGGTGATGGCGACCTTTGCCTTGAGCAGCGGGGCGGTGCTGGCACTGGCACCCTGGGCGCTGCTGCGCTGGGGCCGCTCGATCCGCATCCCGGCTCTGGGGATGCGGCTGGCCGGTGCGGCTTTGGCGCTGAGCGCGGGCACCGCCTTGTATTTGGGTTTGTTTCACAATCAGGCTCCTTGGTGCCTCACCCCTTAACGACCCAAATGGCGTGCCAGCAAACTGGCGACATGGATGGCATGGCGTTGGCTGCCGTCGTGGATCTGGTGGCGGCAACTGGTGCCATCGGCCACAATCAGGGCATCGGGTGACGAGCGCAGGGCAGGCAGCAGGCTGAGCTCAGCCATTTTCATCGACCAGTCGTGGTGCTCGCGCTCGTAACCAAAACTGCCGGCCATGCCGCAGCAACTCGTCTCGATCAGGCGTGGCGCGGCCCCAGGCAACAGGCGCACGATCTCCATCAGGTCGGGCACAAGCCCCATGGCTTTTTGGTGGCAATGGCCGTGCACCAGGATCGGCTGGTTGATGGAGCCCAAGCGTTGACGCAAGGACTCAAGTCGGCCCGCCTTGAGTTCGCGCGCCAGAAATTCTTCGAGCAATAAGCTGTGGCGGGCGATCAGATCGGCATCCGCGCCCAACCCCAGCACAGCGTACTCGTCGCGCAGGGTCAGCAAACACGAAGGTTCCAGGCCGACGATGGCCACGCCTTGTTCGGCAAAGGGCTTGAGCGCAGCCAGCAGTTGCCGGGCTTTGTCACGGGCTTGATCGACCATGCCGTTGGCCAAATAGGTGCGGCCGCAGCACAGGTGACCCTGGTTGGCCCCGTGACCCGCGGGGGTTTGGGCGGCCACATGCACGTCGTAGCCTGCGGCGCTGAGGACTTTGAAGGCATCGAGCGCGACCTCGGTCTCGAAGTGACCGTTGAAGGTGTCGACAAACAAGACCACGGCGCGATCCGATGCCATAGCCTGGGCGGCGCTGACGCCCATGGTGCCCCGGTTGAAGAAATGCCGGTTGTCCCAGCGAGGCAGACTGCGCCGGGCCGAGATGCCCACGGTGCGCTCCATCAGGCGCGCGAGCCAGCCCACCTGGTTGCGCAGATTGAGCAACCCCGACCAGCGCGCCGCATGGCGCGCATAGTCCGGCAGATAGGCGACCAGTTTCTGGCGCAGGCTCAGCCCCTTTTTTTGTTGCGCCTGATGCATCACCTCGATCTTCATGCGCGCCATGTCGACCCCGGTCGGGCACTCGCGTTTGCAGCCCTTGCAGCCCACGCACATGGCCATGCTGGCCAGCAATTCGTCGCTGGTGAGCGCATCCGGGCCCAACTGCCCCGACAAGGCCAGGCGCAAGGTGTTGGCGCGTCCCCGCGTCAAGTGTTGTTCGTCGCGCGTCACCCGGTAGCTCGGGCACATGGTGCCGGCGTCGAATTTGCGGCAGTGGCCGTTGTTGTTGCACATCTCGACGGCCTTGGCCAGGCCCATGGCCGGGTCGCCGCCTGTGCCAGGCATGCTGGTTTCCTCGGTGCGGGGATCGTTTTGCACATCCCAGGCCGACCAGTCCAACGCCGGCCGGATCGGGATCACCTGATAACTGGGCGGAAAACGCATCAACCGGGTATCGTCCATTTTGGGCGGGGCAATGATGCGCTCCGGGCACAAGAGGTTGGCCGGATCCAGCTGGGCTTTGATGTCGCGCAGGGCTTTGTAAATCGCGTCGCCGTACTGCCATTGGATCCACTCGCCCCGGCACAGTCCGTCGCCGTGTTCGCCGCTGTAAGCCCCCCGATAACGTCGCACCAAGGCACTGGCCTCTTGGGCGATGGCGCGCATCTTGGCGGCGCCGTCACGGCGCATGTCCAAAATGGGTCGCACATGCAGCGTGCCCACCGAGGCGTGGGCGTACCAGGTGCCCCGGGTGCCGTGGCGCTCAAAGACTTCGGTCAGGGCTGCGGTGTATTCGGCCAGGTGCTCGAGCGGCACGGCGCAGTCCTCGATGAAACTGACCGGCTTGCCGTCGCCGCGCAGGCTCATCATGATGTTCAGGCCCGCTTTGCGGACTTCCCACAAGTTTTTTTGTGCCGTGTCGTCGACCATCTTGACCACGCTGCGGGGCAGGCCGAGGTCGCCCATGAGTTCTTCGAGTTGATCAAGCAGGGGTTCGATCGCGGCCTTGCTGTCGCCGGCAAATTCCACCAGCAACACCGCTTGCGGTTCGCCCAGCAAGGCGGTGCGCACGGTGGGCGCGAAAGCCGGGTTTTTCAGCGACAAGTCGATCATGGTCCGGTCGACCAACTCGACCGCCATCAACTGCCCGGGCGCACCCAGTTTGACGATGTGCTGGGCCGAGTCCATGGCTTGATGAAAGCTGGGGAAGTTGACCACGCCCAGGACCTTGGTGCGAGGCAACGGACTGAGCTTGAGTTTCAGTTGCCGGGTCAGCGCCAGGGTGCCTTCGCTGCCGATCAGCAGATGAGCCAGGTTGACCGAGCCGTCCGGGGTGTAGGGACGGGGGTTCTGGTTGTGAAAGATGTCCAGGTTGTAGCCGGCAACCCGCCGCAACACCTTGGGAAATTGGGCCTCGATGTCGGGAGCCAGCCGTTGCGCCAATTGGCGCAAAAAGTCACCGATTTCGCGTGCCTTGCCATGGCTTTGTGCATAGGGGCCCCAGTCGAGCAAACTGCCATCGGACAGCCAGGCTTGCACCCCCAGCACGTTGTGCACCATGTTGCCGTAGGCGATGGAGCGACTGCCACACGAGTTGTTGCCGGCCATGCCACCCAAGGTGGCCTGACCGCTGGTGGACACATCGACCGGGTACCACAGGCCGTGAGGCTTGAGTTCGGCATTGAGGTGATCGAGCACCATGCCGGGCTCGACCACCGCAGTGGCTTGTTCCACATCGAGCTCCAGCAGGCGGCGCACGTGCTTGCTGTGATCGATCACCAACCCGGCTCCGACGGTTTGACCGCACTGGCTGGTTCCTCCGCCCCGCGCCACGATGGGCACATCGAGGTCGCGACAGATGTCCAGCGCCACGCCCACTTCATCGATGTCGCGCGGCACAAACACCCCCACCGGCATCACCTGGTAGATCGAGGCATCGGTCGCATAGCGACCCCGGTCGGCAAGGCCAAACAGCACATCGCCTTGGGTGTGCTGGCGCAGGCGTCGTGCCAGCGTTGCAGCGACCTCGTGGGTCACACGGGCGACTTGTTCATAAGCCTGGTCGGGGGTGAGTTCGGCAAGGGAAGACAGCGGTGCGTTCATGGGTGTGATTTTCCTGTAAAAATGCCGGATTCACCCAAAAAAACCCATCATGATCTCACTTGATGCTCACCCCAGCGGACGCCACTTTTTGCAAATTCCGGGTCCTTCGCCCGTCCCCGACCGCATTTTGCGGGCGATGAGCCTGCCCACCATCGACCACCGCGGCCCGGAATTCGGGCGCCTCGGCCTGAAGGTGCTGGGGGACATGCAAAAGATATTCCAGACCCGGCACCCGGTCATCATCTACCCCGCTTCGGGCACGGGAGCCTGGGAAGCCGCGCTGGCCAATGTGCTCAGCCCTGGCGATCACGTCATCATGTATGAGACGGGGCATTTTGCTTTTTTGTGGCACAAACTGGCAACCCGCCTGGGCATCCAGACCGAAGTGCTCGGTCTGCCCGGTATCGAAGGTTGGCGCCGGGGCGTCCAGGCCGACCTGATCGAGCAGCGCCTGCGAGCCGACACGGGCCATCAGATCAAGGCGGTGTGCGTGGTCCACAACGAAACCTCGACCGGGGTGACCAGCAACATCCGTGCGGTGCGCCAAGCCATCGACCGTTGCCAGCACCCGGCTTTGCTGATGGTCGACACCATTTCCGGGTTGGCGGGTGCGGATTACCGCCACGACGAGTGGGGCGTGGATGTGTCGATCAGCGGTTCGCAAAAGGGCCTGATGCTGCCGCCCGGCATTTCTTTCAATGCACTCTCGCCCAAGGCCATCGAGGCCAGCCGGCAGGCCCGTTTGCCCAAATCGTTCTGGGCCTGGGACGAAATGATCGAGATGAACAAGACCGGTTATTTTCCCTACACCCCCAGCACCAACCTGCTGTACGGCCTGAGCGAAGCCTGCGACATGATCCTGGCCGAAGGCTTGCCCCAGGTTTTTGCCCGCCACCAGCGCTGGGCTGCGGGTGTGCGCGCCGCTGTGAACGCCTGGGGGCTGGCGATCCAGTGTGCCGACCCCGAGGTGTATTCCCCCATTCTGACCGGCGTCATCATGCCTGAAGGCGTCGATGCCGATGCCGTGCGCCAGCTCATTTACCAGCGCTTCGATTGTTCGCTGGGAACGGGCTTGGGCAAAGTCAAAGGCCGGATGTTCCGCATGGGCCATTTGGGCGACAGCAACGACCTGACCCTGATCGCCATGGTGGCGGGTTGTGAAATGGGTTTGAAGTCAGCGCGCGTCAAATTGGCAGGCTCGGGCGTGCAGGCCATCATGGACCACTTCAGTGCACATGCGGCCGGCGTCGCCTGAGGCGGCGGGTTTTCTCAATCGTCGATCAGGCCCAGGCGCTTGGCCATGCCGATGCGCTGCATCTTGCCAGTGTCGTTGAGCGGGATCGCCTCGAGCCGCAGCACACGTCGCGGCACTTTGAAGTCGGCCACCCGCTGGGCGACAAACTGGCGGAGTTCGGCCTCGGTGGCCTCCATGCCCTCGCGCAGCACCACGGCGGCGCCGACTTCTTCACCCAACTTGGGGTGCGGGATGCCAAAACACACCACCTGACGCACGGCCGGGTGATCCAACAGCACCTCGTCGATTTCGAGCGGGCTGATTTTTTCGCCGCCCCGGTTGATGATTTCCTTGATGCGGCCGGTGATGGTCACATAACCGTCGTCGTCCATCATGCCCTGGTCGCCGGTGCGGAACCAGCCGCTGGTAAAGTTTTCAGCGTTGGCCTTGGTGTTGTTCTCGTAACCGGGCGTCACGTTTTCGCCCCGGATCACGATTTCGCCGATGGTGCCACGCTCGAGCAGATTGCCCTCGGCGTCCATGATCGACACTTCGGGACCGGCTGGCAAGCCCACCGAGCCCGGCTTGTTGACGCCGGGGGGCAGCGGTGTGCAACACATCTGGTGCGCCGCTTCGGTCATGCCATAAGCCTGGATCACGGGGGCTTTGAACAGTTTTTCGAGTTCGGCCTGCACTTGGGGCAACAAAGCCGACGACGAAGAGCGAATGAACCGCAAAGGGTTGCGTTCGATCACGTCCAGGTTGTTGGCCGCCCGCGACAAGATGGCCTGGTGCATGGTGGGCACGGCGGTGTACCAGGTCGGGTGCGCCTCGTCCATCAGGGTGAAAAATTTCAGCGCATTGAAGCCCGTGGTGCAATACACCGAGCCACCACGCGACACTGGAGCCAGGATGCCGGCGATCAAGCCATGGATGTGAAACAGCGGCATCACATTCAGGCCGCGATCACTGGCCGTGAATTGCGTGGTGTGGGCGATGTTGCGGGCCGATGCGGTGACGTTGCGTTGCGTCAGCGGGACGATTTTGGGTTTGGACGTGGTGCCCGAGGTGTGCAGCACCATCGCCACATCGTCGGGCAGGGCGGGCCCGGGTGCGTGGGCGCGCACCGTGTGCATGCTGCTGGCATCCATGGTGAAACTGCCGGCCCCCGACTCGGGCGTGGGGTCGAGGTAAATCACCGGCACCTTCAGGCGGTTGGCCACCATCAGCGCAGGGCTTTGTGAGCCGCGCTCGACCACCAATGCCTGAGCCCCCAGATCGCGCATGTAAAAATCGTATTCGTCGACGCGATACGACGGATTCAGCGGTGCTGTGGTCGTGCACGCCGTGAAGGTCATGAACGAGGTGGCCATCATGGGCCCGTTGGGCATCACGATCGCAACCCGGTTCTCGCGCCCGATGCCGGAATCGTTGAGGATGCCCATGACATAAGCCGCCAGTTCGCGCAACTTGCCATAGGTCAGCGGGGCGGCGTCGGCAGCGGCGATGCACACCGAATCTGCGGTCCCTTGACCCATGAGTTCGTTCAGGGTCTTGATGCGATTGCTGTCCATCTTCGCTCCAGACGGGGCCTGTGACACCGCTGGCGGGCGCACCCCAAGATTCAATGAAAGGGAAAACCCTAGATGGTATCTGGAAAAAGCCGCTTTCCCGCTGGGGTGCGGCTTTTATTCGTCAGGTGTTCCCAAAACTGTATACAAATTCAGCCCGGATGCCATCCGGGCTTGAATCAAAGCGACAGCCCGTGGCCTTGGGCCAGCACCTGGCGCTCCAGCATGCGGGTCAGGGCATACACGGCTTGCAACACCGGCGTGTCGACTTCGACCACCTGAGCCAATTCAATCACGCTGCCCAACAAAGCTTCGAGTTCAAGTGCTTTGCCGGCTTCGATGTCTTGCAACATCGAGGTTTTGTGCGCGCCGACAGCTTGCGCCCCGGCGATGCGCTTGTCGATGCTGATCTTGAACTGAACCCCCAGTTTTTCGCCGACTTGCTGGGCTTCGGCCATCATGCGCGCGGCCAGGTTGCGGGTGGGCTCAAAGCCACAAATGTCTTCCAGCGTGGCGTGAGTCAGGGCCGAAACCGGGTTGAAGGTCAGGTTGCCCCACAGTTTCACCCACAGTTCGCTGCGGATGTCGTTCGAGATCGGGGTTTTGAAGCCGGCACCGATCATGGCCTGGGCCAGGGCGGTGATGCGCCCGGTTTTTTCGCCATTGGGTTCACCCAAAGTGAAGCGGTTGCCCTCGATCAGTTTGACCACGCCCGGCGCGACCAATTCGGCCGCCGGGTAGACCACCGAGCCGATCACGCGCTGGGGACCGATTTGTTGCCACAACTTGCCGCCCGGATCAACCGAGTTGAGTTGGCGGCCTGCGTGGCCCGGCATGCCATGGAAGTACCACCAGGGCACGCCGTTTTGCATGGTGACCACCGCCGTTTGATCGTGGCACAAGCCGGCCAGGCTGGCGGCGACCGGCTCGACCTGGTGCGACTTCATGGTCAGAAACACGTAGTCATGCGGGCCGGCATCATCGATGGTGCAAGCGCGCACATTTTGGGCATGCAGGACTTCGCCGGTGTCGAGTTCGAGTTTCATGCCGTGTGCCTGGATGGCTTTGAGGTTCTCGCCGCGCGCAACAAAAGTCACGTCATGGCCCGACAGGGCCAGTTTGACGCCGAGGTAGCCGCCGATGGCGCCAGCGCCCACGATCGCAATTTTCAATCCCATGATGACTCCAGAAGTTTAAAAATGCTTCAGCCCTGCGCTTGCAGCGTGTTCGACAACACGCCGATGGCCTCAATGACCACTTCGACGGTGGCACCGGCTTGCCAGGGCATGGCACCGAGCGAGGTGCCGCAGCTGATGATGTCGCCGGGCTGCAAAGTGACGTCGCGCGACAGGCGCGAAACCAATTCGAGGGGCGAAAAAAACATGTCGGAGACGGGGTAGTTCTGGCGTTCGCGACCGTTGACGCGGGCCACCACTTGGCATTGCGTCAAGTCCACTTCGGTTTCGATCCAGGGGCCAAAAGGGGTGAAGCCGTCCATGCTCTTGCAGCGCGTCCATTGGGCAAAGCTGGCGTCGGCATGCAGCATCTCCAGCGCAGTGACGTCGTTGACGCAGGTGTATCCGAACACATGGCTGGCGGCGTCGGCGAGCGCGATGTCGCGTCCCGCTTTGCCGATCACCACGGCCAACTCGGCTTCAAAAATGATGCGGCCTTCATGGTGGCGCGGCTTGGGCACGGGTGCCAGGTGATGCGAGTAAGAGTTGGCCCCCTTGAGGAAATACAAGGGCTCGGCCGGTTCGGCCCACTGGTTTTTGGCGGCGGCGGCCCGGAAGTTGTTCCAAAGGGCAAAGAACTGGCGCGGCTCGCAAGGGGACAACACCTGCACATCGGCCAAGGGCACCAGCTCGTCAGTCGCTTGCGGGGTTGCAAACATATCGCCTTGATGGACGCGAATGCGATCTTGTTCCAGAACACCAAAGCCAATCCGCCCCTGATGGGCAAAGCGCAACCATTTCATGGGGGGCAACTCCGCAGGTCAAAAGATAGGTGTCTGCAAAAGCCACCGGACCGTCATCCTGAACGCAGGGGTTCAGG
>JACCEB011410481.1_pt1 | contig 66902 bp, 66 predicted proteins | sample 7454761 | NCBI WGS metagenome assembly JACCEB01 (sample SAMN15323454, study PRJNA562643) | freshwater metagenome | isolation source: river surface water | place: USA:Blue River Watershed | collected 2017-08-18 | reverse complement strand
AGTACTACTATCACTAGTAGTATTATTTTTAACAATAATAATAAATACATTAGTAAAATCCAAATGGTCATTAATAACTAGATTACCAATGGCATTATTATTAATTCCTTCCACAATAATCTCATTTATTTATTTAGCATCAGATGTTTTTGGTGATAATGATTTCTAAGAACAATACAATCATTATAAACTACACAAATAATAATATTAGATATAAATAATATCTAATATTATTTATATGACAGATATAGTAGATAATGATATTAGATATAGATTGAATGAGGATGATAAAACAGCAAGTGTATTAGGTTTAGCTGATGGAAATACATTAAAAGATATTATTATACCTGAAAGTATTACATCTAATAATGTTTCTTATAATGTTATATCTATAGAAATGCACGCATTTTATGAATCAGATATAGAAATTGTAACTATACCAAATACTATAATAAATATAGGATACCAATCATTTTGGTTTACTAATAAATTAAAAGAAATATATTTTAACTGCGAAAAACCAACATTTGAAAGTGATGTTTTTTATATAAAAAACAGTACTATATTTAGTCCTACTATTGGTTATGTTGATGTAGATAAATATCCCTCTTGGGAAGGTATAAATAAAATAAATGATGTGTATATAAATAAGCAAGGCTATTATAAAGTACTTATTAAATTAGTATTAATATTATTATTATTCTTTTTGTTATTTTCATTGAATGTTTATTATTTTTTTATATCACATAAATTACGCACTAATATGTTAACAATAGTGCCACTTTTAATATTATCAATTATAGGCTCAGTATTAAGTTATTTATTTGATTTTGATTTTGTTTTAGTACTACTATCAATAATAGTATTATTTTTAACATTAACAATAAGCACATTAGTAAAATCCAAATGGTCATTTATAACTAGATTACCAATGGCATTATTATTAATTCCTTCCGCCATAATGTCATTTCATTGTTTAGAGTCAGATGTTTTATAAATTCGATGCAATCATTATCCCTCCACTTGTGGATAATAGAACCATATAACACAATTATCAATTTTTATTATAATTTTAATATAAATAATATTATATGAAAACAATTAATTATATAATATTAGCTTGTTTAATTTTAATAATTTATTTATTATTCAAAAGAAAAACAATAAAATATTTAGATTCTGATAATTGTAAAGATCCTAATTTTGATATAGAAATTATAAATCTAGATGGTAAAAAAATTTCTTTATTTGAACAAATAAAAGGTTTACATATTTATGAGTTATTAAGTAATAATAGTAAATTGGTATTAGATAAATATAATATAAATGATTTTTTTAAAACAGTATTATTAAATAAAGCTCCTAATGAATGGAATTTTGGTATAGATAATGAGAAAGAACATAAAATTATGCAAAAAATTAGTTCAGCTATGTTAATAATTTATGCAGGTGAAACATCACCTGCATTATCAACATCTTCAAAAATATGCAATTCTTGTATTCAACCTTATTTAGAAAACTATATTGATGATTTAATAGTTATTTTAAATAATAAACTAGATATAACTGATGATATGGATTTTAGTAATATAAAAGCATCTGATATTTATTGTGATAAAAATAATACAAGTAATAATTATAAAAATATGATATTATTATTTATTTTATTATTATTAGTTGTTTTAATAACATTATTAATTTTAATATCATTAAAAAAAACTCCTACTAATAAGTATCCATCTAATAAATAATCAATTAAAAGAACCATCTATAAAAGGATAAAAATTGATTTATTTACTAATAATTAAAATTATTTTATTATTAATGAATAAATTTACAGGTGTTGTAAGGAAATATTATGAAAATGATGAAAATAAATTAAAAGAACTTTTTTTTTCATTAGATGGTAAAAAAAATGGTGAATATGTTAAATATTATGATTCTGAATGTCAATCTAATAATATTATAGAAATAATTTGTAATTATGTTGATGGTAAAATTAATGGAGAATATAAAGAATATTATGAGGATGGTAAATTAGCATGTATTAAATATTATATTGATGGTAAAATAAATGGAAAACATAAAGAATATAATGAGGATGGTAAAATAATATCAATTACAAATTATATTAATAATTTAAAAGAAGGAGAATGCTATAAATATTATAATGAAGATGATATAGAAGAAGAACAAATAGAAAGTATCTATTATTATGTTAATAATAAAAAACATGGTGAATATAAATCATATTATATGCCAAATGAATATAATAATGGTACATTGGAAAAATTATATAATTATATTAATGGTAAAATAGAAGGAGAATATAAATCATATTATCAATCAAATAATAATAACATTGGAAGTTTAGAATGTATTTGCTATTATGTAAATGATAAAAAAGAAGGTCCATATAAAGAATACTATGAAGCTGAAGATAATAATATAGGTCAGTTATTAGAAGAAAGTAATTACAAAAATAATTTATTAGAAGGTATATCTAAAAATTATAATGAAGATGGAACATTATCTAAAGTATATAATTATAGTGAAGGAAAATTAAATGGGTATTGCGAGGAATATATTAATAATAAAGTAATAAAATCTTTTTATTGTATTGATGATAAATTTCATGGTGAATATAAAACATATTATGAAACAGGTATAATAAAATCAAAACAAAATTATATTAATGATATAAATGAAGGTGAACATATAGAATACTATGAGACAGGTTCAATTAAAATTATTTCTAATTATATCAATAATAAAATGAATGGTTTATATAAAAGTTATTTTGAAAATGGAAACATAGAAACAGAAATACATTTTACAAATGATGAAATTCATGGACAATATAAAGAATATTATTATTCACCTATTATAGGAAATAATAAAATTTGTACAATAAAAAATTATATTAATGGAATATCCGAACACTCGACGGTATCATTAACATAATAACATTTCTTTAATATTTTAGAATTTATATAATATTCTTTATACTCTCCATTTAATTTATCATCGATATAATAACAGATTTTAAATAATTGATAATTATAATCGCACGATGATTTATAATATTCTTTATATTCACCATTTAATTTACCATTAATATAATTACATATTTTACATAATTGTCCTTTATGACTATAAGGAGAAGGATAATAATATTTATATTCTCCTTCTTTTTTACCATTAATTTCAAATCCTTCTGATTTTAATTCACCTGTTTTATAATATTCACGTTTCCATTCAGCCATTCTAATATAATAAAAATAGAAACTACTATTTATAAATCTTTTAATTATCTAATTTATTATATATGGCCACACCAAATCCAAAAACAGGATTAGAAATATCACATAAACCAATAGTTGTTCCTGGTTCATTACCACCACCATCTATAAAACTTGTAATACCAAATTCAACAACATATGCTTCTAGTAACCAAAGTGAAAATATTGCTAAAAGAAAAATATCAAGTTTAGGAATTTCAGAATATGATATAATCAGAATTGCAGAAGAAATAAATGTAACTAGACCAAAACATATTGGAACATATATGACCTATGAAGAAAATTACAAACTAACACCTGAACAAAGGAAGCAAATAAAAGAACAACTTGTTGTTATATCTAGTTATGACCCATATAATATTATTGTTGAAGAATTAAATAAATTATTAAATTCATTAAAAAAAATGAGTAATGATGATATAAGAAAATTATATGATGATATAAGAAGAGAACAAACTACAGCACCACACATTGAATTTACAATATTTCGTTCTCCTGTATCTAATAGATTAATTGCTAATGTTACAGAATTAAGATGGAATGGAGTTGATTTATTATCTGGTCAAAATATAATGTTATATCATTCAACAGGTAAAAGTAGATTAACTGGTTTAAGTGGTTATTGGATGCCCTTTATAGGAGAAGGATATAATCGTGTTGCTAAATTAGAAGATAACTATATTAAGGCTATTAATGAAATAACTATAGATATTTTTCCTACTACAGCTTATTATAAACCATTATTAATTGATATAATTCGTAATATATCAACATATATTTATTATATGCGTTTTATAAATAAAAAATATTTAATTGCATCATTTTTATTATTTTCAATGTCTGATGCTTATATATCTAATCCTGCAAATAAGAAACACATCCGTCATTACACTGATGAAGAAAATTCTAATGCATTAATAAATGCAAATATTAAAATTATGAAAATTAATGCAACTAATCAACATATAGATTATATTCCAATTAGTTATGAACTAATTGATGAACTAATAAAACCATCAAAACAAACAGGAGCAGGTAATATATATTATACAAAATATCTCAAATACAAGAATAAATATGCTATGTTGAAGAATTTTATTGTTCAACATTAAGCATAATTATAGTTCAAAACAAGAATAAATATTACTCTTTAAAGAATTATATTTCAAAATAAGCTGTTTTTCAATTCAAAAATAATAAAACATTTTTATTTATGGATAATATTTAGATACTCTAAAAAAACTATGATTAGAATTTTTTTTAATAAATAAAAATAATATAATAATTAAGGAAACAATTAATACTAATAAAAGGATAAATACTAATGATGATACTTGACCTACTTTAGATATTGATTTATTATTTACAGTAGATGGTATTAATTGATTTACAGTAGATGTTGTTTCTTGATTTACAGTAGATTTTGTTACTTGATTTAAAATAGATATTGGTATATAATTAACATATAATTCATACCATTTATTTGTTATTTTATCATATCCTGGTGTTCCTTCTGTTGGTACATTTGTTTCATTAAAATGTCCTATACAATCAATTAATCCATTAAATGATGACATTCCTTCATTATTATAAATATTAGGTAAAATATTAGAATTAAATGTTATATTCTTTAAACCAGAATTATAAAATGCATTATATCCAATTGTATTAACACTTGCTGGTATAATAATTGAATTAATAGTAACATTCATAAATGAAGCATTACCTATACTCAATAAACCTTCTGGTAATTTAAAATCATTATTTAAATTACATTTAGCTAAGTTATTAGGTATCCTAAATGCACCATCGCCTAAATATTTAAGTGTAGATGGTAATTTTAATACTAAATTATATTCATATGTTAAAATAAATAAAGGATTTCCAAGTTGGTTACCTATATTTGTAATTGGTAATGAATAATTAGTACCATTATAATTGAATGGAATATTTATATCTAAATTAATATCATATTTATTATGTATGTAAAATCTATCTATATCTAAAGATGTTACTGTAACACTTAAACCATCATCATTGACAAAAAAATATATACCATTATATGAATCACTATATCCTTTTGGATTTGGTTGTTCATCTTGTGTAAAGTTCATTTTATTAGTATCTTTATTTCCAAAATATTTATTAAATATAATATTCATATATATTATTATATATAAATATTAAATAATTATAAAATATAACATTTATAAAAAATTGAATAAATTATATATAAAGCATTCCCTTTACAAAATATTTATTATATGGTATCTATTATGACATATAAGAATAATCTAGTAAATTTACCTAATGAATTAATTAAGATGGTTCTTGATAAACTTATTGATGATGATTTAATTATGCAGATAGAAGTTATTGAATTTTCTCCATTTGTATTAGAATTATTAAAGGAACGGTTTAATAAATTAAGTATGCGAAATGTAGTTCGATTATATATGTATGAAAACATTAGGAATGAAATTCAATTATATTTTAATGAATTATCATCATTAAAATATAAGCAAATTAAAGATATTTACCAACATGAAACAGATTTATCAGTTCGGAATTCAATTGAATATTTAACTGCTGATATTTTTATTAAAATTTTAGGACAAGCTATACCTGAAAGTATGAATTTTATTAAACAAATTGATACAATTAGGGCTTTTTTATTGACTACACAATTTATAGAATTAGTTGAGACAAATGGAGGTCCATTTCATCTATTCTCTGCAATCAATGAAACAATTGAAAGGAAGATTATACGAATTGATATTAATATGGTAAATACTGGTCGTGTAACACATTCATATCCATTAAATATTTCAGTTGGTTCAACATCAAACAAAATTCTAATTTCACGAGGTTCAATGATTGAAAGACAATGTGAATGTGATTTTAATAGTGTTTTTCTTAGATTATACGATTCAATTATGAATAATTATAGTTTTAATGAAATGATTATTACTACACAAGCAGTTGGAAATAATATTTTTAGTCAATTAAATGAAGAATTAAATGTTTGATTTTTAGGTTTAAAGTTACCTATCCTTTCATTAATGGGTCTTTTAATACCCATAAAAATAATATTTATAAGAATTGATAAATATTATTTTTTTTGATTAAAACCTTTGGTTCTATTATCCGCAAGTGGAGGGATATAAAATTGTTTTATTATAATATCCATGGTGCTACTTTATGCCCACCATCATAATTTACTGCTAACTCTTTTTCAACTAAAATATCATTAAATGATTTAGCACTATTAATATTTTCATCTTTATTATATAATTCAACTAATAATCTTCCATATTTATCAAATTCGAGGCATTTAACAGTAACTAAATTTTTATTATTTTTTAAAAGTGTTATAATTTCATCTTTCTTTATTTCTAAATTATCAATTTTATTATTACAAACTAAACTTAATAATTCAGCACGTGCTTTTTTAGCCCAAACTATTTCTTGTTCTCTATTTGGTTTATCTTTTTTTGGTTTCATTTCTGGTGTATCAATTCCATTTAAACGGCATGTGAATTTATAAAACATATTTTGTAAAGGAAGTGCTATTTTACATGTATCAGCATCGTAACATTCTACAACTTTTCCAGTTAATGTCATTCCACATAATGTAAATTCAGGAGTATCTTTAGTACAATCTTCTAAACAGCTCATTATTATATATAATAATATTATTTTTAAATTATTTAATAGTTAAAAAAAATAATATTAGATGTAATTAATAATATTTATAAACATTTTTCCATAATTCTTCTGGTAAAAAAAATGTTTCATTTACATTTTTTTTCTTCAACAAAAACAATAAATACCTTTCACGTTCATCTACTTTACGATAAAATTCTTGAATATCAACATCACTTCCATAATTACCTACATTTAAATAATAATATATTTCACGCAAAATAGTAGGAGTAGTAAACATATTTCGTGGATTAATAAGATTTTCATCAAATATATTTAATGATGGTTCTAATACATCTTCAATATAATCACTAGTAATAATATATTCAACATAATAATCATCAAAATTAATTTTAAGCAAATTATTTTGAATTACAAAAGGAAAATTTCTTTGTATATTATTGAATCTATTATCAACCTTTTGTCCATCAATTAGAGAAGCAATATTATTAATACTTTTCCACTTTTTAGTATTGATATTATAAACAATATTTGTAAATCCTCTCAATGGCAGTGACGTAGTTGAATATCCATAAATTACTATAATATGCAATTCAATATTAGTTATATTTAATGTAAACTTGGGAATAATTCCATTCCTATTCAAACAATACAAGTACTTAATAAAATTTTTAACACTTAATGGTTCATTATCAATATTATACATGGTTGGGTTTGATGCCATACACTTATTAATCAGTTATAAATAATAATAAAATATCAATTTTTTTTATAAATATATATATATGAATTATGAATTGAAATATCTTAAATACAAGAATAAATATTTATCTCTAAGAGATAAATATTTAAATATATTCACCGAAGTTGATTTTTCTTTAGAAAAATCATCTACGCTTAACAAGAAAAAATATCTTGCATTGCAAGATATTTTAACATATTCGATGAATTCTGATTTTTCTAAAGAAAAATTAGAACAATCGAACAAGAATAAATATTTATCTCTTAGAGATAAATATTTAAATATATTCAGCGAAGTTGATTTTTCTAAAGAACAATTGAACAAGAATAAATATTCGATGAATTCTAATAAGATTAATAATCAAATAGGAGGAGTTGACAGAACTATAATATTTGCATGTACTACAATGATTGAAAATTCTACATTAGATAAAAATTTTGATTTAATAAATAATGCTATAAATAGACTTATACCTGTTCGTGATATAAAACATCCACATTTTATAATAGTTTCGTCAAATGTGTCACTACCTAATGCTAACTTAGTTTCAAAACTTGTTGCAAATAATTATAGAACGACTTTTAATAGCACACAAAATAAACAAATAATGCAATTTATTAATGAAGAATTCATAGGAAAAAATAATACATTTGATGTATTAGTTTTAACTGGTTGTAATGATTTTATATCTACTATAACTCGTCCAAATTTTTTAATAGGTCGTCGTATAGATATTAATCAAATATTTGCTTTAGTTAAAACAAATTTATATAATCTATATAAAGCAGTTAATATGTATATAATAAATGTTTACCATAGTAAAACAGGATTTATAAATGTAGAAGATTTTATGGCTCCAATGTCTATAGATAATATATTATCACATAATATATGTTGTAAAATATTTAATAGATTATTTACAAGAATTGAAGATGGTATATATATAAAAAACCAAGGTATAACTGAAGAAGAATATAATGGAATAAGTACTGAAGAATTTCAAAAAAATGTTGACCTATTTCAAGGTATTATTAATGATGAAAGTATGACAAATGAAAGAAAAGCAGATTTAATATTTGAACATTTCGTACCAAAATCTTATATTACATATATATCTACTGTCTTTAAGAATGATGGTTCTTCTGTAAGAGATACAATTGGTAGACTTATTAATTATTGGAAATGAAATAACGTCCACGCAATTACTATTTGTATGTTATTTAATCTCATAAAAAATAACTTTCTAACTATATTGCAATAATTGCAATATAGTTAGAAAAATTGAAATAACGTGGGACGTTATAAAAATATTGTTTACAATATTTTTATATGAACGTCCACGCAATTACTATTTGTATGTTATTAAATATTCGCTTGCGAATATTTAATCTCATAAAAATTGAAATAAATATAATGTATAATATTCTTTATTAATAATTAAGTATGGCGCATATTGAAGCTCATGATAATAATTATATGGATGGTGGTCTTCTTGGTAAGGATTTTGTTAATTCATTTCTAGTTTTTATGGAGACAGACCATCGCGGTGCAATTGGCACTGAACAATCGCAGTTTTATATTGCTATAAGGGCTATTATTAATAAGAAGCCATTTGCATTAAATTGTTATAAAGATTTTATTGCATCTAGTTCATTTCTCTATTGGCCTAAATATGAAGATTTTATTAATATAATTAATGAAGCATGTTGGAAAAATTCATTCATTGAAAAATCACATATGTTTTGTTATTTACTGTGGGGACGTATGCATCACTAATTTTTTTATATTAACAAAACTTTTGTAATTAAAATAAATTAATTCGCATTTTGGATGTTATTACGAACTTGATCTGCATAATTTCTCAAAGAATATGAATAACTATTTCCTGTATTAGATGCAAAATTACAAATTTTATTTATGGCATCTTCATTTAATTTCTTCATTAATAATATTGTTTTATCAACATTATTTGTTTCTTTACACAAATTTAAAAATAATGTCAATTTTGTTTCATCAAATGTTTTAACAAATTCAATATTTTCTTCATTTAAATCTTCAATATATTTAGTATCAATATTATACTTTACCGTTAGCATAATAATATTAACTAACTTATTATTATTTCGAAAACCTTTATTAATTAATCGAATACATGCATTAAAATGAGGTAATTCATAAATTGTTTCCATATTAATCATTTGCCTTTTTGAAGGAGGCTCGTCAAAGTTGCCCATGGACTGACCATTTAAATATTTACATTGATATGTAAAATGATGAATAAAATCAATAATAAAATCATCATCTAATTGATTTTGTTGCAATTCTTTAATAACCCTAATAAGTTCTGAAACAAAATGGACATTAAATTTTGGGAACATATGTTGATTACTAATTAAATAATTTGCAATATGTTTATCATTCAAATTATTATCTTGAAACATTTTAATATAATCTTTAATTTCATCATAATTAATCATAAAATCTTCAATATCATTAGTGCTATCTATATATTCTAAATATGGTTTAAGTATTAAAGCTTCTTCTTTTGAATAATTTTTAGTCAAATAAAATACATATTCTTTACAAATACCTTCATTAAAAAGTTCAATCATTTTATTAATATCATCATCATTAGTTTCATCGCAAATAATTTCAATGACGATATCAATATCATTAATTTCTTTAATTAAATCATCATAATATTCATAATTAAAATTTTCAAACATTTCTGATTCAAGTAAATTTAAAATATTGCTTTCATTAATACCTTTACTTTTTAATTCAATACATTTAATGACGTAGTCGTCATTAAAATTGGCCATATCACTCAAGTTAAAAGCAACAGAACCAATTTTTTCAACATCAAAATTATTTTTAAGTAATTTAATCATTATACTCAGTTCATTTGCATCTCGTTCAACTTCAATAATATCATTTAATAATTTAGGTGAATTATTAATACTTACAATTTGAACAATTAATTCAATTTCATCATCATCAAATTTTTCTACTATATTTACTGCATCATTTGGGTTAATTCCATTTAGTATAAGTTCTTCCATTTTACTAATTTGCATTTCATTAAAATCATTTATAATATGAATTGCACTAAGAACATTAATATTTTTCCCAATTAATTCAAAGAATTTTTCAATATTATCTTTGGATATATCACGTGCAACATAATATGCTTCATCTAATTTAATTCCACGTTTTGCAACTTGATGCATAATGTTAATTTTTTCATTATCTAGAATAGTTGTTGCATAATAACTTGTATTAATATCATATCCTAATTTAATTAAATTGATAAAACGTTGATACTCTTCATGAGATAAACGACATGCTTCTTTTGCTAATTTATGAGGAAAGTTAGCAATAATCCTGTAATAGTAATATCTAATCATTCGAGTATTGATATCAATTCGACTATTTATATCAATTATATCACGTCGTTCTAATGATAATCTATAATCACGATTTAGTTGTTCATAATGATTATTTAGTTGTTTATTATTGTTTTTTGATAGGAAATCTGCAATTAACTCAATAATATTCAATTTCTTATCAATACTATCTTTCTTGTCAAAACATCCAATAATTACATAATTAACATATCCATTGGCTTGATTATTAATAATTAATTTATTAATAATTTTATTAAAATTACTTTTATAAATATTAAAAACATAATCATTACATTTAGCAAATTTAATAACATCTTTAATGTCCATAATCTTACTAAAAATATTTAAAATTACTTCAGCTGGTATATTATTCATATTGGTTGGGTTGAAAGCCATAAATATAAGTATTAATGGTTAATAAAATAATATATTCAATTTTTATGGCTTTTTAATTCAAAGAGTGAATTGAAAAATTCCATAAACACGATTTTTCCAAATCAATTTTTCTCATGATTATAATCTTCCAAAGATGTAAATGAATTGCAAATTACCTAATGTTATTAAACCAATTAAAAAATCCGAAAGTTTATGGCTAAGTATATTTTTATACTGTATCTAACATTATATAATATCCGCCAGTTTGTTTAATATTTTTATTATTTTTTCTGACTTTTAAACTCATTTTATCACATGTGTTGATTAATTCTTTTAATGTATCTATATCTATTTGATAAAATTCTTTTCTTTTTTTATATTGTTTTGATGATAACACATTTTTTAAACATTTCTCAACTTCATCAATATAATCTGTTTCATATACATGAACTATATCAACATTATCTATATGTGAATTATTATGTGTTCTGATTCTTTCTTTAAATTTTTTTGTTTTACCTATTTTATATAAATCAACTATATTATAATCAGTTTTTAATACATAAATAATTCCACCTTTTAAATTTTGTATTGGTTTTTGATTATTTTCTAATATATCAATTTTCTTGTTTAATCCTTCTATAATATAATTTTTATATTTATCCATAATTTTTTCTAATTCAATAAAATATGTTCTAACTTCTTCAGCTTTAGTCGTTTTTGATAACATGCATAATCTTTTACAACAATCTGCTGTTAATAATATGTGTTCCCTTGGTTTTCCTGCAGTAGTTGATTTAATTTTAGTTATTTTATAATCTACATTTTTAATATAAGTATCTATTAATGTTCTTTTTAAACTATCTTTTCTAATTTTTAACCATTTAAGTAAATTATCAAAATCAATTATTAAATCATCATCATTGGTGTTAATGGTGTATAGAGAAAAAAAATCATCAATAAATTTATTAGAAATACTAGAGTATTTTTTAAGAAAATCTTGTAAAGATATCATATAATATACAATATTCCACTATATAGTGGAATATTATCTATATGTGTCTGGTACCGTCAAGTGCCAATCTTAAGACCCCGGGGTCTAAACCAAATGTTATTTACACTTTGACGCTAATGAAAAATTCTTAATACAACCTTCGGTTGAGGGGACCTTAAATTAAGCACTTGACAGTACAAGATTGTTCTTCATAATTTTTCAAAGAATATGAATAACTATTTCCAGTATTATATGCAAAATTATAAATGTGTATTATGTTAACCACATCTAATTTCTTCATTAAATCTAATATATGATCAATATTATTTGTTTCTTTACACAAATTAAAAAACACAATCAATTTTTCATCAATAAATGTTTTAATAAAATCAATATCTGCCTCATTTAAATTTTCAATATATTTAGTATCAATATTATTCTTAACCATTATCATAATAATATGTACTAACTTATTATTATTTCGAAAACCTCTATTAATTAATCGAATACATGCATTAAAATGAGGTAATTCATAAATTGTTTCCATATTTATCATTTGTCTTTTCGAAGGAGGTTCATCTAAATCGAAAGTGGAATTATAATTTAAATCTTGACATTTATATGTAAAATTATGAATAAAATCAATAATAAAATCATCATCTAATTGATATTGTTGCAGTTCTTTAATAACCCTAATAAGTTTTGAAACAAAAAGAACATTAAATTTCGGGAACATATATTGCTTATTAATTAAATAATTTGTGATATGTTTATCATTCAAATTATTATCTTGAAACATTTTAATATAATCTTTAATTTCATCATAATTAATCATAAATTCTTCAATATCATCAGTTCTATCTATATATTCTAAATATGGTTTAAGTATTAAAACTTCTTCTTTTGAATAAGAAGTTTCAGTCAAATAAAATACATATTTTTTACAAATACCTTCATTAATCAGTTCAATCATTTTATTAATATCCTCATCATCAGTTTCATCATAAATAATTGCATTGACAATATCAATATCATTAATTTGTTTAATTAAATTATCGTAATATTCAGAATCAAAATTTTCAAACCTGTCCTCTTCAAGTAAATCTAAAATATTGCTTTCACTAATACCTTTACTTTTTAATTCAATACATTTAATGATATAGTTGTCATTAAAATTGGCCATACGTCTCAATAAAAATGCAGTATGAACAATATTTTCAATATCAAAATTATTTTTAAGCAATTTAATGATTATAATCATTTCTTCTCGTCCAACTTCAATAACATCCGATAATAATTGTTGTGAATTATTAATACTTACAATTTGAAGTATTAATTCGATTTCATCATCATCAAATTTTTCTGCTATATCTACTGCATCATTTTGGTTAAATCCATATAGTATAACTTTCTCCAGTTTATTAATTTGCATTTCATTAAAATCATTTATAATACGAATTGCATTATGAGCCTCAATATTTTTCCCAATTAATTCAAAGAATTTTTCAATCTTATCTTGGGATATATCACGTATATCACGCGCGACATAATAAAATGCATTCTCTAATTCAATTCCACGGTTTGCAACTTGATGCATCAATTTCATTTTTTCATTATCTATAACAGTTGTTGGATAAGAACTTGCATCTTTTGAAAATTCATGGGGAAAATTACAAATAACCCTGAAATAATAATATTTAATCATTCGGGTATTTATATCAATCCTATAATCCTCATTCCAACGCCATAATTCATTATTATCATCATTTACTTTTTCATACTGATTATTTTGTTCTTCGTTAGTAGTTTTTGACACAAAATCTGCAATTAATTCAATATTTTTTAATTTCTTATCAATACTATCAGTCTTATCAAAACATCCAATAATTACATAATTAACGAAACTATTGGTTTCATTATTATTAATTAATTTATTAACAATTTTATCCAAATTATTTTTATAAATATTAAAAACATAATTATTACATTTAGCAAATTTAATAACATCTTTAATGTTAATAAACATACTAAAAATATTTAAAATTACTTCAGCTGGTATATTATTAATATTGGTTAGGTTAAAAGCCATAAAAATAAGAAATTATGGTAAATAGAATAAAATAATCAATTTTTATAAACTTAATCCATTCTATTCAATATAGCAATGCTTCAATTTAATATAAAGATGTATTCAAATAATTATTAATGACAGTAAATTTAGATAATGATTGGACTTATATTGGTGTGTTAGTAGACAGGTCTGGTTCTATGCAAACATTAAATCCATCAGTTGTTTCAAAAGAACTAACTCAATTTATTAAAGATCAAACTGGTGGTAAAGTAACTGTTACTGCTGCTCGGTTTGATGATGAATATGAAGTTTTTATTAAAAATGAATTAGCACAAAATGTTTCAATTACAGAAAATGATATTGAACCTCGTAATATGACTGCATTTTATCAATCATTTTGTAGATTAATTGATGATGTTGGTAAGGAATTATCTGATATGATCGATGTTCGCCCTGGTAAAGTAGTAATTGTTGTTTTAACAGATGGTGAAGAAAATGCATCACAAGGAATTTATTCTGGTGAAAATGGAAAAAAATTATTATTTGAAAAAATTACTCATCAAAAAGATGTTTATAATTGGGTATTCTTCTTTATGGGAACAAATATTGATGCTATTAATACAGGTAAAAATATCGGTATAGATCAAGAAACTTGTATTAATTTTGCTAATACTCAAGATAATTGTACTAAAGTTATAAAAACTGCATCTGCGCAAGTTAGTAAATTTAGACAAGGTAGTGCTACTATATTTAATAATAAAGAAAATTTAAAGAAATTTGTATCTTTTAGCAATGAACAAAGAACATCGTGTATTACTATTGATAAATAAAATATTTCTTCTTTTTATTAGCCCTATAATTACGAGCATAAAAACGATTTAACATACGCCTCCTTTCACTTTTCAATGATTTAATTTCGCGTTCAGTTAGTTTATTCGTTTTTATATATTTATTTAAATCACGAATATTCAATTCTAAAATTTCTTTTGTAAATGTTGGCACTGTTGGCACTATTGGCACTTCTAGTAATTGTATTGTAATTAATGGTTCTGATTGATATGTAGGTTCCATCAACATATATTCAGTATCATTATAATAGTTTACATATTGATATTCATAATCATCAAATATCATAATAATTAATTATATACTAATATAATTAATTATTTTCAATATTTTTTATTGTATCATATGTACCATAGTACTAGAGTACTTATCCATCCACTTGCGGATAATAGAACTAACGGTTTTAATCAATAAAAATAATATTTATCAATTCTAATAAATATTATTTTTATGGGTATTATAAAAGACCCATTAATGAAAGGATATTTACTTTATGAATGGAACAATGGTTAATGTTGTGATAGTTCTAATTTAATATTCAATTGTTCTTGTTCTTCTAATAATGAATGTTTATCTTTGTATAATCTTTTTTCCTTATCTAAATTATGATTTAATAATTGTTTTATTTCATCAGATATATTTAGTTTTTCTATTATATTTTTTCTATTTTTTATAGTTTTTTGTTCAATTTGTATAAATTCTTCTAATTTATGTTGTTCATCTGTTGTTCTCGTCTTTTCTTTTAATATATATATATGATCTTGTAATAGTATTTCTTCTCTTAATATTTCATTTAATTCTTTTTCTATTTCTGGTGATATATTTGCTTCTGTAATTAACTCTTTTCTCTCATTTTGTATAATAGTTTCTTTTTGTGGTAGTTTTTCAAGTAGTTCTTGTATATATAATAGTGCCTGTTGGTCTTGTTGATGTTCTTTTTGGTCCTGTCCTTCTGGAAACATTTTATTTTTAAATAAAAGCAACATTTCTTTCCAATTTTCAATATAAAACCCTCTGTCAATATATTTTATCATTCTTTTAATTTTTCTAACCATATAATTAAAATAATATGAGTCATTTTTTTTCCTCATAATATTTTCAATATATGATTTTTGAAATGTCATTATACTATAATCTTCATTAAAATTAAAATTAAATTTAGGTGAGATTGTAGAAGCTTTAAAAACTCCATTACCATCAGGTTTTTTATCTGTATTTACAAATCCAGCATGTTCAGATATTACAGATTTAAATCCAATAGGTTTAAAATCTTCTACAGATGTAGCGCGTTTCATTTCAAAAAGAGGTTCCTGTCTATCTCTAATACTATTTGTAATAAAAGAACTTGTTTTAAAATCAAACATAATAGCACACATATCAAAATCAAAATCATATTCTATAAATGTAGTTGGATCATTTACAATAATTAACTGATAATCATTAATTGATAGTTTTTCATTAAGAGGTGTTTTATTAAATACATTTAAAGAACAAACTAATTTGATCTTATTTTGTGATAGAATATTTTTTGAATATGAGTTTTTAAAAGTTTCAGCATTTGTATTATTTTTTAATTGAATATTAACTTTATATGTTTCATTTTGGTCTGCTACTAAATTATTAAAATCATCTTCACTCATAAAAATATCTAAATCATTTGGTCTAAAATCAACACCTGTTATAAATTGAAGAACAAATGAACCAGTTATAACCATATTATATTTGCTAAATAAATCTATAGAAATTGAATCAAAATTTGATAAAAAATTTTCTATATTTAAATTAAGAGTTTTAATTGGTTCATGTTTACAAGCTAATTTATAAATTAATGGAAAGCCTATATTAATTAAATAATTAAATATCTGTACATCATTGTTTTTATAAAATAAATCAATTATATGTAATACATATTTTTTATCATTAAATAATGATTCATTATATATACAATCTTTTAATGGTGTATTTATATCGCCACTATTATATTTAGATAATAAATAGTTTAATCTATCATCAACACTAATAGATGGTGTATTATTTAATATATAGTTACATATTACATTTGATTTTGGATCCATATTTTTTGTTATAGTTTCCATTAATAAAAATAATTCATCTGAAGTAAATTTGTGTGTTGTTATATAATCATTAATAGATTTTTGAGTTTGTTTAATTTTATTGCCCTTAGCATTTATTAAATCATTGTTAAAATTATTAAATATTATAATTGGATTATTTTTTGAATTGATTTTATATTTCATAATTGTAACTAATATTAGTAATATTATACAAAGAATAATAGATAGTATTATTAATTTCATTATATATAATAATATATATTATATTTTTCAATAAATTATAATACTATTATATTTGGATATGATTTGTAATTAGCCTTATTGTAAATAATACAAATTTAGCAAGTGAAGGAATATATTCATATAAATTGAAAGAATATTAAAAAATAAAAAATCTAGTATGTTTTATAATATGACTAAATTATCAAATATATTTCGTAAGAAACCAACTGAAAATAAATTAGGTTATCAATTATTTGCATTTGATGTAAATGGTGAAGGTGCAAAGAGCTTTGTTTTCAGTAGATATGATGATATATATGATATTATTAAAAAATATAGTAATCCTCATTTTTATGAGGAGACAACATTTGCAAAATCTATTAAATTATATATTGATATTGATGAAGATAAATTATTTGAGAATAAATTAGAAAGAGATAAATATGCTAATTTTGTTTTAAATAGTGTTCTTTCTAAAATGAGTATTAAAATATATCAAGCATTTAAAATTAAAGATACTCCTGCTATAATTCTAATTAGTGATACATTGAAAAAAGTATCATTACATATTATATACCCAAATATAATTTTTAGTAATTTGAATGATATGAAACATTTTATGCATAATGTAGATATTATGGATAAGGTAAATTATATAGATGGTGCAGTTTATAGAATTGGATGTTTTAGAATGTTATATTGCTCTAAATATGGAAAAGAGAATAAATTAATATATTACGATAGTAGATATTATAATAAACCACAAGATGATTATTTATTATTTTTAGATACATGTATTTGTTATACTAATAATAAAAAACCATTAGAATATAAAATAGAAAATGAAATACCTAAAAAGAAAACTAAAAATGAAATTAAACAAAGTATGTTAAGAGAAAAAAATGTATTAGAAAAAAAATATAAATATACATATTTACTCTTCTTATTTTATTTTATATTTATAATTTTTATATTTGGAAAATTTCGACATATAGGTAGGAAATAATATGAATTTTTGTATACATAATTATTAGAAAAATTGATTATATTACTTTAAAATATTATTAATATATTTATTAATGTTCAAGCCGATTTTAGCAGTAGTAGGCCACGTGGATGTTGGTAAAACTTCATTTTTAGATTATTTTTCTAATACTAAGACTAAGGAAATTAATAATATTACTCAAGATATTAGATTATCAGAATATTCATCTCAAGAAATTAAAGATACATTTATAGTCGATAGTTTTGTTAATAATTTCAATTTAAATGGTGTTATATTTATAGATACACCAGGTCATGATTATTTCAAATACCAGCGTGAAGTAACAACTAAAATTAGTCATATGACAATTCTAATTATTGATGTAGTTCACGGTATTAATCAAACTCATATTGAGGTTATTAAATATTTTAAAATGCATAAAATAGATTTTATTATTGCATTAAATAAAATAGATAGTATTTCTGAATGGAAATCAATTAAAGATTCTTATCTTAAAAATACTTTTCAAAATCAATCCAAACTAGTTATGAAGAGATTAACTGATTATATAAATGGAATTATTTGTCAATTAGCAGAACAAGAAATTAATGCAGCTCCATATTATAATAATAGTGATTATAAAACATTTACATCTATTGTTCCAATTTCTGCTAAAACAGGAGAAGGTATGATGGATATTATGATTTTATTATCGAAATTATTAAATAAAAAATATACTAGCTTGTCTAAAAATCCAACTTATAATAATATTAATGGATATTTATTAGATGTAGTTAATGGAACTTTTGGTAAGGGTTATAAATACATTCATATTAATAATAATATTCATAATAATATTAATATTAATAATATAAATAATAAAAGTGCATCTGTTAAACATATATTAGCAGGTAAACATAAAATTAATGAAATTGTCGAACCAGGTGTTTATACTTTAATTCTAGATAATACAGAATATAATTTTGAATGTGGTGATATTGTTATTAATAATATTAAAGATATTGATTTTGATAGCTTAATTGAATGCAATATATTAACACTAGATAGCGTTGCAGACTATAAATATGAAGATGGTGAAGTTATTAAAGAAGATAAAATTGAATTAGATAAAAATGGTATTGGAATTATAACAATTTCAAAATCAATGGAGCGTCCACTTAGATATATGTTTTCTGAAATTAATGTTCCTGTTTCATTAATATCTAATGAAAGTTTATCTAAAACTCATATTATAAAAGTGGCAAATAACAATAAACCTAAAAATAATTTAGATAATATTAAACAAAATTATAATCGTGTCATTGTTATATTTGATCCTACATATAATAATTCTACGAATATTAATTCAAATTCTTCGAATATTAAATTATCACCTGAAATTAGAGATTTTGCAAAACAAAATAATATTGAGATATTATTTGATAATACAATTTATAAATTAAAAACACAGTATTTAAATTATAAAAAGAAAATTGCCAATAAAATTAAGTCAGATTATGGATATCTAGCTGATGTTAAACTTCAAATTCTATCCCAATTCATCTTTATGAAAACAACACCATTATTATTTGGTGTTAAAGTAAAATCAGGTGAATTAAATATTGGTAAAAAATTAGTAGCAATTAAGGATAATAAAAGTGTTTTATTGGGTGAAGTTATTTCAATTCAACATGAAAAAGATGTTAAAGAAAAAGCAAAAGTTAACGAGCAAGTATGTATTAAAATAGATTTACCAACAGGTAAAGTTATATATAAAGTAGATTTTGATGATACATATGAAGTTAAAACTTATATGGAAAAAGATGATATAAAAATATACAATATGTTTAAGGATGAAATAGAGCTTAAAGATTAATTTAATATTTTCTATAATTATATATATGAAATTTATCTATTCCATAATTCTTGTTATTGGAACATTAATATTCCAAGCATTCACACTTCCAATTAATAATAATATTTTTGATTTAGGACCAGCGATAGTTGTCAAACAACATAAACCAATCTTATATAATCCAGTTGAAAACACTACTGAAATAGAACCAGCAATTGTTCCACCTCCTCCACCACCTGCACCACCTGGTCCTATTGATGATATAATGCCTACTAAATTTGTTTTACCTGATGGGAATATTTTATATACACCAAAAGATATTAAACCATTTATTATTTCACCTTTCTCTGATTTAGAACCACTTAAACCAACTGAAGCTTAAATAAATTTATATTTACAAAGTAATAATAAATTATATAATTGAATACTATTATCATAATCACCTTTTATTTGAATTTGTGTTTCAATAAAATTTTTAATTGTTTTATAATTATTCATTGTTATGAGTAAATCAATATTTATAGAATCAATAAAATTATTTATACTTTTCCAATAATCAACAATACCGTCTTTTTTATGGACATAATAACAATTTTCAAAATCACTTATTATTGCTTGATATCCATTAGTATCAATTATTAGTGTTCTTTTACTTGTTTCATATTTGGATTGATAAGAATATTTAAATGTTTCCTCTTCAGTATCATTTATAAATATTTTATTGAAACAATCTTGTTCCAAATTCTTATAAATAAATCCAAAATAATGAAAATTTAAAAATATATTTATAAAAACTTGATTAATTAATGATTTTAGAATTTCAATATTATCTAAACCCCAAACAGCTTTATAAATAGAATTATATTGATAAAATGGCATTATTAAAACCATTTTATTTTTATATTTTTTCGGTGAACTTATATATTTAGGTAATCCAGATGGTATGTATTTTCTTAAATTTTTAATTATTTTCCATTCATTTTTAATATTTTCTATTTCTCCTACTTTTATAACAATATCCTGATGATTATTAATAATATTTTTTAATTCATCATCATAGTCATATTCAAAATCTTTTAAATAAAATATTTTATATGTTGTCATTATAATAATTAATTATTTATTTTTAACTTAATTCATCATGGTTAAAATAATTAGTTATTATGAATAAATTGCATGAAAATTTATATTCAAAGAAAGCCAACTAATTCAAATTATTCAATTATTTTTGTTTTTAAATAATCTAATCCCCCACATTCTTTTAAAAACTTGCGTCCAAATAAACTATTAGAATTAATAAAATAATCAATTTCCTCTGGTGAAATATATGAATACTCGCATGGAGTTGTTTTAGTTTTAATTGAATTGGGGAAATTTTTATAATTAGGCATATCTTCCCATTGTGACATAATAATTGCACCTGCTGCTATATTCTGTGTAGTTATTAATTCATTTTGTAAATTATAATGATATATTAAAGAGATATATGCAATTTCATCAACATTATCAATATCTTTGAACCATAATTTCATATTATCTTCATTATCAATAAATAATTTAGCATGTTTCTTATTAATAATACAAGGCATGGCTGCTTTTTTAATATTATTCTTTTCAATATATTTTAAAGCATTATTAGCTCTAGGAAATATATGATTATCAAATCCCATATTAAAATATGATTTAGTTGGGTCTAAATAATTATAAATATAATTAAAATTTTTAAATGGGATACATGAATCACTTAACCATATAAAATGTTCATTATCTTTATCTTTTAATGCTTCTCTTAATATAGCATTTTGTGCTAATACAACACCAATGCATCCCCAACATGTTTCAACACGTTCTTTTATTTTATATTGTTCAAAGTATTTCAATGGTTTATTATTTTTATAATGAATATAAATATTATATTTAGTTTTATCAATATTCTTTAACCATTCATACCACAAGTCTTCATTATATATTTCTTCATATATTAAAAAACAGAGTGCAATTTTTTTATTATTTGTATAAAATAATTCAATTGTTTTATTTATTAATAATAGTAATAATAATATTAAAAATATAATTATACTAATAATATATATTATGTATTTTTCCATATATAATAATATATATTATTATTAATTTTTTATTTTATTATAATATCTATCTAATGCACTCATTAAATCATCATCTATTTCTAATCCTTTTGTTGGGTCTGAAATTTCAAATTCAAATGTTTTATAACTATTAATATAACAAGTGACACTTTTTAATTTACCATCTTTATTAAATTCTTTTTCAAATCCTGTCAATCTTCCATTATCATAACCATCTTTAATATATTTAATAGTACCATTTCTATGGTATTCTTTAAATATTCCATGATATTCACCATTATTATAAAAGCACTCTTGATATAAAATATCACTATCCATATAATATTCTTTGAACTCACCATGTAATTCATCATTTTTATAATTACATATTTCAAATACATGATTATCAATATATTTAATACTTGTACCTTCTTTTTTACCATCTACAAAATATTTAATTGAATATATATCTCCATTACTATTGTCTTTGCCAATGTGATATTCAATTTCTTCTCCATTCTTTTTTCCATTAGAATAATTAATTATTTTACTTATTGTTTCACTATCATCAAAATATTCTTTATATTCTCCTTCAATTATATCCTTACCACTTTCATCTGGAACAACAAAGTATTCAGATTCAAGTGTTCCATAATTTGTATATTTCTTAACAAGTCTTGCCATTAATAAATAAATAAATATTTTTTTATTTATTAATCAATTTTTATGTTAATTATCCCTCCACTTGCGGATAAAAGACCCATCTCATTGGCTGTAGGCGAATGAAATAAAAGGATAACAAGATACAACCAGATAAAGTTATTATTAAAGAAATTAAGAACATACTTAATAATTAAATTATATACGCTGAACTAATTCAGTATGATTATTATTCTCCAACTTGAGATTTATAATATGTTCTTTCTTTGGAATTAACTCTAGCAAACCATGACCAACCATAATAATAATCTTATTATGATTATTATATTCAGCCAAAGTATTAATAACACGAGATAGCCATCCACCACCTTCAGGAACATCTGGTGTATCTTCTGTGCTAAGTTCAGATAAAATTTCATCCAGAAGCAGAATATAAGCTTTTGATGTTAGAACAATATAGATAAACATTCGTTTCTTTTGTCCTCCTGACATCTCAACTGTATCTTTATCAAAAAGTTCCTTTAAACCTAATCGTTCTTCAAGCCATTCATCACAACCCTTACAATCCATGATTTCCTCCTTACTGAATTTTGGAGTATATTCTGATGCTTGAACGATATGAAAAACACTAGATGCAACATCTTCAAAAGCTAGATTGTTCCTATTAGTAGCACCAAAATATATATCACCATTTAATAAATTGGATGTAAACATTCTTAGAATAGTTGATTTACCAATTCCATTTGGAGCCTCCAAATAATAGAATTTGTTCCTGTGGAATGTATAAGTTAGATTGAATATCTTTTGTGATATATTTTTTTTGAATAAATCATCATAATATCCAAATGATGCATTAACAAAATCAACACTATCAATCAACCCAATAGGAACCGTATTAGTACTAATTAATTTATGATGCTCAAAACATTCCATTAAGTTAGTAAACTCTTCATAGTAAAAATAATACTTGAATGACTTGAGATTATCAGCCAAATAACCTAGCATCCAACTGATACTACTGAATGAGTGTATTTGACCTATATTCTTATTTACCAAAGAAATAAAGGTGATAATAAGATTAGTAATTAATACAACATATTTCTGCTTGTTATGTTGTATGTCAATCATTTGTTGCTTATTAATCTCATAATTTGTATCAAATTTGCATCCCATCGATAGTTTAGTTTTAACATAAGATGAGTCATCAAATTTGGTAATAGACTTGGGTTCAACCTTTGTCTTTTCATACAATGATGAATCTGTTAGGTATGATAATATACTAACCATAATCATACAAAATATGACAAACATAAATCTTATATTATATCCATTATAGTTCTCCATAAAGTAGATGGAAATTGTAAAACTTACAAATGAATTCCAAAATATTGGAATAAGAAATAGAAAATCACGCAGTTTTGATGTGTCTAACATAAGGTCCTTAAATTGTTTCTGGTTGATACCAGGAATAGGACAACCGCATTGTACTTTAGCTATTTCTAGTTTTATTTTTAATGTTTCACTCATAATGCGTATTTGACGATAGGTAACATTATTGATAACAATTATATTGATATAATCAAATATTAGTTTATAAATAAGACACATAATAATATCAACATCATTCTTTGCCAATATATTATTAATATGAATATTCATTAGGGATGAAATAATTGGTATCATAATGAGACCTATGCGTGGAATAATATCTAATAGAATTAAAATCTTATATATCATGTATAGACATGAATAAGAAGAAGTTAATACTTGCTTAATGTTATTAATGATAGTAATTGTTAGAACCATCACTTATTATATAAATATAATAAGTGATAATTATTTCATTTTTTTTATCATATAATTATAATATGGTTGATATCCATCCACTTGCGGATAATAGAACCAAAGGTTTTAATCAATAAAAATAATATTTATCAATTCTGATAAATATTATTTTTAACTTGAGCTGTATTTGATTTCATTTTTAGATGATTATTATAAAAAAATGAGATGTTCCAGAATGTTAGTAAACATAACAGTTTTCAGCTTGTTTATAAGATTTTTTATATTATAGATTAAAAAAATTATAAACTTCTTGATAATTATCATATAAAACATTTATATTATCATATATATATTCTAATCCCATACAAGCATCCCATAATTCATCCATATCCAAAACTGTTGGATAAAAATAACCATCGTGAATTTTACATAATTTATCTAAATGATGTTCGTATTTTTTAATATTAAATTTTTTTATCAGATGATTAATTTCCGATACAAATTTTTTATTTTCCGGTATAGATTTGAAAGTATTAAACTCATAATAACAATCGAACATTGTATTATTATCATAATTTGTTGCTTTTTTAATAATATAATATTGAAGATTATTAAATGCTTTCCAAACTGTTAGTTCATATTTTGATATTAATGATTTGCTATTATCTTCTTTAATATCTTCACAATTATTTTTTTCTTCATCTGAATAATAAATAGATTCTTCACTATCATTATCTGTCATATTGATAATAATTATAAAAATTTATAATTATTATTAATCAATTTTTATTCTAGCTTTTCAAAACATTATTCATTTCTATCATTCATTGCTCTATTAAATTCTTCTTTTATATGATCTTCAGTATGTCCTCTTTTTACAGCGGGGACTATTTTAAATGACACGATTTTGTATCAAAAAAAATAACCTGTAAAAATTTGGTTATATTCTACCGTGAAGTAGAAAGAAAGTTTATGCAGTTGTATGACAAAAAATATCAGGTTTTTTACCTGTATCTTTTATACTATTTATTATATATAACATATTTTGAACTGCATTTTTATCTCTGTTATGGATTATCTCGCATTTATGCTGATTGTCTATATGACAAAGTAATCCATGGATAAATTTATTATTTCTTTTTTAACAATTTCTTCATTTTCATTATGTTTTATTTTTTTATGTTTCCATAAACCCATATAACTATTATATTCTTTTTCACATATTAAACAGATATATAATTTTTCATCCATTATATTAATATAATTTATAAAAATTTAAATGAGTTTAACATATGACAACAAATGACTACGCATATACCAATTATATGTCTTTTATATTACATGGTTTAATACCATTATTATTTTAAATAATAAATATTTTAAATAATAATGAGATGTATTATGGTATACCAAATTATGTTATATAACATACATATGAGGTGAAATTTAACACTATTTATAATAAATTTTTGTAGAAATATAATTTTTTTATTTTAAATATTTATATTTTCCATTAATCGGCATATCATCAAGTGAAAAAGTTGGAATATTATCAATTAACATATAATCTTTACGAACGATATATTGTAATTTTGTTTCAGGATCCCAATCGCTCTCATATGTATTATGAGTATTTAAATTTCTCATGTGGGGATTATTTCTATCATAATAAGAACAAGCATCTTTTTTTGTTTTAAATTTAGCTTTCATATATCCAATATGTTCTAATTTACCACCTTTAGCGAACCATCCTTCTGGTCCATCCTTTTCAGTAATAAATCTTACAACTTCTAAAACATATAATCCAGTAGACATTTATTATAAATATATTTTAATCTTTTAATAGTTAATAAAATATGTTTATTATTATTAGCTTGTGAACAATGATTAAATATAATTCCTACAATTCTTATAACCTTTGGTTTTTAATGTCCTTGTTTACCCCATTTATAACAATTTGAATTAATTTTTTTTTTATTAGTGCATTTATTACTATAATGTCCTGCTTGTCCGCAATTGTAACATTTATTACTAATATTATTAGGATTAGTATAATCATTATAATTATCATCATCACAGAAGCTATCAGTAGAATAATTATTACTTAAACTTGCAATAGAGTCATTATCAGATTCAATTATTTTTTCACTTAATTGTTCTATTTTTAATTCAATCTCTTCTAGTGATTTTTTATGGTTGATATTAATAGTATTAATATTACTATTTAATTCTGATATATATTGTCTAACATCTTCAATTTCTTTTTTTGTTAAAATAATGTTATTTTCCAATGTATTATCAATATTAATAATATTATCTTTATACCTATCAATAGTTGCTTTAATAGTAATATCATTTATTTTTTTATTAAATAAAGTTTTTGGAATATTATTAATATTATTATTAATATTACTATTAATATTACTATTAATATTATAATTATAATTGATATTATTATCACAATGTAAACATTTTATTAATGAAATAATATACATATGTTCCTTTGGTTTCTTTGGTAATCCTTTAATACAAAATTCACAACCATTGCAATTGAAACATCCTTTTTTATTATAATTTTTAGTTATTTCTACTTTAATTGATAATTTATTACAACACTTGCATACAAAAAAACAATTATTATAATCTAATAAATTATTATGATTATGTTGGATACATGAAAAATTTTTATTAATATCAGAATTACAATAAAAACATTGTATGTCTTTTTCTAATTGTTCTAATTTAGTACACAATTCATTTTCTTTTTTATTATATTCATTAATTGCTACATTTATATTCTTACTATCTATATTATACTTATTAATCATATCTAATTTATTTTTTTCTAATTCTGCTAGTTGATTATTGATATTATTATTTATTGTTTGTTTTTGCTTTTCTACTTCTATCATTTTAATATCTTTATTTTCCTCTACTATTCTAATATTTTCATCATTAATCTCTGGTTTTTTAAATTGAACTTGATTTGATATAGATATCCATTTACTATGCATATAAATATTATCAGATACTTCAGTATTATTAATTATTGTAATTGGTTTATCTAAAATACATTTTTTATTTATAATATTATAATATTTTTTATTATAAGAAAATACATGTGATAATAAATTAGATTCATCTTTATATATAATAAAATCAGATACCTCTATATTATTTTTATTAACTGGAAAATATAATTGTCCTAAAACTATGCCATTTTTTAAATTTTTATCTTTTGTATTTTCAAATCCACTATTTAATATTAATAATGCATCATGCCACCCTGCCACCCATGCTTTTTCATAATATGAATTAAAATTAGTATCATCTACATCTCCTTTTACTTCCACTAATAAATTAATTATATTACCACATAATGATTCTTTTATAATAAAATCAGGAATATATCCATTTAAATCAAATGGTTCATAAGCATTTTTCCATTTTAATATATTAAAAAAATATGACCATTTTGCTTCAATTCTACTACGAAATAATATATCATTATAACCAATTGTAGGTATACCTTTTTTATTTGAATTTACATTAGTATTTATATTTTCTATATCTAATATTCTATTAAATTGATAATCAATAAATTTTTCTCTTATCATTTCATTTAATTTTGATAATCTTCTTACTTTTTTATTAATAGCTTTATGAAATACCATTTCTTCTCCAATAACTATACATTTATCTTTTGCACGACTAACAGCAGTATATATTAAATTTCGATTTGCCATACCTTTATCTGAATTATTTAATAAAACTAGAGCTATTTTATTTTCAGAACCTTGATATTTATGAACTGTATTTATATATGAGAAATCACAAATTTTTTTACTATTAAAAAATTTTTTTTCAAAAGTTCCAATAATATTATTATAAAAATCAATTACATAATATTCAACCTTATTAATATCATATTTAATTTCTTTAATAACACCTATCATCCCATTAAATAAATCAAAATTAGAATTAATTAATTTAACCATTACATCTTTTGATATATCATCACCCTTATTATTTTTTTGTATTATTTTTATTTTCATATGATATTTTTCATTATTTTGTTGATGCATATAAATATTTTTTGTTAAAATAATATGATCATTAATTGAAAATTCTTTTTCCTTATATTCCATTTTTATATTTTTATAATATAAATCTCTAATATCATTTGTATAATTTTTAATTTTACTACGAGTAGGTGTAATTAACATTAATTTACTCATTTCATGTTTTGATATGTTATCTTTTACTAAATTAAGTAATTTAAATTTAAAATCATTATCATTATTTGTTTTTATAAATTTAAAACCATCATTATTATTAGGAATAGAACCTTCTTTAATTAAATTAATTGTTTCAATTAGACCAGAACCTTCTTTTTGTCTCATAGGTTTTATTAAATTAGTAATAGGAATACATTTTGATGAAATTAATGCATCTAATACATTACCACAATCAATTGATGGTAATTGATTACAATCTCCTATTAATATTATTTTTGATCTAATTTTTTTCTCTATTATATAATCTAATAATTCGCTAAATAATCTATTTGATACCATAGAAAATTCATCAATAATTATAAAATTAGACTTAATAATACTTTCATAAAATGCTATTTTTTCAAGCTCTTCAAATTTTTTAATTTTTGTATCATTAGAATCATTTTTATTTTTTTTTTCATATTTGAATATTCCAATAAATTTATGAATAGTCATAATTCTACATTCTTTTGAATTTTGTATTCCTAAATCATTTGTTATTTTTGAAACAACCTTTCCAGTAGGAGCTAAAATTGTAAACTTATAATTTTTTAATTTGCTTACTTCTAATATTGTTCTAATAGTTGTTGTTTTACCATAACCAGGACCTCCTGTTATAATTGATATAGGATTATTAAAAGCATTGTATAAAGCATTTAATTGTTCTTCATTTAATGTTATTTTATCTGCGAATTCAATAATTTCATTAGAATTAATATCATATTTATAATTATAAATTTTTTTTAATTGATATGCTATATTCTGTTCAAAATTATATTGTTTAATATCATAAATATAATCACCGCATATAAAAATAAATTTATATAATTCACTTAATAATTCATCTATATTTTTAATATCATCTAAATATTTTTTCATAATACATGGACTTCCTAAATTTATGTTATGTCTAATTTTATTTAAAATTTCTATTTTATCATATATTGTTCCAGATAAATTAAATGATTTACATATCTTATCTATTTTGTTTGGACCAATATATCCTGTTAAATTTAAAACAAAATCTTCCAATAATAAATTATCTATTTCTGTATTATTTATTATATTCTCTTTTAAATCATCATTAATACACTTTTTAACCTTTTCATATTCTGATTTATTTAATGATATGTTAAATTTTTTTATTAAATAATCTAATATATAACTATTTTCATCTTTTCTTTTATCTCTATCAGAAATATATTTTTCTATACTAGATATAAAATCTTCTTTTATTATTTTATCATCAAGTTTTTTCAAATAATCAACATCCCATACATTTGAACCATATTTAGTAACTATATAATCTATTTTTTTCTCTTTATATCCACTAATATTCAATTTAATTAACTTTTCTTTTATTAAATCATTATTTGATGGTAAAGATATATTAATTAAATCATCTGAAGTATATTCTTCTTTATTATATTTAATATTATGTTGTAAAAAACAATTATTATATACAATTTCATCTAATTCTTCTGGGAAAAATAATGTATTTCCTTTGATTATATAGTCATTATTATTTTCATCTATTATTTCTGCAATTAAATAATATTTTTTTTCTTCATTTTCAAACTCGTCATCTTCATCATCTTCATTATCATCATTAATATATTTAATGTATTTGATATATCCTTTCAATTCAGTCATCTCTAAATTAACTATTAATTATTGTTTATATAATTATGATTTTACTATGAAAACTGTATGTTTATATAATGATATTTTAAATTGTTTAAATATTTATTTAGTTATTATTTATAATGACATCATCACCAATTCATTTTAATGAGGAAGATTTTTTAGAAGATAATCAATATGTTAATACATTATTCATATTAGGAGAATGCAATGATAAAATAAATATAATATATAATTCAACTAATGATTTAGATAATGTAGATACTTATGATATTATATTTAGAGCTAATAAAATAATTCACAATTCAAATATATTATTTGTAGAGGGTTCAGTTGGATATTCAGGAGATTATTCTAATGTATCTTATGCCTATGATATGAATGTTAATAAAATATACATTCTTAGCACATATAGAATGCAAACTGGTAATGAAGAATTAGAATTATACAAAGATACATTCGAAATGTGTTATGATAAATATTGGAGATTTGAAGATAATCAATTAGTTGAATATATTGAAATAGAAAAGTATAATAGTATTGATGAAAATTCTATACCATATTATAGATTTCCAAGAACTAAAGATGATATTAATATTCCAAGAATAGTTCATAATATATTTAAGGTATTTAAAGATGAAAACTCAATTAAACCAAAAATAATTATCCCTATTAGCTTTAATACATATAGAACTATTAAGAATGAATAAACTTCATATTAAAAAACTGTGTTTTTAATTGTTTTATTCACTTCGTGAATTTAATATGTTTAAATATTTAGAAATTTAAAAACTGTGTTTTTTAATTGTAAATATTTATTCTTGTAATGATAAAAAATAATTAAAAATTATTTTTTATCTTAGAACTATAATTATACTTAATGTTGAAGAATAAAATTCTTCAACATAGCATATTTATTCTTGTTCTGGGGATTGAAAAATATATTTTTCAATCCATCCAGAATATATTTAAATATTTAGAAATTAAAAAACAATGTTTTTTAATTGTAAATATTTATTCTTGTACTTCAAATATTTCATAAATAATTCTCTTTCATTTTCTATATATTTACTGATATCTACTTTATTAAAATTATTTACTCTAGCCTTAATAAATTTTTTATAAAGTAATGCTATAATATATGTATCTAATCCTGATCTTAAAAAATCTGGAAAATATTTAAAATTATCAGTATTATTAAATATACCAGCAAAACTATTAATACCATTTATTGAACTATCTTTACCAACTAATGTTCTAATATGCCAGAATTCTCCACTTGATGATAATTGAAGTATTGGATGTAATGGAGGAATAAAAAATAAATATTCTTTATCAAATTTATCATCAAAAATAAGAGACCTTCTAAATTTATTTATTTTTTTTTCATATAAATATCTATATTTAATAGTATCAGGATTATTTATCATATAAAAATAAGTACATGCTGTTTCATCAGACCAGTATCCATTTAATAATGATGAATTGAATGATAATGAATAACTTTTTGGAATAGTTTCACTACTTTCTTTATCTATAACACTATCCTCATCGAGTAATAATCCTCTATACATTATGCTATAACGATTAATATTTTTTTTATAAATATGAACTCCAATTTCATCTAATAATACTTGTTTCAATAATTTATAATTATTTTCATTTAATAAATATTCTTTTTCATAATTAATAAATATATTTAATCTTGGAAATAATCCTTTTGTTAAATTACGATTTTCATTTAATAGTCTTCTAATTTTATCCTCATCAAATAACATATATAATGCTGCTTTATAATATAATTCACTTTCATCTATTTCTCCAATCTCCACATAATATTTAACAACATCTAAAAACATTTCTATAAATCTAATATTTCTTTTACTATATGCACCACCTAATTTCTTTTCTAAATATATGAAAAAATTATTTAAATATTCATTTTGAAATATAGTACCTCCTGAAACAAGTTGAACTAAATTTATATATTTACTTGTTAAATATTCTTCAATAATATCTGATATAACAAAATAGTCATCTAGTATTTTATCTTGAAAAAATTTATATGTATTTACTAAATATGTTATTAATAATTTTAATATTCTTTCCCATTGAATAAAATTTAAATTATTAATATTTGATGCGTAATATGTTTTAATAAAATTATATGCAATATCATTTATTATTTTTAATAATTTTATATTTCCAGGTGTCATCGTATTATCCCATGTAAACTTACAATAATTAGTGTATTGAGAATCATAAGGGTTCATTGAAATATAATTATATCCGTAAAAAACATTTTTAGGTATAATATCATCAATCATTTGTTTCTTTAGTCCATATGAATGAAATAAATCATATATTACTCTCGGAATTTGAAATATTTCTATATCAGTATCTATGTTACCAACTAATTCTTTTATTAAACCAAATTCATCATTCATTATTCTATCTTCTTCTTCTGCTGTATAAGTAGCTAAGGATGATAAACAACATGGGTAATGATAATTCATAATAATATTTAATATTTCTTTATGTTGTTCTTCCGATACAACATTATTTGTTTTTTTATTATAGTAAATATAATAATAATTAATCATTATTATTATATAGATTATTAATACTTGTTTTATTTATAAATGAAAAATTATATATTATTTATTAGACGCAAGTAGATGGATATTTGGGTAACTGAGAACCCAAAGATGTTAGCGTACATTCAAAACAACCGAAGGTTATTATTATCAATTTTGAATGGCGACTAACACATTTATTCTTATAATAAACTACCATAAAAGTAGTAATAAAATTAAAAATAATACTAATAGTATGCAATATAGTTGATGCAATTAAATTATTTTTTAAATTATTATAATTATGATGATTTTTATTATCCATAATATAATTAAAAACATCTGCATATGCGAAACCACGAGGGACCCACATCATTGCTAGAAAGATAGATAAACAACAAATAACACTGCATCCATCAATATTTTTTTTCTCAATAATACCAAACTCAATAAAAAAGAGACCAATCAGACCAACTAATTCTAGAATAAACAATAAAATTGCATTTGTTGGTTGTGAATCAGAAAACTCCTGACTAGTTTTCAAAATAATTACTTCACTATAAATTGCAAATACTAATAGTAGATGAATTGATACAATATATGCAATCCAAATTTTATTATACATAGTTTTTTTATTATCTTCTTTTAATACTTGCTTTAAATTATCTTCCTTTACCTCTTGCATATCCTTAGTATCCAAATATTTATTAGTATCATCAAGTTGTGTTTCCATACAATAATTTAATCTAGTGTAATACAATATAATTTTCAATTTTTATTACTCAGATGTGTTATGATAATATCCAAATATTGTAAAAATTGATTTAATAATAAAATAATATTATTATCTATTATTAATGGTAACTCACGGTTATGTTGTTTTTAAATACAAAGGTATCTACTATACCTTTTATAATCATTCTGATTCTTATTTTGAACATTTAGGAAATTTAGTTGTAAATGAAATAAATAATATGATTAATAAAAATTTAGTTAAATATTGTAAAAATATGTTGTTGCGCATTCCGTTGAAAGGTAATGAAGAAGGTGAATGGCATATACATGATTTTTATTCGCTTTTAAATCATCCAGAAACTTATCAATATTTTACATCTAATGATGAACCAGGTGCTGAATATACTTATACTATTGATTTTGATGCTAATAAATTTATTGCTAATAAGTATGGTGAAAATATTTATAGTTTTAACCTTTATGATGTCCCTCTTGATTGGTATGAAATTACTCAAAATTATTTAAGCTATGAAGATAGTGATATAGAAAATAATTCAGAGTCAGGTTCAGAAGATAATAATGAGGATGATATTTTAAATAAAATAGCAGATCTTGAGAATAAACTAGAAAAGTTAAAATTAAAATTATCAAAGAAATAATTTTTTTATAAAATAAATAATTATATGCTACGCAGACATATAATTATTTAAATCAAGAATTTCGACAGCCTCAGCTCCATCATACTCAGTAATACGAAACTGAGTATTTTCAGGAATGAACTTAACGACCAACCTTGAAAATGCCTTAGGACCAGGAGATATCTCATCTGGAAAAATTGAGTTCATCAAATCTTCATAAGCAGTATTAGTATTTTTTTTGTGAGCGTTGAAAAGTTTTTTATATTCATCTGATAGAACAAACAATACAATTCGACTGTCAAAAATGTATTGGTGTTTTTTATCAGGTGGAACAAAGCCAGTAGACCAGCCACCACCATACTCACCATGAATAAGAACAGCAACAGTGCCGTCTTCTAGAACAACTTTTAAATATGAAGTATTAGGAACAGGAACTACCTTGTAATTAGCACGATCACCGTTAGGGAGAGTTATAGGCGAGTTAGCAATAGAAGCCATAATTATTATATTAGTGATTATTAAATAAAAATTTTTTCTATTAAAAAATTGAAGTCTCATTTATTTATTAAAATATGTTATTTATAATGACAACACCTGAACTAACATGTGAATATTATAATGATGGTAGTATAAAAGCGGAATTTTTTATTATTAATGGTAAAAAAGAAGGTTTATATAAACGATACTATAGAAAGATAGATGATGATAATGATATTGGAAAATTAGCGAAAATATGTAATTATATTAACAATATACTAGATGGAGAATATATTGAATATAAATCTAATGGAAATATAAAAGTTAAATGTAATTATGTTAATGGAAAATTACATGGAGAATATATTAAATATAATAGTCTTCCAGTAGAAGAACCAGATACTCAAGATCTATTACAAGTTTGTAATTATGTTAATGGTGAATTAGATGGAGAATTTAAAAAATATTATAACTATTTAGACTTAGAAGGAGAACTAAGAGAAGTTTTACAAATTAGTTGTAATTATGTTAATGGAGAGAAAACAGATTATAAAGAATATAATTTAGATGGTTCTTTAATATCTCCAGCTGAAATAAAACGTGAATACTATGAAAATGGTGAATTAAAATCAGAAGTATATTACCTCAACTACAAGAAAGAGGGTGAATTTAAGGAATACTATGAAAATGGACAGATTCATGTTATTTGTAATTATCTTGATGGTAAATTATGTGGAGAATATAAATTATATTCCAAGTCTGAAGTATGTTCTATACAAAAATTAAAAGAAAAGATAATTTATTCAAATAATGGAAAAATTTTAGAGAAAAAAGAATATTATCGATCTCAAGGTGAGTATACAGATCAGGTTCATATTTTATCAAAATATTCAAGTGAAGGAAAACTTGTGTCTGAAACAAGATATAATGAAAACGGCACATTATTTAGTGTAATAACCTATTTAAAAGATGCATGGGAAAAAGAAATTGTATATAATGAAAGTGGTAAAATAAGTAGTGTATCTGAATATTTAAATGATAGGAAAGTTATATTAGAAATCAAATATGATGAAAATGGAGAAATAATATCTCGTGATGAATATCAAGATGATTATAATAATTTATATCCTTGAAGATTAAGCTTTGTTTAGAATTATTATTACTCATGTGTTCTTCCTGATTTTTCACGAACACATGCAAGTCTTATTACATCATCCTCCATTAATAAGCATAAATGATTATAAAAATGTGGATACATTTCTTTATCCATACAATCCATTTCAAATTGAGTAATTATCCAACCAGAATTATCATTAAAATCATCTAAATGATTAAAATATAAATAACCAAAATTAAATTTAATAAAAAATTTGGTTTCATCAAAGAAATTGTCTTCATCTATATCTGACCCTTCACAATATTCATTTATAATAAAATGATATTTACTAGTGTAATAAAAATCAAGTGCTTCGATATTATCATGAATATATAAATAATTATTATAAGTAAATTTAAACTGTCTACAATATTGAGTAATATATGCTAATTGATAAGTTTTAAATAGTTCTTTTTTATTACGATAATCAATATTTTTTATAGTATTACTTAAATGTTCTAATTGTTCAGTAGCTTCTGAATAAATTTGTTTTATAAATTTATTTGGATCTGGTATTTTATTTATATTTTTATATAAACATTTTAATTGTTTCTTAATAATTTTAAATTGTTTTTTTTCATCTTCATCAAAGTTTTCTAATTTACTATCTTCATTATGTCCAACATATTTTTTAATTAAATGTTCACATATTTTTTCATCTAAATGGTAATTAGTAATATATTTTCCATTAAAATGTCCTTCATAAAAAAATTTTCTATTATAAGGAGCTTTTATTAAATTAGCTTTAATGTTACATCTTTTATGTGGTGATTCATTATAAATAATATACTTGCTTAATGTATAAATATCATAATCTTTTTGCTGTTCTAAATAATAAGGATTTAAACCATAATGTATATTATGATAATGACAAAACTTCATAATTAATGGATGTTCTTCTTCTATTTCACCAATATCACTATCATTATACTCACCCATTAGATTTTCATCATAATATTTTAACATTATTTTTTTTGAATATCTTTGAATATGTTTATTTATAAAGAGGCCTAATCTTTCATCTTCATCAAATTTATATAATTCCATAATTATATTATTATCTTTCAAAAAATCATCAACTGATTTATTGAATTTAGTATTATTTACTAAAATATTATTTGTTTCTTCATTAATAACAACATCAAATTTATAATTTTCATTTATCTTTGATAATTCACCAATATATTGAATATTATTAATATCAGTTTGATTATATATATATTTTATCCAAATAGTAAAATATTCTAATATTTGATTATTTTTAATATTACGATTTACTTCAAAAAATTGTAAATTATTATTAGAAAATGTTAAAAGGCAATTAATAGATGTATCGGATTTTATAGTTGCTGAAAATAAATGCATTAAATTATTATATTTAAATAAAACAAATAATTAAATCAATTTTTATAGTTAAAAAATATAACTATCAGTTTGTGTAGATTTATCAAAAACATCAGTCTGTGTTATTTTATCTATTTTATTATTTGTATGAATATATTTTTCTATATATTCATTTTTAAGTTTTTTATTAAAATATATACATATCCAATTCCAATCCCATTCTATATGATTTGTAATAAAATCTAATGTAATATCATTATGTAATAAAATATATTTCCAAAATTCTTCATCATACTCATCAATATTTTTTTTAATAAATTCTATTTTAATTTTTGGATTTTTTGATAATTTTTCCCAGTCCCATATATCTTCATAAACTTCATTATATTTATTAATAAATTCCATTGTAATATTTGGATTAGATGACAAGTCATAAAAAGACCAATCTTTATCAATATATTTATCAATATATTTTTCAATAAATTCAATTGTTATTTCAGGATTTTCTAATAAACTATACCAAGCCCAATCTTTATCAATATATTTTTCAATAAATTTAATTGTTATATTTTTATTTAAATTTAACATGTTCCAAGACCAATTTTTATCAATATGTTTTTCTATAAATTCAATTGTTATATTATCATTCAACGATAATTTATCCCAATGCCAATCTTTATCAATATGTTTTTCAATGAATTTTATTGTTATATTTTTATTAAAAGATATATGTTTCCAGTCCCATTTTTTATCAATATGTTTTTCAATGAACTCTATTTTTATATTTTCATTATAAGATAACTTACTCCAATTCCAATTTTGTTCAATATAATTTTCAATATATTTTTCATTAATATTTTGAGTAATAGATAAACAATCCCATATTTTCAAAGAATCTTTATTTATGTTTTGTTGATTTTTAACAAAAAAATTAATATCTAAATTTGGATTAAGTGCTATATTATCCCAGTTCCACCATCCATATTCAATATATTTTTTAAAATGTGCCTGTATATATGGTTTTGTTATATATTTATTATTTAATAAAATATCCCAATCCCATGGTTTATAAATATTATTTTCTATTATTTCTAAAGTTAATTTTGGATTATGTGATATAATTTCCCAATCCCAATCTTTATCTTTATGTTTGTTAATAAAATTAATATTAATTCTTTCATTATGTGATAAATTACACCAGTTCCATTCTTTATCTATATATTTTTCAATACATTCTATATCAATATTATCTGTTAATGTTTCCCAGTTCCAATCTGCATCTAAATGTTTTTCAAAAAAATATAAATTTACATTACAACTAGATATATATTGAAAATCTATATTTTTTTTATTTTTATTCATGCAATAATTATACCAGTCAGTTTCTATATTTATCATTTATAAATATATATTAATTATTTAATATATATTTATCAATTTTTTACCGTTGTTAATAAATTTTTTATATTTTAATTTTCTTGAAAGCTTTTTTCATTTCTTTCCCTGCTTTCTTGGCACCCTGATCTATAGTATGAGTAACTGTTTTAACTTCATCACTATGAATAACATTAATAGCTGTATTTACATCTTTTTGTATTTGATGTGTATCAATAGTTACTGATAAATCAACTTCTGCTCCAACTAACACAGCTACATCACCACTAACTCCAATTGTTGCTTTCCCATGATCAAATGTTGCTTTACCACCACCTCCAATTTCTAAATGGTCACCAACTGTTACTCCACCACCAGCTGTCGCACTTGCTTCTCTTAAATTAATAGTATTACTAATATCAACTCCTACATAAGAACCAGATGATACACCTCCATTAACATCTACACCATTTTTACCAACCATCAATGATGCTTCTATATCTGTTCCAGATTTAGCATACGCATCTACTGAATTATTATTACCTAAACCATGGTAATTTATATTAGAATTAGCAGTAACATGAGCTTCAGTTGTATCTGAATATTCTACATTAACAAAAACATTTTTATTTTCTAATCCAGCAGATGCAGAAGCTATAGTTCCAGTCTTAACACTAGCACCAACATCAATATTGGTATTAATACCAGAAGTATTATTAGAAGTTCCAATAGTTGCACTAGCTTGAATTGAATTATCAATAGAAACAGATGCACTAGTTTTTGTTACTTCTACAGAACTAGTTGGTTGAGTTTTAATTTCAACAGACATTATAAATATTGATAAATTAATATATTATTTATAATATTATATTGATTAATGATTTATATATTTGTAGCGTTGTTATTAAATAACCATGTATTAGTTAATTATTCTAATATTAATGAAACAAATATTCCTAATTTAAAAGAAATATTAGAAACAATTGAAACGAATGATATTATGGATGTTGATAAAACTGTTAAAAAATACATGTTAACATATGGTATTGATAAAGTTCGAGGAGGTTCATATAAAAGTGAAGTATTAGAAGATTGGCAAGTTAAAAGTCTAGAAAATGAACTTAAATTATTAAAACCTATTAAAGATACAACTAAACTGGATGAGTTTATTAATAATTATAATAAGGATAACATTGATGATGCAATTAATCATGTTATTCTTTTTAGAAAGCGTATATTAAAATTAAAAGAAATGGATAAATTAACTGAATTTAATTTTAATTTAGATAATATTATTATTGCGTTAAAAAAATATGATGAATATACTGAATTAAATAAAGATTGTCAAAAATATAATAATCAATATCCGAGAAGACACAATTTAGATAGTCTTACTAGAGATAAACTAATTAAAATTAAACAAGAGATGAAAGAATTAACTGAAGAGATTACTAAATTAATCAATAAACAATCTATTAATGATATATTCCATGAAATAAATACAGCTTATGGTCATTATTTAAGATATATTGATAATAATAATTCACATGATGATGATAATATTATTAAATTATATTCAACCAAAATATTTAATACAGAAGTTAAACAAAAAATAAAAGAATTTAAGTCTCCATTTGGTTCAACTGAAGAAGAAATATTAGAAAAATATCAAGCATTATTAAAGCATAAATTATCTTTAATTCAAACAAATTAAGCATTTAATGTATTATTATCATCTAATGTTTCATCATTTAATTTATATTTAATATTATCTTTATTGCATTCATTATAAATTATAACATTAAATTCTTTACTTTTATTCTTACAAAAAGTAGAATCATCTTTCAATAAAAATGATTTATTTAATGTTTCTTTTAATTTTGGTGATAATAAATGATTATATTGATTGTAGAATTCAATTAAATCATCATATCGATAAATCATCATTTCCTCTAATAATTCATTCTTATCACATAATATAAATTTATTTAGTTGTTCATTATAAGCATACGCTTGATTGCTTCTTATATTAGTAATAATAATGTTCAAACCAAAGGTTTTAACTGCGGATACTTGTCATTCAAATGAGTATATCTAACTATATTTTCAATAGGTGAACCATTTTTTTTTAATATCATGATTTTTTCCTGTTTAGTAAAAACATTATGTAAATCTTCCTTACCATATTCAACATAACGAAAATTATTATTTATTGTTATATTATTATTTGAATTAACCATTTTTTGAAATGTTTTTGGATGCATCTTGCATTTTTTATTCATCATATCTAACATGATTTTTTTTAATTCATCTAATGATTTTTCCATTTTTTCCATTTTATTTTTAAGTTCTTGATTTTCTTTATCTTTTTCTTCATTTTGTTTTATTAAATCTTCTAAATTAGTTTTTTTATTGCATTTTTGTTCATGATTCCATTTACTTTGTTTAAATTTATATTCATTTAAACAAAATTTACATTTATATTTTTTATTAATTTCTATTTCTGGCTTACTTTTATCAACTTTTGGTTTACTTTCTGGCTTACTTGTGTCTATAATTGGCTTACTTTCCGGCTTACTTTGAGGATGATAAATTTTTTTATGTTTCCATAAACTTTGATAGCTTTTATAATATTTCTTGCATAAATCACACTTGAAATTAGTATATTCCATATATATAGACTTAGATAATCATCTTTTAGATATTTATTTATATACTAAAGTATATATCTACTTTCTTATAAAACTCAGGGGGGAGAGTAATGTCCAAAAAAAGTATTTATAATAAGATTTTTGTAGAATTAAATAAATATATATAATAATAAATAAATGTCAGTGATCAAAAATGAAGATCTATATAAATAACGCTTTGCGTATAAATATTCAATTGATATTTTGGAGAAAAATATAATGCATTTATATGGTAAAACATTATTAAACACTCAATATTTAACAGCTGAATTTTGTGCCAAATATATTCTGAATGATAATTATTATGAAGGTGTAGAAGAAGATTATCTCTATACTGGTGATTTTGTGTTAAATAAACAAAAACATATTAGTAAAGAAGATTTATTATATTGGATAAAAAATACACCTGACTCATATTATTAGATAAAAATTGATATATTAAATAATTTATTAATTATTTAATATAATTAATGGCTACATTTACATATGAAGATTTTATCAAGATGATGCAAGAACCTGAAAAAGGTTTAACAGCATCTCAAGAATTAAAACATTTTAATATAATTCCTGAATATCATTCCCTTAAACAAATTGAAGAAAAATCATCATTTGAATTGGCTAGAATGAATATTTTACAATACATTATTACTTGTGTGAAAAATGATCCAATTAATGGTGATTATTATAACAAAGAAAATGGTAATTTAATTATTGAAGCTGGAAAACTTTTAAATAAAACAAATGATATGCGTGACTTATTAGTATGGTCATTCATCCCAAATAGATATCATCGTGAGATTGATAATTATTGGGATGGAATTGGTGATTGGATGAGTTAATAAATTTTTATTTATAAAATATTAAATGATTTATAAAAATAATTACTATATATAATAAGACCATGGTTAAATGTTTAGATTGTGATAAAAATGCGATTTTTAATTTACCTGATGAGAAAAAAGCATTATATTGTAAAACTCATAAGAAGGAAAATATGATTGATATTGTTAATAAAAAATGTATTGAAAATGGCTGTAATATAATACCTTCTTATAATTATTCAACAGAAAAAAAAGCAATTTATTGTAAAACTCATAAAAAAGAAAATATGGTTGATATTAAAAGTAAGAGATGTATAGAAGATGGTTGTTATAAAACTCCCACTTTTAATCTACCAACAGAAAAAGATGTTCTTTATTGTTTTACTCATAAAAAAGAAAATATGGTTGATATTAAACATAAAAAATGTATTGAAGATAATTGTAATATTAGACCTAATTTTAATTATCCAACTGAAGACAAAGCTATTTATTGTTATATTCATAAAAAAGAGAATATGATTAATATTAAAAGTAAAAAATGTATTGAAGACGGATGTGATAAACATCCTGCATTTAATTTATCAACTGAAACAAAACCTTTATATTGTTCTATTCATAAAAAAGAAAATATGGTTGATATTATAAGTAAAAGATGTATAGAAGATGGGTGTGATATACGACCTAGTTATAATATACCAACAGAAACAAAAGCATTATATTGTTATGTTCATAAAAAAGAAAATATGATTAATATTAAAGATAATAGATGTTATGAAAATAATTGTAATAAAATACCATGTTTTAATTTACCAACAGAAACAAAAGCTTTATATTGTTCTTCTCATAAAAAAGAAAATATGATAGATGTTAAAAATAAAAATAAAAAATGTATCGAAAATAATTGTGGAAAAATTGCAAGTTTTAATTTACAAACTGAAAATAATCCTTTATATTGTTCTACTCATAAAAAAGAAAATATGATTATTATTAAATCTAGAAGATGTATTGAAAATGGATGTAATAAATATCCAGATTTTAATTTACCTACAGAAAAAACACCTTTATATTGTTCTACTCATAAAAAGGAAAATATGGTTAATGTTAAGAGTAAGAAATGTATTGAAGAAGGATGTTTTAAACAACCAACATTCAATTTAGTAACAGAAAATAGAGCTATATATTGTTTTAATCATAAAAAAGAAAATATGGTTGATATTAAAAGTAAAAGATGCATAGAAGATGGGTGTGATATACGACCTAGTTATAATATACCAACAGAAAAGACAGCTTTATATTGTTCTATTCATAAAAAAGAAAATATGATTAATGTTAAAGATAATAGATGTTATGAGAATAATTGTAATAAAATACCATCTTTTAATCTACCAACAGAAACAAAAGCTTTATATTGTTTAGAACATAAGAAAGAAAACATGATTAATATTAAAAATAAAACATGTCAATACACTAAATGCAAAGATGATGCATTATATGGATTTCCAAATAAAAAGGCACAATATTGTAATAATCATAAGCAATCAAATATGATAAATTTAATATTGGAAAATAAATGTTCTATTTTAGAATGTCAAGAAGACCATGAATTTATTATTGATAATATTAAATATTGTATGAGACACTGTCCAGATCCGAATGTTGAAATTAATATAAAAAGATTATGCAAATATTGTGATATTAAAGAAGAATCTGAATATGTATGCAATGAATGTAAAAAAATACAGAATAAAAAAGAATGGGCTATTGTTAGATATCTTAGAAAAACAATTGATACTCAATTTGAATATAATTCTAGTAAGATGTTACAAGGATGTTCTAAAAAACGACCAGATATTTATTTTGAATTAAATAAACATTGTGTAATTGTTGAAATTGATGAACATCAGCATAATACTTATGCTGATAGTTGTGAATGTGCTCGATTAAATGAAATAGTTAATGGAATAGGTGGTAAAAGTGTAATTGTAATTAGATATAATCCAGATACGACTAGACATAATGGAAAGATTAAAAAATATACACCAAGTGATAAAATTGATTTATTAGTTAAAACTATTAAAAAAGAATTAACTAAAGAATATGATGAATTTTGTGTTAAATTAATTCAACTATTTTATGATGATAATTATGATACTTATAAACCGAAGAAGAAAGAATACATTACAAAAACTATTTGTGTTTAGTATTTATTCAATTAAATAACAGCATACACCATCTCGATATTGTCCTATATTTTCATTTATTTTTGTTTTCAAAAAATCAATATCTTTTCCTTGGCCTTTTAGATACCACTTACCATTGAAACCACCTTTAATAATAATAGGACAATTGTTATTAATTGCCAAATCTATCATTTCTCCTAATGTTTTTGTTTTATCAAATCCTAATCTTTCAACATTATTATTACCTATTAATATATCACAGTTATCGAATTTTGTTATTTTATTCATTAATTAAAAGTATAATTATACTTTTAATTAATAAATCAATTTTTATAAATATTGATAAATATATAATTAAAACCAAATGTTTTAAATATAATGGACCATATTAAAGTAACAGACAAACTAATTAAAAAAGTTCATCAAATGGTTTTTGATGAACTTAAAACAAAGCGTAAAATTAATAAATTTGTAAAAGAATGTAAAAAATTATCTGATATTGTATCTTATAAAGAACTAAATGGTCGCATTAATGAATTAATTGAAGAATATTATATGATGAAAGATATAAAATTTAATCGCGACATATATGATTTCTTTTTATCTGATATTGAATATATTATTTTCTATTATTTTCGTGAGAATGATTATAATCATGAGTTATTATTGAATAATTAATTTTTATCTTACATAAAATACTTGAAAACTACACATTAACCGTTGTTCATACAAGTACTAGGTTAAAACAATGTCTTAATATAATCATATTGGGCTAAAACAAGAGCAATATTAAATGAAACAACACCGATTGTTAAATGCACGCTATGTGAAGGACAACTATTGATAAACATTTTAATAACATTACAGTGAATATTATGAGGGAATAAACTCCAGAAGATTGCATTAATTACAAAAAAAATAATAATTATTGTTTTTAACATATATAATATAATATATATTTATTTTTTGTAAATTAATATAATGAATAATATTCAAAAAAGAATTTTATTATTTTTAATTGGATGTATTGGTACAAGAACATTATTTGTTATTATGGCAAAATATATTAATAAAAACTATTTACCATTTATGGGATATGTTGCTATAATTATCGCACTTGGATTTAGTTTTATTTATTTAACTGGTTCTAGACAAACTGGACCTGAAGTATTTGGTGATAAAATATGGTGGAATAATTTAAGACCAGTTCATGCAATGTTATATTTTATATTTGCATATTTAGCTATAACCAAAAATGATTATTCATGGGTTCCTTTATTAATAGATGTTACTATTGGATTAACTGCATTTTTATATTATCATAAATCAAAAGGACATATATAATTATTTGATGCACATTATCCCTCCACTTGCGGATAATAGAACCAAAGGTTTTAATCAAAAAAATAATATTTATCAATTCTGATAAATATTATTTTTATGGGTATTAAAAGACTAATTAATGAAAGGATAGAGTGAAAAATTGAAATTATTTTATATTATAAAACCCTATAAAACCAGGGTCTTTTGGTATGGCTACAGTTCCCTCTACCGATGATAATATTGTAACTGGTCTGTTAATTGGTCTTAATCCAAGTAATATGTTTCATCTTATTGATAATCACACACGTATTGAAAATTTAGTGCGTAATAATTTGGAGATATTTGTTAATGCTTACCGGAACCATCCTGATATTTTAGATGATATGATTTGGAATAATTTTGATGGCACTTATGAAGAGTTTTATCGTGTTCTTCAAATGCATAATTGTATATTCACTACTGATGATGACTATTTTTACAATCAATTCATTCATAATGTACATGAGCATTCTTTTCACATTCCAACTGAACCTGCACTTGCGTATAAATTTAAACTTGTAATCTTATTGTTGGCTAAACGAGTAGGTTTTCATATATGCTTTATTCTGTTGATTGCATATCCATTGGATTATACAGATTTTAGACTGCAAAATGATCCTTTTGATATATTGCTAATACTTTTTAAGAGGTATCCAAATTTTTGTAAATTTGAACGTAATTCGAAAGAAGCTGACAATATATTTTTAATACATGATGTAATCATGCATTTTGAAGATATGGAAACACAAGATTTTGACTATTCATATGATATCATTGATAATATGATATCTAATGGAGCTCATCCTAATGAGGCATTTAAATATTTGCTAGAATCTGATATAAACCGACGGCAATTTATTTTCTATCTCAATCTTGGGTTTTCCTCAAAAAATGCTTCCCATTTAGTAACTAATCCGCCAACTGAGAGCCAAATGGAGCAATATAATAATTTGAAAAATAATATGGAAGCAGATGCATTATTTAATTTACTTTATCCTGTACTGAATGATTGATATCATAGCTTTTTTTAGGACAAGTATCTAATCTAAATACTTTCCATTAATATTTTTAGTTGCATAACATTCATTAGCATAATGATTTTCACGTCCGCATCTAAAACATTTATTTTTAGATGATTTTTTAGTAGTATTTTTATTTTTGCAATGAACGTTTTCATGAAACAATGCACCTTTTTCTGTCTCAAACTCTTTACCACAATAACTACAACAATATACTTCTTCACTATTATAATCAATGATTTCTTCTCCATTATCAAAAGTTTTTGCATAACAATCATCTATATAATGACCTTTTCGTTGACATCTCAAACATCTATTTTCTTTTATTAAAAATTCAATTAAATCTTCATATTCAATATTATTAGGACATTTATTTACAAAATGATCTGCTTGACCGCATATATAACATTTATTAGTAGAACCGTTAATCATTCTTGTAATAGTTTCTATATTAGTTTCATCTAATTTAATTTGACAAAAAGATCCACCACGGACATTATCAATTCCATATTCTTTCATATATTTAATAGTGTATTTATCTTCATCAAAATCATCACAATTTGGAATAAGTTCAATGACTTTAATTGGTTTATATTTTTTGGTCCATATAGAACCATGATTATTGAAATGTTGTTCTAATCTAAATGAAGGATTATTAGTTTTACCAACATAATACTTATATCCTCCGGATTTATTATCTAATTGTAAAATATAAATGTTAACCATTTATAATTATTGTTAACAATATTTTAAATAAATTAAGCATCTCCATTTTATATATCCTTTCATTAATGGTTATATTATCCGCAAGTGGAGGGATAATTATAACCATCCATATTATCATTAATATAATAAATTACTTCATCTAATAAACCTTTTTCATTATAATATCTACATTCACCTTCCTTGCAGTTATTTTCATAATATTCCTCTTTTTCTAAAATTCCATCATAATAATATTTAGTTAATTTTCCATATAAGTCTCCATTATTATAATAACATATTGTTGCAATCTGTCCATTATCATAATATTCTATTTCTTCACCATTTTTAATTCCATTAACATAATTACAAAATAATTTTGGTTTTATATTTTCTCCAATATTTGAACTATAATAACTTTTATATTGACCTTCCATTAAACCATTAATTTCAAATACTTCACTCTCTAAAATTCCATTATAATAGTATATTCTTTTTATAGACATTATTATTAGTAATAATTTTATTTTAAACTTTATTTTAACGAATTAAAATAAATACAAGAACAAATGGTATTATTATACATAATAAACAACACAGACAACAGCAATACGCTTTAATATCATATGTTTCATTATGTAATGGTGGTAAATTGATATTATATGTTGGTATAATTATAGTTACTGATTTAATATTTGTCCTACATATAGGACAAGTGTTATTGAGTTTAGTAGTTGCTTCATTATTAAACCATTCGTTTATGCAATCATTATGAAATGTATGATAACATTGTAATGTAATATTATTATTATTATGTAATGAAGATAAACATATAGTACAATTAATTGAATTAGATGAATCTAAAGATATATTATCATCATTATTTATTTCCATTGAAACAAATAGTAATAATAAGATTAATAATATTAATCAATTTTTATTTCTTATTATATAAATTTAATCTGTTCAAAAGAATAATCATCTGAATCTAAATAGTGTTTTTTAAATAATTCAATAGGTTTTTTTAATTCTTTAGTAGAATATTCTGATTCATATATATTTTCCCAACACTTGCTATCAATCTTAAAAAATACTATATAATATAATTCTTCTATTGAGTTTCCTTCAATAAAATAAATCTCTGCAAATTCTTTCGAAATTAATACGTATTTATATTTTGGTGTTTGATTAGATATTATCTTAGATATTATCTTAGATATTATCTTATATTGATAGTATAATTTATAACTTTTATAAAATTCTTCCGATGAGTTTTTATTTATTTTTATTTTATCAGTATTAATTGTTTCATTTTCTAAATCTGATTTTATAAATTTAATTTCTTCAAAAACATAATATTCACTTTTTTCAAAATAATGCATTTTTAATAATTGGATTGGATCAGCTAAATCATTAAGATTATACTCAGATGCTAAATATACAAAAATATCATCACAGCTATTATAATCTATTTTAAATAAAATTTTATAATATATTTCTTCCATAGAACTCCCTTCTAAACAATATATATCATCGCTATCACGGCAATAAAATACATATTTATATATTTTATCTGATGTAATATTCATTTTTATATTATCAATAAAATATTGATGATATGAATTGTAAAATTTTTCAGCAGATGATGTATCTATATTCATTACTATTAATATCATTTACATTTTATATAGTGAACTAAAATTAATAATTTATTGATAACTTGAAATAAATCTTATTATATCTTTACCTAATAAGTTTATTAAAAAATGTTTCATTCTTAAACTTTCTCTTCTATTTTTATTAAAATTAAACAATTCATATCTACCAGATGGAGCACTTGCTAGTAATTTTGTAAGTGATACGAATGATAAATATTTAATTTCATCTAATCCAGATGGTCGTGTAATTCCCATTCTTCTATATGTTTCAAAAATTCCTCTTGATAAATATCTGCTTCTCATAAATTCAACTAATCTAATTGTATTTCCATATCCTCTTTCAGGATTGGCTCCATTAAATGATGATGTATCAGAAAATCTAATATCAGACTCTAAATATAAATCTATATTAGAAAAACCATCATTTGCAGGTATACTTAATTCAATATTTTGTTGTCTATAAATTTGATTAATAATTCTAATAAAATCTCCTAATATACTTACATCAAAAATATAAGAATAAGCTGGGTTTCTTTCACTAAATAGATATATATAATAATAATCTGTATTAATATTTAAAAAATTTCTTATTGTGTCTATCATTAATGGAGATACTTCTATATTAAAAATTTCTTCAATTGTTTCTCTAATCATAGTGTCAATAGTTATTTCACCTCTATTGCATTTACCTCCGAAACCTCCAATTTTTAATGAATCATGTCTAGAAAAATGTGCTCCAACTAACATTCTAATATTTCTGTCACCGCCTTCTAATCTTCTTGATGAACCCAATAAAATACTACCATGTCCAGTATTAGTAATACTATTATTAATAGCTCTCTTAATTTCTGGTGTTTGATTAGTTCTTATTGAAATATCAATAATAATCTGACTTACAAAACTAGTTGTTATATAACCACCATATTGATTATCCATTATAATAATAAATAAAATAATTTATTATTATTTTATTCAATTTTTCAATGAAAAGCTATAATAAAAATTGATAATATTATATAATATTATTATTAATAATTTATATGCTAAAAAATAATAATGATGATAATATATCTGATATATCTGATATATCTAATAATTGTTCTATTTGTATGTCTAGTTTAAAAAATCCCAATAAAATAGAAACATTAAAATGTAATCATATTTTTCATAAGAATTGTATAAATGAATGGTTTAAAAAACAAAATACTTGTCCAATGTGTCGTTCTGTTATTATTCAGCCTCAACCACTTAAACAATTGAATGTTATATCATTACCGCCATTAATATCACCACAAATTATTATTAATAATCCAAACAATCTAAGAAATACTAATTCACATAATTTCATTAATTTTAAATGTTGTAAAAATATTCGAATTAGTAAAGATAAATTATTAAAAATTATTTCAATAATAATGTTTATACTAACATGTATTTTTCATTGTGCATCAAGTATTTATAATATATATTTATTTTTCATAACCAATAATCATATTAATGGATATATTAAAACATTAAATGATACTCAATTGGGAGACCATAATCATAATACTTATGATGCATCCGTATTAGTATGTTTTGATATTAGTTATTATTTTTTATTCATTATTTTGAATATAATCTTATTTAAAAAATGGTATTGTTGTTGTGGAACTGGTTGTAATTTTGTTTTTTTGGTTGGATTATTAATGACTGATTGTATTATTCGTAGTGAATTTATTAGGACAACTAATAATTTTCTAAAGGATGAAAATTTACATTTTGATGCATCATATTATAATGATTTAATGTTATCAAATGTTATATTTTATTCTTCAAGTGCACTTAAATTTTCCATTGGTGGAATTACTTATTTGAATTTTATTAAATAATAAAAATATTATATTATTCTTTTATAATATTGATTATTAATTTTTGGTTGTAGTACTTGTAACAGCAACTGTATCAGCCTCAGTAAGTACTCTTGCAACTAAAGTTTTATAGTGTTCATTTAGTCTATTAATTTGTTGTATACCTGTCGTAAGTCCTAAATTCATCTTAATAGTAGAAGATAATTTATGGTCTATTAAATTTATAAAATCTAAACCTATATCTTTATCAGGTTCTATTAATTTATTTTTACCTATTATATAAAATGCAGATAATAATCCTAATCTAAATGCTTCTAATATATCTGTTTTATTTTCCTTAAAAAATTGTTTAAAATCATCTATATCAGCATCTGTAATATCAGATTCTTTTTTATTTTCACTACGCATTATTGCTTGTTTACATAAAATTTTATCCATTTCATCCAATGAAAATTTGTATATTGTGGTACCATCATCTTTAGTACTAAAATAATTTTGAGAAATATCTTTTATTTGTGTATTATTTGGATCATTATTTGCTATAGTATCTCTAAAGGTTTTATCAATTGTATAATTTTGTGGTAAAATATATAATGTAAAATCGTTGGTTGTTTCATAATCTCCATTATAAAAAAACATTCTTCCTGGAAATTGATTATTAACAAGTGAATACACAATTAATGATAATCCGTCAGATATAATTTCCTCTGTATCATCTGATAAAATAGGATAAATTATAGAAAGATTAAATATATCATCTAACATTTCATTAAATTTTTCATTAGGCATTTCTAAAACAAGTTCATCAATATCTTGTTTTATATTATAACTTTTTAAAAGTCTGTTCATCATAAAGACATCTAACATTGGGTAATATTGATGAATAAAAAGACTAAAATTTTCTTTAATTATTTTTTTTGAATTAAATTGTACATCTTCTAATTCAAAATTTTCTTGTTTATTAATTGTTACATTAGCTCCTTTTAATGCTTTATGAATACGGCTATGTGGAACATTTATATTTAAAGTTTTTTCAGGGCATTTTTTATTATTAAATATTATATAAAATACTAATGCGATTATTATTATTCCTAAAATAAGAATTACTGTATCTGAATTTATTTCAAACATATATATATATATATATATAATTAAATATTATTAATTAATTAAACAACTTGTGAACTATGGTTAATAGAAGCTCTTAATTAAAATAATCTTCTATAATATCATATCTATCTGATAATAGATCAATACCATTATAAATATGTTCCAATTCATTACAAGCATCATGTAATAGATGTTTATCAATTTTTTTAGGAGTATAGTTTTCTTTATTAATTAATAATTTATCAATATGATGAATATAATATCTCATTTTGAAATATTTCATTAATTCAATTATTTCATTCTGATATTTTTTATTTTCAAAAAATTTAATTAAATTTATATCAATTGTTGACATTTTGTTATCATCATAGTTAGTAATCTTTTTAATTATATAATATTCTATATTTTTACATGCTTGCCAAATAACTAATTCGTAATGTTTTCTCATTAAGAATTCTACATTTTCTTGTAATTTAAATAAGAGCATATTATTTTCATATTTTTCTTCGCTTTCACTTATATCATCTATACATTGCTGACATGTACTAGTTCTTTTACATTTAACACTACAATACCAACCATTACAACTACAAGGCCAACCATTTTCACATCTATTAACTTTTCTTTTACAATTAGTGCATCTTCCATAACACCCACACATATATTTATAATTATCTAAACCATCTCGATTGGCACATTTTTTACACATATCAACACTGCAATCACAACAAACACAATCAATATCTAAATCAATTCTCTTACATATAAAACAGCCTTGATCTTTTGTCTCATTATTTTCATATACTGGTTCATCATCAGTATCAGATTTATCAGATTTATCAGATTTATCAGTTTCAGAATAATCAGATGAACTATTCATAAGATATTCATCTAATAATGATAATTTTGTAATATTAATATCTGTATCTGACACAGAATTAGGTTCAGTATCTGAATCAAATTCTGATTCATTACAACTATTTTCATTTGACATTAATTTAAAAGTTGATGAATAAAAATATTTATTCATCAACTTTTTTATATTTTATAATAATGGATATTATTTATTATCAAAAATATTTAAAATATCGTAATAAATTTCTTTCTTTAAAGAAAGAAATTATTATGAATGATATTAATCACCGTAATATTAAAGGAGGTGCAAATTGTCATAAATTAGGTTATAATCAACATTTTGGAGAATGTTGGCATGATGCATTATCAGTTGCTTTATTATATTCAGATACATTAAGTGACTATCATCAAACATTATTTGATGATCCTACATTTACTGCTAGAAATATTGTTAGAAGAGATTCATCTACATTTAAGGAGCATTTAATGCCAATCAATATTGAACCAAACGATTATGAATTATATTTAAGATTAAGTGAAGATTATATTAATTCCTTACATGAAAGATATATTAATGATAAACACCCAACTACTAAACCACCAATAAAAAGAGCTCCTGTGTCACCAGATAGAAGATGGGTAGATGTAGCATCAACTCCACAACCATTTATTAGACAAGAAAGCACTGCAATTAGTTTAAAATGTGTTAATACTATATATAATATTTCAAATATAAATAATGTTAGCCCAGTGATATATACGAAAGAAGACCATGGTGGTTATGATTATATTTATTATGGGACTGTTGCAACGATTAATTATTTTTTAACATCATATAATACAAATAAATATATTGAATTTGACAAATTTGTAATTGAAGATATGATGTTTAATACAATTAGTGATATAATTAGCAATTTAGAATTTATTAAAGATAATATTCTAAATTCTCATGCAATAATTTTAATATTATCATCAGAACATAATATTGAATATAGTCATGCGGTTTCATTAATTACATGTAATAATATACAATATTTTTATGATGATAATGGTATCAGTGATACAAATAATAAAACATTAGTTGAATTTAATTGGAAAGATGAATTAATAAGTAGAATTGATGGTATTATAAGATTATTAACTAGTAATACAATTTCTGATGTTAAAGAAAAAATGCAAAGATTATTCTCAACATCTGAATTAGATTATTTAATTCATATATTTTCAGATTTTTTAAATGGTAAAATAAGTATTTTAAATAAACTATACGACCTACCAGATGATATTGGTTCTATTGGAAAATCATATATAAATGAATATTATATTGATTCTATGTTATTTCTAACATTAAAAGATATTCCATCAAATATTACTATTGAAGAACAATTATCAATTATATATAGTGATTATTATTTAATAAATCATTATAATAATAAAAAAACGATTGATTTTATTAAATATGATATAGCTAGAATAAATTATGATAATGTATTTAAATTATTTATGTATTGTTTAACATTAAATAATGCAACTGTAGCTGATATAATATTTCAGTATATAATTAACAATTTTAAAGGAGGAATAAATGTAGTAACGTCAGATAATAAAAATTTATTATTCGCATTTTTACATAAATTTATAGATGAAGTAGATAATAATAATATTGAACTTAAAGAACTTTATATCAATCAAGTAATTAATAGAAATATTAAATTTACTACTAAAGATAGTAATGGTATGGATTTTTTAACTTATATTAATAAAACAGAATATTTAAAAGATGACATTTATATAAATAAAATATCTGGTATAATTATATCAGCAATAATGAATAAAATATTAAAAGATACACCTTCATTAGCTCAATTTTATAGTATTTTAAATCATCCATTTTTTAAAAATATTGCAATAAATAAACCTGGTATAGTTAGAAGATATAAAGATATTCATAAAATAAAATAAAAAAATATTTATATTTATCCTTTCATATATGGATATTTTTAAAGGAAGTGTAAGGTTAACTGCAATAGGTTTTCTTCAGATGAATACAGCCACGAAATGGACATGTCAGAATGTCAACTAGCAAAATCACAGGCCAGCAAAAACAACACTGTATTTCATCACAGCAGAGTTGATTGCTTTCTGCATCTGATTGATTTGCCCGCGTTGGAGTATCACATGCAATAGTGCATTTATTAAAAGCATTTTGTGTATAATTAAAGACGTGAAAATTATTATTATCATTAGCTTGCATTTGAGCCATACAATTTATTAACCAATATTAGGAATATAATATTTCAATTTTTATTTAATAGTCTATTTTATAAAAATTGAAATAAAAACATTAATATCTATGTAATAAATTTGTATGACTACTATTGTCATGTGCGGAAATAACAAGGCTAATAATTCACAGAGTAAGTGTGTTAAGGATGGTGTTTATACCGATTATCATTCAAATGGCGCAGTGTATATTGTGTGCAATTATGTTAATAATACTATTCATGGTGAATACTATGAATACCACGCAAATGGAGAAATTTACACACATTGTAATTATATTAATGGTCTGATTGTTGGAGATTTTAAACAATTTTTTGATAATAAACAGATTTATGTTACTTGTAATTATAATTCAGATGGCAAACGCAATGGTTCTTTTTACCAATACCACAAGAATGGTTCCATTCATATTGTATGTAATTATATTAATGGAGCAATCGAGGGAAAACATCTGACATATTATTCTTCCAAAGAAGGACCAACTGGTCCTCTTGAGGTTGAATGTAATTACACACGCAATGAGAATAATATTAGTAAAATCGATGGAGAACATATTGTATATAATCTAGATGGATCATTGTTTTGGAAGTCCATTTATCATGATGGTAAAATGTCCGACACATCATATCAATATAGTTATAATAAAAATGGAGAACAGCAAATTAGTATTGTATATTATTTTGAAAATAATCAGCGCACTAAGATGATTAAATATTATCCAGACGGCCAAGTTCATATTACTGGTGAATATAATAATGTTAACTCTTGTTATAATTGTCAGGAATTTTATCAAAATGGTAACCATTATCGCTCTTTTGATGATTACCTTTTTCTTGACCCTAGTATGCGCCTGAGTATTCCTGCTTTTCGTAAATGTTAAATAGTATAGATTATTATAAAAGCTTCTTTTAATTATTATAAAAATAAAGTAATATTAATATTATTATGCAAGTAGGTTTAGCTGAGATAGAGGAAGGTAATATAGAATATAAAAGACATTTTATTAATATTACAAGCACAAGATTAAATCAATTAACTGCTCAGATGAATTGGAGAATAAATGAGGGTAATGGTATTTGCTATTATTATTTGGGAGTATGTGATGATGGTTATATATATGATAAATTTACTCAAACAGAAATGGATTATTCATTAGATATTATTAAAATGATGGCTGATGGATGTAATTCATATATTGAAAACATTAAGATTAATCGAGTATCTCATAATATTTGGTTAAATATAACAATAAGAAGAAAGAATGAATATATGAATGAGTATAGAATTAATTTTAAAGGGAATAATTTAAAAAAATTAATGAAAAAAGAAGGGTATGAATATAAAACATCAAGAGACATTTATTTTAATACTATTATTCATAATAATGAAAAATATTTGTTTTTTGAATGTAAAAAAAAAATAGATATTGATAATATTCCTAATATTATTGATTTTAATTTAACAGTAAATAAAAACTTTGATACTTTATCAAATTTATTAATTTATATTGAGAAAAATATGAGTGGAAATAATAATAATACAGATGATGTAATATTTAATATAATAAAAACTAATTATATTCAATCAGTTGGTTATATTGTATCTGGGTTTTTAAAAAGTGGTAAAATAAAAAAAGGTATGATATTAATATCAAATAAATATAATTTGAGTTGTCAAATTATATCAATTCATAATAATCAAGTAGATTGTAATGATGTTATTGCTCCCGCAACTATTTCAATAAATGTATTAATAATTAATGAAACATTGGATGAAACATTAAATGTTAAGTTAAATGGTACATTAAATGAGCTTAAATCTAATAAACACCACGACCAAAACGAACTCCTTGACCAAAAACCCTTGGACCTCCAACAACAACGCGTGGACCGGAGGGCATACCAATTACACCAGAGGGCATTACGCCGGGTACAGCACCAATTGGTATAGCCATTCTGTTTGGTGTAGTTCCAACATGTTGAACTGGAGCAACTTGTATAATTTGTTTATTTGGAGTAATTACTGCAGTTGGTCCAAATGTCATACCAGTATTAACTGGAGCCGGTGCTGGAGCTGGTGTTTTATCAATCAAATCAGTTAAATCAAATGAATTTTCTTCATCATCTGGCTGATATTTTTTATTTTTAAATGTTATTCTATCACCATCAATAATTTCTGTTTTTATCATAGATGTTTTTCCACCAGGGCCAGTTACCTTGTACTGATTATTATTTACCTTTTGTATTTTTAAAATAGGGAATGTGCTACCATCTTTGGTAATTGCTGTTAATTTTTTATTAATTTCATCAATTCTAATAATATCATTTGACGTTGCAACAGGTGTTTCTGATGGTCTAGCTCCATAAATAACACCTGCTACACCAGGACCACCTGGAATACCAATCATAGGTCCACCAATCATAGGTCCACCAATTATAGGCCCCCCAATCATAGCTGGTCTTTCAACCATAAGTGGACCAGCAGGAGCTATTATTCCAGCAGGACCTCCAACCATTGATGGACCAACTGCAAATCCAGCAGTTGGATATGGTGCATTAGGATTATTTGAACTAAATCCAACATAAGATGGAATTGTATCAATTGGAATTAATTGAATGGATGCTTTTCTGCGATTATTATCATCATAATATTTAACATTAGCTTTCATATGGTTGTATTGGTCTGATAATATAATTTGTTCAATATTCATAAAATGATTTAATTTAATGAATTTTTTTACTGCATCTCTAAAGTCATTTGCATCAATTGGCATAGCAACCGGATGAACAATTCTATATGACATATATATATTTACTGTAGGTTTTTAAATATAATATTATATATTTTTTATAATATTATATATATGACTGACTTAAATTTTAAAAATAAATATTTAATGGAACTATGGTTAATTATAATCCTAAAATTCCTTTGATACGGCGCATTTCATGAAACATATTTTCATCAAAATCATTATATAATGCTACTTCATTATGATATTCAGTTAATATATAAATTGTATAACGTCCCCATCCATGTATTTGAGATAATCTATTTGATAATTCATTAAATCTCCCAGGATCATATCCAGCTGGGGATATTGTCCATTCTTGTGGAATATGTATATTTATACCATTAGCATTACAATAAATTGCTAATGCATTATAAATTAAAGGACACCAAAATGCTGAATGTGTAATTGTATGTTGTGTTCTAGTATTAGGAGTATATTCTGATGCACCAATTGATGCTATTCCAATTGCTGATGATAAAACAGTTGAAGAACCTATCCATGAAGCTTCATCTTGAAAATTACTAAAAGATAATATTAAATTTTGTAATTCATTTCTAATATGCCCTGGACTATCATTATTTATAAATATATTATTTGATGGTGGAACTTCCCATCTATATTGCGATTGTTCTCTTCTAATTGTAAATTGTTGAGCTGGGTCTGCGGAATTACATATATCTGAATTTATATATGGATTATGAGGTCTTGAACTAATACATAAATTTCTATTATTTAAATGTTGTATAGTATAGTTTTCTCCTGCTATATGATGTATTTGAAAATATTGTCTATTATTATCATCACATTGGATTGCACTATAACCTGAATTAATTTGATTATTTTCTGATGTTAAACAATAATTTTCTATATTTGTACTTTTAAATCTACTAACATTATGATTATTTGTTTCAACATCAAATATTTGATTATTATTTGGAATATTTTGGTTCATTATAAAATATTGTGGATTAGTATTTGTAGTGTTATTTGAATCAACAGCTCTATCTGATTGTAATAATTTTACATTCTCTCCTCCATACATGATTTGTTTTAAATTTATATGTGCTTTATTATTATTATATTTGATAGTTGCTTCCATTTGCATATATTTATTATTTAAAACAACTTTATCAATTCTTTTTTTTTTATTTGATTTGATAAATTTTTTAACAACATCTTTAAAATTATCGCCTTCCATCGAAATATTTTCTGGATAAATAATATTAAATGACATATAATATTATTTAGATTTTATAATAATTCTTTTATTCTTAACATTTCATTAAAAATATCTTCATTAAATTCTGCTTCTAAATTATTATTATAATCTAATTTTGTTAAAATATATGTTGCATATCTTACCCATCCTGGAGTTCTAGATATTCTTAATGAGTAATCTTGAAATAATTCCTGGTCTTCAGGTGGTCCATGGAAAATAGTCCATGAGTGTGGGACAGATACACCTCCTAAATGTAATGCATTATAGATTAAAGGACAAAACAAAAATGAAAATGTTTCTGCTGTTCCATGATATCTAAACGCAAATATATTAGCAATACCTATAACAGTTGTATTATCAAAAATACTATTATAATAATCTTCTAAATTATTACTATTAATATATCCAAGTATTAAATTTTGTAATGCAGGAATTATATGTAACATATTATTATCATTATTTTTAAAATTAGGAGTTATTTTAAAATGTTGTTGGTTATCTGCTGGATTACATTTTGTTGATTTAATGTGGATCCATTGAGGATGTTCTAATAAATTAGAATTCATACATATTTCATGATTATTCATATGTTGTATCATGTAAATATTATTATTTATTTCATTTAATTTAAAATGTTGATTACTATTATGTTCTTCACATGTATGTGCTTGATATAAACTATTTTCATGTGGATATAAAGATGTTATACAATTATTTGGAATATTGGTGCTTTTAAATCTATAATTTTCATTATGTTTTTCTAATTTAAATATCTGATTATGATTATTTAATTCATTATCCCACATAATAAAGTTTGGTTTATAATCTGCAGTAGAACCAGTTGAATGAACTACTTTATCTTGATTTAATATTTTAACATCTGCATTATTTAATTCATCTAAATTTCCACCATTCATATTAGCTTTTAATTTTGATATTTTATTTTTAAGAGCAATATATTTGGTTTTATATGACAAATATTTTTGTTTAGAAGAATAATTTGAAGAATAATTTGGAGAATAATTTGGAGAATAATTAATATCTCCATAAGAACCATAATAAGTAACCATAAATATTGGTGGTTGATGATTATTATTTGTATCTATTAGTTCAATTGCTTTTTTCTCTGCATCAGGATATATTATATCATTTTTAATTGTTGATAATATATTTTTACCTGTTATTTTTATATTTTTAATTAATAATTGAAGCATTTCCTGATCTTCCTTATTTCCAAATTCCATACGTTCTATTTCTGTTAAAGTATAAACTTGTAAAATGGTAACAGTTGAACCATCATCTAATGTATTAGATAATATATGATTTATACTTCTATCATTATCAACACTTAAAACTATAAATAACATGTTCATATTTTTAATGTGTTTCTTCCATTCTAAGAACATATTGTATAAATACATATAATTATATTTATTTTTAGGTCCATTGTATTTAGTCATTAAAATATATAATTTATTATCACTAGTATTATTATTTATAGATTGTAATCTTTTAACTCTACGAACAAAACTATCATATACTTTATCATCTAACAAATTATGATGAGGAAATGATAATGAATCTATGTATTTTATATGATATGTTCCATGTTCTCCCATTTTTTGATATTGAGTTTTATCAAGAAAAACACTAAAATTATTATTTAAACAATCTGTTATGGATTCTGTATCTGAAAAAATATAATCAAATGGTAATGCTTCATACTTATAAGAATTTTTGATTAATAAATCTTTAGTTACACAAAATCTACCAAAAGGAATAATATAATCAAATTTTTTATTAAATACAGGTAATTTAGTTAATTCATCTTCAGTATTAAATAATATATTTAGATTATTAAAATCAATTGAATCTAGAGGAATATTTAAATTTTTAATATTTATTAATTTATTATTAATCAAAGAGTTAAATGAATATGAGTAATTTGGATAAAATAATGAAGTATTTTGAGTAAATGATGAATTTTTAGAAGCATTCTTATTAATTCTATGTTTAATAACTTCTACTTCTTTCATAAATGCATCATATTCACCATTTTCAAAATAATTCATAATAGATAATATTTCAGATGATATATTAATATTATACACATCATTTAATACTTGAATTGATAATTCTTGAAAATCAATTGTATATCCACAAATAAATGGAAATACATTAAATGCATTTCTTAATTCACTACTATTAATATCTTTAAATACTTGAATATTTTTACCATTTAATGTTATATTAGTAATTCTATCAAAATATAAATGATAAATCATCTGATTAATTATAACAGTAATTGGAGCATGTTCTAAATTATATAATAATACAAAATATTTTAAAGATGTAAATACACCTTTACCATCAACATATAAATCAAAAATTTGTTCTAATTCATTTAAGAAATCATGTGATAAATATTTATAAAGATTATTAATTAAACCAAAAGCCATAAATTGAGTTGGGGACATTGCAAAATCAAAATATAATGGCACAACAAATACACTTGTATTAAATTTCTTAATTAAATGAGCAAAAATAACAGTTATAGCGCTTTCATCAAAACCATAATAAAAAGGCCCATCAATTCCTTTTAATTGAATATCACATCCTAAATGATTAACTACCATTGTATTTTTGATAGGTTCTAATTCTTTTTCCTTATCTAAATACATTTTTTTATAATATAAATCTAAGAAAGAGTAAAAACTCTTCCATATAGATGGATTAATTATAGTCCCTTGTTGTTTATTGAAACCAATCATACCAGCTAAAAAGTTATCTTTGCATTTATCATCAAAATATGCTCTATTATATCCACTAGTAGGTTTAAATATTAAAAATTTATCAGTACTATTACTGAATTTCTTTAATATTTCTGCCATAAATCTTGAACACATATTATCAATATCTCCAATAAAACATGTTGTTATGTTTTCATCATGCATTGAATAATATCTAAACATAACTGGGAATAAAGCTATATGTTTATCAGCACTCTTTTTAAAATATGTTGTTTCTACATGGAATAATTCCATATTATTTTCAGAAAAAAATTTACGTAAAACCATTTTTGTTTCTTCTGGTAAAGAAATTTGATTTTCTATATCAATCTGGCCACTATTGTCATAAATTGGAATAGTGTCATCTATGTATAATCTAATAATCCAATCTGGTAAATATTTTTTGTATGTAATAATTGCATTTAATAAGACTTTTGTATAAAAATGTGGTGGTTTTCTTTCACTAGTATATTCATATTTAACATTTTTACCCTTAAAATTAGCATTAAATAATGATAATGAAATGACCTTCTTATTTGTTTTTTTTATTTCCTTTAATGGATTAATCTTAATATCAAGACTTTCCTTCATAATATTTAATACATTATTATCAAAACCACCTTTTTGGTTTTTCATATAATTATCAATATTACTAATCGAATGTAAAAATGTATTCCATGTTGTAAAACTACCACTTGGTGTATTATGATTTATATATAAATCATAAATATCATTTAAATTTATTTTGGCTGCAATTTCAGGGTCATCAAACATATTTGCATATTTGCTATTCCATAATAAATGCGATTTACCATCTAATAATGTATATTTATCAGAATATAATTCAAGTAGTTCTTTAATCTTAATTTTTTCAGTTTCCTTTAATGAATTATAATATCCATAATTTCCATAATATTGGCTACCATAATATTGGCTACCATAATATTGATTACCATAATATTGATTACCATAATATTGATTACCATAATATTGATTACCATAATATTGATTACCATAATATTGATTACCAATGTTTTGGTTCATATTATTAGTAATATTACTAGCAATTTGTTTAGTTGGCTTTATTGATTGATTTTTTTTTCTCTCAACATGCCCGTAATCAAATAATTGTTCAACATTAAATGGTTGAACTATAATTGGTATATCTATTTTTTGAGATAAATCAAATTTAAATTTAGTAAATGTAGAGTTATATCTAATATTATAAATACATTCAGTCACATGGTCTGTAATTTTAATCATTTCATAATGCTTTTTAATATTATCTTTAATAAATTTAAAAATAGCATCGTCGAATGTTTCAGCACCAATAAAATCTTTTATTGGTTCTTTAATTTCATATAATGGCATAATATATATATATTTAGAATATTATTTAGAATATTTTTATAAGAAAAAGCTATAGATTTAGAAAAAGTCTTTACAAATTTAACCTAAGGTTGGTTTATGGATCATTATGAAAAATCAAAGATTTTTCATAACGCCATAAAAATTGATAAAACAATATAAAACAATATTATTATATAATATTAAAAACCTAAATGGGTATCAAGAAAATGCTTAAATTTTTAAATACAAACTATCCTAATATCATTAAAAAAATTAATGATAATGAATTAGGTGGTCAAATGATTGCTATTGATATTAGTATTTTATTATATCAAGTTGTGATTGCTATTAGAAACTCTGGTGCAGATATGTTTACTAACCAAGGTGAAATCAGCTCTCATATACTTGGCTTATTTAATAAAACGATTAATCTTTTAAAAATGAACATTATTCCAATTTATGTATTTGATGGAAAACCGCCACAATTTAAATGGCAAACAATCAATAATAGAAAAGAAATTAAACAAAAAGCATCTGAAAAATTAAATGATGATGATATGAATGATGAAGATAAAATTAAATATTTTAAAAGAACTGTGTCTATATCTAAAGCACAAATTCAAGAATGTATTGAATTATTAGAAATTATGGGAATTCCATATGTTATTGCTCCAGAAGAAGCAGATAGTCAATGTGCTGAATTAGTTAAATGTGGTTTAGCTGATGGTGTATTAACTGAAGATATGGATATTATGACTTTTGGAGCTACTAAAATTTATCGTAATTTAACATCTTATAAAAAAGATACTATTGAAATTTTAATGGATGATGTATTAAAAACATTAAATTTAAATTATGAACAATTTGTAGAATTATGTTTATTATTTGGATGTGATTATTGTGATAAATTAAATGATATGAAACCAGAACTTATTTATGAATACTATTCAAAAAATAAAAATTTAATGAATACTATTAATCATATTAAAAAAGATGGGTATAGAGTAGATGATTTTAATGATTATGAAATTTATAAAACATATTTTATGAAACCTCCTGTTAAGAAAATAAAAGAAATTGCATTGAAAAGATGTGATGTATCAAAATTAGAAAAATTATTAGTAGGAAAATATGGATTAGTTAAAATGCGTATTATAAATAAATTACAATTTATGGGAGAGTTCTATGATAAAAAATAATTATTTTAATGTTTATTAGATTTATAAAATGCAATTGGTAATATTATAAAATTTAATATTGCAATTTCACTTCTTGGATTACTAGAAAAGATACAATATGGTCCAAATACAAATAAAAGTGACATTGCTAATATTATCATATCTGATAAACCAATTATATTAGTTAATAATAAAAAGCATAATAAACCTAATAATACCATAAATATTATTTTAAAATACATACGATTTAGAGGGTCTGATGTTTTTGAAATTAATATTAATATTTGAAATATAATAGATATTGGTATTGCTAATAAATAAATTATTGGGTACATATGAAATGATTTTATCATAATATAAAATATAATTAGATTTTTTATATTAAAATCTATGAATTATTATATGCAAAACATAGATGATTATAAAACAAAATATTTAAAGTACAAAAATAAATATATTAATTTAAAAAATATATATAATTCAGCACCAATAATACCAGAACCTATTCCAAATATTTCTGCAGTTAAAATTATCCCCCCAACTATTCCAAATCCAGTTCCAAATGTTCCAGTAGTTAATAATAAACATCTTAAATCTATTAATTAACCTTTATTCCATTCACTTTGTGAATATTAATAGTATATATTATAATTTTTAATGTTGTTATATTCTATAAAACTATCAATTGCGTCAATAAATGTATGTAAATGTCTGCGTTTTTTTGATAATTTTCTTTCAATTAAATCTAAATTATTATTATTAATAATTAATTTACCATTAAATAATGGTTCTAATGTGTGTGATTTTAATAAATATATTTTGATATATTTATTATTATAATCATCAGTTTTTAATCTATTTAACATTAATTGTGTTGCATTATATATATTTGCAGTATTAATAAATATATAAATTATATAATTTACAGGTTTAACATTATTAATTATTGGTTCATTTGTAATTGGTTCATTTGTAATTGGTTCAACAATAACTGGATCATCTGTAATTGGTTCATCAATATTATGATTATAAAAAATATTATAAAAAAACCCGAATATATTAGATATAAAATTCATTATATTGATATTTAATTAATATTATTTTAAATATTATTATATATTATAGATGTCATCAAGTTATGAAAAATATTTTTTATATAAAATGAAATATTTATCATTAAAAAAAAAATCTAAAGGTAAAATGGTTGGAGGTGATAATAATGGCGTTTCAAATGAAATACCATCTGTTTCAAATTCATGTGAGATAAAACCAGAATCTAATATTTCTGAAGTAAAACCTATTACTGACGTAAAACCTATTACTGACGTAAAACCTATAAATACTGTTACTGAAGCACAACCAATAGAAACACCAATAGCAACACCAATTCCAATAACTACTGTTGCAGAAGTTAAACCAATCACAAATGTTTCTGAAACAAAACCAGTTCAACGTGTTGCTGAAGTTAAACCAATCACAAATGTTTCTGAAACAAAACCAGTTCAACGTGTATCTGAAACAAAACCAATTACCAATGTTTCTGATACAAAACCAATTACCAATGTTTCTGAAACAAAACCAGTTCAACGTGTTGCTGAAGTTAAACCAATCACAAATGTTTCTGAAACAAAACCAGTTCAACGTGTTGCTGAAGTTAAACCAATCACACATGTGTCTGAAACAAAACCAGTTCAACGTGTTGCTGAAGTTAAACCAATCACACATGTGTCTGAAACAAAACCAGTT
>JACCEB010006776.1_pt1 | contig 67031 bp, 53 predicted proteins | sample 7454761 | NCBI WGS metagenome assembly JACCEB01 (sample SAMN15323454, study PRJNA562643) | freshwater metagenome | isolation source: river surface water | place: USA:Blue River Watershed | collected 2017-08-18 | reverse complement strand
GTGCCGATGGCCGGATCGTAGGCCTGCTGGTAGCCCTGCGGCAGATTGACGGAGCCGCCGCGACCGGCGACATCGCCGGTGCGGGCGTAGGTGTGGTCGTGGCCGGTCAGCACGAGGTCGACCTTGAATTCATCGAGGACGGGTTTCCACAGCGCGCGCAGCTCGGGGTTGTCGCGGTTCCGGGCGGGCGAAAACACCGGGTGGTGAAACGTCACGACCGTCCAACGCGCCGGGTTTTTCTCGAGAACACTGCGGAGCCAGGCGACCTGTTCCCGCTGCTGCCGGTTCGAATCGAGCGAGATGATGCGCGTGCCCTGGTAATCGATGAAGTAGCAGGTTTCCTCCAAGCCGGCCGGCGCGCCCTGCTCGGGAAACGCGAACTGCGCCCGCCAGTGGCGCGCGAGCGCGCGGGTGCCGGGCTTTGCGGGGCGGTCGGACAGCGGACGTTTGTCGGGCTGCGCGCCGATCAGGTCCGCGGCCACGAAGCCGGTGAGCGCGGTGATGCCGTCGTCGGCCGCACGGACGATCTGCGTGGCGTCGAGGCGCAGGGTGCCGATGCGGCCGGCCGCGTCGGCCACGAGCCACTTCTCGCCGACGGCTTTGCCGTTGGGGTCGCGCTGCGTCTCGATCGCGACGGTCACGGGGATCGTGGTGCCGTCTTTGCGGTGCCAGAGCCGCTCGCTTTCCGGTCCGGCGCCGGAGTTGAAAAACTCGTGGTTCCCGGGCGTGGCGATCACCGGGATGGTGGCGTTGACCCAGGCCGGGGCGCCGAACCATTCGCCCCATTCGGCGTCGCGGGTCGCGCGGTTGATCAGGTCGCCGGCGTGGAGCGTGAACGCGGCGCGCGGGGCATCGCGGAAGGACTCGCGGAAGACGCGCGACCAGTGGGTGCGGATGTCGTTCTGCGCGTCGCCAAAGTAGATGAACGTGAACGGCCGGGGCGTGGCGGCCGCCGTGCGGAAGTGGAACCACTCGGAGAAATTGGCGCCGTCGCCCACGCGGTAGGCGTAGAGCGTGTCGGGGGTGAGGCCGGTGAAATTGACCGAGTGGCAGTGCGCTTCGCCGAGGTCGGTGACGAGCGATTCGGTCCGGGCGGGGAAGGCACGCGGCGTCAGGTCGCGGCCGAGATCGGTGGCGGGCGAGACTTGGGCGAGCGCGCGGACGATCGAGACATCCGTGCGCCACGTGACTGCTTGCGAGGTCGCGGGATCACCGGACCACGTCAGCACGATCCGGTCCGGCAACGGCCGCGGCGCGTGCGCCTGGCGCTCGGGGAACGGGGTGGGCTTCCATGCGTCGCTTTCGTGGCCCTGATGGGCGGAGGCAGTCGCGGCGAGCAGGAGCGCGGCAAGGGAACAACGGGAAATCATCCCGCCAGCCTGCCGGCGCGGCGTGACGACGCAAAGGCGGGCGCGTGACGATCGTGCGAATTTCGCCGCCGGCTCAACTCAGCGGGCGGGCGATCTGGGAGGAGATCGCGCGCCAGCGTTCGGCAATCCACGTGTTGGCGATGATTCCCTCCTGCGCGAGGCGGAGCATCACGTCGTGCAGCGTGGAGGCCTCGTGGTCGAACGAGCCGCCGGTCCGGAGCCGGACGGCGGAGGAGTGCCACGCGGCGCGCGTGTCGCCGCGGAGCAGGCCGGCTTCGTCGGCAGCATCGAGCAGCGTGTAGAGCACGGGTGCGGTCTGGCGGATCCGCAGGGACTGGATGGGAGAGAGCAGACCCGCGGAGCCGAGCGAGGCGGAGGAGGACGTGTTCATGGTGCGTTGGGCGCGGGCGTGGGGGAAACGGAAAGGGATGCGGGCGTGGCGACGGCCGGCGCGGGTGGCTCCGCGGAGGCCGCGGAAGCCGTGCGGACCCGCAGGCGGAGCGGCGCGCGGCGGCGCTTGGCGGCCTGGGTCTTCTTGGCGCGGGCGGGGCGCGCGCGGCGTTCGCGGCGCTGCTCTTCCGCCGTGGCGGTGAGCGACCGCAGATGCTTGCGGGCGCGTTTCACGGCCTTGCGCGCTTTCCGGTGGGCTTTCTTCGCGCGCTTCACCTCGGCCTTGGCGGCATCCGCGTCGAGCTGAGTTCGTTCCAGAGCGGCTTCGGCTCCGGCAACGGCCGCGGTGAGAAACGCGGGCGTGTGCCGCGACTGCGCTTTGGGACCGTTCTTCCTGCTCATCGGAGTGAAGCTGCGAACCGATTTTCGCGGAGCAGTGTCCCGACGGGATCGAGGTCCGGCAAGGCTGGGAATGTTACGATTACGGAACGGTCACGAGCGTGACGATTTCGCGGCGTCGCCGCTCCGGGCTGGCGCGGCGAACGGGAGCGGGGCACGCTGGGGATGAGCTGAGACATGAACGGACGTGTGATCGCGATCGGCGACATCCATGGCTGCGCGCGGGAATTCGAGGCGCTGCTGGAGAAGGTGCGTCCCGCCCGCGGCGACCGCGTGATCCTGCTCGGCGACCTGGTGAACCGCGGGCCCGACAGCGGGCGGGTGCTGGCGCTCGCGCGGGAGCATGCGCACCGCGCGCTGCTGGGGAATCACGAGCTGCGGCTGCTCAATTACCGGAAGACCGGCGACCCCACGCACCTGAAGAAGACCGATTACGAGACGATGAAGCAGCTCAGCGCGAAGGACTGGGCATATCTCGCGGCGATGCCGCTCAGCCACGAGGTGCCGGAGCTGCGGACCGTGCTGGTGCATGCGGGCTTTCTGCCCGGGCGGCCGTGGCGCGGGCAGCCGGCGCGCGTGGTGACGCGGATCCAGGTGGTCGGTCCCGACGGCGAGCCGCAGAAGCGGTCCGCGTATCCGGACCGGCCGCACTGGTCGACGCTCTGGCACGGTCCGCCCTTCGTGGTCTACGGGCACACGCCGCGGCGCGAGCCGGCGCGGGAGCGTTGGTCGCTCGGGATCGATACGGCGTGTGTGCAGGGCGGCATGCTGACCGCCTGCATCCTGCCCGGGGCCGAATTGGTGCAGGTGGCGGCCGCGGAGCGCTACTTCGAGGGTTGAGCGGCGATTTCACCGGATCGTGACCGGGGCGGGTTGCGGTGACGGGGCCGAGTAGGATCCTCCGCGCGGTCGTGAGGACTTATCGGGAAATCTTTTGTGCGGCGGAGAACTGTCCGGAAACGGAGTTTGCCCCGCGGATGTTCTGGCGGGCGCTGCCGCCGTTGCTGCGACCACTCGCCTGGGGCGTGTGGTGGTGCGACCGGCGCTATTTCCAGCCGGATTTCGAGCTGCTCGCATCCGTCGGGGAAGCGTGCCACGAGCGGGCGCTGGAGCGGGAGATCGCCGAGTTCAGATCGGACGGACGCAACGCCCGGTTCTGGCGCCGGCGGGTGCGGCTGCGCGTCTCGACGCGCCGGGTGCGTCAGGCGCTCGTCGCGATGCGGGACCGCCAACTCACCGCGTCGCTGCCGCTCGGCCGTTGAGGCCGGCGGCGCGACGGGGCGGGGCTCAGAGTTTCCAGCGCAGGCCGAAGTTGGCGGTCCAGCCGTATTCCTCGAACTGCACGAAGCGCGGCGGCTGCCCGCCACCGCGTTGGAAGACGCGGAAGGGCTCGTTGGTGAGGTTCGAGACTTCGGCGAAGAGCTCGAAGTTCCGCGTCACGCGGAAGGAGGTCGAGAGATCGAGCTGCGCGAAGTCGTCGATCCAGAGATCGGTGGTCTCGTCGGCGCCGATCGGCTCGTCCTCGCGCAGGCGGGCGTCGCGCCAGTTGAGCGCGAGGCGGGCGAAGAAGCGGCCTTTCTCGTAGGTGAGGGCGACGTTGCCGGTGACGTCCGACTGGCCGATGAACGGCAGGGTCTCGCCGGGGCGGGTCGGATAGGTGGCCTTGCTGTCGACGAGCGTCGTGTTGGCCATGAAGCCGAAGCCGTCGAACGGTGCCGGCAGGAAGCGGAGCTGCTGCTGCCAGGCGAGTTCGAGGCCGGAGACCTTGCCGTCGCTGCCGTTGCGGAACGTGATCAGGTCGTAGTTGGGAAACGCCGGGTCGCCGCCGGGGATCGTGATCCCGTAGCTGAAGTTATCGATCCGCTTGTGGAACACCGCGGCGGAGACGAGGCCGAGGGAGGGCAGGTAGTATTCGAGGCTGGCGTCGAAATTGCGGGCTTCGAGGGTGGCGAGGCGCGGGTTGCCGGCCGTGACGTCCGTGTCCGCGTCGGCCACGGTGCGGTAGATTGCCGACTCGGAGAACGTCGGGCGCATGAGCGAGGTCGTGTAGGACACGCGGCCGACGAGCTGGCGGGTGAAGTCGTGCCGCACCGCGACACCGGGGAGGAGATTCTCGTAGTCGCGGCTGGCGGAGGTCGGCGATACGGTGGTGCCGCGGATCTGGTTGCCGCGGGTGGAGAACTTGGTGCGTTCGACGCGGGCGCCGCCGAGCACGTGCGTCGCGCCCGTGGTGAATCCGCCCATCACGTAGCCGGCGAGCACGTTCTCCTCGCTGTTCCAGTCCTCGACATCGGTGTCGGGGAAGAGCGGGGTGCCGCGGAACGCCGCACGGTTGCCGAGGAATTCGCGCTGGGACTTCTCGGGATCGATCTGCGGGACGCGCGGGCCGAACGGATAGGCGCTGACCCGGCCGGCGAGGCTGGCGAAGGTGAAGGTGGCGGGTGCGGTGTAGCGGGCGACGTCGTTGAACGTATCCTTTTCCTTCGTGCGATACGCGGCGCCGGTTTTCAGATAGGAGGGTGTCGCGCCTTCGAAGTCGCGCCGCACGTGCACGGCGAAGTTGGTGTCGCGCTCCTCACCGCCGCTGTTGAGCAGCTGGAGGCGGTCGAGGGTCTCGTAGTTGGCGGGGTTCGAGATGTCGGCGCCGGAGAGTTGCTCGACCTTAAGGGCGTAGAGTCCGGCGAAGGTGTAGCGGAAGGACGTGTCGGCGGCATTGCGGCGGAGGCGCACGGTGAGTTCGTCGGGCCGCGTTTCCTCGCCGATGGAATGGGCGGCGCGGGCGTTGATCGTCCACGGGCCGGTCTTGCGGTTGAAGTCAGCGGAGAACGCCTGAAGCGCCTGATCTTTTTCGCGCACGCGCAGATCGCGCCGGGGCCGGCTCAGGTTCGTCACGGTCGCGGAGCGGGGATCGAGCGCGGTGAGGGTGCCGCGGGTGAAGGGCAGGTAGACGATGTGCCGGTTTTCCTCGTCGGTGAAACGGTTGTAGGTGGCGTTGAACTGGAGCATGGTGCCGGCCTCGGGTTTGAAGGCGAGCGACGCGCCGGCGCCGTAGCGCGTGCGGAGGATCTCGTAATCGCGGAACGCGATCTCGTTCAGAAAATAGGCCGGTGCGCCGCCGCCGGGCGGGGTGCGGAGCGTCCACCCGGTGTCCATTTCGAAGTTCTGCGAGCCGAATTTCCGCTCCTGCCAGGTGGCGGAGACGAGCAGGCCGGCCTTGCCGCCGGAGAAGAGGGTCGACGCCGAGGCATCGAACTTGGAACCGAACTGATCGGTGAGCCGGTTGTAGAGCGTCTGGGCGCTGGCGTGCGCCGTGGTGCCGGTGGCATCGAACGGACTCTTGGTCCGGATGTTCACGGCCCCGCCGAGGCCCTCGCCGTCCATGTCGGGGGTGATCACCTTGGTGACCTCGAGCGAGGAAAGGGCGTCGGCGGGCACGACATCGAGCGCGATGGAACGCTCGGCGCGTTCGGGGCTCGCGACCTTGGCGCCGTTGAGCGAGACGGCGGTGTAGGTGTAGTTGAGGCCGCGGAGATCGACGAAGCGGCCCTCGCCCTGGTCGCGGTAGAGCGAGACGCCCGGGATGCGCTGGAGCGACTCGGCGGCGTTCTGGTCGGGGAAGCGGCCGATCTCGTCGGCGGCGACGATGCTGGTGAGGGCGGCGGCGGAGCGCTGCTGGTTGATGGCGCGGGCGGAGCCGACGAGGCTGCCCTGGATCACGAATTTCTCCAGCTGCACCGTGGCGCTGCCGAACGCGATATCCGCGGTGGCGATGCCGCCGGCCGGGACGCTGACGGTCTGCCGGAATTCCGGATAGCCGACATACGTGAACTCGAGCGTCTGGGCGCCGGCCGGCACGCCGTTGAGCGCGTAATTGCCGGCGGGGTCGGCGAAGGTCGCGAGCGCGGTGCCGGGCAGCGCCACGCGCGCGCCGCCGAGCGCGAGACGGGTCTGCGCATCGGAGATGCGTCCCACCACGGTGCCGGTGGCGGAGGTCTGCGCGACGGAGCGCAGACCCGCGGCGAGCGTGAGCACGGTCGCGACCAGCAGCGCGACGAGACGGGGAAACGGGGAGGAAGCGGTCGGGTGTGTGAGCATGGAACGCGGGTCGGTTTTTGACCCGCGCCGGCACCGCACGCGCCGGCCCCGGTCGGGTCAACGCGCGCGACCGTCCGCCACCATGTTTTCACCCGCCCGTAACCGGGCCGTGACGTGGCGCTGCCGGTGGCTCACTCCGCTTCGGTGCGCGGCTGCCGGCGCAGCACATGGAAACGGACCTCGTGGGCGAATTCCGCGGTGCCGTCCGGGAAGAACGGCGCGAGCTCGCGCTGGAGCCATGCGCGGGTCTCGTCGGCCGATTCGCCGGTCTCGCCGAGCGTGCGCAGGACGCGGCTGTGGGTGAAGAGATTGTCGAGGTGTGCCCCGAGACTGTGGCGCCGCGTGGTGATGCGCTCCTCGCGGGCGCACTCGAGGAAGCCGAAGGTGGCGGCGGAGCCGGCGGACAGCGGCTCGCTGTTGCGCGCGACGCGCGGGAAGCGCGGCTTGAACACCTCGCGCCGCCACTGCGCCAACGCCGGATCGAGCGGCCGGCCGAGGGCGGCCGCCTTGTAGAGCACGAGCCAGCCGTCGTCGCGCAGCACGCGCGCGGCCTCGGTGAGGAAACGGTCGTGATCGAACCAGTGGTAGGCGGAGCTGACGGTGAGCAGGTCGAAGTCGCCGGAGCGGAAAGGCAGGGCTTCGGCGTGGCCCTTGCGGTATTCGATCTGCGGATGCGGTGCGGCTTCGGCGAGCATGGCCGAGCTGGCGTCGAGGCCGACGATCCGGTGGGCGTAGGGCAGCAGGGCGACGGTGGAGTGGCCCGGGCCGCAGCCGACGTCGAGCGCCCGCGCGACGGGCAGGGCCGCGCCGACCACGCTTTCCAGCAGGGCGAGCACGGTGCTCTGCGCGCGGGGGCGGTGGGCGGCGTAGCGGCGGGCGGCCTCGGGCGAGTCGAAATGATTCACGACGGTCGGCGCCGGCACGGTGGAAAGGGACGGTTGCATGGGAGAAAGGATCGACCGCGTCGGAGCGCCCGCGCAAACGGCGGGCGTTACGTTCCGGTCAAACGCGCGCCGCCGGTCGCGGCGGCGCCCCGGGAATGTCGCAGAGGTTACGCGGATGCGGCGGACCGGAAAAACCCGGGCGACGAGGCGGGTTTCGCATTGAGCGGCGCGGGGAGCCGTGCGGCTTCGGCGGCGATGCCTTCGCTCAACATCGCCCCAGCCTGGAGCCTGTTTGCCGCGTGGAGCGCGACGCCGCTGCGACCGATCCACGCCTTTGTCCGCACCACCGAACACCGCCTCCGGCCGCCGCGCATCGCGGTGCACGAGCCGCAGGTGCGCACCGCCGCCGCCGCGGTGCTGGCGGCGGGCGGAAGCATGCACTGCCTCGCGACGGTGCAGCGCGAGCGCGGGGCGGGATCGGTGCCGACGATCGTGCTGGGCGGCTTCGTGCCGGACTCGGCCGAGCAGGTGTTTCTGCTGCGGCGCACGCTGCTCCGCTCGGGCGACGTCTACTGCGTGAGTTATCCGCGCACCGGCTTTTCCCTCGATCTGCTCTGTGCGCAGCTGACCGATCTGGTGGCGGAACTCGGCGCGCGGGGTCAGGCCCCGGTGCTGCTCGGGGTGAGCTTCGGCGGCGGGCTGGTGGTCGAGTGGCTGCGCCGCGTGCGGCTCGCCGGCAAGGAACCGCTGCTGGCCGGAGTCGTGCTCGTGAGTCCGGTCGCCTGCACCGGCGATATCATCGCCCCCGGGGCGGCGAAGCCGGCGACGCTGCTCGGCCGTGCGTTGCGGCCATTCCTCGACGCGTCCGGCGTCAGCGATGCCAGCGTGGAAAAGGCGCGGGCGGTGTTCACCCGGATGTTCGAGGCCGGGGCGCAGAACAAGGTCGCGCTCAGCCTGCTCATGTCGCGCGGCGAGGTGCAGCGGCTCCGTGCGGCCGTGCTCGACACCATCCGTGGCATCACGGCGGCCGGCGCGCAGGAGCGCGTGGGCGCGCTGCGCGAGATGCGGCCGCCGACGGATTATTTCTCCGCCGCCCTGCTGCCGCTCACGACGGCGCCGGCCTTGGTGCTGTTCGCGGAGAACGAGGAGGCGGTGCTGGACCCGGCGTCGCCGACGCGCTTCGCGTTCGAGCGCGCGCCGCGGGCCTATTTCCCGGAGGGACGGGTGCAGGTGGTGCACGGGCGGAGCAACGCGGCGCCGGTGCAGCACGCCTCGCTGATCTTCCACGTCTTCGAGTTTCTGCCGCCGCTGCAGTCGTTCTACCAACGCGTGCGCCTGCGCGCCCTGCCTCTCGCCGCATGAGCGCGTCGCCGCAAATCCGATCGGCGCCGCGCGCCTCGTGGCTGCAGCACGCCGTCGCGCTCGGCGCGGCGGTCCGCACCGCGCGCACGGACCGCCGGCTGCGCCGCACCGACACCGCCGCGCAGCAGGAGGCGGTGTGGCGGCGGTTGCTGGACCGGCTGTCGCATACCGAATTCGGCCGGATCAACGGGCTGGCGCCCGGGATGTCCTACACCGTGTTTGGCGGCCGGGTGCCGCCCCGCACCTACGAGGGTTTCGCGCCGTGGATCGAGCGCATGAAGCGGGGAGAGATGAATCTCCTCTGGCCCGGGCAGTGCACGCACTATGCCGTGTCGTCGGGCACGACCGCGGGGCGGACCAAGTATCTCCCGATCACGCGGGAGATGATCGCGCATTTCCGGCAGGCGGGTCTCGACGCGCTGTGCTTTCACGCGCGCCGGAGCGGCGGGTCGCGGGTGTTCCGCGGCCGGCACCTTTTCCTCGGCGGGTCGACGTCGCTCTCGCTGCTGCCGAACCCGAGCGGTTTCGAGGCGTGGGGCGGAGATCTCAGCGGCATCACTGCCCTGAATCTGCCCGCGTGGGCCGAAAGGCATCTCTACGAGCCGGGCCGTGAGATCGCGCAGATGGGCGACTGGCCCGCGAAGCTGAAGGCGATCGCGGCGCGCACGGCCGGGCGCAACGTCACGCTGCTCGCCGGCATTCCGAGCTGGCTGCTCATCTTTGCGGAAGAAATGCGGCGCGAGACAGGCTGTGCGACGCTGCGCGACGTATGGCCGAATCTCGAGTGCGTGGTGCATGGCGGGGTGCCGGTGGCGCCGTTTGTCGGCGAGCTGGTGTCCGCGATCGGCCCGGGCGTGAGTTTCCACGAGGTTTATCCCGCGTCGGAGGCGTTCATCGCGGCGCAGGATGCGGAAGCCGCGGCGGGCCTGCGGCTGCTGACGGATGTCGGCGTGTTCTTCGAGTTCCTGCCGATGGATCGCTTCGACGAAAACCGTCTGGCGGAAAACGCGGCGGATGTCGTGCCGCTCGCCGGCGTGCGCACCGGCGTGGATTATGCGCTGCTGCTGACGACGCCGGGGGGCCTCTGCCGCTACGTCATCGGCGACGTGGTGCGTTTTGTTTCCACGCAGCCGCCGCGTCTGGTCTATGTCGGCCGGACCAAGCTGCAGCTGAGTGCGTTTGGCGAGCACGTGATCGAGAAGGAGCTGACCGACGCCCTCGCGCGGGTGTGCACGCAGCGCGGGCTCGCGGTGGCGAACTTCCACGTCGCGCCGTTCTTCGTCGACACCCAGGCCGGCATCCGGCGTGGGCGCCACGAGTGGTGGATCGAGCCGCGGCACGCGGCGGCGACGTGGGACGCGGGCGCGCTGGCGTGGGAACTCGATGTCGAGCTGAAGCGGCTCAACGACGACTATGAGGCGAAGCGGGTCGGCGGCGGGCTCGATGCGCCGCAGGTGCGGCTCGTGGCGGCGGGCACGTTCGAGCGCTGGCTGCGGGCGAAGGGAAAATGGGGCGGGCAGAACAAGATGCCCCGCTGCCGCAGCGACCGGGAGATTGCCGACGCGCTGGCGGAACTCGCCGGCGCCTGAGCGGCGCGGCCGGGATCACGTCACTTCGGCTGCGCCGGCGCAGCGTCGCGCAGCGCGGGCGGCAGCTCCGGGATCCGGGAGACGATCACCTCGCGTGTCCGGCGCGAAATGCCGTAGATGACGCGGTGGTCGCTGCGATCCCAGGCCCACGACTGGCCTTCGAACGGCACGTCGATCGTGGTCACGTAGTCGAGCGTCACGCCCATCCGCGGCGGGCGGAGCACGTAGAGTTCCTTGGCGTCGTGACCGGTCACGTAGAGCAGGCCGTCGTCGCCCCAGCTGCCGCCGGAGCAGCTGCTCGCGCCCCAGGTGGCGATCACCTGCGGCGGGAAGAGCCAGGATTGGAGCGGCTGCCAGCGGTCGTCGAACGTGCCGACGAACGACCAGCGCTGGTCGAAGCCCGGGGTGGTGCCCTGGTCGTTGTAGTTGGCGAAGCACGCCCACCAGACGCCGTCTTTCCGCTCCGCCCACGTGAGCGAGCCGAGCCGGATGCCGAGGCTCACGCTGCGCACGGGCTGCAGGGGCTCGCGGCTGAAGTATTCGAGCGAGCTGGCCATCGGCAGCTGGGGAAAGTTCGAGTGCGCGAGGACGAGTTCGCCGTCCTGCACGAGCCCGCCGTTGAGATGCACCGTGGCGCCGCCGCGGAGGCCGATCCATTCCGCCACGCGTTCGCCGGTGCGCTTGTCGTATTTACCGACGATGTAATTGCCGATCCCGTAGAAGTGGGTGGCATCGACCGCCACGCCCTGATTGGCGCCGCGCACGCTCCACCGCCGCAGCTCCTGGGCGGCGAGGCCGTGTTTCGCGAGCACCGGCGCGGGTGCGGCGGGAAGCGAGGCCAGCCACGCGCGGGCGGCATCGCGTCCGGGATCGGCGGCCGGGACCGCGGCCGGTTGGGCGGCGAAGAGGGCGGATGCGGCAAGGGAAAGCGGAAGCGCGAGACGACGGATGAAAGGCGACATGGCGAAGGCGCCGGGAACCTTCCCCGGCGCGGATGACGGACGCAACCCGCGCGGGTGACGATGGCGCTACGAACCGGTCACACGCGCGGCGCCGTCCGCTGCCCCCGCGCCGGCGGCGCGCGCCGTGGGACGGGCGCGTCGTAACGTGCGCAATATTCCGGTGACGGACCGTGTTCCCCGTTGAGCCCTGGGAAGCGCGGGGCCTGAACACGCGCGAACCTCCCACGTATGAACACACGAACCGTTATCCTGCCTCGCTCCGGTCCGCGCACGGCCCGCGCCGGATTGAGCCTCCTTCTTCTTGCCGCGAGCGCCATGCCGGCGGCGCTCCGGGCGCAGAGCGCGCCCGTGCGGATCGAGCGCAACACCGACGAGGCCGTCGCGCTCCAGCGTTTCGTCGTCACGGGCTCCAACATCCGCCGGCTCGACATGGAGAAAGTCGCGCCGCTCACGGTGATCGACGAGGCCGCGATCGAGGTGCGCAACGCCGTCATGCCGGTCGATCTGCTCACCTCGCTGCCCTCCGTGGTGAACCTGCCCGAGAACGAGACCCGCCTCGGTTCCTCCGGCGCGCGGGGCGACAACGCCAATCTCAACCTGCGCAACATGGGCGCCACGGCCACGCTCGTGCTTGTGAACGGGCGCCGCATGGCCATCAACCCGATGACCGCGGGTCTCTCGCAGGCGGTGAACGTGAACCAGCTGCCGACGCGGGGCGTCGAGCGCGTCGAAGTGCTGCGCGACGGCGCCTCGTCGATCTACGGGTCCGACGCGGTGGGCGGCGTGATCAACTACGTGCTCAAGCGCAGCCACGAAGGCGCCGAGACGAGCGTGCGCTACGGTGTGCCGGAGCAGGGCGGCGGCGAAAGCGTGCAGGGCGCGCTGATGTTCGGCACGAGCTTCGCGGGCGGCCGCGGGCGGATCTTCGGCATCGTCGAGGCGCTGTATCGCGACGCGATTTTCCTCACCGAGCGCGATTTCAGCGCGAGCGCCAACAGCTCGGCGCGGGCGGAGCCGCCCTTCAACACGCTGGGCGGGCCCTTCGATGCGCGTTCCGCGCGCGGCTATTGGCCGACCTTCCTCGTGGGCACGGCGACGGCGAACAACTTCTTCCGGCCCGTGAACGGCGTGCCCACGCTCACCACGGCGGCGCCGACGCGCGCGGCGAACCCCGAGTTCTACCTCGACCTGAATCTCTTCGGCATGGCTTCGCCGCGGGTGCGGCGCGGCAACACGTTTCTCTCGGGCGAATTCGATGTGCGGCCCGGGCTGACCGCGTTTGCGGACTTCGGCTACTACAAGTCCGAGTCGACGATGCGCCGGCAGCCGATCGCGCTCAATGCGCCGACGTCGGACCAGCTCGCCGTCATGGCCGTGGACAATCCCTACAATCCCTACGGCTCGCGTTTCTACCATCCGACGGGCGCCGCCAACACCGACGGCACCCCGCGGCTCACGGGCGCGCCGCGCACGGTCAGTTTCACCGCGATGACGCTCGCGGGCCTCGCGGCGGAGACCGTCACGACGACGGCCGATGTCGTGCGGCTGGCCGGAGGCCTGAAGGGAAAACTCGGCGGCACGTGGACGTGGGAGACCTCGGGCTTCTACAACAAAGTGGAGGGCGAGGATGAGGCCTATCCCGACGTGCGCGAGAGCCGGTTGCAGCAGGCGCTGCAGCGCACCGGCGCCGACGCCTACAATCCCTTCGGCTACACGTTCCGCGTGCAGAACAACGCGGTGGTCGCGGACCGGCCGTATGTGAATCCGACGGCGGTGGTCGACTCCTTCTCGGAAATCTACGCGCGCAACGCGACGAGCAGCATCGCGAGCGGTGATTTCCGCACGACGGGCCGGCTGATTTCCTTCGCGGGCCGCGACGTGATGGCGGCGGCCGGCGCCGAATACCGCACCGAGGAGCTGGACGACCTGCGTCCGCCCTTCAGCGGCGAGAATCCCCCGGGCGTGGGCCTCGATCCGCTCAACAACGACTTCCTCCTGCACCCGCCGCGGCCCGACGTGCGCGGCGACCGCCGGATCACGAGCGTCTACGCGGAGGTGGTGGTGCCGCTGATCGCCCCGGAGCGGCCCTGGCTGCTGGCGCGCACGCTGGAGCTGACCGCCTCGGCGCGGCGCGAGGACTACAGCGACTTCGGCAACACGACGAAGCCGAAGTTCGGCGTGAACTGGCGGCCGCTCTCGTGGGTGATGCTGCGTGGCTCCTACAATGAAGGCTTCATGGCCCCGAGTCTCGCGGCGTTGTTCACGAGTCCCCGTTGGTCGATCTCGGCGGGCGCGGGCGACATCGACACCTACCGCAATCCGCTGCTCAACGAGGGACCGTATGTGCAGCGCACCTACTTCGGCGGTAATCCGAACCTGAAGCCGCAGGAGTCCGAGGGCCGCACCTGGGGCGTGGTCATCGACGTGCCGGCGATCAAGGGCCTGAGTCTGACCGCGGACCACTGGCGGATCAGCCGCATCAATCTGCTCGGGCAGCGCAGCGTCGCGCAGATCCGGGACAGCGATACGGGTCTGCTGCGCAGCTACACGCGGGCGCAACTCGCGGCGGGCGTGGCGATCGACCGGATCGACCTCGGCAGCGGCACGCCGAACTACAAAGGCGATCCCGACGTCGTGCGCTTTGCGCTGACGCCCGAGGATCGGACGGCCTTTGCGAATTACAACGCGGCGAATGCCGCGAACCCGCAGGGGGCGGCGGGCCGGATCTTCTCGTTGAACCGTCCCTTCGTGAACATCTCGACCAGCGAGCACGAAGGCTGGGACTTCGGCCTGCGCCACGTGCTGCCGCAGCTGCCCATCGGCAACCTCGTGCTGAACTCGGAGTGGGCCTATCTGCAGCGGTCCGAGTCGACGCTCGCACCGGCCAACCTGCCGCCGACGCGCAACAACGGCCTTTATGCCGGCGGCGCGGCGCGCTGGCGCGGCACGACGAATGTCGCTTGGCGCAAGGGCGCGTGGTCGGCTGGGCTCGGCGCCTACTACGTCGGCAAGACCCACGATGGCGGTGCGACGACGACCGCGGCGATCTACGAGTCGCTCGGCCGGCCCGACTACATCGAGCCGTTCTTCACCGCGGGCCAGACGCTCTACCGCCGGGTGATCGATCCGACGCTGAGTTTCAACGCGACCCTCGGCTACCGTTTCGGCGCGACCGCGCCGGCGCTGATGCGGCGGATGCAGGTGCGGCTCGGCGTGATCAACCTGAACGACGAGGAACCGCCGCTCGCGTCGTCCGAGGGCTTCAGCTACGATGCCTCGGTGAATCAGAATCTGCTCGCCGGCCGGACTTGGACGATCGAGCTGACCCGCTCGTTCTGAGCGGGGAGACAGCGGGGAAATTCCCCCGATGCGCCGCGCGCGAAAGCGTTGCGGCGCATTTTCGTTTACCGGGCGGGAGGCGGCGTCGCCGTGGCGCGGTCCGGAGAACTCCGGGAATCGCAGCCGCGGCGGGCCGGCCGGGGTGGGCGGCGCTTGCCGGCGGGCCCGAGGCGGTGGCGGGCGGACGCTGCACCTGCAAAAAAAAGAGGCGGGTCGATGACCCGCCTCGCGAGAGGAGCTGTGCCGAATCCGGCCAGGGCAAAAAGGGGTCAGGCCGTTGTTCGCTGTCGTGATTCCTGCGCCAGACGGCACAGGTAGCTGCGCAGGCTGGAGGCGGCACCCAGCTGTAGCCGCGCCGCCAGCCAACTGGCCGGAGCGCCGCTTTTTTCGCGGATGCGTGCGGCCAGCTTGAGCTTCCAGGGTTGCTTGAGCGGCTTGCTCGCGAGATCGGCAGGCGCGCGCTGCAACACCTTCAAGCCATCGGCCAGCGCTTCCTCCCATGCGGCCTGGCGCAGTTTCTCGACTTCGCATCGTTCCAGACCGCCGCCGAGTGCAATCGGTCCGTGTTTCTTCGCCAGCGCGCGCTGCCAACCGGTTGTGCCGATTGCCCAGCCGACCGACAACCCCGTCAGGCCGCGTGCCGCCCAGGTGGCTTCGTCCCGGCCGACCTCGATCAGAAAACGCTCGTAGGCCGCGCGGCCCAACTTGTCGTCGGCGAAGCGTCCGCCGGCCTGCCAGCCCCGGTTATCGGTCCAGCCGTCGCCTTTTACGATGCCCGGCAGGCTGGTCCAACGATAGTGGCGCACCTGTTCCGGCGCGACGATCTTCGCCCGCACGGGATTGAGATGGATGTAGTCGACGACCCTCCCGAGTGCGGCCGCATCCTCGACGAGCAGCGACTGGTAACGCCCCTGAAACAGATGACCGCGCTCTTGCCTGAAGCGGTTGAAGCGCGTGGCCCAGGTGCTCTGCAACCAGTGCATTCCCTCGACGAGATTCGGCTCCGGGGTTTCCACCGCGCAATGATAGTGGTTACGCATCAGCGCATACGCATGCACCCGCCAGCCCATGCGGCGCGCCGCCTCCTGCAACGCGGCCAGAAACGCCTGCGCCTCACCCGCCGACACGAACAGATCGCGCCGGTAATTGCCGCGGTTCACCACATGGTAGATCGCCCCGGAAAACTGAATCCGCAACCTGCGTGCCATGGCGGGAGACTTGGCCACGGCGCGGGCAGGACGAGCGTAAAACAGCGAACAACGGCCTGACCCCATTTAGCCCCCGACCCCATTTAGCCCCCCACACCTCATCTAGCACCCCTAGGGGGGCCTGCGCTCAAGCGGCGTTGTTTCGTATTCGCGCTGACTGATCGCTATTGTTGTCGATGTGACTTCGGAAAACCCGAAACGGTTAGCTAAGAATGGGGTTATTCGATACTTTACGACAATCTGAGGCACGCTGTTAGTGGTAACCGATTCACGAATGAAAATGGGCGACAAGCGCATGGCCTCACCCGGCCTAAGCTCGACGGGCTCCATGGCTTCGCGGGACGGAATAATCGGAAATCTTCCCGACCTGGACTCGAAACTGTCTGGCTCAAACGTGAAATTGTATTCACTTCTCCCTGCCTTATGTATTGCCAGCGGTGTAAGTCGACTGGGCAAGAGCAGTGTCTTGGAGGTTGTATTCAATACAATCACGATCAAGGCACTAGGAAGCCCCTGTGTGTTGGGAATCTGATAGCTGGTGCTGAGCCTCTCTGCCTGCGTTATATACGCTGTTATATGCACCTGGGCTCTTAAGTGTAACGCGCTAAATATCCATATGGCCACAGTAAGCGACCATGAATAATAGATTCGCTTCATATTGTTAGCCCTTTACGTTTGGCGAAGGGTTGACTACGATAAATCCGTTAGTCAGGCCCTCCGGCCTTGGCATTTTTCGCCCTCTTAGTTCGTCTGATATGGTAAACGAACTGGTTCCGTTGATGGCAAAGAATCCGGTAGGGGCAACGACGGTTGCGCCAGTTGTATTTACAATCTGCCTCATAGCGTCCAGCCCAGTGTCCGTAAAGGAACCATCTTTGTTGTAGGTGGACATTCCAAAATTGCAGCCGACGATAACTATCACAGCCCCCGAGTTTAGATGCTCTCGCACTTCGGCCCAGAAGTCACTAGCAGGTGTAGTTTCGCGGTGGCCGGGAAGACCTGATAAGTTTAACGCACCTGGGCCTCCGTGACCGCCGATAGTTAGAATATCAACATTCTGGCCATCTAGGTCGCCAAGTATCTGGCTGGGAGTCGGAACGCTAATGACGTCCAATCCACGAGTAGTTAAGTTATCCGTGAGTTCCTTGCCGTCTAGCATATCGCGATTTACATATGTAGCCTTCTTTAGGCTTGGTCCATAGAAGTCATTAATATCGCGAAAAATGCGATGGCCTTTGTAAACGTCCCGAGGTGGCATTCCTTGGACGTCCCTTCCTGCGACAACCACGCCAGTTCCGATTGATATGTTGATTTGCCCAGGCTCGGGAGCGGGCGCAGCACCTCCACTCGGATCGAACCCCAGGTCGGAAAAAATTTAAACCCTCCCTCGGTCCCACCCCAGACGGGTTCATTAGCATACCAACCTGGCCCATAAGGGCCGTCGTTGTGCCATATCATCAGAACTCCTATATAATATCGCGTCTCACCTTCGGTCTCCATCCCAAGGTATTCCCAAAGGTTTATGGGATTGTTGATGACGAATCCGTATAAATTGAGGCCGCCCTTTTCCTTGATCGGATCCCGCCCCAAGAACCGCCCGTTGGCCGGCGAGTAGTATCTGCGGCCGGATACTTTAGTGTTCAGTCGCGGGAACTGCGACTTTCGGGACACACGTGCATGGCCACGCGACTGTGCCCGGTTCCGCGGATGCGGACGGCGATGGTGGCGGCTGGGGGCGACGGCGAGCACGGCGGTAAGGGTGGCCGATCGAGGGAGCGGCTAAAAGGAAGAAGTCAGCCCGTCAGGCGGTGCTTCCAGTAGTCCGGGTCACGCTTCAGGGGCATGACGGCGACGATCCAGACCTCGCCGGGTTCATCGAGGTAAAGCAGCGCGTAAGGAAAGTCGTCCGCTAGGTGCCGCCGCACGTCGCCGTCGATGCGACGGAAGCGGCGCGGTGCCGCACAGGCGTCGGCAACCAGGCGCTCGATCTCCTCGTAAAACCGGCCGCCCAGCTCAGGGCTGATGTTCGCGTAATGCGTGGCGGCTTCGGCGTATTCCTCGTCGGCCTCGGGATGGAAGCGGTGAGACTTCACCGGCCGACGATCTTGCGGATGCGCGCCGAGACGACTTCACCGGGGATGCCCTCGACCTTGCCGCTGCGGATTTCCTCCACACGACGCGCCACGGTCGCGCTCCATGCCGGGCTGAGCGCGGCATCTTCGACGCCGTGTTTGGCGAGCATGATGCGATCCACCAACTCGGCGACGACATCGTCAGGCCACAGGCGCGTTTCTTCGACGATTTGCTCGATGGTCATGCTTGGGAACATAGGTGCAGGAGGAGGCGTTTCAACTCTTGCGTTCGCGCGGGTGGCAACGCGCGTGGGTCTTTTTCAGGTCGGTGATGGTCAGGCGGACATAGTGCTGGAGCGTGTCGAGATTCTCGTGGCCGAGCAGCTCTTTGACATGCCAGAGGTTGGCGCCGCCGCGGATGAGTTCCGTGGTGCACGAGCGACGGAACGTGTGCGGCGTCACCGTCACCGACATCGCCATCTCACGGGCGTGCACCGCAAGTCGGCGGCGGAGCGCGGCGTATGAGACTCGGCGCCCATTGGGAGTAATCGAGCGCGTCGATCTGCCAACCTCGATACTGCCACCCCACATAGAGATTACTCAGTTCGGTTCCGTCCACGAACGTGCCCCCGGTCATTCCGAGTAGATCCCACCGGTTGATCGGATTATTTGAGACGAACCCATACAGATTTAACCCACCTTCTTCTTCGATCGGATCACGTCCGAGGAAGCGTCCTTGAGAGGGCGAATAGTATCTGCGGCCGTAGTAGACCAAGCCGGTCTCGTCGTCCGTGAACTTGGTGCTGAAGCGGAACGGGTTCTCCTTGGCGTAGCTGCCCTAACAGCGAAGTAACTCCCCGTAGGGTGAGTATTCGTAGGCCGCGGCGACGGAGCCGGTGGTGCTGTCGCCATCAAAGAGAGCAACGATGTTGCCGTTGCCGTCGTAGCTAGGCAGGTAGGTTTTGCCCGAGGAGTGATCGTTGATCTGCAGGAGCGCGCCCACGCCGCCAGCGTCGGTCAGGCTCTTGGCGATGTCGAGGCCCCAGGTATATGTCCGCGCCGTAGTCAAAGTTGAAGTCGTCGCGTCGAAGCCGAACTCGGCGATCAGGCCCCAGCCGTCGTAAAGGTAGCGACGCTGCGCCGTAACGCTCGTGAATGTGTTCCCATTCCAGCCCCCGCGCACCTTTTTCTCCACCCGGCGGTGAAGGTGATCGTAGGCGAATTCGATGCGTTGGGGAGCCATCCCGCCCGCGACCGCGTTGGCGGTCGTTTCAAGGGCGCCGAGCCGGTTTTCGGCGTCCCACGTGTAGACCCAGACCCCATCGTTGGTCAGGTTGCCGTCCGGGTCGTAGGTCATCGCCTGCACGGCGGGCGGAAGGAAGGCGATCCGATCGAGCTGCGTGCGCGTGTTGGTCGTCGGATTTACCGCGTGGATCCGGAGCGTCCCGTGGAACGGCGCCACCCAGTTCTCCACGGTGATGCTGTCACCCCAGTGCCGGCCCCGCCGGCCCGCAAGGGCGACCGCAGTGTCTCCGGCTGCCACTTTGATGTTGGCGTCGGCCACCGTGCCGCCAACCGCGAGAGTGTTGTTTTCGCGCTGGGTGTATTGGTTAAGCTCGTTGACCGAGTAGTTGTCGCGAAGCGTAGCGTTGCCGCTGGTGTTGGACCATTTCCGATTGCCGATACCGTCGTAGTCGAACTCGTGTTTCCGTGCGGAGAGCGGTGCGGACTGGCCGGAGGTGACGGCGCCGAGGAAGGTGCCGGCAGCTGAGAGTTCGCCGCGGGCATTGTAGGTGAAATTCTGGTGGATCGCATCGCCGTAGTCGGCGAATACATCGCCCGACTGCTCCACGCTTTCACGCTGCCGCAGCGAGTTGTAGACGTAGGCGTGGCGGGTGCGGGAATTGCCGGGATTGCTGCCCCATTTGGCCTCGATCGAGGTGACGAGATCGCGATGCGCCTCGTATTCCCGGGTGAGGGTGAAGGGATGATTCCCGTCGGCGATCGCGAGTGATTTAAGGAGCGGAGAATTGGGCTCGTATCCGTAAGTGAAGGTGCGGGAGCTGCCACCGTTGCCGCGCTGAGGCGTGGCGAGTTGCTGGGTGTCCATTTCCGGGCGCTCGACCAGGGAAACGCGGTGGAGGTCGCCGGCTCCGTCGCGGAAGCGGTGGCGGCGCTGGGTGGGACGCGGGTGGACTTTCTCGTCGTTACCCCCGCGCTGGGCGGCGAGGATGCTTTCCGGCTGGTGGCGCCGGCCCGGTCCGCGCACGCGGGGCTGCGGGTGGTGGTGCTCGCGGCTGCCGTCGAGGTGTTCACATTGATCGCGATGGAGCGGCTCGGCCTCACGACCCTTGTGGACTGTGCGCGGGAATCGTTGCCGGCGTTGGCGGAGGCGCTGCAGGCGGCAGCCGCAGGGCGGGATCTCGTGACGCGACGTTTTCTCGTCGCGCGGGAGGCGTGGCGTGCGGACGACCGGGCGGCAGCGAAACGAATGTCGCCGCGGCAGTGCGAGGTGCTGGCGCTGATTGGCCTGGGGCTCGGGGACGAGGCGATCGCATCGCGGCTGGGTTTGAAGTCCGCGAGCGTAAAGTGGAACCGAAGCGAAATCATGCGGCGTATCAGCATCGGCTCCAAGGCACAGCTGATCCGATACGCGGCCGAACGGGGCGTCTGTCGGGGAGTCGGCGCAGCCTAGCCGGAGGAACAGCCCTTGGGGCGGGCGATCTTGCCGCGGCCCGCGTCGCATCGCGATCCGCCTGCGCGCGCGGCGTGCTCGTCGGCGGCGATCAGGCTCAGAACCGGGCTTCGTGGGCGGACGCTGCGGTGGCGGGAAAGAAAAGAGGCGGGCCGGATGGCCCGCCTCGCAACGGCGATCGCGGTGACGCGGCCCGTGAACTTCAGAAGCGCAGGGACACGCCGGCGGTGGCGCGCCAGGAGTAGGTGGTGTAGTCCTCGGGGTTGTCGGGGCGGCCGCGGCCCTGATACGAGATCTGCGGCTCGTCGGTGAGGTTGTTGACGTTGAGGAAGAGGCGCGTGCTGCGGGAGAGCTGGTAGCTGGACTCCCAGTTGAGCGACTCGTAGGCGCCGAAGTAGTCGTCGAAGAACTCGTTGGCATCGAGGCCCTCGAGGAAGTCGGAGCGATACGTGTAGCTCAGGCGGGCGCGGAAGCCGCCGCCGGCGTATTCGAGGGCGGCGTTGTAGATCCGGTCGCTGAAGCCGTAGGTGGGCAGGTCTTCGTCCAAGCGGCCCGGATACCGGCCGTCGCTCTCGGTGAACGTGGCGGAGAGGGAAACGCCCAGGCCGTTGAAGGGCTTGGGGAGGAAGAGCAGCTTCTGCCGCGCGATCAGTTCGACGCCGTAGTTGGTCGCGCCGAGGGCGTTGTCGGTCGTGGTGTAGATCCGGGCGCCGTTGGGATCGGGAATCGGATAGCCGTTGGCGTCGGTGTTGGTGAAGCGGAGCGAGGAGTCGTAGTAGAAGCCCTTCATCCGCTTGTAGAATGCGCCGACGGAGTAGAGGCCGCCCTTGGGCGTGTAGTATTCGAGCTGCACGTCGAAGTTGTGGGCGGTGGAGGGCTCGAGGTTCGGATTGCCGCCGGAGATGTTGCCGGTGTTCGTGTCGAGGTTGAGGCCGGCGACGAGGGCGTTCACGTCGGGACGGCTGTAGCTGCGGTTGTAGCTTTCGCGGAGGATGAGGTTGCGGCTCAGCTCGTGGCGGAGGTGCAGCCCGGGCAGCCACATCGTGTAGTCGCGCTTGGCGTCGACCGTGGTGGGCGAGGCGGGAGCGTTGCTGTTGTAGCGATAGGTCCGCGACTCGAACGTGTTGTGCTCCATGCGCAGGCCGGTGATCAGCGTGGTGCGGCCGAACCGGAGCGTGCCCATGCCGTAGGCGGCGGTGACGTCCTCCTGGGCGCGATAGTCGTTGATGACGTTGTTGAGGAGGGCGTTGTTGGTCTGGAGCGTGAAGAGTTCCGGGCGGGAGCGGAGCAGCGACTCCGTTTTCGTGAGGTCGGGATACTGGTAGATCGGCAGGGCGCCGAAGGTCCGGTAGTCCGTGCGCTGGAGGAGGCTGGCGTAGGGAAAGCCGGCGACGTTGGTTCCGGTCTGGTAGACGATGGAGGCCTGGTCCTGCTCCTTGACGTTGGAGCGGAACTTGCCGCCGAACTTGAGGGCGCCGCTGAGGCGGTCGCCGACGAACTTGCGCTCGATGTCGACCTTGGCGCTGGAGGCCTTCTCGGCGGCATCGCGGGGCGAGAGCGTGAGGTCGCCGCGGTTGATGGCGGAGATGTCGTAGGGGTCCTTGCCGTTGAGGATGGTGTAGACGGGCTTCCAGCGGATGGTCTGATCGTAGCCGAAGCTGTAGCCGGGGTTGCGGATCACGTAGGCGAGCGAGCGGTCGCGGTTCGAATCGTTGTTGGAGCGGAAGAGGTCGAAGGTGACCGTGGTGCGATCGACCTCGTGGCGGCCGCCGAGCGCGGCGCCGTAGACGTCGTTGTCCGTCGCGCTGAGATCGTTCTGGTAGCGCAGCTCGTTGAGGACAGTGGGCAGGCTGCGGCCGGTGTTGTAGGACGCTTCGGCGATGCTCTTGGTGCCGGTGGCCGAATTGAAGTTGTGGTTGGCGTTGACGTAGTAGCGGGCGCGGGGCTTCTCGGCGGCGACGTCCTGGTGGCGGTAGAAGGGCCGGAGGTAGAGGGTCGTGGCGTTGGCGAGCCGGTAGTCGAGCGAGAGATTCACGCTTTGGGCGACGGTCTCGCGGTAGTTGGTCTGAGGGGCGGCGTTGGTGTGGAAATACAGCGGCGCGGTGAGACGCAGCGCGGGCTCGAGTTCGGGGCGGAGCACGGCGTAGTCCTTGTCGAGGTTGTCGTAGTCGCGGGAGGTTTCGGACCAGGCGAGGTTGAGGCCGACGCCCAGGTTGCGCGTGCCGCCGCCGACGGAGAAGATGTCGAGGTAGTTGAGCGCGGCGTTGTAGTTCCATTTCTCGCGCATGTCGTAGTAGAGGCCGCCGACGTTGAACTCGACGGCGCGGCCTTCGCGCTGGAAGGCGGAGCGGGAGATGACGTTGATGATGCCGCCGAGGGCGTCGCCGTCGCGATCGGGCGTGGCGGCCTTGATGACCTCGATGTTGCTGACGGCATCGGCGTTGAGCTGGCCGATGGAGAAGGCGCGCGAATTGCCCGAGGCCGGCATGCGGTTGCCGTCGACCTGCACGGAATTGTATTTCGCCTCGAGGCCGCGGATATTGACGCCGGAGGGCTCGCCGTCCTCGCCCTCGTTGACGCTGAGGCCGGGGAGCTGCTGCAGGGTGAAGCCGAGATTGCCGCCGAGGTTGGTGCTGAAGGTCTCCTCGGAGACGATGTTCACCAGGCCCGCGGCGGTCTTCTGCTGGTTGATCGCGAGCGCCTGACCGCGGACGGATTCGGAGACGGTGAACGCTTCGAGCTTCAGGGCCTTGCTCTCGAGCGAGACGGCGAGCGGAGTCACCGTGCCCGCGGCGACCGAGATGTCGCGGACGACCGGATCGAGGCCGACGTAGTCGATCTCGACGCGCTGGGGACCGGTGGGAACGCCGGAGAGCACGAAGCGGCCATCGGAGTCGGTGTAGTCGAGTGTCGTGGAGCCGGCGAGGCGCACGATCGCGCCCTGGAGCGATTTGCCGCTGGCCGCGTCGGAAACACGGCCGGCGACCGAGCCCGTGGCGGGACTCTGGGCGCGGCCGGCGAGCACCAGCAACGGTAGCAGCAGCAGCGCCCGCAGGAGATGGAAGGGGAGGTGGAGTCGAGTCATGGCTTGGTGTGGGAAGCGGCTCGCACGCGGGATGCGCACGACGGTCCGCCGAGCTCCGGAGTATGCGACGCGTCGGTGGCGTTTCGGCGGAGGCGGTGCGACAAAGCGGTCACAACTGCGCCGGCCGCGGGCGGGCGGCCGGCGGAATTCGCGCAACTGTAACCGGGACGCCACGGCTTCGCGACAGAGGTGCGCTTCACTGTGCGTCCAAGCCACAACCGCGTGAAGATCGCCCTCGTCACCGAAACGTTCCCGCCGGAGATCAACGGCGTGGCGATGACGTTCGGGGTGATCGTCCGGGAGCTGGGCCGGCGCGGGCACCGGGTGACGGTGTATCGGCCGCGGCGGGACGATCTGCCGGCGGGCGATGCGGACGAGAACTTCACGGAGGTGGCGATGCCGGGCATGCCGATTCCCGGTTATCCGCTGCTCCGCCTCGGGTTGCCGGCGCGGCGGACGCTCCGCCGGCGGTGGTCCGCGGAGCGGCCCGATCTGGTGCACGTGGCGACGGAAGGGCCGCTCGGGGCGACGGCGATCACGGCGGCGCGCGAGCTCGGTATTCCGGTGACCTCGAGTTTCCACACCAACTTCCACACCTACACCCGGCACTACGGCTTCGGACTGCTGCGGCCCGCGGTGCTGGCCTGGCTGCGCCGGGTGCACAACCGCACGCGGCTCACCTTTGCGCCCACGCGGGCGCTCTGCGCTGAGCTGGCGGCGGAAGGCTTCCGCGATCTGCGCGTGCTGTCGCGGGGCGTGGATACCTGGCAGTTCCATCCCGCGCGGCGCGCGGAGGTGCTGCGGCTGAAATGGCAGGCGGAGCCCGAGGACCCGGTCGTGATCCACGCGGGCCGGATGGCGGCGGAGAAAAACTACGATCTGCTGTTCGCCGCCTTCGATGCGATGCGGGCGGTGAATCCGCGCTGCCGTTTCGTCGTCGTGGGCGACGGGCCGCTGCGGGCGCGGTGGCAGCGCGCGCAGCCCGGCGTCGTGTTCACCGGTTTCATTCCGCGGGGCGAGCTGGCGCGGCACTACGCGTCGGCCGACATCTACGTGCATGCCAGCCTGAGCGAGACTTTCGGCAACGTGCTCACGGAGGCGATGGCGAGCGGCCTGGCGGTGGCGGGCTTCGACTATGCGGCCGCGCGGGAGTTTGTCCGCCACGGGCAGAACGGCCTCGCGGTGCCGTGCGACGAACCGGGCGCATTGATCAACGCGGCGGTGATGCTCGCCCAGGATCCGTTGCTGCGGGCGCAGCTGCGGCTCGCGGCCCGGCAGGCCGTGGAAGCGCAGTCCTGGGAACGGGTGATTATGGGTTTCGAAGCGGAACTGCTCGAGGTGGCGGTGGGGCGCCCCGCCGCGCCCGCGGGGGTCGCGATCGCATGAGCACCCGCATTCTCGTCCTCACGGCCGGCTTCGGCGAGGGGCACAACGCCGCCGCCCGCGCGGTGGTGGACGCGCTGCGCGAGCAGGCGGGCGGGGATGCGGCGGAGCTGGTCGACGCGTTCGCGCTCGCCGGTCCGCGGCTCAATGCCGTCGCGCGCCGGATCTACATCGGCCTGGTGAACCGCGCTCCCGGGCTCTGGGGCCGGGCCTACGAATGGCTGCATGGGTCGCGGCATACCCCGGCGCTGCTGCGGGGCCTCCGGGGGGAGGCGCGGGCGCTGCGCGAGGTCGTGGAACGCGAACAGCCGGTGCTGCTCTGCAGCACGTATCCGGTCTATGGATTCCTGGTGGAGCGGCTCCGGCGCGAGGGGCGGCCGATGCCCGGAATCTGCAACGTGGTCACCGACTCGATCAGCATCAATTCGGTGTGGTGGCGCGCGCAGTGCGACGGCTGGTTCCTGCCCAACGAGGACTCGGCCGCGGTGATGCGCGCGGCGGGGCTGCCGGAACGTTCGCTGCATGTCCTCGGTTTTCCCGTGGACCTCCGCTTCGCCACCCGCTCCGAGGAGACGCTGCCGCCGCCGGTGGCGCCGACCCGGCCGCGCGTGCTCTACATCGTGAACTCGCGCACGGCGGCGGCGGCGGAGACCGCGCGGCAGCTCGTGCGTTGCCCGGAGTGGGACATCACCTGCGCCGTCGGGCGCAACGCCGGCCTGCACGCCGAGCTCACCGCGCTGGTGCAGCGGCGGCCGGCGGACGCCGGGACGGTGCGGATTCTCGGCTGGACGGATGCGATGCCGCGGCTGCTCCAGTCGCACCATGTCGTGATCAGCAAGGCGGGCGGCGCCACCACCCAGGAGGCCCTGGCGGCCGGCTGCCCGATGATCGTCAACCAGATCTTCCCCGGTCAGGAGGAGGGAAACTGGGAACTGCTGCGCCGGCATGGGATCGGCGGCCATGCGGAGGCGCCGGGGGCGGTGCTGGCGCTGCTGCGGGAGGCGTTTGCCGGCGACGGCGCGCGCTGGCGGAAATGGCGGAGCGCGGTGGAGCGGCTGTCGCGGCCGCAGGCCGCGCGCGACATCGCGCGGGCCCTGCTCGCGCGGGCGCAGCATGCCGAGGAGCCCATTCCGGTCCCGCACCTGGCGGCCACGGATGACGACCGCGCCCGGCTCGCGCCCGGCGCCGCGCGATGAGGACGCTCTTTGTTTTCAATCCGCACTCGGGCCGCAACCGGCGCCGGCCGGAGCTCGCGTCCGGCATCCGCGACTTCATCGCGGGGCAGGCGCTTGATGCCGCGCTCGCCGTCACCGAGGGCCCGGGGCACGCGACCGAACTCGCGCGCGACGCCGTCCGCCGCGGCAGCGAGGTGGTGGTCGCGGTCGGCGGTGACGGCACGATGAACGAAGTCGCCCAGGGCCTGATCGGCTCGCCGGCCGCGCTCGCCCTCGTGCCGTGCGGTTCGGGGAACGGACTCGCCCTGCACCTGGGCCTGCCGCGCACGCCCGCCGCGGCGCTGCGGCTGGCGGGCGGGGACGCCGCGCAGGTGCGCGCGATCGATACCGGCACGGCCAACGGACATCCCTTCATCAACGCGATGGGTCTGGGGCTCGATGCCGAGGTCAGCCTGCGCTTCAACCGCCTCACGCGCCGCGGTCTGCCGGCCTACGCGCGCGTGGCGTTGTCCGCCTGGCGTGAGGTCCGGCCCGAACGCGTGACGTTTGCCGGCGGCGGCCGCCGGCAAACGTGCGACATGCTGATCGTCGCCGTCGCCAACTCGGACCAGTATGGCAACCACGCGAAGATCGCCCCGGGCGCGCGGATCGACGACGGCCGACTCAATCTCGTGGTGGTGAAGCCGGTCGGTCTGCTCCGGGCCGCCGCGCTGGTGCCGCGCCTGTTCCTCGGGAATATCGATGCCAGTCCGCACGTGCTGCACCTCGATGCGCCGTCGTTCACGATCGAGCGGGCCGCCCCGGGCACGATCCACACCGACGGTGAGACGCACGCCACGGGCGCGCGGATCTCGGTCGAAGTCCGGCCGGGCAGTCTCCGCGTCGTGGTCCCGGTCGCCGCGCCCGCCGCCGTGGTCCCCCGCGGTCTGCCTGTCCCCGTCTCCGCGTCATGAAGCTCCACGTCCGCACCGTCATCCTCTCCGATGTGCACCTCGGCACCCGCGATTCGAGGGTGAACGAGGTGAATCATTTTCTCCGTCACGTCCGCTGCGAGAAGCTGATCCTCAACGGCGACATCATCGACGGCTGGCAGCTCGTGCGCGGCGGACACTGGACCAAGGCGCACACGCGTTTCGTCCGGATCGTGCTGAAGAAACTCGAGAAGCGGGACACGGAGGTCATCTACCTCCGCGGCAATCACGACGACATCCTCGGGACGTTCCTGCCGCTCGAGTTCGAGAATCTCCGCGTCGTGGAAGACTACGTGCACGAGACGCCGCGCGGCAACTACCTCGTGCTGCACGGCGACGTCTTCGACACGGTGACGCGGAATTTCGTCTTCCTCGCGCACCTGGGCGACTGGGGCTATCGTGCGCTGCTCAGCCTGAACCGCCTCTACAACGCCTGGCGCCGGCTGCGCGGGAAGGAATACTGGTCGCTCAGCCGCGCGATCAAGGCGCGGGTCAAGCAGGCGGTCAGTCACATCTCGAACTTCGAACACCACATCTGCGAACTCGCGCGCATGCGGGGCTGCGTGGGCGTCATGTGCGGACACATCCACACCGCGGCGGATCGCACGCTCAACGGCATCCACTATCTGAACTCCGGGGACTGGGTGGAGTCGCTCACGGCGATCGTCGAGCATCACGACGGCCGCTTCGAGCTGATCGAGTTCACCGAATTCGTGAAACGTTTCCCCGTGCCGGCGGAGTCGGGTGATGTGGCGCCCGCGGTGGATCTCGCGGAGGCATGACGCCGGAACCGCCGGGCGGTGACCGCGAACAGCGGGTGCTCGAACTGCTGCAGTCCGTCGCCCGGCGCGCGGATCGGCTGGCGCGCCGCGGGCCTTCCGGACCGCGGCACGACCGTGCGATCTGGCTCCGTGCGGAACAGGAATGTTTCGAACGTGCGGAGCGGAAGGCACCAAATGTGACGGGCAGGTAACTTCCCGCGCGGTGCGCCGGAAATGCGTTGCGGGGCGCGCGGTGACTCCCCGTTCTCCGCCGCGGTTGTTCATAGTGTCAGGGTGATGGCCGCCCGTAGGGTTTGCGGGCGGCCATTTTCTTTTCCGGATTCGGGCGGACGGGCGGGTGCGAAGTCATGCGTTTGACACGCAGGTGACGGCTTTGTGACGGCGTCGTGATAACTCCGCGACCCGGCGGGAATGGCGTTGCGGACCCGGTTTGCCGCATGGCGTTTTCCCGAGTATGAGTCCGCTCTGTTTCTCCTCCGCCGCGATCCGCCGCTCCGTGCTGGCGCTCGCCGCCATGCTCTCGCTCGCCGCCTCGCTCGCGTCGGCGGCGACCGGCCGGATCGCCGGCACGGTGATCAGCACCGAAAACGGCCGCGGGGTGGCGGGCGCGCGCGTCGCGGTGACCGGAGCCGGCCTCGAGACGGTCGCCAACATCGAGGGTGCCTTCGTGATCGAGAATGTGACGGCGGGTTCCTACAGCGTCACGGCGAGCAAGGACGGACACCGTCCGGTCACGGTGACCGGCATCATCGTGCTGCGGGACGACGTCGCGCGCATCGAGCTGCCGCTGGCCCCGGCCAACGAGCCCGTGCTGAAACTGGAGGCCTTCACGGTCTCGGCGGAAGTCGTGCAGAATTCCGGCCTCGGGCTGCTGAGCACGCGGCAGAAAGCGGCGTCGGTCAGCGACGCGATCGGCTCCGAGCAGATGAGCAAACTCGGCTTCGGCACCGCGGCCTCGGCGATGAAGGCTGTCACGGGCGCCTCGGTGGTGGGCGGCAAATACGTCTACATCCGCGGCCTCGGCGAGCGCTACAGCTCGACGATGGTCAACGGCGTCGAGGTCCCGAGCGCGGATCCGGACCGGCGGGCGGTGAACATGGACATGTTTCCCAGCGACCTGATCGACGCGATCGTGACGACGAAGTCCTTCACGCCGGACAAGCCCGGCAACTTCACCGGCGGCGCGGTCGACATGAAAACCAAGGAGTTTCCGGACCAGTTCACCTTCTCGGTCGCGGCCTCGTTTTCCCACAACTCGCGCGTGACCGGCCGTGACTTCCTCGGCACCGGCGGCGCGTCGAACACCTGGGGCCGCGACGACGGCTCGCGCGATCTGCCCGCTGCGGTCGGCGACCAGCGCATCCCGCTGCGGTTTTCGGCCGACGGCGTCGACGCGCGGATCGGCGCGATCACGCGGGCGTTCGGTCCGGTGATGGCGCCGACGTTGAAGGACGGTCCGCTGAGCCGCGGCGCCTCGATGGCGCTGGGCGGCGTCACCCGGCTCTTCGGCCGCCGGCTGGGCTACGCGGCGAGCCTCTCGTATGACCGCACGTTCACCGGCTACCGCGACGGCGTGCTCGGCCGCTATGAGCGGCAAGGCGTCAACTCGCCCGCGCTCGCGCCGCTCGTGCGGCTCAACGATGCGCGCAGCGAGGACGACGCGCTGCTCGGGAGCCTGCTCAACGTGGCCTACCAGTTCTCGCCCGAGCACCAGATGAGCGTGAACACGATGTTCAACCAGTCGGGCAACGACATGGCGCGGGTGCAGTCCGGCCTCAACGTTTCCGGCGGCGGCATCAGCGAGACCGAGGTCTTCACCACGCGCACGCTGCGCTACACCGAGCGTTCGCTGCGTTCCGTGCAGCTTGCCGGCAAGCACCTCTTCCCGGCGTGGCGCGAGCTGCGGCTCAACTGGAGTGCCACCGATGCGACGACGACGCAGGACGAGCCCGACACGCGCTACTTCAGCACCTTCCGCACGCCGGATGGCGCCCAGTTCTTCGAGGCCTCCGGCCTGCCGCGACCCTCGCGCTATTTCCGCGATCTCGAGGAGACGCGGCGCGACTATTCCGCGGACTTCACGCTGCCGATCGGCGTGTGGCAGGAGCGCGAGGGCCAGCTGAAGTTCGGCGGCGCGCATGCGCGGACGGAGCGCGAATTCAACGAGCGGCTTTTCGAATACAACAGCACCGTGCTGCGCTACGACGGCAACGCCGCGGGTTTCCTCCGCGAGGCGCAGGTGGGCCAGGTGGACCCCGCGACCGGCCGCTTCCGGCAGGGCCAACTCTACCTCGTGGAGACGACGTCGCAGGGCAACAGCTACCTCGGCGAGCAGACGGTCAAGGCTTTCTACGGCATGATCGATGTGCCGCTCACCGCGCGCCTCCGCTTCATCGGCGGGGCGCGGGTCGAGAGCACGAAGATCGATGTGCGCAGCCGCGATCCGCGCCGCCGCGCCGGCCTGCTCGACAACGACGATACGCTGCCTTCCGCGAACTTCGTCTACGCGCTGAGCGACAAGATGAACATCCGGGCTGCGTTCACCCGCACGGTGGCGCGGCCGAACTTCCGCGAAATCGCGGACTACACCTCGTTCGAGTTCGTCGGCGACTTCGTCTATATCGGCAACCCGGGCCTCCGCCGCACGAGCATCAAGAACTACGACCTGCGCTGGGAATGGTTCCCGCGCAAGGGCGAGCTCGTCGCGGTGAGCGTCTTCCAGAAGGAGATGCGCGATCCGATCGAGCGCGGCGTGTTCTCCATCGTGAACAGCGGCGAGCTGCAGTATCAGAACGCCCCGCGCGGCGAGGTCCGCGGCATCGAGCTCGAGGCCCGGAAGCGCCTCGATTTCCTCTCCGACTGGCTGCGCAACTGGTCGGGCGGCTTCAACTACACGTGGCTCGAGTCGGAGGTGGACATCACGGCCGCGGAGCTCGCGTTCATCCGCGTCTATGAGCCGACCGCCGGCGGCACGCGCGAGCTCACGGGCCAGTCGCCCTACGTGGCCAACGTCGACGTCACGTTCAACCACTCCCGCTGGGGCATGACCGCCAGCCTCTACTACAACATCTTCGGCGAACGCCTCGCGCAGGTGAGCCCGCCGGGCACGCCCAACGTCTACGAGCAGCCGGCGCCCACCCTCGACTTCATCTGGAGCATGCGTTTCCGCGAGCGGTGGAAGACCACCCTCAGCCTCAAGAACCTCCTCGATGCCGACGCCGAGCAGACCTACCGCTACCGCGGCGTCGAGTATCTCCGCTCCTCCCACCGCCGCGGCGTCACGACGTCGCTGGGCGTGACCTACACGTTCTGAGGCGCCTGTCGGATCCTACATCCCGCGCGCCCGCGTCTTTCCCTCAGTAACCAACCGAAATCAAACGGATGAAATCGCAGCTCCTGCATCTCGCCGCCGCACTCGCCCTTCCGGGCGCGCTGCTGGCCGCCGACATCACGGTCAATTCGAACATCACCTCGAATGCGACCTGGACCAAGGCCAACACCTACTTCCTCGACGGCCGCGTCTTCGTGACCAACGGCGCCACGCTCACGATCGAGCCCGGCACCGTCATCAAGGGCCGTCCGCGCGCCGCGCAGGACGCCTCCGCGCTCGTCATCGCGCGCGGCGCCCGCATCAACGCCGCCGGCACGGCCCAGGAACCGATCGTCTTCACCGCGCAGGCCGACAATCTGAACGGCAACCTCGGGCAGAACGACCGCGGCCTCTGGGGCGGCGTCGTCATCCTCGGCCGCGCGCGCACCAACACCGCGTCCGGCACGGGTAACATCGAGGGCATCCCGACGACCGAGCCGCTCGGCATCTACGGCGGCACGGACGATGCCGACAACTCCGGCACGTTCCGCTACGTCTCGATCCGGCACGCCGGCGCGCTCGTCGGGCCCAACAACGAGCTCAACGGCCTCACGATGGGTGCGGTCGGCTCCGGCACGACGATCGAATACGTCGAAGTCTTCGCCAACGCCGACGACGGCTTCGAGTGGTTCGGCGGCACCGTGAACGGCAAGTATCTGGTCAGCGCCTTCAACGACGACGATGCGTTCGACTGGGACGAGGGTTACCGCGGCAAGCTGCAGTTCCTCTTCACGATCCAGGATCCGGCGGTGGGCAACCACGCGTTTGAGTCCGATGGCGGCACCACGCCCGAGGACGGCCAGCCCTACGCGATGCCGACGATCTACAACTACACGGCCATCGGTTCCGGCGCGACGAGCAGCAACGCCCTCAGCATCGGGCCGATCTTCCGCGACAACACCGGCGGCCGGATCCACAACTCGATCTTCCACGATTTCCGCGGCTATGCGTTCCGCATCGAGACGGAGTCGGCGCAGTCGCAGGACAGCGCGCGCCGTCTGGCCGCGGGCGACATCGTGATCGCGAACAATCTCTTCGGCACCTTCGGCGCCGGCACGGCGGAGGCGCAGCTCTTCCTCAGCCCCAACGCCACCGCCGGTGGCGCCGCTCCGGCGAGCAACTACACCGCGGCCCACATCACCGCCGCGGCGCAGAGCAACCGCATCAACACCGATCCGCAGTTCGTCGCGATCGACCGCACCCGCGGCGGCCAGCTCGATCCGCGCCTGCGCGCCGGCAGCCCCGCGCTGCAGCTCGCGGCCACGGCGCCGAACGACGGCTTCTTCACCACCGCCGGCTACCTCGGCGCGTTCACGACCTCGGGCAACTGGGCCTACGCGTGGACGAAGCTCGGCCGCGACGGTTATTTCTCGCCCGCCAGCGCGCTGAGCGACACGGGCGCCGGCAGCACGGTCGTCGTCAACGCCGGCTCCACGAGCAAGCTGGTGAACATCGCCACCCGCGCGACGCTCGCCCCCGGCGGCACGCTGTTTCCCGGTTTCGTCATCGGCGGCACGCAGTCGCAGACGGTGATGATCCGCGCGGTCGGTCCCGGTCTCGGTGCGCTCGGCGTGAGCGGCGTCGTGGCCGACCCGATCCTCGAGCTCTACTCCGGTGCCAACAAGATCGGCGAGAACGACGACTGGTCGGGCACGCAGGCCGTGCAGATCGCGGCGCAGGTCGGCGCGTTTGCGCTGCCGGCCGGCAGCCGCGATGCCGTGCTGCTCGCGACGCTGCCTCCGGGACCCTACACCCTGCAGGTGCGCGGCAAGACCGGCGGCGGCGAGGTGATCGTCGAGGTCTACGAAGTGGACTGAGGCGGGGCGCCCGCTTGGGCGAACCCATCCAACGAAGGCGGGCTCCGGCCCGCCTTTTTTGTGCCCCCGGGAAATTCATCGGAATGTAACCTGGGCGCCACCGCGTGGTAACACGCCTCCGCTACGCTGCGGACATGACGAACCGTTTCCCCACCTCCGCCGCCTCCGCGTCTGGATCGGCCGCTGCCGCCGGTCCCGCGCCATGACGCTGCCCCCTGCGCGCAAACCTTACGATCTGATGCGGGCCCGCCTCCTGGAGGCGCTGCTCGCCATGGCGAGTCATGCCGAGGAGGCGCTCGCCTCCGCGATGCGCGCGATGGAGGAGCGCGACGACGTGCTCGCGGAACAGGTCATCCAGGACGACTCGATCCTCGACCACTACGAGCTCGAGATCGACGACCTCTGCGTGCAGCTGCTCGCGATGGCGCCGCTCGCGCGCGAGCTCCGGCTGATCACGGTGGCGATGAAGATCTCCCGCAATCTGGAGCGCATTGGCGACGAGGCGGTGCGGATCGCGCGCAGCGTGGGCCCGTTGCTGCGCGAGGCGCCGACCCGGACGCATGGCGATCTGCCGCGGATGGCGACTGGAGCGAGGCAGATGTTGAGCGAGGCGATCGGCGCGTTTGTCGACGGGCGCCCGGACCGCGCGCGCGACCTTTTGCCCCGCGATCAGGCGATCGACGATTTCAACCGGCGGCTCCAGCGCGAGCTCGCGGAGCGCATGACCGTGCACCCGGTCGAGGTGGCGCGCTGCCTTCACGTGATGGCGGTCGTGAAGGCCCTCGAGCGCATCGCCGATCACGCCACCAACATCGCGGAGGACGTGGTCTACCTCTGCGAAGGGAAAGACATCCGCCACGCCTCTGCTGCATGAAAAGCAAGATTCTGGTCGTCGACGATGAGCGGGATGCCCGCGAGATCATGTGGGAACGCCTGCTGGCCGCAGGCTTCCAGCCGCTGCTGGCGGCCAACGGCCCCGAGGCGCTCGCGCTCGCGCGGGACGAGAAGCCCGTGCTCATTGTCCTGGACCTGATGCTCCCCGGACCGGATGGCTTCGAGATCTGCCGCGCGCTGCGCCGCCAGCCGGAGACGGCGGCGATTCCGGTGATCTTCCTCAGCGCGCGCACCGACGAAGTCGACCGGGTGATCGGGCTCGAACTCGGTGCCGAGGATTACGTCACGAAACCGTTCAGCCCGCGGGAACTGATTCTGCGCATCCGCCGCGCGCTCGCGCGGCACCAGCAGCGGACGGCGGATCCGACGGTTTTCCGCTGCGGCGAGCTGGAGATCGATCTGCCGCGGCACGAGGTGCGGCTGAAGGGGGCCCGCGTCGCGCTCACCGCGACCGAGTTCCGGCTGCTCGAAGTGCTGGTCCTGCATGCCGGCTACCTGCAGTCGCGCGCGAAGCTGCTGAAGGACGTCTGGAACTACGAGAACAACGTCGAGAGCCGCACCGTCGACACCCACATGCGCCGGCTGCGCGAGAAGCTCGGCCGCGCCGCGCGGCACGTCGAAACCGTGCGCGGCGCCGGGTATCGTTTCGTGCCCGATGCGGACTAGGCGACCGCCCCGCGGCATTTCACGTATTACGTGAAATTGGGCCGGCGGGGCTAGCGTCGCGCGAGGGCGCGGTCGAGGAGGTTCCGGGTGATGCGTTGCACGCGGTCGTCGGGGCCGTGCGGTTTGTTCCAGTGCGTCCACGGCAGCATGTGGCCCGGCGGCGAAGCGAGACCCTGGGCCCAGAAGATCGTGGCGGCGTTGAACACGAAGTTGCCCTTCGGTCCCGGGTAGATCGTCGCCGTGTAGTCGGAGGGCGTCGTGCCGCTGGCCCAGACGGTGCCGGCGGCGACGACCTCCAGGCCGGGTATCTTTGCCGGCGCGCCGTGGTGTTCCCACGCGACGAGGCCGGGAATCGAATCGCCGGCCTTCATGCCGGTGCCGGCGAAGATCCAGTGGTCGGGCCGGGTGCACGTCCAGTCGCCGCCGCCGTTGAAGGGAATCACCGTGCGCGCGCCGATGAGCGCGCTCTCGTCGGGGCCGATACGGCGGTAGTCCTTGGAAAACACCCGCCGCGCGCGCTCGACCTCCTCGTCGGTGAGGCCGGCGAAGTGACCCGCGCGTTCGAGGGTGCGCCGCGGGCGGCCGTCGGTCGACGGCCCGAACGGGCTGACGCAGAAGACCGAGTTGCCGCAGAGCCAGAGGACGTGGGTGCCGTCGGCGATTGCCTGCTTCACGGCGTCGTATTGGCGGACGTCCCAGTATTCGTCATGGCCGACGCTGAGGAAGGTGCGGCAGCGCGTGATCTCCGCGGGCTCGAGGCAGTCGCTGTTGGAACAGTAGGTGACATCGTAGCCCTGCTGCTCGAGCCAGTAGGCGAGCGGGTATTCGAAACAAAGATACTCGCCGGAGCCGATGGATTGCGGGTTCTCGTAGATCTGGGGATACTTGCCGTAGGGCCGGTCGAAACTCACGGCCACGCCCGGAGCCTGGGCGCCGGCGGGCAGGGTGTAGAGCGAGGTGGCGTCGGGCCATTTGTTGTAGGCCTGCCAGGTGTTGTCGCTGCATTGGAAGAGGATGTCGGCGCGGCGGGTGTCGCGGACGATGAAGATGACATAGTTCTGCCAGTAGGGCTGGCCGCGTTCCGGCTGCGTGGTGAGCCGGCCGAGGTAGACGCCGCTCGGCCAGTCGGCCGGGATCGTGAGCGCGGTCGTGGCCTGCCAGCGGCACTCGACGAGGCGTTTCTCGCCCGGTGAGGGCACCGGCTGCGTGGTGCCGGCGAAAGGCCCGAGGGTGGTCATGAGCCGGGCGCCGCGGCCGCCGTAGTAGCCGGTGCGGAAGACCTCGATGACAAACGACGCCGCCGGCGCGGTGCTGACGAAGAACTCCAGCTTTTCGCCGGCGCGCACGGACTGCTTCGAGCAATAGCCCTCGATGGCCGAGGCGCGCACGCCGGCGGCTTTGTCGAGCCGCACGCGCGTGAGCTGCCAGTCGCGCGCTCCGGGGAGGGCGTTTTCGCGGGCGATGAGCGAACTGCCGGACGGAGCGGCGGCCGCGGCCGGCGCGGCCTCGACGGTGGAGCGCGCGAGCGCACCGGAAAGGGCGGTGGCGGCGGCGGTTTTCAGAAAGGTCCGGCGTCCGGCGCGTGGCGCTGCGGGATCGGGGAGGGGCATGCTCGCGTGATAGGCGGGCGGTCCGGTCCACGCAAGAGGCGGCACCGCCCCCGCGCCGCCAAATGCCGCCTGCACTCGGGCAAGCGATGCGCAGCGCGCCGCCGCGGGTGGGACTATGCTCCGGTCACACCGCCGCAGGTGCGCGGTGCATGCCCCTCCCGCCATGAGAAAATTCAAGACGCTCAAGACCTCGTGGTTCGTGTCCGCCGTCGTGGCCGCGGTCATCGCCGGCGAGTTCATCCGCCGCGCGATCATGCAGGCGCTCGACATCCGGGTGCCGGCGGTGCCGGTCGCCGCCCTGTGCGTCGGCCTCGTCGCCGCGGTGATCGCGTTGACCTACGACGGCACGGACTGAGGCGCCGCGCGTTTCGGGCGCAGGGCCGCCGCACCGGTGACGCGGGTGCGGCGCGGTCGGTGTTGTCCCTGGAGGGCAGGGAGAGCGGCCGAGGTCCGCAATATCTGCGCAGTGGCTCGCAACCCCCGCGCAGCCCGGGGCGGGAGGCGGTGGCATAGTGGGTCCGTTCCTTAACCTACCATGATCCTCACGACCGAAACCGCCGGCTACGCGCCCATGCGGGGTCCCGCCCTCGATCTCGACCTGATTCGCAAATACTCGATTCCGGGTCCGCGCTACACCTCGTATCCGCCCGCCACCAAGTTCACCGACCAGCTCGATTCGCTCCGCCTCGACGAAGCGATCGCCGCGGATAACGCCCCGGGCTCCGGGCCGCTCTCCCTCTATTTCCACCTGCCGTTCTGCGAATCGCGCTGCTGGTTCTGCGGGTGCAACACGGTCATCACCCGCCGCCGCGGCTCGGCCGCCGAGTATCTCGACGATCTCGCCCGCGAGATGCGGCTCACCGCGCTGCGGCTCGATACGAGCCGGCCGGTCACGCAGATCCACCTCGGCGGTGGCACGCCGACCTTCTTTCCGCCGGATGAACTGCGCCGTCTCGGCTCGCTGATCCGGCTCTACTTTCCGAATTTCTCGCCGGACCTCGAATTTGGCGTCGAGGTCGATCCCCGCCGCCTCACGCGCGACCATGTGCAGGCGCTCAAGAGCATCGGTGCGAACCGCGCTTCCCTCGGCGTCCAGGACACCAATCCGAAGGTGCAGCTCGCGATCCACCGGCTGCAGCCGCAGGCGGTGAACGAGCAGGCGTTTGCGTGGCTGCGCGAGGCGGGCTTCGCCTCGGTCAACGTCGACCTGATCTACGGCCTGCCGCTGCAGACGGCCGACAGTTTCGCCCGGACGATCGACGATGTCCTGTCGCTCCAGCCGGACCGTTTGTCGGTTTTCAGTTACGCCCACGTGCCGTGGATCAAGCCGGCGCAGCGCATCTTCGAGGACCGGGCGCAGTTGCCCGGGCCGGAGGAGAAACTGGGGATGTTTGCCGTCGCCCATGAGAAACTCACCGCCGCGGGCTTCGTCGACATCGGGCTCGATCACTTCGCGCGGCCGGACGACACGATGGCCATCGCCCAACGCGCCGGGACGCTGCACCGCAACTTCCAGGGCTACAGCACGCAGGCCGGCGCCTCGCTCTACGGCTTCGGCATCTCGTCGATCTCCTCGACGCCCGATTCCTACCGGCAGAACCACAAGTCGATCGAGGCGTGGCGGGCATCCCTCGATGCCGGCCAGCTGCCGACGGAGCGCGGTCTGCGGCTCAGCGCCGACGACCAGAACCGCCGGCATGTGATCATGCGCCTGATGTGCGATCGGAAACTCGATTTCGCCGCCCTCAGCACGCAGCTCGGCTTCAACGTGCGTCAGGCCTACGCCGCGGAGATCGCGGGCCTCGGCGATCTCGTCGCCGATGGCCTCGTGCGCCACACACCCTCGGGCATCGAGGTCACGCCGGTCGGCGTGCCGCTCCTCCGCGTGATCGCGATGCGCTTCGACGCGACGTTCGCGCCGGGAAAGACGGAGCACTCGCGCACGATCTGAACGCGCCGGATTCCGGCCGCGGCCGCGGTGACAAGCGCCCGGCCGCGTCCGCATTGGCGAGGCTGCGAGTGCGCCCCGCGACGTTGCCGGTGCCGGCGCTGTTTTCCATGCTGATCCCGTGATCTCCTTCCGGCCACGGTTGCTCGAGAGCCTGCGCGGCTACTCGCGTGAGCGACTCATCGCCGACGTGCTGGCGGGGCTCGCGGTCGGGATCGTGGCGCTGCCGCTGGCGATCGGCCTCGGCATCGCGTCGGGGGCGTCGCCGGGGGCGGGCATCTATACCGCGATCATCGGCGGCTTCCTCGTTTCCGCGCTGGGCGGCTCGCGCGTGCAGATCGGCGGGCCGGCCGGGGCTTTCGTGGGGCTCGTTTACGCGATCATCGTCCAATACGGCTTTCCGAGCCTGCTCGTCTGCACGGTGCTCGCGGGCATCGCGCTCTTCGTCATCGGGGCGGCCCGGCTGGGCACGCTGATCAAATTCATCCCGCAGCCGGTGACCACCGGGTTCACCTGCGGCATCGCGGTCACGATCATCGTCACGCAGATCAAGGATTTCCTCGGGTTGGAGGTCGCGCAGGTGCCCGCGGAGTTCTTTGCGCGGATGACGGCGCTCGGGCGTGCGCTGCCGACGGTGAACGTCTGGACGCTCGCGATCGGCGGGTTGTGCCTCGCCCTCATCGCGCGCTGGCCGGCGCGTTGGACGCGCGTCCTGCCGGGCACGGTGGCGGCGGTGCTGGCCGGCACGGGCCTCGTCTACTTTTTCCAGCTGCCGGTGGAGACGATCCACACGCGTTTCGGGCCCGGGGCGTTTCCGGACGGCCTGCCCGAATTGCAGCCGATGACCTTCGATCTGTCGCGGCTCGGCGATCTGATCCGCCCCGCGATGGCGATCGCGCTGCTGGGCGGCATCGAGTCGCTGCTCTCGGCGGTGGTGGCGGACGGCATGATCGACGATCGGCACGATTCGAACCAGGAGCTGATGGCGCAGGGCGTGGCCAACATCGTCGTGCCGTTCTTCGGCGGCCTGCCGGTCACGGGCGTGATCGCCCGCACCGCGACCAATGTCCGCAGCGGCGCGACGAGCCCGGTGGCGGGCATCGTGCACGCGCTGGTGCTGCTGCTGATCGTGCTGGTGGCGGCGCCGCTCGCGAAATTCATCCCGCTCACCGTGCTCGGTGCGGTGCTCATCATGGTGGCGTTCAAGATGGGCGACTGGGCGGAGTTCCTCGTGCTGCACCGGCACACACGGGGCGACGCGGCGGTGTTTGTCGTCACGTTTGTCCTCACCGTGATCTTCGATCTCACGGTGGCGGTCGAGGTCGGCATGGTGCTGGCCGCGGGGCTGTTCATCAAACGTGTCACGGACAACACGCGCGTGACCGCGCTCGACGAGGCGGGGCCGGGAGGGCAGGGACACGAACCGGTGCACGACCTGCCGCGGGGCGTGCTGGTTTACCGCGTGTTCGGCGCGCTGCTCTTCGGTGCGGCGGACAAGCTGGACAGCGTCATCCGCCGGATGAACTCCGACGCGCGCGTGGTCATCCTGCACGTGGGCGCCGTGACGGCGCTCGATTCGACCGCGCTCAACGCCCTCGAGACGCTGCACGAGAAACTGCGGCACCACAAAAAGCACCTCGTGCTCAGCGGTGCGCACACGCAGCCCTTCGCGGTGATGCAGCGCTCGGGGTTCCTCGATCGGGTGGGCGAGGCCAACGTCACCGGCGACCTCGATGCCGCCGTGGCGCGGGCGCGCGAACTGATCGGCGCGGGGCGCGCGTGAACGGCGCACCGGCGCCCGGCGGCGGGCTAGGTCGGCTCAGCCCCGGTTCTCGAGGGACGGCAGCGACACGTGGAAGGCGGAGCCTTCGCCGGGTTTGCTCTCGACCCAGATCCGGCCCTTCTGCCGTTCGAGCACGCGCTGCGCGATCGTGAGCCCGAGCCCTTCGCCGGTGCTCGCCTCGGGATTCAGGCGGTGGAAAATCTCGAAGATCTTGCCCTGGTGTTCCGGCGCGATGCCGAGGCCGTTGTCGCGCACGGTGTAGATGGAATGGCCGTCGCGGATCTCGCCCGTGATCACCACCTGGAGCCGGCGGGCGGGGTCGCGGTATTTGAGGGCGTTGTCGAGGAGGTTGCCGAAGACCTGGCTCGTCTGGACGTTGTCGCCGAGGCAGGTCGGCAGCGGCTCGAGGCGCACCTCGGCGCCGGCCTCGTCGAGCTGGAACTTCATGGCGGCGACGATCTCGGTGATCATGCCGTTGATGTTCAGCGGGCGGATGTTGAGCGCGACGCGGCCGAGGCGCGAATAGCGGAGGAGGCCGGCGAGGAGCGTCTCCATCTTGCTCACGCCGGCGTTGATGAAGCGCAGCGCCTGCGGGATCGTGACGTCGAGCGGCTGCTTCAGCGCGGCGGCCGGCACGAGACCGTTTCCGGCGGTGGTGATCGCGGTCCGCATCGTGTCGCAGGCGCGGTTCAGCTGCTTGCCGAAGCCCTGCACGTTCACGAGCGGCGAACGCAGGTCGTGCGACACGGTGTAGACGATGGCTTCGAGTTCCTTGTTTTTCTCCGCCAGCTCGGCGGCGATCCGCTCGAGTTTCTCCTCGTCGGCCTTGCGCTCGGTGATGTCGGTCCGGATCGCGATATACTGCAGCGGCTTTCCCTCGGCGTTGAGGAACGGAAAGATCGTGGTCTCGACCCAATAGTAGGTGCCGTCCCTGGCCCGATTGCGGATCTCGCCATGCCAGGTCCGGCCGTGTGCGATCGTGGTCCAGAGATCGCGGAAGAACTCCTTGGTGTGGTGGCTGGAGTTGATGATCCGGTGATCCTGCCCGATGAGCTCCTCGCGCGGATACTGGGAGATGGCGCAGAATTTGTCGTTAACGTAGGTGATCTTTCCGGCCGCGTTGGTGATCGCGACGATGGAGTGCTCGTCGAGCGCGGCCTTCACGTCGCGCAGCTCCTTCACCGTGGCGCTGAGATCGTGTTCGAGCGTGGCACGGGCTTCCAGGGCCGCCGGCCCGAGCCCGGCCCGATCGAGTTCCTCGAGGCGCTGCACGAGTTCGGTGTGGGAGAGGGTGGAGTAGTCGGTGGCGGGCACGGCCGGAGTGTCGTTACGGCCCGGCCATGCGCAAGCCGGCGCGTGGCATCGGGCTACGCGGCCGCAGGCGGCCGGGGCGGAGGTGGTTTGTCCTGGCGTGGCGGATACTTGGCCGCGCGCGGGAAGCGGGGGCGACTAGGGGTTTCCTTTAGTGAGAACTGGTCCGGGCTCCAATTACGCGGCCGCGCTCCTGCCGCTACGCTGGAGCCCGATGTTCGAGTCCTACCCACGCCTGCCCTCGCCCGTGCGCCAGATCCCAAGATTTGCGCAGAGCGCGCCAATGACTGCGCAGCAGAATCCGCGCAGTCCGCTTATGGTTTCGGGCTCCGACTTTCCCGCCAAGCCGATGCATCCGGACACTGTCATGCCTGCCGAGCCGACCGAGGCCGAGATCCAGCACACCGCCTACCTGCTGTGGCTGGAGAACGGGCGGCCCGAGGGGCGGGATCGCGAGACCTGGCTCGCAGCCAAGGAGCTCCTGCGGCACCGGCGCTGCGTCGCCGCCGGTTCGGGCCGCCGTCGCCAATCCCTCTCGGTGCTCCCTCCGGCGGTGCCGGCGGGCATCTGAGCCCATCTTCCGCTGCCACCGCCAACCCGAATACCACCTACCACCATGGCCGTCGTTCCGCTCACCCTCACGATCAGTCTCTGCCTCGTCTTCACGTTCGTCATTTTCTTCCTCCGGGAGCACGCACGTGGCCGGCTCAGCAGCGCCGAGCGCGATTCGCTCCTGCCGCTCGCCGAGGAGGCTTCCCGGCTCGCGCACGCGGGGCACCGCGAAGCGGCCCGGCAGGGCAATGTCCACCGCCATGACGATGACGAGGGCTGCGGCTGCGCCGATGGCAGCCGCCCGCCCTGCGCCGGCTGCCTGCGGCGCTGAGCCAGCGTGCGCCCCGCCACTTTCAACGCGCCTTTTCCGACCGACATGTCCGCCAAAAAAGTCACCCTCGAGTTCAACGACCAGATCGTCCGCCAGTTCCTGATTGCGACCCTCATCTGGGGCGTGGTCGGCATGCTGGTCGGAGTGCTGGTAGCATCCCAGCTCAACTTCTGGCAGCTCAACTTCGGCCAGGATTACCTGAGCTTCGGCCGCCTCCGGCCCCTGCACACCAACGCGGTGATCTTCGCGTTTGTGGGCAACATGATGTTCGCGGGCGTCTATTACTCGACGCAGCGGCTCGTGAAGGCGCGGCTCGCGAGCGACTTCCTGTCGCAGCTCCATTTCTGGGGCTGGCAGGGCATCATCGTCGCCGCGGCCGTCACGCTCCCGCTCGGCCTCACGCGCGGCAAGGAATACGCCGAGCTCATCTGGCCGATCAACATCGCGGTCGCCTTCATCTGGGTGGTCTTCGCGGTGAACTTCTTCTGGACGCTCGCCCGGCGCCGTGAGCCCAGCCTCTACGTCGCGATCTGGTTCTACATCGCGACGATCGTGACCGTGGCGATGCTCTACATCGTCAACCACCTCTCGATCCCGACCTCGCTGCTCCACTCGTATCCGGTCTTCGGCGGCGTCCAGGACGCGCTCGTGCAGTGGTGGTATGGGCACAACGCCGTGGCGTTCTTCCTCACCACGCCGATCCTCGGTATCATGTATTACTTCGTGCCGAAGGCCGCGGAGCGCCCCGTCTACTCCTACCGCCTCTCGGTCGTGCACTTCTGGTCGCTGGTGTTCCTCTACATCTGGGCCGGCCCGCACCACCTGCTGAACACCGCGCTGCCGGACTGGCTGCAGACGCTCGGCATGACGTTCTCCCTCATGCTCTGGGCGCCGTCGTGGGGCGGCATGCTCAACGGCCTGCTCACGCTGCGCGGCGCGTGGCACAAGCTCCGCACCGATCCGGTGCTCAAATTCTTCGCCGCCGCCGTCACCTTCTACGGCATGGCGACCTTCGAAGGGCCGCTCCTCTCGATCAAGTCGGTCAACGCGCTCGGCCACTACACCGACTGGATCATCGGCCATGTGCACGCCGGCGCCCTCGGTTGGAACGGCTTCATGGCGGCGGGCATGATCTACTGGCTGCTCCCGCGCATCTGGAACAAGCCGCTCTATTCCGTGCCGCTCGCCAACCTCCACTTCTGGCTCGGGACCGTGGGCATCCTCCTCTACGTCGCGGCCATGTGGGTCAGCGGCATCACGCAGGGCCTGATGCTCAACGCCACCACCGACGGCGGCACCATCCTCGCGTATCCGAACTTCCTCGACACGCTGAACTCCATCCGGCCGCTCATGCTGATGCGCGTGGTCGGCGGCGGCCTCTACCTCGTCGGCTTCCTGATTCTCGGCTACAACTTCTGGAAGACCGTCAGCGGGGCCCAGGCCGTCAATGGCACGGTCGAAGTGTTCGACGATGCGGATCAGACCCACGGCGCCGCCGTGGCCGACGCCAAACTCGGCATCCTCGCCACCTTCATCAATCCGCCCGTCCTCTTCTCCATCCTCGGTTCCGGTTTCGCCTGCGCATGGATGTTCGGCGGCGGGGTGCTCAGCATCGCCGGCCTCGTGGGCACGATGGCGTGCGTCATTCTCGCCTACGCCCACTACGAGTCGCGCGGCAAGGCCTGGGCGGCCTGGTATGACCGGCTCCTGGTCAACAGCGCGCCGTTCACGATCCTGACCTTCCTCGCGGTCGTCGCGGGCGGCCTGATCCAGATCGTCCCCCTCGCCGTCGCCCACAAGGCCGCGAACGTCGAGGACCGCCGCCAGACGGTCTATTCGCCCCTCGAACTCGCCGGCCGCGACATCTACGTGCGCGAGGGCTGCTACACCTGCCACTCGCAGATGATCCGCACGCTCGTGCCCGATGTCCTCCGCTACGGCGACTACTCGCGCCTCGGCGAATCCATCTACGACCACCCGTATCAATGGGGTTCGAAGCGCAACGGCCCCGATCTCGCCCGCGTGGGCGGCAAGTATCCGAACGTCTGGCACCTCCGCCATATGGAGGATCCGCGCTCGACGTCCGTGGGCTCCAACATGCCGACCTACGCCGCGCTGCTGAAGCGCGACACCGATGTCGCCGCGTTGCCCGCCAAACTCTCCGTGCAGCGCACGCTCGGCGTGCCGTATCCGAACTGGACGCCCGAGCAGATCAAGGCGCGCGTCGACGAGCAGGCGAAGAAGATCACCGAAGACCTCAAGACCGCGGGTGCGATCGTCGCCCCCGAGAAGGAGATCGTCGCCATGATCGCCTACCTCCAGTCGCTCGGCCGCTACGAAAACATCGGCGCAGGCCCGAAGCCGCAGCAGGCCCAGTAAGCGCCCTCACCCTCAACCCACTCCGCGCTCCGCGCCTTCTCCCATGTTCCGCCGACTCGTCTTCGAGGATTCCGCCGCGTTCTTCACGCTGGCGGCCTTCATCACCGCTTTCTCGATCTATCTCTCCATCTCGTGGCGCGCCATCCGCATGAAGCGCCCGCAGGTCGAGCGGTTCGAGAACCTGCCCTTCGAGACCGAAACACCTGCCATTCAACGCGACCGTTCATGAATCCCGACCGTCCCAGCCCTCTTGAAGATTCCCTGCGACCGCACGCCTACGACGGCATCCAGGAATACGACAAGCGCCTGCCGAACTGGTGGCTCTACACCCTCTATATCACCGTGGTCTTCTGGGTGGGCTACTGGGGCTACTACGAGTGGTTCCGCGCCGGGCCGAGCAGCGCCGCCGCCGTGACCGCCGACCTGACGCGGATCGAGGCGCAGCGCCTCAGCGCCGCGAAGCTCGACGATGCCGCGCTCTGGAAGATGAGCCAGAACGCCACCTTCGTCGCCGCCGGCAAGGTGGTCTACGACGCCAACTGTTCCGCCTGCCACCTGCCCAGCCTGCGCGGCAAGAGCGAGAATCCCGTCGCGATCGGGCCCGATTTGACCGACACGAAGTGGGTCCACGGCGGCACCCCCACCGAGATCTATACCCTGATCGAAAAGGGCGTGCTCGCCAAAGGCATGCCGACCTGGGGCCCCGTGCTCGGCGGCAAGAAGATCGGCGACGTCGTCGCCTTCATCCTGAGCAAACACAAGCAGGGCGAGCCGATCGAGAAAGTCGCTTCCCCGTAAGCCGGATCCTTTCGAATGCAGAATGAGCTCCCACAAGCTTCACCCCCAAACCCTGACACCCCCGGCCAACCCCGCCGCCCTCAGGCTCGCCCGCCCGCGTTTCCGGCTCCGGATCGCGATTCGGTAACGACGATCCGCTCCGACGGCTCCCGGCCGTTCCTGTTTCCCGCCGACGCCCACGGACGGTTCAACACCGTCCGTCAGGTCTCGGCGTTTTTCCTGATCGCGCTCTATCTTTCGCTGCCGTGGATCGATGTCGGCGGCTACCCCGCCGTCTTCCTCGATATCGCGGAGCGGCGCTTTCACCTGTTCGGCATCACGCTCGCCGCGCAGGACATGTGGCTGCTGTTCTTCCTCATCACGGGGCTCGGCTTCTCGCTGTTCTTCATCACCGCGCTCCTCGGCCGCGTCTGGTGCGGCTGGGCCTGCCCGCACACCGTCTTTCTCGATCACGTCTACCGGCGCATCGAGCGCTGGATCGACGGCGATGCGGTGAAACGCCGCGCGCTCGACCTCGCGCCGCTCACGCCGGCCAAGTTCGCCCGCCGCGCGCTCAAGCACACCCTCTTCGTCCTCGTCTCCGCGGTCATCACCCACCTGCTGCTGGCCTACTTCGTCTCCCTCCACGAGGTCTGGGACATGGTCTCGCACGCGCCGTCCGAGCACTGGAGCGCCTTTGCGTTCATCGTCATCGCGACCGGCATCCTCTACTTCAATTTCGCGTGGTTCCGCGAGCAGCTCTGCATCGTCATCTGCCCTTACGGCCGCATCCAGTCGGCGCTCATCGACGATCACTCGCTGGTCGTCGGCTACGACGGGAAACGCGGCGAACCCCGCGGCAAGACCCGTCACCCCGAGGGCGAACCGGTCGGCGACTGCGTGGCGTGCAACCGCTGCGTGCAGGTCTGCCCCACGGGCATCGACATCCGCCAGGGCCTCCAACTCGAGTGCGTCGGCTGCACCGCCTGCATCGATGCGTGCGACGATGTGATGACGCGCCTCGGCCGGCCGCGCGGCCTCGTCCGCTACGACTCGCAGAACGGTTTCGCGGGCAAGCGCACCCGCTGGATCCGCCCGCGCACGCTCCTGTATTTCGTGCTGCTGCTGGCCGGCATCAGCGTCGCCACCTGGGCGCTCTCCACCGTCCGGCCCGCCAATCTGAGCGTCACCCGCATGACCGGTGCGCCCTACGTCCTCGATGCCGCCACGGTCCGCAACCAGTTCCTCGTGCGCATCGTGAACAAGCGCTCCGAAGACGCCACGTTCGTGCTGAAGATCGTCAACGCGCCCGCTTCCACCACGCGCACCGGCTTCGAAAAGCCGGTGGTCGTCGCCGGCATGGCCGAGGGCGTGCAGCCGCTGATTCTGCAGACGCCGCGCGCGGGCTACACCGGCCCCTTCAAGTTCGTCGTCCGCGTCGAGGATGACCGCGGCCGTTTCCACCTGCAGCGCGAGGTCGAGTTCCTCGGACCCGATGCACGGCAGGTGCGTGAAGCCGGAAAGGAATGACATGGACACCCCCGCCAAAACTTCCCGCCTCTGGCTCTGGATTGTCGTGGCGTTCCTGGTCCAGCTGACCGCCTGGAGCGCCTGGTTCCTCATCGCCTCGAAGCACAAAGTGCAGGAAGTGCCGCTCGTGCACCGCCCGCGCTGATCCCGCCCGGCCCGCCTTGGGCGCCGCCATGGAACTCGCCGCCGTCAATTCCCCCGCGACCGCCTTTGTGGCGGGTCTCGTCACCAGTCTGCACTGCGCCGGTATGTGCGGCCCGCTCTCGTGTGCGCTGATGCCCGGGCGGGGCGAGCGCACGGATGCCCAGACGGTGAGCACGGTCTATCACGTGTCACGACTTGTCGGATACGGCCTGCTCGGCGCGCTTGCCGGCGGGATCGGGCGTGCGCCGCTGCTGTGGCTTTCGCAATCCGCGCTGCGCTGGCTGCCGTGGGTGCTCGTGGTGTTCTTCCTCGGACTCGCCTTCCGCTGGGACCGCCACCTGCCCAAGATCGCCGCGCTCGGCCGGCTGACGTGGAAGATCCAGGGTTGGATGCGGGGCCGGTCGCGGGTCGAGGCCGCGGCCGCGCTCGGAGTGGCCACGCCGCTGCTGCCGTGCGGCCCGCTCTATTTCATCGTCGCCCTCGCGGTCCTCTCCGGCTCCTGGCTGCGCGGCGTCGAAGTGATGCTGGCGTTCGGCCTCGGCACCGTGCCGCTGCTCTGGCTGGCGCAGACCCAGTTCCATTGGGTGCGGCAGAAACTCTCCCCGCTGTGGCTCGGCCGCGTGCGCATGACCGTCGCCCTCGCGACGGCCGCGATCATCGGCTGGCGGCTCCGCGCCACCCTCGGGTTCAACGGACCCGATCCCCTCAATTTCATCTGTTTCTGAGCCCATGAGCGTCGCGACCCTTCCCCTTGCCGACGGCCCGGCCGCCGGCGCCGGCGCCCGGACCAAGCCCCGCTGCCGCCACTGCGGCGCCGCGCTGATCGACGCGCGCATGGTCGAGTCGGGCTTCTGCTGCGCGGGGTGCAGCTATGTCTTCCGCCTCGTGCACGAGCATGGGCTCGACGGCTACTACCGGATCAAGGACGACGTCACCGCCCCGGCCGACGCCGCCGTTTTCCAGCCGCGCGACTACGTGTGGATCGAGACGCTCCAGGCCGAGGCGGAGCGCGCCGCGGGCGTGGGCCGCGAGGGCGCGCGCGTCCCCGAGCTCACGCTCGACGTGCAGGGCATCTCGTGCGCCGCGTGCGTCTGGCTGATCGAGCGCGTCTTCCAGCAGCTGCCCGGGGCCCGCGACATCGTGGTGAATCCCCAATACGGCACGATGCGGCTGCGCTGGTTGCCGGGTGAATTCTCCGCGGCGGACTTCGCGCGCAAGCTCCAGGCCTTCGGCTATCTCTCGGGTCCCGCGGGGGAGACGGAGGCCGAGCCCGAGAGCCGGGCGCTCGTGAAACGCATCGGGCTCTGCGCCGCCTTCGCGATGAACGTGATGCTGTTTTCCCTGCCGACCTACTTCGGCATGGAACACACGTTCGAGTGGGCGGGGCTTTTCGGCATCCTCAATGCCGCCTTCGGCACGCTGAGCCTCTTCGTCGGCGGTTTCTATTTCCTCACCCGCGCCGTGCAGGCCCTGCGCGAGCGCGCGCTGCACATCGATCTGCCGATCGCGGTGGGTATCGTCGGCGCGTATCTCGGGTCCCTCTACGGCTGGCTCGCGGGGCACGAGCGTTTCGTCTACTTCGATTTCGTCTCCGCCTTCATCCTGCTGATGCTCGTCGGCCGCTGGGCGCAGGTCGCCGCGGTCGAGCGCAACCGCCGCCGGCTTCTCAGCCAGCAACCGAAGCCGCAGTCCGTGCGCGTCCGGCGTGGCGCCGCCACGGTGCAACTCGCCCCCGAACGGATCGTCGCGGACGACGTGCTCGAGCTCGTCTCGGGCCAGACCGTGCCGGTCGAGTCGCGGCTCGAGACCGCCGAGGCCACCTTCTCGCTCGCGTCGATCAACGGCGAGGCCGAGCCGCGGGTCTTCCGTGCCGGTCAGCGCGTGCCCGCCGGCGCCGTGAACATCGGCCGGGGCGAGCTCCGGCTCGTCGCGCTGCAACCGTGGTCCGCGTCCCTGCTCGCCCAGCTGCTCGCGCCCGGCGAGCGCGGCAGCGAGCGCCACCGTTTCCTCGATCTCATCGTGCGCGGCTATCTCATCGGGATCTTCGCCGTCGCGATCGGCGCGGGGCTCTTCTGGTGGTTTGCGTCCGGCGACGCGCTGAAGACGTGGGCGGTGGTCACCGCGGTGCTGGTCGTCTCCTGCCCCTGCGCGGTCGCCCTCGCGTTTCCGCTCGCCGACGAGATCGCCACCATCGCGCTGCGGCGCCGCGGCGTCTTCGTCCGCGAGGCGGATCTCTGGACCAAACTCGCGCGGGTGCGGAAGCTCGTCTTCGACAAGACCGGCACGCTCACCCTCGAGACTCCGGTGCTGCGGAATCCGGAGGCGCTGCGCACCCTCGCGGCCGAGGCGCGGGCGGCCCTGCACACGCTCGTCCGCGACAACCCGCATCCGATCAGCCAGTGCCTGCTGGAGAACCTGCTCGCCGAGGGCGGCACGCCGGCGGTGCTGCCCGGCGAGGTGCGGGAGACGATCGGTTTCGGCGTTGCGCTCGGCGACTGGTCGCTCGGCCGCGCAGGCTGGCGCTCCGGGGCGGCCGCGCCGGACGCGGCGCCGGACGCGGCGCACGACACCGAGCTGGTGTATCGCGGCACGGTGATGGCGCGGTTCAGTTTCTCCGATGCCGTGCGTTCCGATGCCCGGGCCGAGATCGGGGTGCTGCGGGCGCGCGGCTACCAACCGTTTATTCTCAGCGGCGATCGGCAGGAAAAAGTGCATGCCTTGGCGCAGGAACTCGGTCTGCCGCCGGAGCACGCGCTCGGCGAACTCACGCCGCGGGGCAAGGCGGACTGGTTCGACACGTTTGGCGCGGAGGATGCGCTGATGCTCGGCGACGGCGCCAACGACAGTCTCGCCTTCGATCGCGCGCTCTGCCGCGGCACGCCGGTGATCCACCGGGGCGTGTTGGAGCGGAAAGCCGACTTCTACTACCTCGGTCGCGGCATCGGCGGAGTCCGCGCGCTTTTCGAGGTGGATGCGATCCGGCGCCGCACGCAGCTCGCGATCCTGATCTTCTCGGTCGCCTACAACCTGCTCGCCGTCGGCCTCGCGGCGGCCGGGCATATGAATCCGTTGCTCGCCGCGATCCTCATGCCGGTGAATTCGCTCGCGACGCTCATCATCGTCACGGGCGGCATGCGCCCGGCGCTGCGTCACCGTTGAGGCGGCGGGGGCGTGTTGTTCCCCGGGTGCCGCTCCCGCTGACCGCGGCGGCATCGTTCGCCGCCGCGAGCGACTGCGCTCACGCCACCGGCAGCAGCTCGCGGAGATTGTGCAGGCACACGCGCGAGGCTTCCTCGCCGCCGCGCGAGAAGCCGTAGCCGGCGGGCAGGTGGAGATCGGCTTCCGCGATCTGGATCACGCGCCAGTGCGTTTCGAGGGAGACGATGCCGGCGTAGCCGCTCGCGATGATTTCGGACACATGCGTGCGCCAGCCGACGTCACCGAGACCGACGGGGGCCGCCACCGCGGGGTGATGGCCGGGCTTGGGCGCCACGCGGCGCGCGTCCTTCACGTGGATGTGCGCGATGCGACCCTTGAGCGCGGCGAAGCCGGCCGTGGCGTCGACGATTTCGCCGGGCACGTAGAGGACATTGCACGGATCCCAGACGATGCCGAACTGCCGGTCCGGCAGGAGCCGGCAGATTTCCGCGGCCTCGGGGCCGGTGCCGACGATGCAGGAGGCTTCGTTCTCCACGCCGATGGTCACGTGGGAGCCGGCGGCGGCGGCGCGCAGTTCCTCGAGGTGTGCGGCGACGCGGGGCAGCAGCGGGAGGTTCTGGCCGACCGGACGGCGCAGGAAGGTGAACACGCGCACGATGCCGGCGCCGAGCTCGTGGGCTACGGCGAGGCTGCGCTTGAACTGGTCGACGTGCGCCCGGATCGCAGCCGTGTCGTCGATCTCGCATTTGAAGACGGGCGACGCACAGCCGAAAATCTTCCAGCCTTCGCCCTGCGCCGTGCGTTTCACTTCCGCGATGTCCGCGGGCGTGAGGTCCTTGAACGCGCGGCCGAACATGCTGCGCAGCTCGATGCCGGGGAGCTTGAACTCCTTCACGAAGCGGACCACGTCCGGCAGGTCCTGCGAAACTTCATCGGAGATGACGGTGAACTGGGCGGGAAAATTCATGGGTGGTGTGACAGGTGGCGGAGGATGGGATGCGGAGAAACGCGCCCGGCGCGGGCGAGGCGACCGTTGCTGCCGGCGGAGGCGCGCGCCCCGCGCGGCGGGAAGCCGCCCCACGGGGCCGCGGGGGAAAGCTTACTTGGGCTGGTTGGCCTTGATGACGTCGGCGATCGCGACCGGCACGCCGCCGCGCCGCTTGCTTTCGTCGGCCGCCTCCATGAACGCCATGAGCTCGATCGTGTCCTCGACCGGCACGGGCGGGGTCTTCGTCTGGAAGAACGCGACGATCTCCTTCAGGAGCAGGCCGTAGCCGGTCTTGATCTCGGGCGAGAGGGTGCTGGTGGAGCCGAAGATCGCGAGGCCGTAGGCGGCGCCGCCGCGGATGCCGCGGTTGCCGCGCATCGTGCCGACGCGGCCGTCGGCCCACACGCCGGTGACGATCTCGGCGTTCTCGGTCTGGGTGCGGACGACGGTTTTGCAGCCCTTGCCCATGGCGGTGTAGAGCATCTCCACGGCGTGGATGCCATACCAGTAGAGGTCGGGGTGAGTCGGCTCGAGTTCGCACGGGCCCCAGGAGAATGCGCCGCGGACTTCGCCGTATTTCGCACCCTTGAGCGCGGCGAGGACGTTGAAGCGCAGCGACGAGGAGCTGAAGAACGGCACGTTGTGCTGCTGCGCGAGGCGCTGGATCTCGAGCGCGTCGCGCAGCGAGCCGGCGAGCGGCTTGTCGACGAAGACGGGTTTGCCGCTTTTCATGACTTCTTTGAACTGCGGCAGGTGCGGCCGGCCGTCGACGCTCTCGATCATGATCGCGTCGACGTTCTGCACGAGCTCGGCGATCGTGGCGTAGAGCGTGATGCCGGGCATCGCGGTGAGCTCCTTGGTGAAGCCGTCGACGCGCGTGGCGCTCGCTTTCACGTCGGGGCTGCCGCCCTTGAATACGGCGGTGACTCTGGCGCCGGGGACGTGGTCCTTGTTCTTCGGGTCATTGAGCGCCTTGGTGAAGGCGATCACGTGGGACGTATCGAGACCGATGAGGCCGACGCGCAGGTCGGCGGCGCGGAGCAGGGGCAGGGTGGCGGCGAAGAAAAAGGCCGCCGGCAGACGAAACGACAGGAGGGAGCGCATGCGGAGGTAAGTGTCCGAGTAGTTACCTGCGCCAAGGCGGACGCAACTGCGAAGTGGGTCGCGCCCTGGCGGGCTGCCGCCGGTGCGGGCGCCGGGCTTGGTTGCGGGCGCCCCGCCACCAGTCCACCGGTCGCGCGCTCAGGCCGCCGGCGCGAGTGCGGCGGTGCGGCGCCAGGCCGCGAGTTCCGCTTCGCGCCGGGCCGGCGACCAGTTGGCGGCTTCGCCCATCCAGCGGGCGATCTGCTCGATCTGCGCGGCGCTGAGGCGGTCGTAGTAACTCCAGCCGCTGCGGCGGAGGAGCAGGTCGTCGAGTTTGCGCGCCCACTCGTGTTTCACGTAGTGCGCCACGGCTTCGCGCGTGCAGGCGGGCGGGACGATGCTGCTGTATCCGGCCGACGCATCGTCGGTGAGCAGCGCCTCCACGGCGGTGCGGCAGGATCTGGCCGAGGCGCCGAGGTGCTTCACGATCTGATCGACGGCCTGCTCCGCCATCAGGCGGTAGGTGGTGAGCTTGCCGCCGGCGATGTCCCACCAGCCGGGCAACGGAGACTTGATCTGGTGCGCGCGGGAGATGTCGGACGGCGAGCCGTCGGGATTGGCGATGAGGGGACGGATGCCGGCCCAGGAGCTGATGATGTCCGCGTCGCGCAGCGCGATCTTCGGGAAGAACTCGTTTACGGTGCGGAGCAGGTAGGCGATGTCGGTTGCGTCCACCGACACATCCTCCGGCGCGCCGCGGTAATCGGTGTCGGTCGTCCCGATGATCACGCGTCTGCCCCAGGGCAGGATGAAGAGGATGCGTTTGCCCTCGGTGATGACGACGGCGCTCGGGACGTTGAGCCGGGTGCGGTCGATCACGAGGTGGATGCCCTTGCTCAGGCGGAGCTTCACCGCGCTGTGCGGGACCTTGTCGGCCCAGGGGCCGGTGGCGTTGACGATGGTGCGGGCCCGCACGGCGCGGGCGCCGTTGATCGTGTCGGTGCGGTCTTCGAGCGTGCAGCGCCAGCAGTCGCTGTCGCGCTGGGCGTCCTTGAAGCGCACGTAGTTCATGACCGTCGCGCCGTGGCGTTCGGCGGAGCGGAGGGTATCGATCACGAGCCGCGAATCGTTGGTGAGCGCATCGAAGTAGCGCACGGCGCCGCGCAGGTCGTGGGGGTTGAGCGCGGGCAGCATCTCGAGCGTCTCGGTGCGGTTGAAGCCGCGCGAAGGCTGGAAATTCCGACCGCCGCAGAGGAGGTCGTAGATCTTCACGCCGATGCGCAGCTGCCACACGGGACGGCCGGCACGATACGAGGGGAAAACGAAGCCGAGCGGTTCGCCGAGGTGCGGCGCGATCCGGTGGATCGTCTTTTTCTCCACGCTCGCTTCGTGCACGAGGCCGACGCGGCCCTGCTCGAGGTAGCGCAGGCCGCCGTGCAGCAGGCGGCTCGAGCGGCTGCTGGTGCCGGCGGCGAAGTCATGCTGGTCGACGAGCCCCACGCGGAGCCCGCGCATGGCGGCGTCGCGGGCCACGCCGGCACCGACGATGCCGCCCCCGATGACGAGGAGGTCGAGGGTGGATTCGGTGAGGCGGGCGAGGGCCTGGTTGCGTTTCGTATCCGGGTTGATGGTCGAGCTCATTGGCACATGGCGGTCGGGCGGCGCGACGCGGCGAGCAGGTCGCCGAGTTCCGCGAGGCTGGGGACCACCAAAGGCGGAGGTGGGGTGGCTTGGGCGGCATCCTCGGCCGTGGCTTCGCCGGTCAGCACGAGCACGCCGAGGGCGTGCGCGCGGTGGGCCATGAGGATGTCCGTGTAAATGCGGTCGCCGACCATCGCGATCTGCGCGGGCTGGAGCCCGTGGCGCGCGAGGATGCCGCTGAGCATCGTGGGGTCGGGTTTGCCGAAGACGCGGTCCGGCGCGCGGCCCGCGGCCACTTCCAGCATCGCGCAGATCGCCGCGCAGTCGATGAGCACCGTGGGCTGGTCGGTCGGGCAGATGCGGTCGGGGTTGGTCGCGAGGTAGGGTTTCCCCTGCTTGATCCACCACGCGGCGCGGCAGGCGCGGGCGTAGGCGAGCGTGAGATCGAAGCCGACGACGACGGCATCGGGCTCGTCCTGCGGATCGTCCGCGACGAGCGTGAAGCCGGCGTCGCGGAACTGCGTGAGCATGCTCGGCGTGCCGAGAACGAAGAGCCGGCGCAGTGCGGGGCGTTCCTGTTGCAGCCAGTCGATCGTCGCCTGCGCCGAGGTGTAGAGTTCGTCCGCGGTGGCGGTGAGGCCCATCTTCTTCAGGTGGGCGAGGTAGTCGGCCGGGCTTTTCGACGGGTTGTTGGTCAGAAACGTGCAGCCGATGCCGAGCTCACGCATCCGGGTGAGGAACGGCAGCGTGCAGCCGAAGAGCGTGCCGCCCTTGTAGATCGTGCCGTCCATATCGAGGGCGACATGCCGGATCCCGCGCAGGCGCGCGAGCAGGGCGGGGGAGAGGTCGGACGCGGTGGCGGTCGTGGTCATTCAGGCTTGGGCGGGAGCGGTGTCGTAGCCGTGGGCCCTGGCCGGCCAGGCGAGGACGAACATGACGGTGCCGAGCGCGCCGATCGCGAGCAGCGTGGCGAAGCCGACGCTCCAGCCGTAGTGCTGCACGACGTAGCCGAGGCCGACGCCCGATACGAGGGTGCTGGCATAGCCGAAGAGGCCGGTGAAGCCGGCGGCCGTGGCCGCGGCGCGCTTGGTGGCGAGGTTGGCCGCGGTGATGCCGATCAGCGCCTGCGGCCCGTAGATGAAGAAACCCGCGACCATGAGAAGCACGGTGGCGAGCAGCGGCGTGTTTCCGAACAGCCAGAAGCACAGCATCGCGGCGCTCGCGCCGATCATGCAGAAGACACACGTGCGCGAGCCGCGGCCCTTGAACACGCGGTCGGTCGCCCAGCCGGCGAGCAGCATGCCGACGATTCCCGAGATCTCGAAGGCGCCGACCATCAGCGCGCCCTTCTGCACCGGGAAATGTTTCATCTCCTTCAGCAGCGTCGGACCCCAGTCGAGGACCGCGAAGCGGAGGATGTAGACGAAGAAATTCGCGAGGGAGATGAACCAGATGTAGGGGTTCAGAAACACCTGGTGTTTCACGAACTGTTTGTAGGCGGCGGAGCTGCGGTCCTCGTGATCCTCGGGCTTGGTGCCCTCGACCTTGATCTCGGGCAGGCCGACGGAGCTCGGCGTGTCGCGCAGCAGCACGAAGAGGATCAGGCCGGCGACGGTGCAGAGGATCGCCGGGCCGAAGAAGCACCAGCGCCAGCCGTAGGCCACCACCCAGGCGCAGAACGCGCCGGCGACCGCCGCGCCGATCGAGTGCGAGGTGTTCCAGATCGACATCTTGGTCGCGAGCGTCTGCGGCGGGAACCAGTGCGTCATGAGCCGGCAGCACGGCGGGAAGCCCATGCCCTGCACCCAGCCGTTGATCATCCACGCGACGCCGAGCCAGAGCACCTCGGAGCCGAAGCCGAAGAAGACGTTGGCGCCGACGGAGAGCAGCAGGCCGGCGACCATGAAGTAGCGGGCGTTGGCGCGGTCGGCCCACATGCCGTTTACGAAGCGCGACACGCCGTAGAGCAGGCCGTGCAGCGTGAGAAACAGGCCGAGCTGGGCCTTCGTGATATGCAGGTCGGCCTCCATCGCGGGCATCGCCACGCTCAGGTTCTTGCGGACGAAATAATACGCCGCGTAGCCGAACATCGTGCCGATGAGCGTGCGCGTCTGCCAGTAGCTGAAGAGGGACTTCGTCTGCGCTGCGCCGGCGTGAGCGGGTGGGGTGGTGGCGGCGTTGAAGGGTGAACTCATGGCGGCGTGGCGGTTGGGGCGGGCGGGGTGGACTCAGCGGGCGCGGGTCACGCCGGCAGCAAATTGTCGGTCGAGCAGCGTATCCAGAAGCTGGGTGCGGACCGCGACATCGAGCACCGTGAAGCGCCGGCGGATGTGGTAGGCGCGGGAAAAGGTCGCGCGCAGGCGCGCGGGGGAAATGCCGATCTGCTCCGGCGCGGTCGGCGCGCCGGCGGCGGCGAGCATCCGCTCGAGCTCGGCCGCGGGCACGAGCTGCGCGCGCAGGCGGGCGCGGACCTCGGGCCAGACGGACTTCAGGCGCTCGAGCTGGGCCCGCAGTTCCGCGGCGGGGATCTGTTTCACGCGCGTCTCGCTGACCGCCGTCGCGACGAAATCCGTGCCGGCAAACATCCGCCGCACCGCGGCCTCGGCGGCGTCCGGGGTCGCCCACGCGTCCACGCACGCGGCGACATCGAGGGTGCCGAAATCGTGCGCGAGCAGCGCCTCGTAGAAGCGGGTGACGGCGAGGGTGGCGACGCCGACCTTGAAACCGTGCGACGGCGCTTCGCCGTTGTGCACGTGGTGCTCCATGTCCCAGAGGTGGCTGAACTGATGCTCTGCGCCGGACGCGGGCCGGCTGGTCTTCGACCACTGCATGGCGAAGCCACCGAGCATGAGTCCCTCGACGAGCGGTTCGATCGCCTGCGGATGGCCCGCGCGGGCGCCGGCGGGATCGGCGAGCGCCGCACGCAGACCACCCTGCACGATGGTCCACGCGCGGGGATCGATCGGCTCGGCGCCGAGGGCGTCGGCCAGGATCCAGTCCGCGCCCGCGGTGAGCTTGGCCGCGAGGTCCGCGTAGCCGGAGGCGGTCATCGCCGCGGGCGCGGTGCGGATGACATCGATGTCCGCGACGACGGCGCGGGGCGCGGGGCAGTTGAAGGTCTGCTTCGCGCCCTCGAACGTGATCGAAGCGCCGAACGCCGTGTAGCCGTCCATCGACGCGGCCGTGGCGACGCACAGGTAGGCTGCGCGGCCGGCGCGATGCGACGCGAGTTTCACGAGGTCGTTGATCGTGCCCGAGCCCACCGCCACCGGGATGGCGTCGTGGGTCCGCAGCGCGTGTTCGAGCTGCGCGACGAAACGAAACTCGGCGTAGAGCCCCGGGTCCGCGAAGACAAAAGCCGGCAGACATGCCACCCCGGCGGCGGCGAGGGCACGCTGCACCACCTCGCCCGCGAGCGGGAGCGTCTGGATATCGGCCACGAGGATGGCGCGTTGCCCGGGAAACTGCGCGGCGAACACGCGCCCCGTTTCGCCGATCACGCCGCGGCCGAGGACGAGCGCGCGGGTCTCGCGCGCGGAGGCGAGGGCCTCGTCGAGCGGGAGTTTCCCGGCCAGCGCGGGAGACGGCGGCAGAAAGGTCATCGGCGGGAACGGCGTGGGCGCGGGGCCGGGGGAGTCATTTCCTGGCTTTCCGGGCGGTCGCTTTCGGGCGGACGGATGGGGCGGGGACGGCGAGCAGTGCGCTCGCGCCGAGTTCGTCGATCACGAGGGATTTCAGGATGCCGCCGCGGACCGCGGCGAGGATGGCGGCGGTGCGGTCGCTGCCGGAGACCACGCCGACCACCTGCGGCGTCTTCCGCAGCCGGTCGAGCTGCACGCTGATGACGCGGTCGCGCCAGCCGGTGGCGCACTCCTCGCCGTCGGCATCCACGAAGCGTCCGCAGATCTCGCCGACCGCGCCGGCGCGCTCGAGTTCGCGGATCATCGTGGCGTCCAGGGTGCCGCGCTCGACGAAGACCGAGTTGCCCAGCGTACCGAGGCCGACGATGGCGACATGGGCGCGATCGAGGTGCTCGTGCACCCGGCGCACCTGGTCGAGCTGGAGCAGGGCATCCCGCGTGCGCTTGTCGGGGATGAACGCCGGCGTGTTGAGCGAGAGGAAATTGCCGCCCATCCGCTGCGCCACCACGCGGCCGACCTCCTGCGCGTCGAAGACGCTGAGCGACGAATCGACGGTGCCCATCGCCTGCACGACGGTAAGCGATTTCGACCGCGAGAGGGGGAGATTCTTCACCAGTTCGTGGATCGTCCGGCCACCGGCGAGCGCCACCGTGTCGTGCGGCTGGATCAGGGTGTCGACCACCGGCGCCCCGAAGTGCCCGACGGCGCGCCGCAGGTCCGCCCCCTCGAGCCCCTCGCCCGCCTTGATCACGACCGCCTCGCGCAGGCCGAGCCGGCGGCGAAGCTGGTCCTCCAGCTCCCGCCGCCGCGGCTCGTAGTCGGCGACGGTGATGCGCACGATGCCGCGCTCCTTGGCCAGCGCGAGGAGCCGCGAGACCTTGGCCTGCGAGACCTTGGCGAACTTCGCCACCTCGCTCTGCCCGAGGCCGTCCAGATAATACAGCCGGGCCACCAGCCTGAGGCGATCGTCTGAATAAGCATGCGGCATGATTATGGATCGAGCGCCAACCGCGCGGGGGAGTCAAGCCGTCCGCCCGGCGAGCGGCGCGTGGGCAGGCGCCGAGCCGGCGGCCTTTGCTGCCGCATGGCAGCCGGGATGATCCCGGCAGCGCCGGCGATGGGCAGGTGACGGCGTCGGCCCGTTGGCACCGCCCGTATCTTGACTCCATCCGGCGCCAGCGGATCCTTGCGGGCGCATTCCAATGCTGAATAGGCATGCAGCACGCCTCGATCCTGGACCCCGCTCTGCCCGGCTGCAGTTGCCGCCGTGAGGTCTATGGCCCGCTGCGGAGCGCGCGCGTCCCCGGCGCGCTCCGAGGCCCGGCCCCGCACTACCCACCCATGAAACGATTCCTTTTTCTGCTCTGCCTGCTCGCGGGCCGGTTGTCGGCCGGTGCGCCGTCTGCTCCCGTGCCGCCGCTCGTGCAGAACGGCGGCACGTGGCCCACCAGCCATGTGCAGGGCATCGCGGTCGATGTGCGGGGCGGCTTCGTCTACTACTCGTTCACCACGCTGCTCGCGAAATACGACTTCAGCGGCAAACTCGTCGGCACGCTCACGGGCTGGGCCGGCCACCTCGGCGATCTCGACTTCAATCCGCGCGACGGCCGCGTCTACGGCTCGCTGGAATACAAGAAAGACCGGGCCTTCTACATCGCGGTGATCGACGGGCGCGGGGTCGATCGCGTCGGCATCGACGCCACCCGCTCGGAGCTTTTCCGCACCGTCTTTCTGCCCGAGGTGGCGCAGGACTACGCGGCCGATCTCAACGGTGACGGCAAGTTCGACGGCGACGTCGCGAAGACGCCCGATCACCGCTACGGCTGCTCCGGCATCGATGGCGTGAGCTTCGGCCCGCCGTTCGGCCGCACCGACGGGCCGCGTCTGCTCACGGTGGCCTACGGCATCTATGCCAACACCTCGCGCTCCGACAACGATCACCAGGTGCTGCTGCAATACGACACCGCCGACTGGTCCCGCTACGAGCGCCCGCTCTCCGAGTCCGCACCACACCACAGCGGCCCCGCGGCCGTGCACGGGAAGTATTTCGTGCGCACCGGCAACACGACCTACGGTGTGCAGAACCTCGCCTACGACGACGCCCAGCAGCGTTGGTTTCTCGCCGTCAAACCCTACACCGCGCCGAAACCCGCCTTCCCGCACTACCGGATGTTCGCGATCGAGGCCCGCACCACGCCGGTGCGGGGTGCGCTGCTCGGTGTGCCTGCTCCCGGCGGCGACGGCACCGAGCAGGGCCTGTTGCTCGCCCTCGCCGCCGACGGTCTCAAGCACGACGCCACCGGGATCCGCGGCTGGAATCAGGAGGCCGACGAGGGCCTGCAGCCGATCGGCCACGGCCTGTTCTACGTTGCGAAAGGATCCGGGCCCAAGGGCAAGCAGACCGCCGATCTCACGCTGTTGCGCTGGACCGGCGATGCGGCGCGGCCGTTCGTCCCCGCCACCTCCGCCGACCTCGCGAATCTCTCCGCGCGGTGAAGCCCGCGGCCCTGTCCCCGCTGCCCGAGGCGGGCGCGCTGCGACCGATGTCCGCCGCCGGTCGCACGCGCGATCGAGCGCCGGACCGCGCTTAACGGAAACAGCTCGCCCGCGGGTCATAGGAGCGGCTCGTTTCTCTGCCGTCGTCTTTCCGCATGTCGTCCCCGGAGCCCGATCATGTCCCGTGGTTCGTGGAGCAGGTTTTGCCCCACGAGCCGCTGCTGCGCGCGTGGCTGCAGAGCCGGTTTGGGGCGCAGGTCGAGATCGACGACATCGTGCAGGATGCCTTCGCGCGTCTGTTGCAGGCCCGCGCCCGCGGCACGGTGGTTTCCCCGAAGGCGTTTCTCTTCCAGACGGCGCGCAATCTCGCGCTCAACCAGATGCGGCACCGGAGTTACACCCATCCGGAGGACGCGGCCGGCGTCGAGGTCTCCGGTATCCCGGACGCCGCCGAAGGCGTGCCCGAGGCGGTCGCGCGGGCCGAGGATATCCAGCTGCTGCTCCGGGCGGTGCGGTCGCTGCCGGAACGCTGCCGCCAGGTGTTCACGCTGCGGAAAATCTACGGCCTCTCGCAGCAGGAGATCGCGCGTCGCCTCGGCATCTCGGAAAACACCGTCGAGGTGCAGGGCGCGATCGGGATCCGCAAGTGCTCCGAGTTTTTCCAGCGGCACGGGGATCGGCCGCCGCGCCAGCCATGAACGGGCCCACAGGTAAAGATCCGGACGACGGGGACCGCGGCCGCGCCGCGGCCGCCGCGCGCTGGGTGATGCGGCAGGATCGCGGTCTGTCTCCGGCCGAGCAGGACGAGTATCTGCAGTGGCTGGCGGCCGATCCGCGGCATGCCGACGCGATGGCGCGGCAGCGTGGCACGTGGGACGCCTTCGATCGGATCGCCGGCCTGCAGGCCGCGCTGCCGTCCGCACCGGATCCTGACTTGCTCGTTCCGCAGCCCGGCTGGCGGCGGCGCACCTGGCGCGGTCGGCTGGTGCGGGTGGGGCTTCCCGTGGCGGTCGCGGCCGGACTTTTTGCGCTCTGGTGGCGTCCGACTTCGCCCGCGCCGGCGGCGCCGCCCGCGCCGGTGGCCGCCGGGAGCGTGCCGCGGCTCGCGCCGATCGAGGAGCGCACGCTGGCGGATGGATCGGTCGTCCGGCTGAACCGCGGGGCCGAGGTGACCGTCGAATTCCTGCCGGGCGAGCGGCGGGTGCGGCTGGATCGGGGCGAAGCGGCGTTTGCCGTCGCCAAGGATCCGGATCGAGCGTTCGTGGTCGTCGCCGCCGGGGTCGCGGTGCGGGCGGTCGGGACGGCTTTCAACGTGCGGCTGGCCGAGCGTTCCGTCGAGGTGATCCTCACCGAAGGCCGCGTGGCCGTCGCGGGCGGCACCGTCGGAGCCGGCGCGTTGCCCGAGTTGCGGGTCGGGCAGCGGGCCTGGGTGCCGTTGGATGCTGCGGCCGGCGCGCCCACGATCAGCCAACTCACGGCGGACGAACTCGCCCGCCGGCTCGCGTGGCAGCCGCGGCTGCTGAGTTTCAACGACGAAGCGCTGACCGTCATTCTCCACGAGTTCAACCGCCACAACCCGATCGTGCTCCGGGCCGGCGATGCGGCGGTCGGCGGCCTGCGGCTCACAGCGCGGTTGCGCTCGGACAACGTCGAGGGGTTTCTCCGCCTGCTCGCGTCCGATTTCGGCGTGCGCGCCACCCTCGGGGAGCATGGCCAGATCGTGCTGCGGACCGAGGAGCGGGCTTCGGTGCGGGACCCCTGAGGGACGGAAATACCACGCCGGTTAATGGAAACGCCCACTCCGCGTGTCTTGTTCGGCGAACGCTCCGCCCCAATGACCCCACTTTCCTTCCGCCGGGCCGCGCGACTGGCCACGGTCGTCGTCGCGCTGCTCATGTCCGTCGTCTCCGCGGCCGAGCCGACGCGCCGCTTCGAGATCCCCGCCGCCGAGGCGCCCGAAGCGCTCGCCCGTTTCGCGGATCAGGCGGACAGCGAGATTCTCTTCTCGCCTGCGGCGCTCCGCGGCATCCGCACGAACGCCGTGTCCGGCCGGTATCCGGTGCGCGAGGCGCTCGACCTGTTGGTGGCGGGCACGGGCCTGGTGGCCAACCGCGACCCCGCCGGCGGCGTGCTGGCCGTGCGCCGGGGCGCCCCCGATCCGAACGCGGACCGCGCCGAACGCGCCAACGCCGCCGGACGTCCGGCCGCGGCTTCGGACCCGGGGACCGCGGTGCAGCTCTCGCCTTTCGTCCTCACCACCGACCGGGACCGGGGCTATGCCGCCGGCAGCACCCTCGCGGGCAGCCGGCTCCAGACTCCGCTGCAGGATGTCGCGGCCCAGATCTCGGTGTTTACGCCGGAGCTGATGAGCGACCTGGGCCTCGCGAATCTGGAGGAGGTCTATCTCTACTCGACCAACGTCGAGGGCTATCTCGAATACACCCCGGGCGGCGACCGCGGCGTCGGCTTCGGTGTGCTCGATGTGGGCAACAACAACCGCATCCGCGGCCTCGGCGCCGTGACGGTGCTGCGCAGTTTCTTCGAGACGAGCCTCGACCTCGACGCCTACAACACCGAGCGCGTGACCATCGCGAGCGGGCCCAACGCGATCCTCTTCGGGCTCGGCAATCCGGGCGGCATCACCGACGGGAGTCTCAAGTCGGCCGGCTTCCGCCCTCGCACCGTGCTCGCCTACCGGCGCGACAACTTCGCCGGCCATCGCGCAACGCTCGACTCCAATTTCGTCCTCGCGCCGCAGCGCGCCGCGCTGCGCCTGCTCGCGCTCGACGCCAACAACCGCACGTTCCGCCAGACCAACGACGACGTGAACCGCCGGCTCCACGGCACGGCGACGTGGCGCCCCTTGCCGGCCACCACGGTGCGCATGCACGCCGAGTGGGCCGACCGCGAGGCGTCGCGCGCGTCGATGATTCCGGTCCACGACTACGTCACCCCGTGGCTCGACGGCGGGCGGCCGGCGTTCGACAACGCCGGCATCACCGGCGCCACGCCGGCCGCGACGCTGACGACCCGCATCGCCACGGGCGGCCTGGCTCCGGTTTTCACCCGCAACGGCAACGCGAGTCTCGTCTACGTCACCGGCAACAGCCCCGCCAACCAGCCCGTCTCCGCCTGGCTGAACACCGTGAATGTCGTCGGCGCGCACACGCGGGCGCGGACGCTGCAGGATCAGGCCTACGAATGGAGTCTGGTGCGGCCGGACGTCTACGATCCCTACGCGAACATCTACGGGACCGGCCACATGGTGCGCGTGCGCGGCCGCGTGCTCAATGCCTTCGTCGAGCAGCGGATCACGCGCGATCTCCAGCTCGAGGCCGGCTTCATGCGCGAGCGGGCCGTCACGCGCCAGGGCAGCTGGATCGACGGCAACAACAGCTTCGACGTCTTCGTGGACGGCAACCGCCTCCTGCCCGACGGGGCGACGCCCAACGCGAACTTCGGCAAACTCTACTCGCAGACCAATCCCCTCGGCACCCGCAGCTACGACGATCGGCAGGAGCTGCGGTTGACCGCGGCCTACGACCTCGATTTCACCCGCCGCCAGGGACGGATCGGGTGGCTGGGCCGCCACCGGCTGGCGGCCATGGTCAGCGATTCCGATTTCCGCACGACGGCGCAGGCCTCGCGCCTGATCGTCGCGGGCACGCCGGCCTTTCTGACGCCGGCGGCGCGCGCCAATCTGGGCGACGCTTCCCGCCTGCTGGTCGTGCGCACCTATCTCGGCAACGGGCTGGATCACGTCATCCCGCCGGTGCCGGGCGGAGCGCTCGATTTCAAACCCACGCTGGCTTTCAACGGCCCCGGCGGGGAGCCCGTCGAGGCCCGGATGTATGACAATCCCGACGGCTCCTACGCCGCCGCCACCGGCACGGTGCGCAACGTCATTTCCCGCTCCCTCGCCGACCAGGCCTACCTGCTCAAGGACCGGCTCATCGCCACCTACGGCTGGCGCGAGAGCCGCGTGCGGATGAAGACCTCGCTCGACGCGGCGTCGACCACGCGGCGGGCGAACGGGATGTTTCCGGCCCTCGGCGACACGCGTTTTGCCAACGCGTGGGACAACTTCGCCAACGGCCAGTCGATCAACTGGGGACTCGTGGGCCGCCCGTGGCGGTGGTTGTCGATCCACTACGCCGACTCGGCCAACTTCGCCGTGCAGGAGGCGACGTGGTTCGATCCCTTCGGCACCCCGATCCCGGGCTCCAACGGCGAGGGCCGCGACTACGGCGCCAGCGTCCATCTCGCGGACGGCAAACTCAGCCTCCGCGTCAACCGCTTCGTCAACGACCAGCGGAACAGCCGCCCGGACAATATCGTCAGCGCCCTGCGCACGATCCCGATGAACATCGAGCGGCGCATTCTGCAGGTCGCGCCGGCCACGCCGCTGCAGGGCATGGACCTGACCCGCTACGGCAATGCGAACTACCAGGTGACAAACACCTCCGAGGCCACGGGCTACGACATCGAGCTGACGGTGAACCCGTCGCCGAACTGGCGCGGCATGCTGAACGTGGGCCGCCAGCGGACGGTCACGCAGATCGACGACACCTGGTGGCGCTGGGTGGAGCAGCGGCTGCCGGTATGGCGCACCTTCGGCGCGGGCTGGGACGTCGAGCGCTACACCGCCACCAGTGCGCAGTCCGTGCGCCAGATGTATGACCAGTGGGTCGCGACGCAGCGCGATCCGCTCGTCGCCACCGACGGCATCGTCGTCGCCAACCAGCGCGAGTGGCGCGTCAACGGCGTGCTCACCTATGCCTTCACCGAAGGCCGGCTGCGCGGCGCGACCGCCGGACTCGGCGGCCGCTGGCGCAGTGCCAACGCGCTCGGCTACGCGCTGACCACACTGCCGGCCGGGCAGTCGGTGCTGGACTTGAAGCGGCCCTACGCCGGCGAGGCGGAACTGGCGGTCGATGCGTTTGCGAGCTGGTCGCTCCGCCGGCTGACGCTGCTGCGGCTCAAGTCGGATTGGAAACTGCAGCTCAACGTCCGGAACCTGCTCGACCGCCGCGGCCTCATTCCCACGCAGGTCCTCACCGACGGCACGCCGTCGATCTTCACCTACCGCACGCCGCGGCAGGTGATCCTCTCGCTCCAGGTCGAGCTGTAGCTCCCCACCGCCCCGGCGCCGGAAAAATCACTATGTTCCGTTCCTCACGCTTCCGCCGCCTGCTCCGTTTTCTCCCGGCCGGCGTGCTCGCGGTTGCGGCCGGTCTGGCCGCGGCGGCCGCGCGCGCCGAGGGGCCGGCGGGCAGCCGGCCCAACATCCTGTTCATTCTGACCGACGACCTCGGCTGGACCGGGCTGCGCTGCTACGGCAACCGCGACGCGCTCACGCCCCACCTCGACCGGCTGGCCGCGCAAGGGATGCGGTTCACGCAGGCCTACGCCGATGCCCAGTGCTCGCCCACCCGCGCGGCCTTGCTCTCCGGGCAATACGGCGGCCGCACCGGGCTCTTCAAAGTCATTGCCGAGAAAGAGCCGCCCAAGGCCTACCTGCGCCCGCCCGTGACCGACCTCGCGCTCCCGCCTACGGTCGCGCACCTGGCGCGCACGTTGCGGAGTGCCGGGTATGCCACCGGCCTGAGCGGCAAGTGGCACATCGCGAACAACGCCTTCGTCGCGCAGCTGCGGCGGCGCGACGACGGAAAGTATTTCGACGCCTACGGCTTCGACTTCGCGGGCCCTGCGAATCCCGCGGAGCACCGCGACGACAAGGCTGCCACGGCGATCACCGACGACATCCTCGGCTTCATCGCCGCCCACCGCGACCGTCCTTGGTTCGCCTACGCCGCGCACCTCACGCCCCACGCGCCCTTCGCCGCGCCCAAGGCACTCGTCGAGAAACACGTCGCGCGCGGCTTCCGCCGCAGCTCCACTCCCGGCGGAAAGTTTTCCGAGCGTCCCACCGCCGACTACCTGGCCATGCTCGAACACATGGACGCCGAGGTCGGCCGGCTGCTGCGGCGGCTCGACGAACTGGGTCTGACGGAACGCACCGTCGTGATTTTCGCCGGCGACAACGGCGGCCTCTCGCGCGTGTCCGACAACGGCGCGCTGCGCGAAGGCAAGGGCTCGCCCTACGAGGGCGGCATCCGCGTGCCGCTGCTCGTCCGCTGGCCCGGCACGGTGCGCCCCGGCAGCGAGTGCGCGACGCCGGTGCACTTCGTCGACTTCTATCCCACGTTTGCGGCGCTCGCGGGGGCGCAGCCGCCGGCCGGACACGTGCTCGACGGCGAGAGCCTGCTGCCGTTGCTGCGGCAAAGCGGCCCCTTGCAGCGCGACACGCTCTACTGGCACATGCCCACCTACACGGTGCCCTACGGTCGCTCGCCCTGCGCCGTGATCCGGCAGGGCGATTGGAAACTGATCCACTGGTTCGGCGACTACCTCGACACGCGGGGTCTCACGCCGGACGACGTGCCCTACGGCCGGCTCGTGCTCGGTCCCCGCACCGAGCTCTACGACCTGAGCGCCGACCTCGGCGAGACGCGCGACCTCGCTGCCGCGCAGCCGGCGAAGGCCGCGGAGCTCCGCGCCAACCTCGAGCGCTGGTGGCGCGCCGTCGGGGCCAAGCTGCCGGAGAAGAATCCGGACTTCGATCCGGAGGCCTGGTGGAAAGGGACCGGTGGCGGCGCCGGCGCGGAAAAATGACCTGCCTCCTCCGGTTCTCACCTGCTCTCCATCTGCGCCGCCCGGGACGGCGCCGGGCTCTGCTCCGCGCCGGCGCGTGGGTCCTCGCGTCGCTGCTGGTCCTCGGCGGTGGTGCCGCCGCCGCGCCGGCCGCGGAGTCCCGCACGCTGCGCGTGCTCTTCGTCGGCAACAGTTTCACCGCCCGCCACGCGCTCACCCGCGTCGTCGCGGCGCTCGCCGAGGAGGGACAACCGGGCCTGCGGTTCGACGTGTCCACGGTCATCTACGGCGGGCGCACGCTCGCCCACCACTGGGCGTTGCAGACCCCGAATCTGATCCGGCGGGCCTCGATCTCCGCCGCGGACGTGCAGGCCGCGATCACTCTGCTCGAGGCGGAGCACGAACGCCGGCGGCGGGCCGAAACGGAGCCGTCGGCCGCGCGCGCGACCGACGGAATATCGGCGCAGCATGTCGCCGCCGCACTCCGCCATCATCG
>JACCEB010420365.1_pt1 | contig 68718 bp, 79 predicted proteins | sample 7454761 | NCBI WGS metagenome assembly JACCEB01 (sample SAMN15323454, study PRJNA562643) | freshwater metagenome | isolation source: river surface water | place: USA:Blue River Watershed | collected 2017-08-18 | reverse complement strand
TATGTTCTTATAGATTAGATGGAGAGGATAAATGTATTGTTACTAGTGAGGACAGTTATAGGCTGATAGATGATTTGGCTAATGCTCCCGAAGTCCAATGGTTAGAAGAAGAACGAGCTTGGAGAGAAGAGCTTGTTTGCACAGAATTTGCAGAACTGGATTTTATAAAAACTTCAGTATGTCTATTTAAGCCAAGCTTAAATAGCGACCCAGCGCAAGCGGAAGCTATCAAAGCTCAAGTTTCAAGAAAAAAGTTAGACATTGTACCTAATGTACTAGTAATTAGTCCAAGAAAACAATTTCACCAATTATTTGGTTACTATTACTATGAAAGTACCCAGCTAGCAAAATCAAGTACTTTAACTCCAGTACTAACACAGGAAGATTTGGACAAGGAGAAAGATATAGAAGCCAAAGCTATTGAAATGCTACGTAAACATAAAGAGGAACTAGAAAATTTAAAAACCAAGTTAATAAACTCAAATAGCTATAAGTGTTATAAAAAATATCAAAAATTTGCAAATCAAGGAATTAGTTTTAGTGGAAAATGTGGATTTTTTGATATAACTGAGTACTATCAAAGTCTAAAATTTTACCCCCAGCCCATTACCCAAGAGTTAATTTTTGAGCACTGTGAAGCTAATGGCAGAGAAATAGAAGAACCTGAGAAAATTTATAAGGCAGATTGTTTGGCTTTATTTGGTTGTGTATTATTTAATTCTAAATATGAATATGATGTATTTTACGACAGTGAATCTAAACAAATTGAGAAAGATAGTTTTGTATTAGGATATGGAGATGCTTATGCAAATATAAAAGTTTTTGGAGGAACTTGGGGAAAAATTAAGATTTCTTTTGAAGGTGAACTGTTAGAAATACCAATGGATTTAGTAGACGATTATCTTACATTTTCTGATATAACCTTGCAAAATCCAATTTTTAAATCTGTATCTGGTGGTGAAATTAAAATTTTTACAGATGGATGCAAGTATATTGCTGATAGAATAATAATTGATAATCCTGCCCGAAGATTAATGAACTTACTTGGTAATACATTTGCAGTAACAAAATTTCCATCTAAAAATTTATGTTTATTTTTAGGTCATTTGTGGCAACCATCATTTATTTGTGAGTTAGATCAAGTTATACCTGTTGAGTATATTGAAGAAAAAAAAGAAATAAATAGTGGAAAATGACAGCAAATGTGTTAAATATAAATTTATACAAATAAAATCTATTTATTTAATAAATAATATTAATAATTAAAAATATGTAAACAAATGGATATGCGATAAATAGTATTACAGACACTTGTAATTTAACAGATTAAAATTTTAAATTAAATTTAGCAAATACATTAGTTAAAGAACTATATAATAAAAACTTATCATCTCCCATAAGTTTTTTAATGATTTAAAATATTCTTCATGCGAGTTATTTGCTTTTATTTATAAAGATTTTGCAGTAATGTTAAATCTTGGATTTTTTACAGCAAATAAATTAATGTATTTTAAATTGTAAATATTCATTTGATTCAATAAACTCTTTCCATTGGGTGTATTTTATTGGGTCTGACATTGATTTTAGTTTATTTTTATAATTTGCTTTCTGATGGTAAAACCAATTTGCAAGTTGTTTTTCATATTCATTAGATGATTTATCAAGTGGATTTGATTTTTTTATTTGAAACCAATTTTTTAATTGTTGAAATTTCATATCCCAAATTTCATCTTTTGTCATCAGGTACTGTGAATAATTATTATCATTTATAAAATCAATCCATTGGAGTTTTAGCAATTCGTTTTGTATAATTCCTGTACCATTTTTAAAATTTTTATTTTGTACATTTAACCAATTTTTTATTTCATCTTCATCTAAACTACAGGATGCTTGTGGTCTTTTTTTATTTTTGTCAATAAAATTTTTTAGTTTTATAAATTGTTTTTCCCATTGAGATTCTGGGGTTGCAAATAAGTCTACATACTTGTCATCATTAATAAAATTTGTCCAAATTTGATATAGTTCAGTCATTTCATCTTTCATTAAAAATTTTTTAGATCCATAATTAGAATTTTGATGAGATAACCATTTTCCAAGTTTTCTTTCATTTATATTTTGAGATTTCTCACTTGGTTTTTTATTATTTGTATCAATATATTCAATTAATAGATTAAAATTATCTTTCCATATATCTTCTGGTGACTTAAAATATTCAATATAATTTTCGTCTGAAATAAAATTTACCCACTGATTTTTAATGTCCTCAGATATAAATTTATTTGCCTTTAATTTTTTTTGTTGATCAGAATACCATTGGGCTAAAACTTTTTCACTTGGATCTTTTGATAATTGTGATGGTCTTGATTTATTTGTGTTAACAAAATCCTTAAATTTTTCAAAATTTACATTCCAATTATCACTATATGTTATGAAATATTTTGAATATTTTTCATCATTTATAAAATTAGTCCAAGATGTTAATATCTTTTTGTCTTTAATGGCTTTTTTATTATAGCTATCAATTTGATGTCCAATCCAATTACCAAATTGTTTTTCTTCCAAATTATTTGACAATTTATTTGGTCTTTTTTGATTTAAATCTATCCAGTTCTTAACCATTTGGAGTTTTTGATCCCATGTGTACATAACAAACTCTTTAATTCCTACCACATAATCTTCAACTAATTTAATATCTAATTCTATCTGATCTAATTCTGAATTATTACCAAACCAATTAGTTCCTAGAACAGATATTTTTGTATTAAAATTTTTATCATACTCTTTGATACTTGATAAAGTTGGAAGAATTTGGCTATATTGATCAGCCCATATAAACACTTTAGCTATTTTGAATGGATTAGTTTTATCAACTCTAACACATCTACATAGCCTTTGTATTGTTCTTATTTTTGATTCAGATGAATAAGTTATATAAATTGAATCGCAAGAAGGTATATCAACACATTCATCTAATATTCTAATTGAAAATAGTAATTCGAGTTTAGTTGAATTTTCAAATTGTGTTAAAATTTGATTTCTTAACCTATATGAAGTTTTAGCTGTTATTTGTTGAACATTTAAATCCATCAAGTAATACTGATTTAATAATTCAATTGCATCTGCCATTGCTTCTAACTCATCCATACCTTCAACATATACAATACATTTGCGTGCTCCTTGATCTAGCAATCCCTTAAATAAAAATGTTGTTTTTGCTAGTAACTGTGAACTTATTGAATCAATATCAACTTCTGAACTAATATCTACAATTAAATCTTCATTAGTTTCATGGATAGATGGAAGAAATATTTTATAGTCTGTAATATAACCATTTTCAATTGCTGTACTAAAACTCATTGAATAAATTGGATCAGCTAAATCAATATATTCATCAATATCTTCATCATTTTCCAACTCATAAATCCTTGGAGTAGCTGACATTAAAAGGAATTTATTGTCTAAACTATCTAATACTTGGAAAAATGGATTTAATGGATCTGAAATATTTGCTTTTGTTAAATTATGAAACTCATCTATAATAATCAAACATCCAGTTATACCAAGTTTGGCTATTACATCAACTGACTTAAATGTAACTGATAATAAAAATTGTTTATTTGTACTAATAAATTCTGTAATTTCATCCAAATCTCTAGTTCCATCTGAATCAATTAATAAAGTAGGATTTAAATATCCATACTGCTTGAATTTTGATAAGTTTTGTTTTGCAAATTGTTTTAATGGACTTATAATTACAATTTTATTAAAATACTTGGATATCATATAAGAGGTATAAGTTTTACCACAACCACAAGGTAGAGATAAAATAGCTTTATTATTTATTTCCAAGTGTTCAATTATTTTATTACATGCATCTATTTGGTATCCAAATGGTTTGATTGGACTTGGTACAATAGTTTGGTCTAAAATTTGTTTGATATAATCTAAATGATCTTTTATTCTTTTCTTTTTTACTATCTGTTCTTGTATTTGAGCAGTAATAGTTGGGATAGAATTTTCTGGTGTGTAGCAAAATCTATTAAACTTAATTCTATTATTAGACATTTTAATTTGAGGAGAAAGTTTGGATGTGTAATATACAACAGGATTAAGTTCAATATTATTTGCAACCATCCAAGAAAATCCAGCTAGATCATTCAAAGTTAGCCCATTTGCATAACCATTTTTACATTGGATAGCAGCACATTGATTTGTCAAATTATCAATAGCAATCAAATCTATCCCAGTATCTTGGAAAGGATTTGCTTGATTAATCTTTCTTTTAACACGAGCCATTGAATTTGAACTAAAAATTCCATATTTAATTAGTAAACTTTCTGGAACATCTTTCCATAAATAAACTTGATTGTCTGGTAATGTTCTAACAATATGTTCTTTTACATAATTCTCATACAAATCTCCTTTTAACTTGTTCATTTATTTGATATTTGTGCTAATATAACTAGTTATGATAAAACTATTAATTTCAATTTTTTAATTAACTATTTAATTAAAAAATGTAAACTTTATTTTGATAAGATTGGGATGTTTATTTCTTGTTTAACATATCAAAAACGGTCTTGGCAGCGACCGCGGCAAGGAGCTGACTGGCAATATAGCCTAGGAGATCAGAAGTTGGGAGTGATTTGTTGAGTGCGAGCATTACAGAGACCGCAGGGTTAAGATTAGCTCCACTTAGTGGTCCGGCAATTACAATTGCGGCAAGAAGACCAACAACGATCATAACAGGGGTAAGGGCAGGAGCAAGAGCGTTTTTGGCAGTGGCAGCTAAGATAACAGAAAGGAAGAAGAAGGTTCCTAAGAATTCAGCGACATACTTCATCATTTTATATATATACCTAGATTAGATAATTTTTTTAAAGTTGAATTTTAACAAAACTATATATTTTTTCAAATAAAAAATTGATTTTTCTTTATTTAAAATATTACTAATAAATCTATTTAATAAAACAAGAAAATGGGTCTTTGTCAATCATATAATTCTAAACAACCCGACGAGTTTTTAGATGTTACATTAAGAAAACCAACTCAAAGCTCTAATGGATATCCAGCACTTGCAAGAGCAACACAAATTGAACAAGTAAAAAAATTAGATTCAGATTCAATTCAATATTTTTCTTGGAAAGGTAAAACATTTTATGCTAAACCATGTAATATTTATGATGGTGATACATTTAGTATTTGTTGGATTTGGAAAGATGAACCAATTAAATATAGATGTAGATGTTTAGGATATGACTCTCCTGAAATGAAGCCACTAAAATCAAATCCTAAAAGAGACAAAGAAAAAGAACTTGCTCAAGCATCCAAAGAAAGATTTACGAATTTATTAAATGCAAATCCTAATGGGTTAGTAAAAGTTGAATGTGGGGAATTTGATAAGTATGGGAGAATCCTGGTCACAGTATGGAATGATGTAGATACTAAATCAATTAATCAAATAATGTTAGATGAAGGTCATGGCAAAGAGTATTCAGGTGGAACTAAGGAATCTTGGTAAGATTGCAACCAGCCTTTGAGGCATTAAATTTGTTTATAACATTAAATAACATTTATAAGCCTCATCATCTAAACCAATTGACTCATAATATTCTGCTAAATCTGTTATTATTGTATGATTTGAGTATCCAGCATCTAGTGCAAGACTATAATTTTTAGCCATTAAATCAAATGAACCAATAGATTTATAGTATAAACCAAGTTGTTCCATTGATTTAACAGATGGTTTTAAAGATGTAATTGCTTTTACCCACCATTTAACAGCTCTTTCCATTTGTCCATTAGATGCATAATAATCAGCAAGTTCTTCCATAAGTTTAACAGAGCCGAGTTCAATACCCATTAATAAATATTTTTTCATTAAACTAATATTACCAACTTGACGATAATGTTGTGCAACTTTTTCAATTGATTCTAAATCATTTTTTGTTGATTTTAAATCCCAATATTTAGTATATATATTTTTTATTTGACTATATTCTGGTTTATGTGTTAAAATAAGTTTACACATTAAATCCATATTATCATAATCATCAATTGAATTATAGTACTCACCTAATTTTAATGCCGAACTAACTAAAATATCCTCATAATCATTTGTACTAACCATACATCCATCATATTTAATAACTTTTTTTAAATATTTAATCATTTGTTCTTGGTCACCATTAAGTTCATATATAGATGCAATTGAATAGGCAATTTTTGGATATTTTGGATAATGAGATTTAATTTCAAGCAAATATTTTAATGCTTGAGTTTGTTCATTACAACTTAACCAATATTCTCCTAGTCTTGCTAAAATTTGAGATTTAGTTAAACTACCATCTATATTCCATATTATTAAATAATGTTGAATTGCTTTATCTCTAGAATTTATGTCCCATAAATAATTGCCAAGTTCTTCATTAACAAAATCTAAACCTAATTTAATAGCTTGTTCATAATATTTAATGATAATATCATTATTATTAGAAACTTTTTTATAATACCTTGCTAAATTTAATGCACCATTTGGATTTGATTTAGCTAAAGATTTAGCAAACCATTCTTCTGCTTTTGTGTAATCTTGATTATTTAAACAATATTTACCAAGTGAAACCATTGAATCGGAACATCCTGCTAATGCAGCTTTAGTATAATATTTTATAGCACTATGAGAATCAGATGATTCAGATAAAAAATCAGCATATTTTTTCATACATTCAACAGATCCATTTGAACTTCCTAATAATAAAAATTTTTCCATTGCTTCTTTATTATTAATATTAGTATAATGTAAAACTAATTGTTCAATACATTCAATTGATTTACAATTACTACCAGTATGTAGGTACTCAAGTGCAAGATTTAAATTATCAGAGTCCATATAGTACTTTGCTAGTTTTTCAATTGATTTAACACATTTTTTGGCAGCGGCCATCTTAAAAAATTCAAGTGATTTGTTTGAATCAGAATTTTTCTCACAAATTTCACCAAGAACATATAATTTTGATTCTCCAAAATTTTTATAATTTTCACATGGTAAAATATCTTGATATTCTGGAATAAAATCATAACATATGAATTGATTAGATTGGCTTAAGCCCATTTTATATAAAATATAGTTTTATTTTTTTTTAACAGAAATTCGTTTCTATATATAAACAAATATATATACATTATTTATATATGAATCATCCAGTTGGAACACATATCATTGCTGATTTAAATCAGATTGACAAGAAAGTTTTTGAATCATTTAGTTTAGATAAATTTAATCAATATGTTAAAGAAGTTTTAGAATTAAATTCAATTACTTTAATAAATTCATTAACAAATGATTTTGGTTCCCCTGGAGCTTTCACAATGCTTTATTTATTAGCTGAATCACATTTAAGTATTCATACATGGCCAGAACATGGGTATGTGGCTTTAGATTTATTTACTTGTGGACAAGCTAATACAGAAAGAGCAGTTGAACAAATAATTGAGTATTTTAGTCCATTAAATATTCAAATTAAAACTTTAATTAGAGGTTAAATTTTAACTTAAAGATAAATTACTATTATATTTAAGTTATAAATACTTTTAGACTAAATTGGGGTTGCAAATGCACCAGATGAAATTTAATTTTTTATTTAATATATATATAAACATTAAAAAATCTCGTTCCACTGTAAGATATGCTGTTATAAATATTTAGATCTGAGATTAGTATTATATTACTATTTGTAGCTAATTCTCTATTTATTCTTTCTTGATCATTTCCATCAATAATTTGTATTATTTTTGAAGGATAATGTGTTTTAAACCAATTATAAAATATTTGAAATGATAGTTTTGTAGATTCTTCAATATGATAATTAAATTTACTGTCAAAAACTGTTTGAATCATTGGTAACTTTTCAGATTGATAAACATCAAGAATATTTCTTTGATTTGTATTAATTAATGAAAGAATTTTTTGTTCATCATCTATATGCATCATTTCTAGAAAATCTGTAATTGTATATTTTGTATCCCAGTTTTGCTGTTTTATTGTTTTTATTATACTTTCAACTTTCCTTGGAAGGCTTGTTTCCTCTGGTAGGTTTTCTTTGTCTGGCAAGTAAACTTCTAAAGATGGAGGTTTAAATGGATAATCATTTGGTATTATAATAATTTTACGTTTACTACTATCCTTATCCTCAAATTCTAATTTTATTAGTTCTCCTTCTAATCTTTTTTCTTTTATAAATCTAATAAAATTATATTTATCAACAAAATTATTTTTTTCAGAAATTCTTCTTGTAATTTCTGCTTCTATTCTTTTTGAGAATGGTTTTGGAAAAATATTTATATCTGTTGTGTATTCAATGCTTTCAGGTGGAGCAAGTTGTGGAGAAGTAACAATCTTAGTTTCTTTAAAATATCTACTCTCTCCAACACTACTAGATTTATTGTCAAAAACAATAACGCCGTCATCTTTTTTTAAGCTAATTAAATAGTTAATAAATGGCTTGTGAATATCCAACCAATAACAAACACCTCCGTCAAATATTATTAAATCAAATTTAAGTCCCGGCATTTTCTCTGAAACAATTTCAATTGGTAGAAGTAAGAACGGAAAATCTTTCAATAATTCTGTTTGATATCTTTCTATTATTTTAATAGAATTAGATACAGAACTATTAAAGTCTTTTTCTATAAAAATAGGTTTAAAACCCTCTGGTATTATAAATTTTTTATATTGGGTTGGTTCAGCTCCAACTATTAACATTTTTTTTTCTGGAGAAGAAATATATTCATTTATTTGTGATTTTTTATTTTCAAGCATTATTTCCATATATTCATCTCTATTATGTCGATATAGTTTTTTTAATTCTTCTGGATTTGATCCACCAACTTTATTTGCTAAGTCAATATATTTTTTTTTATATTTTATATATTTGTTGTAATACATTATATAAATATAATAGATTATTATATTTATTATATTTATTATATTTATTATATTTATGATATTTAAATATTTTTATAAGTATCTAATCTTGTTTTAAGACGTAAAGTTAAATTTTTAAGATTAGCAGTTTTTTCAATAAATCTTTGGTTAGATTCACTAATACCAAGAATTTGAGGATTAGTATTTAAACTAATAGTAAGACCATGTTCAGAAAGTTGAGACCAATTATCAATAGCTGCAACAGCTTTAGAAATGACTTGTTTTTCGTCGTTACTTAGTTGTGCATTTGTTTGAACAGTTTCAGACGCACCAGTAGGATCAACAAAATATGAAATATAATTCATAGCACAAGAAAGTTGTGAGTTGACAGAATTTAATAAAGCATTGGTTTCAAGAGCAGATTTAGGTATTTGAATTTGAGATGTTGCAATAATTGTTTGTTTAAATCTACCAAAAGTATTTGATAGATTTACTATTCGAGCTAAAGCATTTGAAATGGTTGTTAAAAAATCAATATCATTAATTATATTAATATTAGTTAGTTTGGTAATAAAACTTTCAAAAAGAGCAGAAAGTTCATCTGCAGCACTAGCAAACTCTTCAAAACCTTGTGTATCAACATCTAAAGTAATTTGTTTAGAATCATTAGCAATTTTAGAAGCTGCTAGAAAAAGTTGATTATAATCATCTAAAGTTCCTTTACCTTGAAAATCAGAACATTGAATTTCTTGTGCATATCCTTTAATTTGTTCGAGTAAAATATTAGATGATGTGTCATTAAGAATAACAACTTGTGAGTCAAGGGATTCATCAATTTGTACATCAATTAAATTATTAACAATAGTTGAAAAAGATGTGTCTGTAATCATATTTGATGATATATCAAATCCTTGAATATTTGTAGTTATAGTTAGACCATCATTTAGAGTTTCATTTAAAATAATATTTGTTATTTGACTTGTTGTGTTAGAATTGCTTGAAGAACTAGTAGGACTTGGTGGACGGGAAGACATTTTATATATATATAATAACTATAGATAAAATATTTTAAAAATAATGGGTTAAAAATTTTAAAATTATATTATTTATTTTTTAGAATGTTTTTTGTGTGATTTTTTGGGTTTTTCAGATTCAGAAGAAGAATCGGAGTGTTTAGAAGATTTATGGTGATGAGATTTGTGATGATGAGATTTATGGTGATGAGATTTGTGATGACGTGATTTGTGTGATGATTTACGGGGTTCTTCGGGTTTAGGTGGTTTTGGGGATTCTGGTCTTGGTGACTCTTCAGATTCATGTGGTTCACAAGGTTCTGGTACACATGGAGGACAAGGTTCGGGACAAGGTAGTTCACAAGGTTCGGGTACACATGGAGGACAAGGATTAGGTACACATGGAGGACAAGGATTAGGTACACATGGAGGACAGGGTATAGGTAAACAAGGAAATCCAGGAGGTAATAAAGAACAAAGTTCAGAATCATTATCAAGTTCAGATAATAAAAATATCATAAATTTAACTGGATGTCCTGGTTGTGTTCCACCAGTAATTAAACTAGTTGTTAACATACCAGAATGTGATTCCCAATTTCTAATATTTATGACATCGCCGGCATTTAATCTAATAAATTGTCTCATAATAGATCTATTAGCACCAGAATCTCTTCCAGTAGTAGTAGTTTGATCAGGTAGTCCGTTAACAAATAGAGTAAGTTGAGCTGGTTGATCAGTTATAATATCTGCAAAAATGTCATAAATACCTGATTTTTTAATCATCATATCAGGTGTTCCGTGAGCAAACTCCACATTTTTATTAATAGTATCATATTCAAGATCAAATGATTCACCAACATTTACATCTTGTTCATGAGTTGAATTAGTTCCTATATATGCAGATGATCCGGATAATTGGAAACATTTGTTTGATAATAAATAAGATCTAAACTCTTCATATCCACAAATATTTTTTTTACAGCAAGTTATTTGAGCTTTGCATAAGGGGGCAAGTTTAAATACAGTTAAAATAGAGTTAATACCAGGTTGAGATCCACCATTATTAGTAGTTATTTGAATAGAACCATTTGCAGATGTATGATTTTTAACAGTTAGGACATCACCAGCTTTTAACTCTAATAAAGTTCTAATTGATATTTGACCAGCACCTCTATTTGAACCTTGAGTAGATGGTTCATAAGGAATACCATTTACTGCAAAAGAGAATTGAGCAGCTAGATTTGTATTAGCAAAGAAAAATGTTTTATAAATACCATCTTCTTGAATAACAACTTGTGATCCACTCCATCCTAAACCAGTATTAGTAGAATTAGCAGTATCAAAAACAACATCAGATTCAGTTGTTACAGATTGAGAGTTTGAAGAAAAGAAAGTTCCTTGAATATTAAAACCTTTAACCATGAGCTCTTTATCGCAAAGAAGTTTTTCACCTAACTTTTTAAATAAATACTTCTTTCTTCTTGATAAACATTTTTTCCATTCATTACCAATAGCATCACATTCATAATCAGGATTTGGTAGTGCAGCAACTTTAACTAGTAAAAACACATTATTATTTGCAACTTGTAAACCTCCAACATTAACTTGTGATACTAATGTTGGACTTGCAGATGAATAATTTCTCATTATTAAAGTATCATTTTTATTTAGTTTGATAATTTGTCTAAAAACAGTTTGTCCAGCACCAGAATTATTTCCAGTTGTTGATGGCATATAAGCTTGACCATTAATAAAAAGGGTATATTGAGCTGCTTGATCAGTATTTGCACAAAAGAAAACAATATAAACTCCTGAAGATCTAACAACAAAGGGCGAGTTAAAATATTTATGTTCAACATTATATTGAATACCATTTGAATTAAAATCAACTGGATGACCAGTTGAAGTATTTAATGGTATATTATTATATCCATAATAATAAGCATCTGAACCACCAACCATTAAATTAGGATCTTGTAAAAGTTTACATTTGTAATAGTTATAAATTTCATCAAATGAACATTTATCAAAATCTGTGTCAGTTGAACATTCCGATTTAGGTGATTTACATCTTTTAGGTGATTTACATCTTTTAGGTGATTTACATCTTTTAGGAGACTTGGATCTTTTAGGAGACTTAGATCTTTTAGGAGACTTAGATCTTTTAGGAGACTTAGATCTTTTAGGTGATTTACATCTTTTAGGTGACTTAGATCTTTTTGAGTTAGAGGAATCAGTTTCACTTTCAGACTTGGAATGGTGTCTGGAATGTTTTTTATTAATAGTTATTTTTAGTTCAGAAGATGAAGAAGATGAAGAACTTGAATCACTTGATGAATCACTTGACGAATCACTTGAAGGCTTTTGAGTTTTGGGCATTATATATACAATAATCCTAGATATTATTTTTTAAAAATAATGGTTTAAAATTTTTAAAATAAAAAAATAAATATTTTTAAAACTAAAGTTTTTTATATAAAAATATATTTATCTTAATAAAATAAATTTAAAAAAATGATTTTAAAATATATTAATATATTAATTATATTTGTTGGTTGTTATGAGTAGTAATAATATTAAGGACAGTTCGGTTTATATTGGTCCTGCAAAGGAGACTTTTTTTGAAAGTCCATTTGTTAGTTCGTTTTTTAGTAATAGTTTAAATCATACAATTAGTAGTAATGATTTACTTAGTTTAGGTAGTTTAGTTAAGTTCGTTTTACAGCAAAACACAAATTTAGTTGATTTTTTACTTATTTTTTATAGTTTACTAAAACAACATACAACAGATGCCGAGTTTAAAAAATTTAAAGATGTATTAAAGTCTTTAGATAAAAACAGTTATATATATATTAGTGATGTAATTGAACAATTAGGTTTAATTAAAGAAGGGAAAGCACTTTTAAAAGAATATATTTCTAATTATAAATATGGAACAGAAGTTATAAATGAAATAAAAGATTTATTAAAAACAATTGAACCTGTAGACAATGTGTTAAACTTATATTCTGGATTAGGAATATTAAAAGAAATAATTAGTTCAACAATTAAATATAAAAAAATTGATTGTTATGATTCAGATGAGAAATTAAATGAGTTTAATAATATGTTAAACTCAAATCAAAATATAAAAGTATTAAATACAGATATTTTACATAGTAATGATATTAAAGGATTATATAATTTGGTAATTGCAGATATACCTGAAAATATTAAAAATATAATTTATGCAAAACTGTGTACAAAAATAAAAGATTTAAAAATAAGGGGTACTAAATCAGAACCTCTTGTTATTCAACTTATTCATCAATTACTTAAACCAAATGGTAAAGCAATTGTTATAGTTTCAAATAGTTTTTTATTTGGAGATTCAAAACAACATGTTGAAACAAGAAAATTTATTTATGAAAATAGTTCAGAAATTCAAGTAATAAGTTTAGCAAATAAAAAATCAATTTTATTTTGGACAAAATCATTAGGATCAACAGATATTAAATTTAAAAATTCATCAAATATAATAATAGCAAATAATGAGCAAATAAAAGAATCAGAATACTCATTTTATTATACAAACTATATGTCTAATTTAATTAATAAATCTATTACAGAAGAATGGAAAATAAATAATTTTGTTAATATTATTCCATATTCTTTAAATTCAACACAATTACAATTACAAACAAATGTATTATATTCTTATTCAAATACAAATTTTGAAATATGTTTGAATCCAAGTAAATATGATTTTTTATTTATAACAAAAGATGAAAATATATTTAGACAAGAATATTTAAATAATTATTTGTTAGATTATTTTAAGTCAAATATAGATTTAATAACAAAAGGAAAAACAAAAACACTTTGTTTAGAAAAAATTAATAATTTAGTTATAGAAAAAAAAACAATTGAAGAACAAAATAACATAATTAGTTACATTAATATTAATGAGCAAATAAATAATTTGATGAGGAAACAAATATTAAATATTGAAAAAATAAGATCAGACACATTTAATTCATTTGGTTTTACAAATTTTGTTAAACTATCAGAAATTACATTAATAAATAATCAAACAGATGGTGAAGATTGTATTGGAATATATAAAAATAGCAGTATGGCAGGGAAAGTTTTTAAGGTTACTGAACCAATTAAGTCAGATAATATTTATTTTATTACACCAAAAGATAATCAAATTTCAATAAGTTTTTTATATAACTATTTACTTAATAAGCAAGATCAATTAGTTGAATTAGCAAAAATAAATAATACTGTTAGTTTGTCAAAAAAAAATATTGAATCTTTTGAAGTACCTAAAATTTCTCATGAATTACAAATTAAAATAAATGAAACTATTGAACAATTTACACCATTGTTAAAATTACATTCTAATTTTTCAATTGAAAAAAATATTTTTAATATTTCATCTCCCTCTTCTTAATAGTCTAAATCTAATTATGTTATTAATAATTAGTTTTTTTCACCTGGATCACCCTTTTCACCTTGTGGTCCTTGATTACCCTGTGGTCCCTGATCTCCTTTATCACCTTGTGGTCCTTGATCTCCTTTATCACCTTGTGGTCCTTTTTCTCCTCGATCACCTTGTTCTCCTTTTTCACCTTGTGGTCCTTGATCTCCTTGATCTCCTTGTTCTCCTTTATCACCTTGTGGTCCTTTTTCTCCTTGATTACCTTGTGGTCCTTTTTCTCCTTGATTACCTTGGTTTCCTTGATTACCTTGATCACCTTTATCTCCTTTATCACCCATTTCACCTTTATCTCCTTGATCACCTTTTTCACCTTGATCACCCTTCTCTCCTTGGTCACCTTTTTCACCTTGATCACCCTTCTCTCCTTGGTCACCTTTTTCACCTTGATCACCTTTTTCACCTTGATCACCCTTTGGTCCAGGAGGACCTTCTGGTCCTAAAATAACAGTTGGTTGAATAACAGGGCCAACAGGACCGGGAGGACCACATGGACCAGGAGGTCCTTGAACACCAAGAGCCATAATTTCCCATACACAATCATTTGAAAAAGGTGGTGAATTTATATTTTTCATAACAGCAATAAATGAAGAACCTTCAAAGTATACAACATCATTCTTACAATATTCTTCATCTGGTTTCCATGTACCTCTCCAAACAAATGCAGGACCAGGAGGACCTCTTTTACCTTGACAACCAGTTTTACCTTTAGGTCCTTTAGGGCCAGTAGCACCAGTTTTACCTTTAGGTCCTTCAGGACCAATAGGACCTTCTGGACCTTGAGGACCTTGTTTTCCTCTTGAACCACGATCACCTTTTATTAAGCTAAAATGAAATGGTTTTGTTTTTTCGTTATCATTAGTCATAATTGAATAAACTGATGGACTTGCATCATATGTTTTTTTAGATTTTTTTTCTTCTTTATTTTTAATAAATAATGAATCCATAGATGCAATAGTGTCTGAATCTGAATAACTTGATCTTGAACTACAAGAATCTCTTGTTGAACTGTCTGGGGAACTTACTGGCGAATAAGAATTTTTTTTATTTTTACTCATTTATATATACAATTATATTAGATATAAAATTTTAAAAATTATATATATTTTTTTTAAAATAATATATATAATTTTTTCAGCCTGTGATTTAATAAATTAAAGACAACAAGTGTGAAAAATTTTTGATGTTACTAAATATGGATCAATATTTGCTGCCGGTCTTCTATCTTCAAAATATCCACATTTATCTTTAAAAACTTGGTTTGGTATTCTAATAGATGTATTACGAGTACCAACACCAAAAGAAAATTTATTAATTGATGCTGTTTCATGATGTCCAGTTAAACGTGCTTCATTACCCTCACCATAAACAGCAATATGAGATGAATGATTTAATGCTAGTTTATCAATATATTTATATATTGAATTTAAACCAGAATCAACATTTCTAGTTTCTTCAGTTGAAAAATTTGTATGACATCCTGAACCATTAATTTCTTCTGATAATTTAGGTTTATATGAAATCTCAATACCATATTTTTCAGCAATTTTTTCTAAAATAAATCTTGACAAAATATGTTGATCACCAGCATCTATACCTTCACATGGACCAATTTGATATTCCCATTGATATGGTGCAACTTCAGCATTTAAACCAGAAATATTTAATCCAGCATATAAACAATGTTCTAAATGTTCTTCTGCAATAATACGTTCTAATGGTTGTTTTTTTCCAATTCCACAATACCAGTCAGTTTGAGTCCTAATATAAGGCCATTCATGTTTTAATTTATCAATCATAAAATATTCTTGTTCTAAACCATACCATGGTTTTAAACTTAAATTTCTATTAAATATTTTTTCTGCATCATCCCTATTATTATTTAATGCTGGTGTACCATTAGTTTTATATGTTGAACACAAAACTAAATAATTATAAGAACATAATCTTCGTCTAAATGGATCTGGTACAATTTTAATAGGTTTAAGTGTTATTTCTGTGTCAGAACCATCGTTTAAAGCCTGACCAGTAGATGAACCATCATAGTTCCATACAGGAACATATTCAAGTCCATTAATAGTTTCTATTTCTAACACTTTTGTTTTGGATCTTAATTCACCAGATCCACCAATCCATATATATTCAAGTATAGTTTTCATATGTGTTATAGTAACATTTTTTTCTTTAAATAATAAACAAAAAATTGAAAAATAATTTTTAATAAAACTATATATTAGAATATATTGATAGTTATATATAAAACTATTAATATATTAATTAGTATCAATTGAAGCGATGATGACTAATGGACCTTTTGCAACCCAAGAACAAGTATTAGAATATTTTAATAGGTATTCAGAATTTATTGATATTGGAGAAAATATAAATTTTGGAAATCTTTTAGTTTTAAACTATTATATATTTGATGAAGATAATGAACAGCCATATATTGGTGTAGTTAAATCAAAAAATGAATTTTATATTAGTTTAACAAGTATTTTAGCTAAAAAACCTGGAGAAGATGTGTTTACAAAAAAAACACCTTCAACAAATAATATTTATTTGATTCCATTTCAAAGGAAAATTTCAAGTGGAGTATTACGTATAAAACATATTGCGACTGATTCAAGAATTACTATTGATATAAGACCCGCACAACCGGCCCAGCTTGCACAACCGGCCCAGCTTGCACAACCGGCCCAGCCTGTACAAGTACAACAAAATATGTCATCTAGACCAAACATACCTAACACACATTTACCAATTGGTGGAGGTTATAATAACTCTAGATTAACAGTTCCTTTTGAAAGTGGTCATATGGTAGATTATATTCGACACCAAGAAGCCCAACTTGAAGCTAGACAACAATATCAGCCATCTAGTTCTACTATAACAGCGCCAGCTGTTGAAGAGATTCAAGACGAGACGAGTTATAAGGATAATGTTACTTGTAAAATCTGTTTAAGTAATAAAATAAATATTGTTTGTATTCCATGTGGACATTGTTTTTGTAGTGCTTGCAACACACAGTCAAGAAATAATTTGTGTGCTGTTTGTCGAACACCAATAACAAAAACACAACCATTGTTTATTTAGGATTAAACTAAGAAAAAAATTGAATTAAATTATTTTTAAATTTTATTTATTAGTTTTGTAGAAAAATGAGTTATCCAACAACATCTCAAGTCTTAGATTATTATAATTCAAAAAAAAGTGAAATTTTAAAACGTCCAAGATTATTATTAGATTATCATGATGTGATACATCAAAATTTAACACCTGAAATGCTTGGGTTTAAAAAATTAAATTATTATTTAATGAAAAATGAAGAGAAGGATCAAACAATATTTCTAATAAAAGATATTAATCATTTAGGTATTAAACTAAACTCTGGTAATTTTATTTTTGTTCAAATTTGGCAAAGAAAGAATACTGATGAATTTTTTTTTGAAACTCATCAGTATGATAATAATATTTCTTGGAATTGGTTTTTTAATCAAATACTTAAAAAAATTATTGTTAGACATATTGGTAGTACTGAAGAAATTAAAAATTTAGTTCAACAACAATCTAATTGTTTAATAGATTACCATGTCCAGAATTCCCCTAATCTGTGTAAAGAACCTTTAAGTAAACCTAAACGTGTAAAAAGAAGAAATAATTCTAAGCATATTGAAAATGTGGCTTGCAAAATTTGTTTTGCTAATAAAATAAATATTGTTTATATTCCTTGTGGACATTGTTTTTGTTCTGAATGTAATACTCAAATAATGAATAATTTGTGTGCTATTTGTCGAACACCAATAACAAAAACACAACCATTGTTTATTTAACTTTTGCTGCATATATTATAGATTTTTCTGTTTTTAAATCTACTGATGCAATTGATGTTCTAAAAACATTGTCTCCATTCATATCTTTTAATAATGCATAATATATATTTGTATGACCACTATTCATATTTCCAGTAGTTTCACAATCAATATTTAATATTTGATATATTGATTCTGTGATAATTTTATTGTCTATAACTAAATATATAAAGTCATTAACATCAAAATCTATAAATTTATTTTTAACCATTAATTTAATTATAACTATTAAAATATTTAATTAATATTTTAATCAATTTTTTGTTATAGCTCCAAATCCTCCTAAAATTCTTTTTCTTTTATTTGTTTGAGATGATATTTCTGAAAATTCAGTATCATTAGTTTCTATAGAATCTTCATGAGAAGACTGGTTTGATTGGTCTTCCAAGGAATCTTCAAGTTTAATAATTTCACAATTTGAATTAATATATATTTTCCAATTAGTCCATTGAGTTTGACAATATGGACATGATTTAATGCCATTATGTGGTGTTTGATTAAACCATTTAATTAAACCAGCATGAGACATAGGAGTTTTACACTGGACACACCTACAATAAAAATCATGTTCCTTTATAATTGTCTGAATTATTGGACATTGATATTCTGTATTTCTAATTCTATCATAAATTACATCATAATAATCAAAAATATCCATTTGTTACTAATAAATTAAATTAACTATATAAATTAATTTACTAAATTTAAACTAATCCTTCAATAAATTTTTCAAAATTCATTGGTTCTTTAAATCCTCTAATATTAACTGTATTAGTCTCAACTTCTTTCTTACCTACTACTACTACAAAACAATATTTTAGTACTTCTGCTTGTGCTACTTTTTTTTGCATTGTGTCTGAACCATCTAACCAATCTATTTGTATTCCATTTGTTTTTGCTAATTCATAAATTTTTTTACAATACAATCCAATTTCTGGTTCATTATGTTTCACTGGAATTAATGCTATCTGTCTTGGATTTACTATCCAAGGTAAATGTCCTTGTGTTGCTTCTAATAAAATACCTATAAATCTTTCAACTGATCCTAAAATTGCCCTATGTATCATTACTGGTCTTACTTGCTGAGCATCCCAGTCTTTAAAAGTCAAATCAAATCTATCAGGAAGGTTAAAATCTAACTGTATTGTTCCAAGCTGATGTGATCTACCAAGCGAATCTTTTACAGTAAAATCAAGTTTAGGTCCATAAAATGCACCATCACCTTCATTTATAGTGTATTCAGGAAATGATTTAATAATATTTTTTAAAATTAATTCTGCACGATCCCAAAGCTCACGATCACCTATATATTGTTCAGGTCTAGTTGACAATCCAACAGTTAGATCTAAATTAAAATCTTTATATACTCGTTTCATAAAATCAATAACTGAACTAATCTCTTGTTCAACTTGATCTATTTTGCAAAAAATATGTGCATCATCTTGACAAAATTTTCTTACTCTAGTTAATCCTCTTAGTGATCCATGAATTTCATTTCTATGGAGTACTCCAAAGTCTGCTAGTCTTAAGGGTAAGTCCTTGTAAGACAAATTCATATGTTTGAACATAATGCAGTGGCCGGGACAGTTCATAGGTTTATTGCTGAACTGTCTTGAATTTACATCTTTAGAATCTTCACATTCAATACAAAACATATTCTCTTTATATTTATCCCAATGTCCTGATTGAATCCAGAGAGCCTTATCATAGATTACTGGTGTTGAAACTTCTTTGTATCCAAGTTCTTGATAATGTTCCCTCATATAGTTTAGTAGTTTATTATATAGTACAGTTCCATGAGGTAAGAAAAAAGCTGAACCAGGTGAAACCTCATCAAAGAAAAATAGTTTTAGCTGCTGACCTAGCTCTTGATGAGTTAAAAAATTACTACTTAAATCCATTATTATTTATTATTTATTTTTAATTCTTTAAATAAAAATCGTTATTAGTAAATTTTATTGAATAACTAAATCAAAACTTTTAATTCCAAAACTAAAAACACCAGAAATATTAAGTGAATCTTGAATTTCTAACTTTAAATCTAATTTATAAAATGATTTTAAATTTTCAAGTACTAACTCTGATAAATTAAGTTTATTAACATATATTTTAATTAGATCAATACTAATTTGATATTTATAACTAACGAGTTGTTTAATATATCCAAAGTTTTCTGCAGAATTAAATTCATGTGTAAATACTAAATATTTTGTTCCTAATTTTGACCAAATATTTATCTCAATTTGTTGTTTAATATAATGAATAACTGGTTTTTGAAATATTGGTTTTGCCCATATTAATTTATTTGGCGCACTCATATGTTTAGATACATATAGTTTATATGTTTTATCAATTTCTTCAATTCTTGTTTGTGAACTTAAGTTTAAAATTTTATAATGAAGTATTTTTCCATATTTTTCTATACAATATTGATAATATAATTCTGTATGAAGAATATGTGCTTGCCAACATTTTTCTATGTCATCTGGACCTATTAGCTGTTTTCCAGATGCAAAAACTAAATCCATAAATTTATTATATTCTATTACAAGAATATCTGTATAAGAATCTAACCAATTATAATATTCGGCTATATATTTTGATATAGTTTTTAGCATTAATTATATATTATACAAAATATTTTGCCATTTGAACTCCATTTTCTTTAAAACCACATTTTTTATAAAATCCAACATTGTGTTCTCCACAATCTAAAATTACCTTATAACATTTATTTTCTTCTCCTATTTTTAATAATTTATCTATCAATTTAATACCTAAACCTAAACCTCTATATTCATTATCAGTTACAATATCTTCTATATGAGCAACTTTTCCTAATCCATGTATTAGTTTTAATTCTATTAAAATAGTTCCTGTACCAACTATTTTATTTATTGATAAATCTTCTATTACAAATATTTGGTGTTGCAAAGTTAAATTACTTACAAATTGACTAAATTCATCAAAAGACACAATTGGTGTATCTGTTAATTGTGATAGTAAATTTAAATATCCTTTATTATAGTCTGTATTTTTAATGCTTCTTATAGTAAATTTTGAATCCATATATAAATAAAAAATTGAAAATAAAATAGTTTATAAGCCCCATTTATTAAATTTTCTCCTCTCTATACACATGTTGAACTTTGCCGACAAGTTGAAAACTAATGCTTCTGTTTTTTCTGTTCAAATTTCTGTTGCACAAGCACCTGCAAAAGCTGCTTCTGTTTCTCAAGCACCTGCAAAAGCTGCTTCTGTTTCTCAAGCACCTGCAAAAGCTGCTTCTGTTTCTCAAGCACCTGCAAAAGTGTTTTTTAGACCATCAAAATCCAGTAATTATATTATTGGTAATAAAGACATCTTGGTTGAAAAAAGTCCTAATGACATTAAAAGATCAACCTATTGTCCAAATCTTACATCAAGTGTCTATAATAAACTATCAAGACATCAAAATGCAAGAAACTTGTATCTACTTGGTGTTAAATATAGTGATGCCAAAGGTGGTGATATTCAGGCAGGTATTTCTGAAACACGTCATTACTTCGAGTCTCAAAATAACAACGCTATACGCGGGGTTAAAGAAGAACTACATATTTCTATTAACGAGAATTCTTTAGAGTTTTATGGACAAAAATACTCACATGATCATTTTATAATGCGTGAGATTACTAGTCCAAATCAATACGAACTTGTTGATATTAAGGATATTCATCCAGATCCTTCTAAGGATAACAAAGAAAATAAATCAACAGTTAGTGTTTATATTTTTGGTACTTTAGATAATTTATTGCCTATTATTCAGGCTTATCAACCACCACCTTCTGAATCTCCTGATAATAAAGAGAAACCAAAACACGATCCAATTGACCATTTATGCATGGTTCCTTTTTCTGATCTTTTAAATTTCAGAAAATACTAAAATACTTTTTTTTAACTTAAAATATTTTACTTTTTTTAACTTGTTTATTTAAAATTATTAAAATATTTATATTAAAACATGGAAGCAATTTATGCAATTGATAGTAAAGGTGGGATTGGACTTAATGGATCAATTCCATGGAACTCAACTAAAGATTTAAAATTTTTTTATCAAAAAACAAAATCAAATATTGTAATTATGGGCAGGAATACTTTTTTTTCTTTGCCTGAACATGTTAGACCTCTAAAATCTAGATTAAATATTGTGCTAACTTCAAAACCTGAATCTAAACAATTTGACCAATATAGAAATTTAAGCAATTTAATTATTACATCTAATGACAAAATTTATAATGATATTTTGAAATCAAAAAATATATTTTTAGATCAATATCCTTTTTTAAATGTAAATTTTAAAATAATTTTTATTGGAGGTGCAAGTATTTATTCACAAGTAATACCTTTGTGTAGTATAGTATATGTAACTTATATAAAAAAAGATTATTTGTGTGATTTATTTTTTAATTATGACTATTCAAAATTTAATCAAACTTTAGTAGAAGAAGATGAAGAACTGAAAATTGTTAAATATAGTATTTTTTAAACCATTTGTTTTATTAAAACATATAGGTATGTTAAATATACAAAATGAACAAAAAAAAGAATAAGAAGGTGATTGAGCGCATGTTAGAAGATGATTTGGATAACTATAATGATAAAAAAAAGTTTAACGAGGCTAAGTACTTTAATGAATACTATAAATATGTATCACCAAGTGAAAAAACCCAAATCCAAGGTAAATTTACCAAAGCAAGATCAAGTGCTCAAAAAAAATATATGCAAATTCTTAATGATTCGATGCAAAAAATTGTTATTGCTACTGGCCCTGCTGGTTCTGGTAAAACTTTACTTGCTACTGAAACAGGTGTTAAGAATTTTTTAGAGGGTAAGATAGAAAAACTTATATTTGTACGTCCTGCTGTTACTACTGATGAAGAAATTGGATTTCTCCCTGGAACACTTGAAGACAAATTGGCTCCTTGGATGAGACCATTATATGATGTACTTTATAATTTTATTACACCTCATGAGGTTACTCAGTTAATTGAGGAAAAAATAATTGAGATTTCACCACTTGCATATATGAGGGGAAGAACATTTAAAAACTGTTGGATTGTTGCAGATGAAATGCAAAACTCATCTATTAATCAAATGAAAATGATGTTAACTCGTATTGGTGAAGGAACCAAGTTAGTTATTACAGGAGACTTAGAACAAAATGATCGTCATGGAGAAATTAATGGATTAGAAGATTTTTTAGGACGTTTTAAAGGAAGAAGATCAGAATCTATCGCATCTGTTGAATTTGATTGTGGTGATATAGAAAGATCTGAAGTTGTTAAAGAAATTTTAGATATATATAAAGCTCCAGAAATTCCTTTTGGATATACTGATGAATAAAAATTGAATTTTTCTTTTATTAGATTAAATTTAATCTTGTGCTTAAATTTAAACAATGGAATCAGTTTATGATATGGATATACGTTTTAGCTTGTTGGAAGCTCAATTTAATAAAAAAATTCAAGCTCTTGAAAATAATTTATTAAATCAAATTAAAGAATTAGAAGACAAGAATCTTAAACTACTTAAAGCAAATTTAGATTTAGAATCTAGTTTCGTAAATAGAATAAAAGGACTTGAAGAATTAAATTTAAATGCTATTAAAACAATTACAAATAAAAATTTTGAATTAGAAAGAAAAAATAAAGAAAACGAAGAACTTTATGCAAAACATCAAAAACTCCAGGGTGAACTTTATGAAACAATTATAAATAAAATTCAAGACATAGAAATTATGTTTGAAACAAAAATTAATGGACTTAAGCTTGAATGTAAAAAAAATGATAGTAAAACAGAAGAAATTGAAAGTAAATTACTAACTCAAACAAAACAACTTAATACTAAATTGTCTGATGAAATTGTTAAGGTTAAAAAATATGCTCGTGGATTTACTGGTGGAATGATTAATACAGAAATGGAAGGTAGTTGTGTTAATTTTATAACAACATCAGATTTTATTACAGATGATATATATGAAAAATTTTTAAAACATGGGAAAAGCTATTTTAATTTAGACTGTTTACCATCATTAGAAGACTGTGGATTTAAAAAATTTACAATTAAACAAGGTATGAGTTTTAGAAAATCAGGTAATTGGTTAAAAGCAAGAGACGCAATTTATATTATTCAAAACTATGGATATGAAATTATATATGAATATCCAGATAAAATAATAGATCCAACTTCATGTGGAGTTGATTACAAATAATTGAATTTTTTTATTATTAGTTTATATGTCTATATTATTAGTAAAATGGAGTGTAATATTTGTTATGATGATTTTGATTCTACTAATCAATTAACTAATCCTAAAGATTTGACTAAGATGGGATTTTGTGTTAATTGTTTAAACTATATGATTGAGAATAATTTTTCTAGGTATGTTAAAGAGATAGCTAATGCAGATTGTGAAAAATCTTTATCAAGTGCATTAGCTCATCCTATCCCTTTGTTTGTTACAGCAAATAGTTTAAAAGGAGCAGAACAGTTTGAAGAGTTATTATGTGGAGATATAATAATACCCTGTAAACTAAATAAACCAATTGATGATTTAACATTAAAAGAATTTAATCAAAAATTAGAACATATTAAGTCTCAAATGTTAGAACCAACTTTTGATTATCTTGATCAAATTTCCAAACTAATCGCTTCTTATGACTTGACTTTTTAAATTTTTCATAATAAGATGTGAAAGTTCAAGAGTATATGTTTCAAATGGATGCAAATCCTGATGTATTTTTTTATGTAAAAAATTAACTAAAAAACTACACTTATTTAATGCCATTCGGCCAGCCCATCCCATTGATAATAACCAACACATATATAAAATTGTATCAATCAACTCGTAAGAATTTGATTCATATTCATATTCTAATTCCATTAATAAATAACATAATTTAAAATGAATTCCTAAGTTAATTGCATATTCATGTAAACAATTATACTCTAAAATCTCAACTAAAAAATCTATTGAATCTAATGTTTCAACTTTTGATCTTGTTGTTGATATTTCTTCAATACTCATTTTATAAATTGATTCAAGTCCACTATCAATTAATCTTTCTGAATTATAATCAATTGTATTTACTATTCCTTCAATTGTTTCAATTGATTTAAAATATTTATTGAATTTTATTACAAAAGATCTATAAATAAAACTCGGATCACGAATTTTATTTATATCAATAAGATACGTTTGATTTTGTAGATCCCGCGAGTCTAAAAATATTTTAATTTCAAATCTACAATACCTACCTGTTGAAAATAAATAACAGTCAAATTTATATTCACTTTGATCAAACTGATATAACACATTAGTCTTTTTTAGAATTATATTTATTCTGAAAAGAATATTTCCAAGACTATATTCAGATATTGTTATATTACCAAATTTAACTTGGTTACAATATTTATAAATTTTTGGAATACACTGAATTATTGGTTCAATATCTTTAATTTCATCAATTACTTCAATTTCTTCAATTCCATCAATCCTATCAATCCTATCAATCCTATCCATTTTATCTACATTATTTAATTCTTGTAGTAATTTTGGTGCAAAAGTTTCTTCATGTGCAGTTGCTGCTTGTATTAAGAAAATATATAGATTTGATTTTATATATAATCAAATCAGTATAATAAATCATAATAATTATATAATTATATTTTTTCAATTTTTTGTAAGGAAAAATTGATTTATTAACTTTTAGTCTATATATATAATATTAGATAAAATGAAGTGTAAAGAAATTTATATTCCTAAACTATCAACAGAAATTACTTATTGGATTGGGTCTAATGCCCAAGACAATATTAATATTATAAAACAAGCCGAATCAACGGATATTTGGTTTCATGTTGCAGACTATCCATCAGCCCATGTGATTGCGCGAATATCTCATTTAAATAAATTAGATAAAAAATCTATTCAGTCAATTGTAACTCAAGGGGCTGTTCTATGCAAACAAGTTTCTAAATATGCATCAGAAAAAAATCTTGGAATTACCTGGGCCTATATATCTAATGTTAAACCAACTGATATTTTAGGAACAGTTAGTATAACACATGCGAAAAATATTATAATATAAATATATTTGTATATTATAATATGGAATTCTTTTCTGTTCAAATTAATTCAATTATATTTAAAAGTTTTAGAACATTTGATTTAGCTTTAAAATTTGTTAGAGATACATATGGTATTGATACAAAAGACCAAATAGTAATTTATCATGAAGAATATCCTGATGATTTTCATGGATGCTTAGATGCTCATGGATATAAAACTTTAGTTTATTCACAAAATTAGTTATAAATCATATTTTTCTTTTAGTCTAAATAATACTTCATCAGATATTTCTGGTTTTGAATGTGGTCCTTTAATTTCTAACAGTTCTGCACCAGTTATTTTTGACATTTCTTTTATATGTGAAAAATTTACTAATTTATCATCTGGACTATTTAATAGTGTTATATTAAAATTATTTTCTTGAATTATTGATTGATTATCTAATTCATTAATAAAAAATGCAACTACATATCCAAACAATGGTATTTTTTCTTTTGCAATATCTTTCATAGATCTAAATCCAATATAAGATATTACATTAGGTATTTTAAATTTAGAAGCTACTTGAAGTGCAATAGCACAACCTAAAGATTCTCCAAATAATATAATATTTGATTTATCAAATCCTTTAGAAATTAATCCATTAATTAATTTACTAGTCCTGTCAAACATATTAGATAATGTTACATTTTTTGATCTTAAATAATCAATACAAATTATTGGACATTTAAATACATTTGCAAGTTTATTTAATTGTGGTGTTTTCCAAGTAATATTATAAGAGTTACCATAACAAAAAATAACTATTTTTTTAGTTTTTGATCCTGGAATATACCATCCCAAAGTATCTATTAAATTAAATTTTTTTATTTTGCTTTTAATAATAAAATCATTATGTGGTTTTTCATCTGCAACTGGATATAAATATAAATTTTTTCTATATATAACAATTTTACTTGCAGCTATTATTAATATACCAAGTAATAATATCAATATTTTTCTAATCATTTGATTAATTAATGATTCGATAAAAAAATTAATCTAATGTAAAATTTATTAAATCAAAATCTATTGGTAATCCTTCTTTTTCTTTAACTATTTTTACTATTTTTTGATATCCTTTATATGGTTTATATCTTTCTATCTTTTCTCCTGTATAATAATATTCCTCTCCTACATTAATTAATATATCATTATCTATAAACCAATTTAAACAATATTTTCTGTCTAAATATTTTGATGTTATTCTTGATAATAGTTCATTAATATCTGAAGTATAAAATACTTCTTTTTGATTTTTTGCTAAAAGTATGTCAAATTGTACTAATATACTATAATCTGAATACATAGGAATAATTAATAAATAAATGATATTATATTTAGCCAATAAATTAAATTAATCAATTTTTTAGTTAACTATATCATTTATAACATCAATAATATTATTAAACTCTTCGAACAGCTCTTGTTTATGTTTTGAATCTAATTCTTCTATATATTTCATTTGAGTTGTATTTAGTTTTCTAAAATTTCTTATATCATCTTTAATCATTAAAAAATAGTCAATATCAAGTATCTTATTGTTTTTGTAGTCCATATAATATTAGATAATATTTTTTTATAAAAAATTGATTAATTGGATTATTTAAAGATATTTGTTTATATAAACTTATATATCAAAAATGTCTAAACCTATCTGTAAATTTTTTGCCAGCGGTAAATGCACACATGGTGATTCATGTAAGTTTGCCCATACTCAAACTAATACTAATACTGATCCTGGATTGAATTCCAGACTAAACAAATCCAACAAATCAAGACCTAGACCAAGCAAGTTAGTCAAAGTCAATACTGAAACTTTTGAACCTTGGTATGATCCTCCTCATATGCAAGTACAAGTTCTAGACCCAGGGCTACCAAATCCTGAACTAACAGAGTCTGATGTTTTTATTCTCAAGGGGTTGTTTGACGGATCAGATCAATCAATTTATTCCAAGCTACTCGAAGAGATTGATTCCTGTGGTAAAGACCCAAATGAACTATGGAAAGGATGGCACGGGAATACTCATTTAATTGCAGATGATCATTTAAGATGGAAAGATTCTTGTCCTACATTTAATTCAATAATTGATCGAATTGCTGAATACTTTCAAATGGATATTAAAGCAACTAGATTTAATTTGTATGAAGATTTAAATGACTTCAAGCCAATGCATTTTGATGCTGCGGCAATTGATCCAAAAAAAGCAGCAATTCAGAATTTTACTGTTGGAGTTACATTTGGATATACTCGATCAATTGAATTTGAACATGCAACTAATAGATGTAGAGTATCATTTCCTATTTCAAATGGAACTGTTTATGGTTTTGGTAAACAAGTTAATGTAGATTGGAGACATGGGATCCCACCAATTAAACCTGAAACAATCGAACAATCTAAAACTGATGGTTTACTAGGTTCAACAGGTCGCATATCTATAATTGCATGGGGGTATTGTAATTTATCCAAGTTGTAAAAAATTGATTTATTTGTTTATTAATTAGATAATATATTGTTTAATTAATTTGTTTTTTCAATGGAGACAGCTATTCAACAAATAGGTACAATTGTCACAATATATTTGTCTGAAAAGATAAATACAAGTAATAGAATAATTGACAATTCTATTATTTCAATTCTCACAGTTTTTATAATTGGGTTGCTTAACAACTTGTATTCAAGCTGGAGAGAAAAATATAATATGTGCATTTATTGGCTTTATGGAATGAGAGCACATCCTCTTGAAATTTGGAAAGCACCATATATATATATATTTGATATTGCAGAAGAAAGAATTAAAAATGAGTTTAATTCTGATGACTATCCATATTATGTAGATAACTTTTTTTCAAATGGTATTGAAGATAATATTAATAAAATTATTGGTGAACTAATTAAAAAAAGCAATTCACGAGCTTTAAGAGACACAACTTCTAAAAATCGTGTTTATGGTCAAAGTTATGATAGACACGAACATTATTTTGGTAACGAAGAAAATATAGGACTATTTTTAATGGCATACGATAAATATGGTTGTCCTTTATATATAGGTACAGATTACCAAGTATACTATAAAAATTTTGATGAATACTTGTATATTAAAGATTTTCTTGTTAAATTTATAATTGAAGAACATAATAAAATAAAAAATACAAATACTAACACAAATAGTATTTATATAATGAAAAAAAATAAACTTGAAGCAAAGGGTAAAATTAGTACTAAAAAAACTTTTTCCAATCTATTTTATACTCAAAAAAATGAGCTGATGGGTATATTAGAGAAATTCAAGTCTGGAGGTTTATATCCCCCACATGTTCCAATGGATAACAAGCTAGGCATTTTGCTTTACGGGCCTCCTGGAACTGGTAAAACTGGAACTATTAGTGCAATTGCAAATTTTTTATCAAGAAGTATTACTGTGATTAACTTTTCAGAAATTTCTAAAATAGAAGAACTTGAAAATATACTTGATAGTGACAAATATAAAGAAACTATTTTTGTTTTTGATGAATTTGATTGTATATTAGATGCACTTGGTAACGAACCAATTCAATCTGATAAACCTGATTGGGGATCGCTACTTTTAGCTGCTGAAGGTGATGAACGAAAACAAATTCTTGAAATGGTTAAATCTAATAAAAATGCATCTAGTTCTGCTATTAATATTGCTTATTTGTTACAAAAGCTAGATGGTTTAGAGTCTGCAGAAGATCGTGTTATTATTGCAACAACTAATAATCCTGATAAAATTAATCCTGCGCTACTTAGACCAGGTCGTTTCGATCTTAAATTATGTCTTAGTAATTGTACTACTCAAATGTATTGTGATATTCTTGAAAATTATTATCAAGATGAACAAAATGTTAAAGAAAAAATAATTGCAGCAAATATTCCTGAACTTAAATATTCTCCATTAGAAATAATTAATATGGCTATGTCTTGTTCATCAGTTGATGGTCTGATTGAGTTAATTAATAGTAAAAAATTGTAATTTATTTTATTTGGAATACAAACTAAAACTAATAGCTAATTAAAATAAATGAGTACTGGACTGTCTGAATCTAATATAGAACTAGCTGAGAATTTTATTTCTTGCAATCAACTTAAGACCAATGGACCTGCATTATCAATAGCTGATGTTGAGTTTGGGATTGAATGCTATCAAAAAATCTTATCTAGTAGCCCAACTAGCTATATGCTATTTGGATCAAATGCTTATGGAATGACTTCTTATGGGTTGTACAAAACAAGATCTGGACAAGTCTATGTGATTGAAGCATTTTGTAATAATATAGTTGGGTATCATACTCCTGAAAGTTGTGAACTTGTTGGATTAACTTCAGAGCAAGATATGTGTTAACAAACTTTTTCAAATTAAATTTATTTATTAACAATTATTTTTATGTTTGGTTATTTTATTAAATATGGATTTAAAAGAAAAATATTTAAAGTATAAAAAAAAATATTTTGAATTAAAAAATATGTTAGTTGGTGGTGCAAATGGTATTAAAACATTATACATTAGTATTGGAATTCCTGGATCTGGCAAAACTTCTCGTTTTGAAAGATCAGCTAATATACACAAAGGACGTAGATTTGAAGCAGATGATTATCCCGGATTATATGAGCCTGTTTTTGATTTTAGAAAATTAGGTGCTGCACATCAATGGTGTAAGGATAATGTTAAATTTTCAATGGAACAAGTTCCACCAATAGAAGATATTTATCAATCAAATACAAATTTAAATCCACGTGATATGTTAGATTATTTACAATTGGCTAGTGAATATGGATATCAAGTTAAAATAATTATACCAGAAGAACATAATTATATAAATCCTTCAGAAGCAAATTTATTACACTATCCAAATTCTCTTACATATGAACAACAAAAAAATCATTTAAAATATGTTCGTTCAGGTCAAATTGAAGGACAAAAACAAATACCTGAAGAAGCTATGAATAGAATGATTACATTGTATGAACAAAATATAGGTACAATTAGAAGAATTAAAAAAGAATTAGATGAAATTGACAGTGAAAATAATTCTTTTGCTTGGATTCAAAAAATTAATTTTTATTTTCCTCCACCTCCACCAACAAGAAGACACAAATAAATAACTTATGGCAAGATATCATCATCAATTAATCTTCCTGCCATTATATAATATAATTATATATTTATTTTGTTTATAAGATTATTGACTTAAAGAAAAATCGATATTAATAAATAGACGATTATTTAAAATGGATGTTTGTTCTGTTATTTCTGATTTAACTGATACTGATTTTAATGAAAATATAAATGATAAATTACAAACTTGTTTTTCAAAACTTGATACTAAATTAAATGATATGAATAAAGATGAAGTTAAAGATTTATGTGTTGGAAAAAATCTTTCTCCTAAAGCTAAACATAATAAGCAAGAGCTAAAAGAACTTGTTGTTAATGAGTTTAGTTCTTGGATTCAACAAATTAAAGGATTAGTTGGTCCAAAACTAAAAGATATGTGTAGAGAGAAAAAATTATCTGGTTTTTCTACTTTAAAAAAAGATGAACTTATTTTATTATTAGCAAATAACTATATTAATGATCTTGATAAACTAAATTTAGACAAACCTAGTCTAGACAGTACATCAACTTCTAGTTCTGAATCAGCTATTACACAAGAACAGTCAACTACTACCACTTCAACTAAAAAAACCACTAAGAAAACCACTAAAAAAACATCTGATTTAGTTGAGGATGAAACAGTCAAATCTAATCTTGATCAAGAAATTGCTCGATTATTAGAACTAAAGGCTAAACAAGATGCTGAAAAAGCTAAAGAGCAAGCAAGGCTGGAAGCTGAAGAGCAGGCAAGGAAAGAAGCAGAAGAAAAATTAAGGCTGGAAGCTGAAGCAGAAACAAAAGCTAGACTGGAATCAGAAAAAAAGAAAAAACAAAGTATCCCTAAATCTGTAAAGACAGCAGTCTGGGACTTGTATATAGGTCCAGACATTGTTAAACACCGATGTTTATGTTGCAAAAAATCCCATATTAAAAATACTGAATTTCAAGTTGGTCATGTAATTTCTGAAAAAGATGGTGGTACTTTAGAAATTTCTAATTTAAGACCAATTTGCGCACCATGTAATTTTTCAATGGGTACTGAAAACATGGTTGAATATATTAAAAAATATGGTTACTATTTATAAATTAAAATAATTAAATTAATTACAACTAGTTAATTTAATTATATTGAATTATTATTTGTTCTAATAGTTGCATTTTTATTTTGATCAAGACCATACCTTTTAATAAATACATCCATATTAGTGGTACCCATAGATGAATTACAAGAGTGACAAATTGGTTTCAAATTTTGTGGTTCAAGACTACCGCCATTAATTTCAGCAATTATGTGCCCACAATGAAAACTCATTTGGGATATTTGTGTTACATTACAACACAAACATTTAGTTCTTCCAATGTCTTCACCAATCCAAAAATCCCAAACAACACGTTTAAGTGAAAGTGGTATTGCTTTTTTCTTATATTTTTCTGTTTGTCTGTCATTAGTACTATTGGTTTGATTGGTGTTATTGGTTTGATTGGTGTTATTGGTTTGATTGGTGTTATTGGTTTGATTGGTGTTATTGGTTTGACCAGTACTATTTGTAGTATTAATTATATTATTTTTTTTAGGACAAGCAATTTTAAGATGTCTTCTCAGTCCATTATATGAATTGTAATTTTTATCGCAAAATTTGCATTTATATTTTGATTCATCTATTAATGTTAAATTTATAAAATCACCATATAATTTTTCTGTAGTATAACCTTTGTATTTAATAATATCTTCTTCTAATCTCATTTTGCATTTGTTTGCATTTTTATTGTGTGATCTATAATTTCCTTTATAAATGAATTTTTGTTGACAATATATGCATTTATATAATACCATTACTATCTATTAATATAGAATTTATTTTTAAATGTGTTTAAAATACTCTTGAGTAAAAAATCGTTTTCTCTCAATTATTTTTGATTATTTATTAATCTAATATAAGATTAATATTTTTGCCCAAAAAATAAAGGTTACAAATATAATATTTATAATTAATTGCATTAATTTATTAATTAAACTTGTATGGAATCATATATTAAAGGTTATGAATATGAAATATTTGTATGTGGGTATATAAGATCACAACTAGGAAAACTATGTTATTTATGGAAAAAAACACCTGATTAAGTTTTAATTGCAGCTGGTATTATACATTCTAATAATGAACATAGGTTACATAGAAAAAATTCCACTAATTCTCTAATAGATACTGGTGTTGGTCTTGTTCAAGATAATTTATTTAAATCAGTTTAACAAAAAAATTGCTTAATTAAATTACTTGGATAAATTAATTAACTAACTATCAAATCAATGGAACAAACCCATGAAGAGTACCAGTATTTAAATTTAATTAAAAAGATTTTAGATCAGGGTAGCTGGGAAGAAACTCGCAATGGTAGGACCCAATCCATCTTTGGCGAGTCCATGCGCTTCTCTCTTAAAAACGGTCAAATTCCAATCTTAACAACTAAAAAAATCGCATACAAGACCTGTTTGAAAGAACTGTTATGGTTTACACGTGGTCAAACAGATAATAAAATTCTTCAGAACCAAGGAGTGCATATTTGGGATGGGAATTCAAGTAGAGAGTTTTTAGATTCACGGGGGCTAACTTATGAAGAAAACGAACTTGGACCAATCTATGGCCGTCAATGGAGACATTGGAATGCAGATTGTAATCCATCAACTGGTGAAAGAGTTGAAGGATCTGATGGAATAGATCAGCTGGAACAAATTATTACTGCGTTAAAAGACCCGAGCCAAAGAACAAGTAGAAGGCTAATAATGACTGCATGGAATCCATCTCAACTTGATCTCATGGCCTTGCCTCCTTGTCACGTTATGTCTCAATTCAATGTGCATGATGGGAATAAGCTATCTTGTGTGATGTACCAAAGATCATGTGATGAAGCTTGTGGAACTCCCTTTAATATTGCATCATATTCATTTCTTACGCATTTGCTTGCACATCATTGTGGGTTAGAACCTTATGAATTTGTATACTTCAAAGGCAACTGCCATCTGTATGAAGAACATATTGAAGCTATTAAAGAACAGATTACAAGAGAACCATATCCATTCCCAACTCTTAGTATTAACAAGTTAAAGCCTAATATTAATGATTATGAGGTTGAAGATTTTGAGATACATAATTATCAACATCATCCACAGATAAAATTTCAGATGGTTGCATAAATTATTTTATATTTCTTTTGATTTTTTCTTTTTAGTTACACTTACCTTTGGTGTACTATGTTGTATATCTATACTTATTGGTAGATTATCTTTAACAAAATAAGCTTCACCTTTTTTATTCCACTTGACAACTAATGTAATAATTTCAACTCCATGATTCATTGCATTAATAAATGCTTTTCTATATTCATCATCTAAAATGGATGGTTGGAATCTATTCACATCAGTTCTTTGTATTACATAACACATAATACATCTTTTATTAGTTGTTTTTTTAAGTTCGATAAGATCATTTATATGTTTGAGAGCACGAGGACTAACAGGTTCAGAAGCTTTTTTCCTATAACCATCTGGAAAATATGCAACTTTTGAATCAAAATCTCTTGAACAGAAATCACATTTTTTCTTATCTTTAGAAGATAAATCTTCATAATCAGCTAATGGAACATTTTTAACTTCCATTACAAATTCAACACCATTTTCATCCACACCAGTAAAATCAAATCTTGAATTAAGTATTTTAGTTTCTCTTTTGAATGATTTAATATTAAGCAACTTTGAAAGTAAGTTTGCTTGTAAACATTTTTCAACTAGTGTTTCAGCTAACTTTGGAAAAATACCAATAATTATTTGTTTGGACCTTTCATTAAATATTGATAAATAAACAGTGTAATCACATTTACTACCAGGGTTTTTACTTGGACCCATTAGCACTTTTGCCCCTTTATCTGCTAATCCACAGCAGCCCAAAGAAGCAGTATGGCCTAGAGTCATTGAATCATCTAATAATATTTTAATATCAGCTACAAATGGTGTTTTTATTTCTTTAGATGGCCTAGATATAATCTCCCCTTCGATTAAATTATCTATTTTATATATCAAATGCATTTAATATATAAGAATATAATTATTTATAAAATAAAATTGCAAAATAAATTTATTGGATTTATATGCATCATTACATTTAAATGACCACACACAAATTTGATTCTTGTTTTCACTTGTGTCTAAGACAAGTAAAATCCCATCTGATCTATGCACATTATTCACAAGAACTAGGGTGTGAGGATAAATTATACTGTGAGCGAATGATATTTTTTAAAGAAATAAAATCTATTCAAATTAGCCTTGGGGAATCTAATAGCCAAATTAGAGTAAAGGTAACATTTCTAAATGACAAAAATAAATTTGAATCACATGATTTGTCTGGGTCTTACAAATCCTTTTTCTTTGCTAATTTTACACAAGTTGCCGAATATATTAATTTGTTAACATCATTTGTATACTCAAGGCCTATGTTTGATATAACACATGAGTCAGATGAAAGACTTAACTATGCACCCCACTGTTCAAAATTAGATGAATTTGAGAGCTGTTTGCTAAGCTTGACATTTGCAACCGGTTGCACATCCAATCTATCAGTCAGTGAAGCATATAATAGTGGCAGTGGTTCTGATAATTGTGGGTTATTAAAATATTATTATGATGTTAAAATGTTTCAATATGTAGGAAAGACCACATTGGTATCATTTGAAGCTCAAGATGGTTATGAGACAAGATGTTCTATTGTTTTTTTCAATGCACCACTTTTAACAATGGAAAATTCACATCATTCTGAAACATATAGTGTGGAGTTGATAGATGTGGAGGATAAGGAAAAATATGTTATTTCTCGGTTATCTAAAGAAAACTATCTGAAGCTAAAAACATGGATTGAATCAAGACTAGTTAAATAAAGCCAAAGGTTTAGTAATTTAATTTTTATTTAAAGTTATGGCTATTATTAATAGTAATGAAATATACATTTAAATTATGATATAGAAATTGAAAAAATAATTTAATTTTATTTTTAAAAATAATTTATAGTTTAATTGTATAATGGATACAAATGTCGATTTCTCAATACTTATAAATCAAAATAAACTTATTTTAGAAAAGTTAGAACAGATAGAAAAAAGATTAGATCGGATTGAAAATTCGACAACAAATATGGATTCACATATTGAAGAAATTAATGGAATTTATTCTAATTATAAAAGTTGTTTGGATTTTGTAAATAATAAATATGAATCATGTTGTAAATCTTTAAAATATATTAGTAGCTAGATTATATTGTTTCATGTAATATTAATAATCCACCTATTATTGATAGATTTTTATAAAAATGATTTGATTGAGTTGAATCTGTAAATATATTATGAAAATAATATATTGTTAGTCCAGTAAATACAACTAATCCTTTAATTCCAAGTTTGGTTAAATCATTGGATTTGTTATTAAATAAAATTTTTTTCAATATAAAATATATTGCAAATAGTTGAATACCAATTGCAAATCCAGTTGCTAAACTAGGAAATGGTATATTTTTTTTAACTACAAGTTCATATGTTTGATTTACATTAGTAATTTTTCCATATGTAGAATTTACAAATATTCCGATTAATAACAAAACACCTAAATAATACATTGGTTTGTGTTTTATTTTTTCCCTACGTATATATTTGTTAATAAAATTATTACTATTGGATAAAGCTTTACCTATTGTTGATATTCCTGGTGTGTTATGTGATCCAACTGAATATATGTTTGAAATTTTACCCTTTGGTTTAATTATCCCATATTTACTTAAATTAAAACTATTATCTTTACTAACCCATTTGCCATTTTCTTTTTTAACCCCATCATAAAATGTAACATATTTTGGTTTAACATTAATTATTTCCAAAACATCTTCCATAATTTCTTCAATTGTTAATTCATTTACTATTTTATTTCTTTTTTTTATAAAGTTATCAGTACTAACTATAGTACATGACCAAACTGTTTTAATTTCACTATTTTTAGTGAAATTTGATGTATAATTTGATGTTGGTAAAATAATTAAATTATAATCGTTAAAACAACTCCAACACCATTGGTTTCTCCATTTAACAACTTTGTCAAAATGAAGTTGAAATCCTAATGAGTAATAGCTTCCATATTCAACAATATTTTTAATATTGTCTATAGAACCAAAATTATTTTTTAATTCATCTCGTTGGTTTAATAAAAAAGTGTATAGTGGTTTAGGTGGTAATGTTAATATATGAATTTTTGAATTTATTTGAGTTGTAGTTTTGTTTGTTTTCAACACAGAAACAAAATTATCTTTCATATAAACTAGTTCTGTTTCTGTTAGCAATGTGATATTTTTATTTTGGGATAGTAATTTTTCAACAACATCCAACCATTTGGTATTATCTTTTAACTGTTTTATTTTTAGAATTAGTTGTTTTGATTCAAACAGTTCTTCTATTAATAATTTGTCAGGAGAATTTGCAACTAATATACTTATAATTTTGAACATTGCTTGGCCTTTATTAGAAATATTATTTTGTTTTGTCCATTCAGTAACAGTTTTACTATAATAATCTTTTAAAATAAATGATTTTATTATTTTGATGATGTCATAAGGTTCAAAATTAGCCAAATAGGTTTTATATATTTTATAATTTGATGTAAAAATATTACCATATGCATCAACTGTTTCTTTATCATAATCAAGACCAATTTTTTTAAAAAATTTTGGCAATTCATTATCTAATAAAACTCTTGGACTATGTTCAGTAAATAACCCATTTTGCCATTCAACTTTCCAACATCCACCTATTTTTTTTTCTTTTTCCACACACAATATTTTTTTGTTAGGAAATAATCTAGAAATTTCTAATGCCAAATTAATTCCACTTGGTCCCATCCCATATATAGCGTAGTCAAAATTTAAATCCATTATTATTATAAACTTATAAAATAAATTTGTTTGTCCATTTGTTAATAGATTAATTTAAATATAGTTAATAATATATTTAAAATATGTATCATTCTATTGATTTTTATTTAGATGCAATTAAAGAGTTGGTCAAATATGTTGATAAATTTATGAAAGTTTATTTGACAGATAAAAAAGCCCAAGAAATTAAAGCAGAATTAGATCTAGTTAATGGATTAATGAATATTATTGACTGGGAACTACTTGATATTGACATCCAAACCAGAAATTTTATAAATCAGAGAGAAGAGTTGCGGAATAGAAAAACAATTTGCTCAAACAGATTTAATGAGAGAAGAACTAAAGAAAAATTTTATTTTTGAAGATGAAAATACTGGATTTTCTTTAATAAAAAAATTTTAAAGTTTAATAATCACATAAAAATTAGAATAAACTGGTGAATCATTACAATCAAAATCTAAACAATCAGTAAAATCTTCATCATCTATTGATTTAATCCATGAACCAAGATATCCACGATCAAAATTTTCACTGGTTGGATCTGAATCTTCAGGATCAAGTGCAGTGTAAAATTTAGTTGCTATAGATTTAACATATTCTTTGTCATCAATCATCGATCTAAAATATAGATAAGCAGTATACTCATTAATTCTAATCCCAAATTTATCTCCTGAATAAGATGGATTTGGTTGATCAGACGATAAATTTATTCCAAAGGCTTGGTTTAGTTTTTCACATGCATCTGATTTATTAGTATATAAATTACAACTCATAATCCAATCAGATTTAAAAATAGGTCCTTGATAAAAATTGCTTGAGCAATTTTTATCAAGCAGCGCAAGCGGTCCTGTGTGAGTTGGATATTTGTTTTTTCTATAATATTTATATATATTTGAATAACTAATTGATTTATTCTTGTATTTTGGTATGTTAACATACTCAAAATCACATTTTATTGGATTTCTTAGCTCTAATTCTGGCTTTTCTAAAATTTTAGATTTTTCATTCATTTCTTCAATGGCTTCTTCTCTTGTTGCATATGTTCCAATAATATTAGTATAAGTCTCCTTTCTATAGTCATTTAATTCCATAAGCAAATATATAGATTGTTCCATTTATTTAATAATATAATAATATAATACTATTAATTCCAAACAAAGAAAATTTCATTTTTTTATAAGGTCTAAAGAATATTTTTCTACTACTAATTTATATTATGTCTTATGCACCTTTTGAATCAGGATTTTCAAATTTAACTATTTTTTCTAATGGATCAACATCTAAATATAGTTTTGATGCTCCCACATCCAAGCTATATAGAGAGCTAACAAATAAAAAAGAAAGTTTATTCGGTAAATATTTATCTGTTATAATCCTGTGTGTGGCACTTGTTAGTGCTTCAATTATAGCCCTTGGAGTGCTTTCATCAAACAATAAAAAAAGTTTGCTTTATATAATTGGATTTATTGGATTGATTTTAGTTGGAGGGATATGTATGGGAATGTTTTTTAATCAATCCCAACGTGTATATATATTCGGATTTATTGGTTTGGTTTTAGTAGGAGGATTTGCGTATTTGTACAAGTTAACTGAACAAGATATAGCTGTATCCAAACAAATAGCTCGATTACTAAAATCATCACAGGTATCATAAAAACAGGTATCATAAAAACAGATATCATAAATTAATTATTTTAATTATATGAATTGTATTTATATAATTAATTTAGTTTAACTATTTGCAGCTCGTGTAAGCATGGCTTTAACCCGCGCTTCTTTTGATTCATCTATTGTATTTTTAACTATAGGATTATTCCTATAACATATAGTATTTAAAATATTGGTATATTCTTTAATCACATCGTTATTTTTATTAAATTCTTTTAGCAAATTAGTAAACCCGACTATATTATCTATTTCTAGTGGGTTATCATCTTCTTCATTACATTTAAATATTTTTTCTAAAGTTCTCATTTGTTTAATTAACATTTCTTTGAAAAATTTCTTTTTATCTAACACGTCCCCGCAGGGCGGGTTTGTTTGCTTTTGCAAGCAAACTTCCCACCCATCAGTAAATTTATTTCCATTAAATACATGAATTTCATTATCTTTTAAATTGGGACAATAAATAACATGATTCTCTTTGTTATCAGGATCAAAAAACGTATCTGTGGTTATACTTTGAAATGCTTCTCCAGGTATTGCAAACGCCTTTCTTAGAACCGACTCTTTCATATATTCATACTTTATTTCATCATAGGGAACTAATTTAATATTATTGTTTATGTTATAGTTATTTTGTGTGTTATTATTATTTTGTGTGTTATTGTTTTGAGTTTGGATATTAGTATTATTTGAATTTGTGTTATTTGAATTCGTGTTATTTGAATTATTATTAGTAATTGTATTATACTTTTGCATAATTTTATCACAAATATCTAAACCAGTTATTTTACACCCATTTGTTGTAACATGTCTTTTAAGACCATTATATGAATTGTATTTTTTATTACATTTTTTGCATCTATATGTTTTTTCTTTGTTGTTTTCATAATTATTACTAATAATATCTGTATATTCTTTTAACATTGCATTTATTGAATATAATTTATAACTATCTATTATTTTATTAAATTTAATTTCACAAGATTTAACATGGACTGAATAATTCCATTTTTGGTCAAATTTTTTTTTACAATATAAACAAGTATAGTTTACCATTATAATATAATATTATTAAATATTTAAATCCTTTATGATCATTTTTGATTAATAGTGATTTAATTAAGGGAAGATTAATAAATTTTTAATATTAATTATGATAGATAATATCGTCTTATAACAAACTTCCCTTAATAAAAACATTTAACTGATCAAAAATGACTAAAAAAAGTTTATAGAGAGGGACCATTTTTTCCAAAATTTTTTTGGTAAATGCTCCAAAATTTCAACCAGCAGAAACGCAAAATATTTATGTAAACTTATTTAATTTTTTTACCCAGACCATATTTTTTAATAAACTCATCCATATTAGTACTTCCCATAGACGAATTACATGAATGACAAATAGGTTTTAAATTATCTGGATCTAAACTTCCACCATTAACCTCAGCAACTATATGCCCACAATGAAAATTCATTTGAGATATTTGTGTTAAATTACAGCAAAAACATGTCGATCTTCCAATCTCCTCACCAATCCATTTATCCCATACTACACGTTTTAATGAAAGCGGTATTGTTTTTTTCTTGTATTTGCTGGTATTAGATGGTGTGGCTGTATTAGCTGACATGGTTGTGCTAATTGGTATTGTTTGATTAATTGTGCTAGTTTGTGTATTAGTTGTTATAGTATCTGTTTTATATTTTTGCATAATTCTATCACAAATATCTAAACTATTTTTCTTACAATCCTTTTTAAGTAAATGTTTTTTAAGACCATTATAAGATGTATATATTTTATCACATAGTTTACATTGATGTTTATGTTCATTAATATTTTTACCATTGACAACATTATTATATAGCTTTAATAATTCATTTGTATCATATTTTTTATATTTTTCAACAGCACTGTTAAAACTATTTTCGCAAAATTTATAATGTACATTGTAATGTGATTTTTTGTGAAATTCCTTTTTACAATACAAACAAGTATATTTAACCATTTGCTTAGCTAATTACTTAATATAACATTGCTTTTTTAAATATTTAAGTTATTAACTTATTCAAATTTTTTGTTAAAAAATGATAGATAATATTTATTGAATATATTTAATAAATATTATTAAATTATAAGCGAAACTTTTACTCTAAATTCTTAGTCTAAATTAATAATAGCAGAATTGTTTTATTTAAATAATTTTTCACTTAAAAAATATGTGATTAGTACAGATGCAAATGAAGCAATACCTCCATAAATACCATCTAATTTATATTTTTGAATATTTCCTTTATTTTCTGGATTTAAATATCTTCTAATATAGACATAAGTAAACCACCAAACAATACCACTAATTGTTGCTTTAAATAATAAACTTGAATCAATCATTATATAATATTAGATTATATAATATAATATTTTTGTATGTCTTTATAAGCTCAAAATAAGCTTTAATTTTAAAAAAATTGAATAAATATTTTCATATTAATTCATGTTTATTATTCAATTGACTGGATTAAATATAACAACCAGTTGATATAATATTAAATACTAGCAATGAGCGAGTTTAATGAACATTTTGTATCCAGTGAGACATATGATGTTTTAACTGAAGAATTTATAAGGGCAATTAATGATTGTATTGAAAATCCAAATACACTTATTGGTTGTCGTAACTGTAGAGCTTTGCAGATTCACAAAGATATAATTGACAATTTTTTATTTAGTCAAATAGATGGATGTGTATCTATTATAGCAAAAGGCGGTGGGTGGGTTGAATGGTTTTTGTGTAGACACAAAAGTAGTTTATTTTTTGTTTTTGTTGGTAATAACTTTGGAACAAAAATTGTTTCTGCGCGAGCCACTAATCACGATGAAATACTTCGACATTTAAAAGATGTTGACAATCAAGGAGGTGTAAATGTTGATGGAGAAATTATACCTTATGATGAAGTATATAACATTGATGATGACTTTGATGCAGGCGAACTTGACTTTAAAACTACTATGGCTCGTCCTAAATAAGTTTATAATTTAAATATTATTATTTAGTTTAGATTATATATTTTATGAATCAAAGTTTTGTACACGTAAGAGCTGTTGATGCTATTAGATATCCTATTGTTTGTGAAGATTCTAAGTATTTTTTTATTTATAATAATAGTAGAGTGTATATTAATTTAAATTTAGATTTAACTAAATCAAATATAATTATATTAGATCAATCAACCAACTATGTAGACTTTAAAACAAATGCAGAAAAAGGTTTTCCAATTATAACTGTTAATGGAATTCAAATTGAAAATAAAAAATTGATTAATTTAATTGTTTAACTTGAAAAATTAATACTAAATAAATATGGAACAGTTAAAGTCTCAACTAGATCGGGCAATAGAAGATTTTAATCTTAATTCTGAATTACGAAAAGAAGTATTTTACAAAATAAGAGAATTAAATACAAAGTTAAAAGAATATGAAGCTAAATCAGAAAAACTTGCAAAAGTTATTCAAGGATACAAAGATATGATAGCTTGTGGAGATTTAAATTTAACTCCAGGATTTTCTAAATTAACAAAAGATGAACAAAAAATAATAGTAAAAGGAATGGATAAAACAGATTATACTATTTATATTCCAACAATTTCTAGATTTTGTGATTTAGAAAAATTAGTTCAAGAAGTTTTAGATTTTAAATCTAAATATCCAAATTGGATTTTAAAATCTATCACTAAATCTGAATCTGTTAAAGAAAATATATATTTACAAGACCAAATAATTCTACCTAAAAATAACTATAAATTTACATATATGTCACCACATGGACATTATTTTACTATTGGTGATATTGAACAAACAGAAAATTAATTATCAATAAGTCTTAAATATTTATTAAGTTCATTGTAAGATGTAGTTCTTGCGGTAAATTGAAATTGACTAGATGATGAATAGTTATCAAAAACAAAATAAAGTTCTTTTTGATATCTACATAAATACCAACTAACCATACCACTTCCAATAGCATCTAAAAGTATAATTTGATTTTTGTTTGAACTAAAGAATGAATCAAAATCATTTTTAACAATATAAATCGAGTCACAATGATAATTAAATGGTGAATTGTTAAATTTTTTATAGTTTTGAATTGCTTGAATATAGTTGTCTAATATATTAGTCATTTGTTTATTAGTTATTTTATTCAGTCTTTTTATTAATTATTTTTATCAATTTTTTCCTGCAAGGAAAATAGCCCTTTTAGGCAATTTTTTTTACAAAATAGGTAAGTAGCCAGCCAGTGGCTATATTGTATATAGTATAAAGAAAATTATGTGTTATGTGTGGAATTTATAGAATTAAAATTTTCATAAAAATATAATTCAAAAATCCTATCAAGATCGTCTTGAGTAGGTGTAAAACCTAATGATTGTGAGATATTTTTGGCCTCTATGATAAATTTAAAATCATCTGAAGGAAATGAGTTTTTGTAGGTTTTTGGTTTTTGAATTTTATGTGCAAAAGATTTATTTAAATTATTCATTGCTTTATAATCTAAAATGTGAGCTACTAATTGTAATTAGTAGCTCAAAAAAGACTAAAAATGAAAATATTATATTATTTTTTTTTCAATTTTTTGTAGAATAAAATAAATGAAATTAAAAAGAAAATAAAAAAATAATAAATTCTTAATAACTACATTAATATATCCAATATATATATATTTACCTACGATTAGACCTGTTATCAGGGTCAAACTTGCGATCGTAATGGTCCCCTCCTGGTCCAGATCCTTTAGGATAGTTGTTGTTATTTGGATTATAACGATCTGTTGATGTTCTTTTCCTTCCAGTTATCATAGTTGATCTTTGATTAATAACATCATCATCATCTGAATTCATACCAGCACCAGGAGAAGATTCGGGAGAAGAGGAAGAGGCAGAAACATTAGACTCGGTAAAGTCGGAATCTGAACTGTGATCATTACCACTACTACTAGACTGTGTTAATCCTTCAGATAATGACCTAATCATTTCTTGATCCTCTGGTTCCCGGTATAGGAAATTCATATAATTCTCTGGTTGGCTACCATAAAAGTTATTGAAACCAATTACCCTACGTTTTTTAATCGGCAGAGATTCATTCGGAACAGAACCAGATGCAACAGGAACAGAACCAGATGCAACAGGAACAGAACCAGATGCAACAGGAACAGATTCAGATGCAACAGGAACAGATTCAGATGCAACAGGAACAGAATCAGATACAACAGAAACAAAACCGTCTAAATCTAATTTTGGAAAGAGCCAAGTACCCTTCTTCTCAGGTGTAATAAATGGATTATTATCATCTTCATCTTCATCATCATATTGACTCAAACTGTTTCTTGATTCTTTACGACGTACTGAAGGGGGTGATTTGTTAGAATTACCTCCGCCAATCTTGATGTTCGATTCTGGAGAAAAAAGCCTGCGCGCCTCTAATTTATTACGTTCAGGGGACTTGAAAGGATCATTGTTTCCATTTCCTTCAATTATAGGTCTGTCTAACCAATCTCTTAAAGGACTGTTTTTGTACTCTGGAAGATTTTTATAATCTTCATTCTCTGTAAGACTAGAAAACAAAATAGGCGCTTGACTGTTAGAACTATGACTAAGAGCTCGATCATAAGTGTTAGAATTTGAAAACAAATCACGAGGTTTAGATCTAGAAGAGCAGGCATTAGAACTAGAGCTAGAAGCGCGAGGATTAGATCTAGAAGCGCAAGCATTAGAATTAGAAGAGCAAGTATTAGAACTAGAAGAGAAAGTATTAGAACCAGAAGAGCAAGCATTAGAACTAGAAAACAGAGCGCGAGGCTTTGAATAAAACTCATCAATATTTTCTCGTTTTCTACCAAACATTGTATTAAGTTGATGTCTTAAAATTGGTCTTAATCCCGAGCTAATAGCATATGCAGCTGTGTCAAATTCATCATCTTCGTCATCATCCTTTGGTAAGTCTGAGCATTCGCAAGTTGAATTGTGATGATGTTCTTCATTCCATTCTGAAAACATATCAACTTCTGGAAATTGGTCTTCAAATCTTATAATAGAACCATCATCATCAATTAGACCTCCTGAATAAAATTCCATCGAGAGACAAGTGTCAATCTCTTTTTTGGAAGTTTTACACGCGGAATAGCTTTTGTCAAAGTGTTCAAAGACAAAGTAGAGCTTACGTTCAACTCTGCATAAATATCTTGGTAGACTATCATGAAGAGCTATAATGGGGAAATACATGTCTTTTTCATTACTAAAAAAGACAGTATATGCTTTTAATGTCATAAGGAGAGCATTAGACTCCCTGATTAATCGCGCTCTACCTTCTTCACATGCAATAATTGCATTTAACAAGGGTTGAGGAATACGCGAAGATGCAAAAGTTTCTGTTGATTTGTTCATTTCAATATCACCAGCAATATCGCACTACATTTATATATATGTAGGCAACTTAAAAGAAAATATGCGAATATCATCGATTTATTTTTTCAATTTTTTATTTGTAAACCAAGTATATAAATGAATAATTGTATATTTTACTCGAATAGAATAAAATAATATATATAACTTCCTATGTAAATGCTAGATTGGAAGACTTATCTTTGGGTTGGGTAGTGTGGATAATCATCACCCTGAAGTGCATCAAAATCAAAGGGATCGTGACCATTATATTCTGGTTCTGGGCGGGGTCCTGCTATTTGAGCATACGGTGTAACACGTCCATTTTGATAAATTCCTCCTCCATGCGAATAGAGAAGATCACGAATCTCAGTATCAAACCCAGTCCTGCGCGCTGAATAGTGATAATATCGTTGACCTCTGGTCCCAACGTAGCTTTGAAAGACAAAGTATAGATTACCACCATGTCTACACAAATACCAGGAAACATTATAACCACCGCCAGGAGCCTCAACAAGAAAACAACCATCACCCTCTCCATTTAATAGCCAATTGTAATCATTAGGAGTAATAATAAGACAACGAGACAAACGTTCCAAGCCATTTTCTTGAATTCTACCTATTGCGTTTATAAAATTTTGTGGTAGAGGATCTGGAATATGCGGTGGTGGTTCTACAAAAGGTACATTAGCATCGATAACATCTAAAACTAATATAAAATATCATCTATTCTTACATACTTTTTATATATAAAGCAGTAAAATAGACAAAAAAAAACAAATAATACGACTTGTGATAAATTTATTTTTTCAATTTTTTAATTGTTTGAATTGTTTGAATAATAAAATAATTTAAATCTTGACATTTATTCTAACATCAAGGAGAGTTTCAAGAAGAGTTTCTTAGTGCCTTTGTGTAACTTGCCTTTATGATAAATTCCACCTCCTGGCGCACAGATTAGTTGAATAATTTCTTCTGGATCTGTAACACGAACTAAAATTTCAGTGTTTTCTAATACAAAGAAAAACATTTCTTCATAAAAACATAGCCAGAGGGTACCCTCTGGCTGCGTATCAGGTAAATTCGTAGAATTTTCTGAGAGGGTATCAATATATATACATCCAGGACTGCCACTTCGAAGCCATTCCAAGTCTTCAAAATAAATACGAATACTTGGAATATTTAAACATCCTTGTTGTTTAATTTGTTCCAGGTTTTTGTAAATAGGTTTGTGAATGTCACCATTTAAAAACGCACTGGCGCAATAAAGATGAATTGCTACTTTAAAAGCAGATGATACAGGTTCAATTGTTGCAAAAGTTAAATTAGGATTGCTCATTTCTGAAAAAACTAATTAATATCATCAAGATTTATTATTCTTTATATATAGAATATAGAATCAAGACAAACAAAAAAAAGTATGGAGTAATGATAAATTTATTTTTTCAATTTTTTATTTGCATATATAAATATGCAAGTAGCTGTTAAAGATGATATACTTAGAAGACTATATTTTGGTTATGAAGTAATTATTACAAGCTAAACAAAAAATTGATTTTTAAGTCATTTGTATTTAATAAGTTAATATTAAATAAATATGGAAATTAAATTTACAAAACTAATTGATGCTAACAAAAGAGAAGATTTTGCTCTACAAATTGTTTCAAAATTAAAAACAGATTTAATAGGTTTACAAGTAGACAGTTCATATGAAAGTGGTTTTAATTTACCACTTACAAAATATTGGTTAGAAAAAGATTATGGTGAATATTTAAATAATATTATTAAATATCATGATTCAAGACAATTAAGATTTTGTTTTTCCAATGACTCTAAATATGTAATAGGTTTAAGATTTAAAGATGGAATTAAATATTGGTCCGAAGAAGAGATAGATAAATTAATTAATGCAATAGAAGAAAATTAAAAAAATCTACATTTAACAACTTTTTGTACATTAACTTTTGATTCTAAAAGTTTAACACATAAATCAACTAATGCTAAAGTTGCTTGTTTAGATTCAGGAGAACCAGTTTTAATAACTCCATCCTCAATTAAAATTGTAAAAATGTTTTTAATTAAAACAATAACTTGTTCTCTTGTTACTTTAATACGATTAAGTTCAGATACATGAGTATTAAGTACATCTCTTAAAAGTAATATAACAGTTGGAATATCAGAACTATTAATAACATTATCAGAAATAATAGTTTTAATGTGTGAACTTAAACCTTCAATAACACTTGGACATTTAGTTAATACTAAATTAATGACTTTAATGGAATTTTCATCAAGTTTAATATCTTGAATAAATTTAGAGTCAGAAATTTTAGATGTAAGTAGTGCAAAAAGAAAATTAAGTGATAAATCACTAACAGGAGAGTTTGTAGACTCGACAAGGACAACAGAATTAACTGATAAATCTTCCATATATAATTATACATTCTAAATTATTTTTTTTAAATTTGACGTATTGCCTGTTCTAATGTTTCAGGAAGATTTAATATCCATTTAATCATCTGTTCAGTTGGTAAATTAAGTTTAGAACTAATTTCACCAATATTTTTATAATAACTAATAATTTTATCAATTTGATTATTTTCAATAATCCAAAACAAAATAGATTTTTTTAAAGATGTCTCAACTTTTTTTATATGTGTTTCTTTATTTTTAATATGAATCCATTTAAGTCTATTTGTTTCTAATTCAGATTCATAGTATTTATGAAAATTATAAGATTTATCAAGTTTAAAACAATAATCTTCAAGTTGATTTTGAGATAATGTTTTATCAACAATTTTAACAATAAATTTACTAAACATTTGTTTTAACTGTTCATAGTCTATTAAATTGTTGTTTTGTTTTAATTCTACTGCATTAGCAAAATCCCATATTCCAATATAAAATTTATTAAATATAAATGTTTTAGTAATTCCAAGAGTAGTAAAATAATAAGTTTGTTCAATAGGATGAGGAATTGTATTTAAAAGAAAATTTTCAACATGAATGTCATTATGTAAATATCCAGTTACTTGTTGAAAAAAATAAATCGATATAAGTGCTTGAATAACAATTGATTTAAAATCTTCAAAAGTGTAATCATTGTTAAGTAAATAATCTTTTAAATTTGATGAGTAATATTCATAAAACATTATACTTTGGTCATCACATGTAGTTTCTTTATAAAAATATGGAAAGTGTATAAATGAATTTTTAATTTTATATTGTGATAAAGTTTTAAGTATTTGTATTTCAATTAATATATTTCTAGGATCTTTTATAGTAGGATCCCAAGTTTTAGTATTAGTAATGGGTTGGATTTTAGCAGAAACTTTATGTCCTTTAATGTCTAATTTATAAACAAATCCCCAAAATCCTTTTCCAATTAAATTTTTGCCTTCTAACATTTCAATAATTTGTTTGCATGTTTTTGAATTTAAATATTTGATAACATCAATATCTGTTTCTATTAAACTGTTTTCCATTAATATTAGGTAGAATAAAAAATTTCACCTTTTAATTTTTTAATAATTTGATTAGTTTTTATAAAACATGTAAAAGTTACATTTAAGTCTATTCTATTTAATGAACATCCCATATATTGTATAGATTCAATAGTTCCACTTGCCAGAGGTACCTTATAAGTATCAATATTATTAAAATTAATAGTATCACCTTGATTTAAAGTACCTGATATTTGTACACAAGTTAATAAATATAAACACTCACCAGAATACAAAGTTTTAAGTACAAATGTAGAATTAGTTTTAGATATATATTTTTGTATTAAAGGTTCTTTTGGTTTAATCCATGTTGATAAAAAATTTTCAGAAATAGGTTTACATAAATCTAAATTTATTTGTCCAAAAAAATTAGTTGGAGTTTTTGTGTTAATAATAATAAAATCTAAAAAATTATTTTTAAATTCATCAATATAAGTTGATGGATCAGTTGATTCATTTGTTATTACTATTCCAAAATGTGAAATATTAATTAATTTTTCTAAGTAGTTTTTATTTTCAAGAATATTTGAAGGTGTGTCAATAAATGTATAGTTAGAATTTAAATTTTGTATAGTTTTAATAGTGACTGAATTAGATTTACCAGAATATATTTCATGTTTATGTGTAAGTAACATATTTCTTAAATATCCATTCCCATTATCTATTTGTTTATGTACTAATGCAGATACAAAAGTAGTTTTACCAGAGTTTTCTGGTCCAATAATTAAAACTCTTATTTCAGGACTTAATACACATTTTTCCTTTATTGTTGCCTTAAAATATATTTTGTTATCTTCATTAATTTTACATATATTAACTATTTCAACTTGTGCGGTTTTAACAATATCCTTAAATACTTGAATAGTTTCTTTAGCTTCGGAAGGACTTAGTCCATAAATAGATCCATTATCATTAACACCTAAATAATAATAAGCAATACCAGAACCTTCTTTAACTCTCCATCTCATTTGTGTAACTAAACTTTCAAATCTAATATTATCCTTACATTCAAAAGATAGTAATCTTTTATATTCAATATTGTCCTCCTCAGATTCTGGTGGTAATATATTAGTCATAAATATTTAATAACATATAGTAATATATTGTTAAATCTTTAACTCAAAAATTGCTTAACACAAAAATTACAAGTTTTGAAAAAAAAATTGCCAGGGGCCCTTGCGCTGCTTAATTAAAAAATATAAATATTTTTTAATTAAGGGCTATTTTCCCTTGCGAAAAAAATTGAAAAAATATTATTTATGGAGGTACAAGTAAAAAATTGATGTTTTATAGTGTGTACATATATATAAATTTACACTTATAAAGCGATATATCCTAATTGAACAGAAATGAATCAAAACGGAAAAACTTTTGCCCAAAACAATAGTACGTCAAGTGCTAGTTTTATAGAGCGCCTTCGGGCCTCAAAAGGTGGTGGTAATTCTAATCAAACGCTATTTAACCAAAGCGTAAATACTCCACAATCAGTTATCCAAGAAGCTAAATCTGAAACAAGTTCAAATAGCTATTTGGATCGTTTACGTGCAACTCGTGAACAATCAACAAATCCTAATTTTGGATTTAATAAATTAGAATCAAAAGAAGAAGCTAAATCTGAAACAAGTTCAAGTAGTTATTTGGATCGTTTACGTGCAACTCGTGAACAATCAACAAATCCTAATTTTGGGTTTGTACAACAAACAACTTCTGAACCTGAAGAGACAAAAACAATTTCAAGTTCAGATTTTATTAAAAGGCTTGCAGAGAAAAGAGAAGGAAATGTAGTTCCAACTTTTGCGTCAATTATTTCAAATCAGCAAGTTGAAAAAAAAGAGATTTCTCAAGAAGAATATATTGAGGAGTTAAAAAAAAGACGTGCTGCAGCAACTGATACAAATACAATTACAACTTTAACTCTTAATTCAAGATGTGGTGAAATTACTCAAACAGAAGTTACACATAAACTTGTGACTTCTAATGATGAAGAAGAGGAAGAAGAAGATGATGATGAAGAAGAGGAGGAAATAGTTGAACGTTCTGAACAAAGAGAAGTTGTTGTTCCAGTTGATCCTAAACAAATGTTGTATAGAATAAAATATTCTTTTGATGTGTATGAAAATTTAAAGACTACACCTGCAACATCAAAAGAAGCAATGATTAACTTCTTAACAAAACAAGGAGCAAATGGAGGCTTTGATCCAGTTGCTGCATATAACAATACTCTATCCGATTCTGATAAAGCTCAAATTAAAGAGGAAACAATTAGAAAGAATATTGGAGGTGGATGTGTTGCAGGTGAAACAGAAGAAATTTCTGAAAATCAAAGAATTATTGAAGAACTAAGTGCGAGAAAATCATCTTTAACAAATGCTGAGAGAAAAAGATTATTACAAGCTGAGAAAGATGAGAAAGCTCGCAAGAAGTTAGATAAGGAAGTTGCAAAGGCTTTAAAAGGTCCAAGCAAAAAGGTTCAAGAAATGATTTCTAAAAAAGATGTTGTTAAGGAGGAGAAGATTGCAAATGCAGATGACGGATATTTAGATAAACTGTCTGAAGAGTTAACCGCAGAAAGAATAAAGACAGTATATGATGCGGCAAATTGGATAGTTATTATTTCAAGTCCAGAAAAGAAACTAAAAGGTTTTGAACTTCTTTTTATGGGAATACATGAACCTATTCTTAAAAAAATAATTTATGTTGAAACAATGAGAAGAACAAGTATTGAAGCAGTTGCAAATAAAAGGTTTAAAGAGGCTTTGCAAAGATTTTCAACAACATTTCCTCTTGATCAAATGATTAAATTTCAACTAAAGGAGATGGAAGATATTATTCCACCATTTTCTCCTTTTGAAAAGAAGAAATTATCATTAGACCTTTGGCAACTTGATGTATTTGGTTATATTAACAAGAAGGTTTCAGTACTTATTAGTGCACCGACAGCATCTGGTAAAACTGTTTGTGCGACATATTGTGTGAAAGTTTGTAATAAAGTTCTTTTTGTTTTGCCGTCAAAGGAACTTGCAAATCAAGTTGCAGGAGTTATTAGAAATATGAAAACTACAACTACTACTTTTACACCTATCAAGTTAATTACTGGTGAAAATATTTACGAAGATAATGAACCTAAAGTTTTTATTGGTACTGCTGTTGATCTTGAAAGATATTTTAATCTAGAACAGGCACAAATTACGAGATCTTCAAGATTATTTGATCGTAATCAATTTGATATTGATACTTTTGATTACATTATTGTCGATGAAATTCATCAAATGAACTCTCCTGAACAGGGTTGTGCAATGCAACGTCTTATTAAGAGATTCAAATGTCCAATGCTTGGTCTTAGTGCTACTATTGGAAATCAAGAGAAGCTGTATGATTGGATTTCATATTTAAAAAGAACAACTCCTTCAATTACTGTTGAACATGTTTCTTATACAAAACGTTTTATTAATCAACAGAAACATGTTTGGGATGGTAATAGTTTAGTACCAATCCATCCTCTTGCTGTTGTTGATCTTGAATTTTTACAATCTGGAAAACTTGTTCGTACAGAAATGCAGTTTATTCCAAATGACATATTTAAGGTTTATGATAAGATGGAAAACTTGTATCCTCGTGAAGCACTTGAAGCTATTGCACCTGCGGCATTTTTTAAAAATGCTTGTATCAGTTTAGACCAGTGTAAAAGTTATGAGACAGCAATGAAGGAAACTCTTACAAATCTCTCACAGACATATCCATCTCAAACAGAGCAATTGCTTTCTAGTTTTAAACTTGAAGATATTAATCTTACTAAGTTAGGACCTAAAGAGTTATATACTGTTCTAAAGCAAATGCAGCATGAGAAAAAACTTCCAGCAATTGTTTTCAAGTTTGACCCAACAACATGTAAGCAAGTTGCAAATGATCTTCTTGAATGGATGGAAGCTGAAGAACTTGCTAAATATCCTTTGTATCGTGAAACTAGAGAACTTCAGTCTAAATCTTATAGAGAAATGAGGGATAAAATTGCTGCTATTGATAATATGGATTTTGGAATAACTGATGATATCAAGTCTGATAAGTTAGATCGTGAGAATCGTGTTAAAGACACGTGTTTAACTGAATTTGTACAAGATTATAAGAAATTGTTAGTCCATAATATTCACAAATATAGATCAGAATTTAGTGATGAACATACTACACCAGAGAGAAAAGCTCGTTTAGAGTTTTATATTAATCATTATTCTAGGGAAGCAAAAAATATTGAAAGAATGAAAGAGCTTACAGATATCAATGTTTTTGCACCTCATCCTGATTTTACATTTTCTAATGTAACAATTTCAATGAGTACAATGGTTGAGATTAAATCACTTCTTAGAGATTATACTCGTCAAATGAATGAAGCACCTGGACAAGATTCAAGTGGTAGAAAAAAAAATTTCAAGTTAACTAATAATTTTAATATTGGATACAACCATTTCTTCCTTAGATCTATTGAACGCGGCTTTGTTCTATATTTAAATGCCTTACCTGTCCCTTTTCAGCGTATTGGACAAATGTTAATTGCCGATGGTGGAGCTCCAATCACATTTTCAGATGAGAGTTTAGCTTTTGGTGTTAACTATCCTATTAGATCAGTTGCTCTTCTTGGTTCTACAAAAAATGATATTATTGACAAGGCTAAGGCAGATCAAGCATCTGGTCGTTCTGGTAGAAGAGGACTTGATACAAAAGGACATACTATTTATATTGGTGTAAATTGGAGAGAACTTACTTCTTCAGAATACATTAATGTAACTGGTTATAATCCTGATAATGAGTATATGACTTTACCAAAGGAATTTAATTCTAAGTTTGATGTTAAACGTCTCGGATTAATTTCACTTCACGAGTTTTGTTCAATGGAAGATTCTAATGACATTGAATCTCTTAAAGAATTACAATCTCAAAGATTTGCTACTATGAAAGAAACTCATCAAGAAGTTGTTGAACGTCTTGGAATTAAAAATCCTATGAATATTTATCGACTAAGTGAGTATGGTGAATTAAGTGAAATTATTACTGATTTTCTCGTCTTTTTATCAAGTAAAATGTATTCTGGTTTGTCAATTGAAAAATATGATCTATTCGAAATGATAGGATGTATTGTTGACACAAACTCTGACGAAGAACTACTTTTCCTTAATAAGCAAAATGAAGAACTTATGTATGAATTCCAAGCAGAAATGGGTGAACGTGGCATTATGCTTCAACTTAATGGATGCAACTTTTTGGCAAGATCGTACAAAAAAAATCTTTTTGAGGAAAATCTTAGTCTTTCTATGATACGTCTTAGACGTATTAATGAGATCGTTAGAATATTATATAACCAATATCAAAGCTCTGAAAAAACAAATAAATGGGTGAAGATGTTGTTTCAAATTTTTGATGAAGTTAAGAATTTGATATTCAAGAATACAATTTAAGGTGTTTTTGAAAAAAAAAATGAATTTTGTTTCTTTTAACATTTAAATAAAGTAACATATATATATACATATATATATGATTAAAATAGAGTCATTTGCAGTACCAACTTTTTTAAAAGTTAAAGAATGGTTTAATAGTACTGATTCTAGTCCAAAAAAGAAAAATGTATATCTGTTAGGACAAGGATGGTTTGCTAAAGGATTTTTAGAATATATTGATAAGTCTAAATATACTGTTACAAATATTTATAGACATCCTTTTGTTAATACTCCAATGTTACTACAGGGTATTAAATCAGATATTGAATCATTTGAAGCATCTAATAAATCTGTTAAAAAGTTTGTATCAAATGCAGATGAATGTATAATTGAATCAATTGAATCTATTGATTTGTCACGCAAGTCATTTTCTACAAGTTCTGGGACTAAATACTCATGGGATGGTGGTTATCTTGTTTGTGGTCTTGGATCAAATACTGATATTGGAAAATTTTGGAGTGAAAAAATAATGCATTTAAAAAATGCTAAACCAAATTCTAATTTATGTATTGTTGGAGCTGGTCCTACTGGTACAGAGTTAGGATTTCATTTGCAAGATTTGGGTCACAAGGTGACTTTGTATGATGGGATGGGTTTAGATAAACTATATAATTTCTTAACACCAGATGGTAAATTAACTATTTTAGAATCCTTAAAATCTAAATCTATTAAATTAGTTCCAAGTAAAATGTTTGGACCAGAAGATAAAGCTAAGTTTGATGATGTTATTTTTGCAGTTGGATCAAGACCAAATGATTTAACTACTGGTTGGGTAGTTACATCAAAACTTAATTTAGTAACAAATCCAGAAGTATTTGTTGGTGGAGATTGTGTACATGCACAAACAACTGTAGATGGAAGCCAGCTAATTAAATCATATCCTAAAACAGCTCAAGTTGCATATCAACAAGGTGTATATGTTGCATCAAGATTAAATAATTTAAGTAAAACTGATGATAATTTTTTATTTGTTCCAAAAGGAATAGCATTATATAAAGGATCAAATAAATACTATGTAGAAATTGATGGATTAAAGTTAACAATTCCAAAAATATTTATTGAACTGTATTACAGTTGGTTTAAATAAATAAAAAATATAGTAATATTATTTTAAATTTTTATATATAATAATATTATAATAATGGATTCTACAGAAACAAAATATGTTTTTTATAAGAGGGCTTTCAAAGGTGGTGCTCAAACTAAACAAAAAGCATCACAACCTCAATCAGAAACTATTAATATACAACCTCAACCACAACAACAAGTTGAACAAACAAATGATGTCCAAGAAAATAACCAAACTGAAAATCAAACTGAAAATCAAACTCAAGAACAAGAACAAACTCAAAATGAAGGACAAGATCAAGAACAAAATATTGCTCCTGATGGTGCAAGTTTAGACGAACTTAACCAGGAAATACCAAAAAATAAAATAAATTTTAAAGTATCTACAATTGTTGGAAATTTAGATCAAACTCTTAGTTCAAAACAAAAAATTAATTTTGACCAACTTTTAATGAAACAACTTTTTGGTTCTGATTAAACCACATAATACATTAAATTGTCTTTATCGTATAAACTGTATAGGATAAATTCATATTTTGCTTTCAAGTCATCATATTTATATAATCCTATATATATTTCATGTTTGTATATGTGTTCAGTATCTGTGATAATATCATATTTATTATTAGTTCTTGGTTCATAAAAATCAAATGGATTAGGTTCATCATTATACATTTGCATATATCCACAATTATGTTCATACGTAATGCCTCCCCATGAGTAAATAGTTCTAGTTTTTTTAGATTTCTCTTTAAATTCTTCCATTGATATTTTTATTACATTAAGAGTTTCAATATATTTGTCTTGATATTTGTATTTGGAACTACTAGTGTTAAAATGTTCATTTGCTGACTTGTCATTATATATAGTATTTAAATTAAGCGGTTCAAAACCATGACCAGTATCGTTAATAGCCAACTTATCTATTGGATATGACTTATTACTATTATTTGGTATTTTTGTGAATTTTAAATATCTAATAAAATACTTCATATATTAGATATTTATGTTGCTTATTTATTTAAATGTTTTTCTAAAAAATGAGAATATAATAGTTGATAAAGAAACTATAATAATTCCTCTAACAATGTCAATTCCTACCATTGTAAAAGACCATTTTTCTGGATTAGAAATATAATTTCCAAGAGTATATATACCAAATATAGCTGCTCCTAAAACAGGTGCAGTTTTAAGTATAGTTAAAAAATCAAAATCAGATCTAGATACTATTAAAAAATATATTGCAAGAGCAATAAAAAACCAACATATAAAAATATAGAGTAGATTAATATATGAATCAGTAGCAGGTTGTGCTTTTTGATATATTCCGGCTAAAAATTTTTGAGTTAAAAATAAATAAATAGAATCTATTATAGAAACAATTGCGGTTATTAAAAATATTTGTATCATTATAATATATAAATATATAATAAATGTTGATCACAATAAGTTTTGTTAAATTAGGTATTATTATTGCCATAGCTATAGTTCTAAGTGTTTTAACATTAGGTGGTGCTGGAATGTTTGGAGGAAAAAAATCTAGTTCATCAAGCTCATCAACAAGTTCTGGAAAAAAATCTGGATCTAAAAAATCTAAATCTAAAAAATCTAAATCTAAAAAATCTAAATCTAAAAAGTCAAAAAAATCTAAAAAATCTGATAAACCAGCTGAAGAGAAAGCAAAAAGTGGTGAAGGGGATTCAAGTAGTGGTGAAGGAGATTCAAGTAGTGGTGAAGGAGATTCAAGCAGTAGTGAAGAAATGAATTTAGGAGGAGAAGAATCAAGTTCTGAATAAAATCATTTTTCTAAAGGAAAAATTGCATTATTAAACTATTAGTTAAAATGTTAATAGTTTAATAAATGGAAACATATAGATCAGAGTTAGATAAATTAGACACATATTATGAAAATGGAAAATTACATCATTCAGTTTTAAGTGTTGAAATATATAAGATGTTATTTTGGATTAAAAAATTTTTGGAAAAAAAAGATGGTTATATTGATTGGATGAGTAAAAATTATAATTGTCTAGTTATGACAGATATTATTGAGGTATTAAATATAATTATTAATGACACAATGTATCTAATGGAATTGAAATTAAATAAATCACAATTTGAAAAATTTAAACAACTCGAAAAAATTTCTAAACTTATTATTGAAAATTTAGATAAACCAATTAGATCTAATCCACACATTATTTATGATGAAAATAATGATGATGATCCAGATTTAAATAAAAATTTACTTAACACTCTTGAAGAACTGCTACAAATTGATAATTATTTAGTAGAAGAAGAACAAATTAATTCATAAATATTAGCCAAGTCTTGTTTTGTATTAACATTTGCTATTTCTATTGATTTATTTGAAGGAAGTTCATACCAGTTAATTTTATAACCTTTATTAGAGCCAATTGAAACTAAGTCTGTTAAATAATATTCATTTGCTGCATTTGAATTAGTTATTTGCGGAATTATTTCTTTTAATACACTTAAATTAAAATAATATATACCACAATTAACTAGTTGTATTTCTTTTTGCTTTATTGTACAATCTTTATCTTCAATTATTTGTTTTACTAAATTTGTTTCTAAATCTACTTCAACACGTCCATAACCTTTTGGATTCAATACTTTATTAACAAGTATTGAATTACTTTTTTTGGATAATTCTGTTATTGTATCGACGGATATTAAAGGTACATCACCAGATAATATTAATACATCAGTTGAACTAGATAAATTATTTACCATCCAATCTAATGCACAAAAGACTGCATTACCAGTTCCAAGTGGCTCTGGTTGATCAATAAATACTATTTTAGGAGCACCAAAACCATAAGATAATATAGTTTCTTCTATAATAGGTCTATATTGTCCAACTATTATTCCAACCTTTTCACAACCTGATTTAAAAGCAGTTTCAATAACATAACAAATCATTGGTTTTCCATTAATTTGATGTAAAACTTTAGGAATAGATGATTCCATCCGTTTACCTAAACCACCTGCCATAATTAATCCAAATTTCATTATTTATAATAATACTCTTTTTTTGCTTTTAAGTATTTTAATTTATAATTTAATGCTTTGGATTTTTTTTTATATTTTTCCATTTGGTCTTCTGCCATTATAATTTGTGGAATTAAATCATCAGAGTTAGTATCATCGTTATTTGTTTGATTATTACTATTTTCTTCTTGGTACTCATAATCTTCTATTTCTGAATTTTGTGTATTTAAATTTGAACTCATACTTAATTAATTTATGCAGACATAATTATTTCTGTAATTTTTTTTTTGATTTTTTCAAACACTAAAATATTAAAAATTAAAGTTAAACCTATAAAACTAATTAATGTTATCATTGGATTTATTCCAATACTTATTCCAATAAACCAACCAACTAATCCTGAAAAAATTATGTCTTGAATTTTTGGTTTTTTAAGTGATTTTAAAAATGCTGTTTCTACACCAAATCCAATATGTAAAATTTGACCAAAAATAAATAAACAACCAAAAATTACAAAAAAATCTTTCTTCATGATTATACTTAAAATAAATGCTCCTACAATTGTTAATCCTAAATCAACTGCTGCTAAACCAAACACTCTTTCCGAATGTATTCCTTCATTAGGTTTTCCAAATATTTCACTTAAGTTCATTTATACTTTTATTTTAGAAATAAAATTATTTAAAGTTTTATTAACTAATTAATATTATAATAAAATGCTTATTCAATTTGATAGAGAAGATTCTGAAAACCTTGTTGCCACCTTTGATAATTCTGACTCAGATGCAGAACAAATGCAAGATTTTATTGCATGGCTAGAAGCATCTGGACTTGAATTTAACAAGTTAAAAATGAAAATTCCTGGTGTTGCTGATAAAGTAACTAACTTATTTGTTAAAAAACCTATTACTCAAGTTCAACCTCCTGTTACTAAACAAGTTACTCAACCTCCTGCTCCTGTTACTAAACAAGTTAGTCAACCACCCGCTCCTGTTGCATCTAAACAAGTTACTCAACCACCCGCTCCTGTTGAAGAAGATTCTGAAGACACTGAAACTGCTCATATTGTAGCAAAAGAAGTTAGTTCAGATTCTGAATCTGATTCAGAATCTGACGAAGAACCTGTTTCAAAAACAAAAAAAACTACTAAAAGAACAACAAAATCAACTAAATAATTAGTTAAGTATATAGATTAAATTAGAATCAATTTGTTTTTTTTTAGTATTAAAGTTAGAAAATAAGTTTTCATTTATTTTCTTATTTTCTTTTATTTTTTTACAATCACCATCTCCAATAATATTAATTTGAATAATTCGGTCAGAATTTGGAGCTGTAATTTTGTTAATTAAACTCATAAATTTTTTAGTAATAAATGAACATGGTATATCAATAAAAACTAGTGAATATGTGTGTTTAGTAGATTTAATAAATTTAATTCCGTCCATTGAATATACATGAATAACTGGAGAAGCACATAAATATTTTTTATAAAACTTACATAAAAGTCCATTAATATCAACACAATCAATTCGTTTAATAAAAGGATACATATGAATTAACGAGTTAGGAACATTTCCTAAACATAAACCAATAACCAGACAATTATTTGTATTTTTATGATGTAAAGATTGACTAACATTTTCTATCATAAATTTTACATATGGAGTTAAAAATTTATTTGGTTTTAATAAAAAAAACTCGGTTTGAATATATTCAATTTCATCTAAAAAAATACAACTGATTTTTGTTGTTTTCTTATTATAAATTATTATTATATTAGTTCCAAGTTCTAATATAACTTCATTTTTACTTGGATTAAAAATAGTTGATGTTTGCTGGAAACTTTCTAACTTTAATTTTGTATTCAAAGTTATATATTTGTAGTTTGCAACAAAATTTATAAATTTATTAATTTTAGTTAAATCCATATATTTATAATAGGACAGATAAAATTCTAAAAAGCAAAAATATTGAAAATTTTAATTTTTAACACTATTTATTAATTTATAAAAAGAATGAGTTATAACAAATTTTTTAGATTTTTTCAAAAAAAAAATTTATATGAGACTAATATCTCAGTTAATTCAAGTTTAGGTGAACAAATTTTTATGTACTCACCTAATGTCTCTTACTCTAATTTTAGAAATCAATATACAATTCTAAATTTAGAAAAACTTGAAGATAAAAAAGAACTTGTTAGAATGCAAGCTTATTTAGAATTTAATAAATCTACTATTAATTTTGTTAATGTTAAAAAATTAAATTTAAAACTATTTCCTATTTATAAATCAATGTTTCCAAATGGTTCTTCTAACAAATTATTCGAAAAATAAATTTGTTGTACATTTTAATGTTTCAAAAATATTATCTCGTTTTAAATGAATATTTGTATCAAATTCTGGTTCTTCTTCCTCTGAATCTTTTTTTTTATTATCACAGTCCTCATAATAATCAAGTAATTTGTCAAAATTTTTATTATCATATGAATATGTCCATATACTAAAATCATAATTTGCACTCAAACATTCATCATAATTTAATAGTAAAAATATTTTCTTGTCTGACTTCATATGAACTTGCTCATTTATTAATAATAATTGTCTTTTTAATGAACCCAAATATAAAAATCCATTTTCTTTATTTCCCATATACTCAGATTCTTCAGCTAACACCTTTGAATATTCTAATGTATTAGTTGTTTCACTTGCTGCTTTATATCTAGCTAAAAATTTTATATTTGTAATTGTTTTTTCTCCAGGATATGCAAATTTCATTCCAAGTCTTGTTTTTCTTGATGGTTGATATGTAGATGCATCCAAATTTATATGAAATAATTTTGATTCAAATTTTAGAATAGATGTTTTTTTTACATATGTTCTAATATCTTGTTTTAATTTAAATCCCATTTCAGACTCGAAATAATTAAGTTCTTCATCTGTATAACCTCTAGGATTAATTACATAACCAAGTCTAACTAAACCATAAAATTCAAATTTAGTATCTTTAGAATTTACTGTTAATTTTGCTTGTTCTAAAGAATTTATTAATGAGTATACTGGAAATTTATTTTGAATTATTGATGAATTTGCTAATATAAAATATTCATCACATCTAACCATACCTGCAAACACTTCAGAATAATCATTCACTACTACATAATTTCCACCCTCTTGACCCGCAAATAAATCATAATTTTCATCAAATATTTTTTTTGTAATAAATAATTGTGTATATTTATCCTCAATCACTGTATTTGTTTGGCCTGCAATTGGAAATAAATTTGCTATCACATCAGACACTGGGGTTCTTCCTAAAAAACTTACATGATCAAATTTATTATCTTCAATAATATCTGCTACTTGATTCATCATAAGAACTTGAGATGACTTTAAAATGTCTTGAAATTTTTCATTAAAATATTGAAAATTATTTTGATTGTCCATATTTTAATATTTAATATATAATCAACCTTTAAATATGAATTTATTTGTTAAAAAACTTGACTATTCAAAAGTGTCCAAACAATCAGCACAACTTGAATTTGAAATTCAACAATATATTAGTTCTAAATACAATTTTACACCACAAACTTGTAGTATTACATTTATGTCTACTTATACTGAAATTAATATGCAAAAAATTGATGGTCAAACATTAGCTAATATATTTGGAGATGATCCTGCTGATATACCTGATTGGGTATGGGATGAGATGAGACGTATTGTTACATTATTGTATACAGAAGAAGGAATTGAATATATTGATATTACTCCATATAATTTTATGTTAGATGCGCATGATAAAATTTGGATTATTGATTTTGGACATGCTTATTACACTGATATTTCTAAACCAATTAATTGGTTTTTAACAGAATTTATATATGATGAAGTTAAAAGTTTTAATCCTGATTTTGCTTAAAATTTATTTAAATATTTGTTTAATTAATATTAATTATAGAATGTTTAGAACGGCATCAAAAATATTAATACTTAAAAATGTTTTAACTCAAACAAAAGCTCTTGCTTATAAATATCCATATGAAAATTTAATTTTAATAAACTCAAATCCAAATATTAATTATGGTCTTTTTCCACACTTAAAATCTCTTTATTTATTTAATCATTTTCAAACAACCATACCAGAAATTTTTTTAACACATCCAGAACTTAAATTATATCTTAGTAGAGAAACTGTTGATTTATCACCAAATTTACATTATTTATTTAGATTACCCCAAGTAAAAACATGGGACAAAGAAAAATCAGACTATATTAAATCATTTTTTACAGCAGGTAAATTTAAATCAATCAGTGAATTATCTAATTTATCACTTAATAAATCAGTTCAAGACAAAATTAATTATTATAACAACTGGATAAAATAATTTGGTCCACTTGATAAATTTAATTATAATATAAATATTATATGTCAAAAAGTTTTATTAATAGAATTGAAACAGTTGATATTAATAAATTAACTGAACTAAAAAAAACAAATAAACTTTTATGTTTATATGATTCTAAAATAAATTCTCTTGACAAATATTTAATAACATCAAATAAATTAGATATTAGCATTCTTAAAAACTTGACTATGTTTGTTTCAAATAATGGATGTTTGCTTGCTAAAGCAAACCAAAGGTACCCGGAAGGGAACAAACCTGCCTTGCAGGGAAGTTCTGCTTCAAACCCGCCTATTATTATTTTAAATAAACTTAATGCCGAATCAATAAATTTAATAAAATCAGATTCTGTACTAAAGTCACCTCTAAAATATAATATATCTATTATATTTATTGGTTCAGAATTAGAATATAATATGCTTTATTAAAAATTAATAGCAGCTATTTATATAAGAAAAAAATTGAATAATTAATTTTATTATTTACTTGTTATAAATATTTTTGAGTTTGTACATATAAACAAACTTGATATAATTAACAAGATGCAGCCACACATGTTAATATACTTTTTGCAATGGAAGAGGGTAGGTTTAGCCCAACCTTACCTAAAATAACCATACCTAAAATAACCATACCTAATTCTAATGGGTCACTTTGTCTATCTTTAAAAGATAGCAACCAAGGTTTTAGCGATAAAACGGGTGATTATATAATTAATATTCCTGATCAACATAGGAATTGTTTAACAGTCCCACAAAATCTAGGACCTTTAAATATTCGAACAAACGAATCTTTTGAATTTATTAATGAACAAATTCAAAAGATTCACAAAGAGTTCAAGCCATTTTTATGGCTCCATCAGGATCCACATAATGATTTTGTTTTTACTATAACTTGTTTACATATGAGTTACAAAATTTCCATATATGTTGATCTCGAATCAGACAGCTATGTAGTTGAAGTGTTAAATGTTAACATGCTTGGAGACGTTATTTCGCGAATTTTTGAAGAACTTAAAAAGAAGCTTTAAAAAATTGATATTTTTATTTATTTGAACTATTTAATTGGATTATTTAATTAAACAAATGTTAACAATCATATCTCCAATTAACAGTGATTTTTTAAATGCTACATATTGTGAAAAATACAGTGTTATTATTCACAAATGGAGTGGTTATATTAATGCTAGTGATATATGTATTCAATATAAGATTAATTATTTCAAATTTACTAATTTACCTATATATTTCTCAATATGTGAATATATTAAACAAAATCTTAGATTAAAACCAACACAATTTATGCCACATGGAATCGACCGAACACAAGGTATATATATTCATCAATTATTACTTCCATATTTAATTTTAGAAACTGGAGATACTGATGTTTTAAAAATATCAAATCCACTAAATATAGGTTATGAATCTGACAATGATGTTAAACTACTTAGGAGAAAAAATGTTAAACCTAAAAAACAAAATAAAATTCTTGATTTTTGTCTAACACTTAAGAAAACAATTAACGAAATTGAAACATTATTAGTTGAAGATACAAAAGAATATGTTAATTGTGATAACTCAATTAATACTGATGATACTTTTTGTTGTGATTCAATTTCTACAATTGATAACGAACCTAATGATATAATATATAGTAATATAATTAGTAACCTTAAAAAATATAAAAAATATAAAAAATATACAAAATAATTGAAGAATTAAAGATTTGAACTTGTTTTATTTATTTTATTAATACAAATATGATAATACCTGGTATTTTAATACTATCTGGAAATAAAACTTATGGAAGAGCTAAAAACTCTAAAGGCATTCAAACTAAACTTTTATATAAAGTTATACCTCATCACACATTTTCTCAAGAAGCATGTTTAATTCCATATGAAATTAAACATTTAGGTTTTTCTAAAGCACTTGATAATTTATTTGTTACGTTTGAATCTACAACTAACACATTAGATCAAGTTATTGGTCCTGTAAATTCATGTGAAGCTTTTTATGAATACCAACTTTATATTTATGGACTTAAAAAATCTATTACACCTCTTAGAAAAAAAATTACTCCATTTTTAAATGAAAATATTATTGAAACTATTGCTTCATCATATTCATTAATAAATAATAATACAAACTATATATTCTCAATTGATCCGGAAACATCTGTTGATTTTGATGATGCGTTTAGTATTAAAATTTGTCCTCAAACTAATAATTTTATTGTTTCTATTTATATTGCTAATGTACCAATATGGTTAGATTGGTTAAATATATTATTAGATGAAATACCTAATGTGTCTACAATATATTTGCCACCTGACAGCTCTAAACGTCCTATGCTTCCAACAATCTTATCTGATGATTTATGTAGTTTATGGGCTGGTAAGCCTAGACTTGCATTTGTACTTGATCTTGTTTTTAATTCATTTGACCACACCTTATTAAATAAAACTTGGTCTAATCAGTTAATTACTGTTAATAAAAATTGGTCTTATTCTGATCCAAAATTAAATACAAATACAAGCTATCAAATGTTATATTCCTTAACATCTAAATTAAATCCAGAAATAATTTTAGATTCACATAAAATTGTGGAGTTTTGGATGTGTCAAATGAATTTAGCAGTTGGTCAAAAGCTAGATTCCCATCAAATAGGAATATTTAGACAAGCTGAATTAGGTGAAACTATTAATCCACCAGAATCTTGTCCAAAATATATTTCTGAAACTTTACAACTAATTTACTCGGCTAGTTCTTTATATGTTAAAAAGGAAATTGGAACTTCACCAATTGCTCATAAAATTTTAAATGTTGAATCATATCTTCATGTAACAAGTCCAATTAGAAGACTTGTTGATATTGTTAATATGGGATTAATACAACAAATTAATGGACTTGAATTTAAAAATTTAGATTTTAATCTTATGTGCACTAATCAATTAGTTGATAAAATTAATTTCCAAAGCAAAAATATTAGAAAAATACAAAATAAATGTAATACTTTATATTTTATTACAAATAGATCTATTCAAGATGAAGTTTTAGAAGGATGGATTAGTTTAAATGGACAAGTATATATACCAAAATACAAAATATTTGTTAATCCATCAAATTTAACTAATTCAAGTCCTTATACACACTCTAATGTTAAATTATATCTCTTTGAAAACTCTGACACTTTATATAAAAAAATTAAAGCAGAAATTATTTGAAAAATAATATATAGTTTTTTTAAAAAAAATATCTTAAATATTAATATAATATTAAAAATAGATGACAGGATATTATGTTAATTGTTTAGACCAATCATTAAATTCAAATACATGTTGGAAAAAAATTAAACAAACAATAAGTTCATCAAAACCAATAGATGATGTGCTTCATGTAGTTTGTGTTATATCAAATCCATGTGATTATGTTCGAAGATATACTTTAGCAAAAGAGTTTATATGTAGGATGGAACAAGAACCAAATATTATTTTATATGTTTGTGAACTAATTTATCAAGGTTTAAATATGTATGGATATCAAATAACAGATCCATCTAATTGTAGACATTTACAACTTGAAGCAGTTTATCCATTATGGCATAAAGAAAATATGATTAATATTACAGTTAAAAAACTGCTACCTGCAGACTGGAAAGCATTTGCTTGGATTGATGCAGATATTGAATTTTTAAGTTCAACTTGGGCATTAGATACACTAAAACTTTTAAATGGTACATTTGATGCAATCCAACTATTTTCTCATGCAGAAGACCTTGATATATCAGAAAATCCTATGACTATTTTTCAAGGACTTGGATATATGCGTGCATGTGGAAAAACACTTGATCTTAAAGGTGTTAATTATCCACATCCGGGTTATGCATGGGCTTACACTAGAGAACTTTATGACTCTTTTGGTTCTATTTATGATTTAAGTATATTAGGAGCTGGTGATACAAATATGGTTTTTACTTTATTAGGAGAACCATGTAAATCTATTCATTCTGCAGCATCTTCAGGATATAAAAAATCTATATATGAATATTCAACTGCAATTAATTATAATATTGGTTTCACTCCTGGAATTATTAAACACTTTTTTCACGGGTCTAAAGCAAATAGAAGATATGTTGAAAGATGGGGTACTCTTATTTCAAACCAATATAATCCATATACACATGTAGCATATAATCTTAAAGGAATATTAGTACCAACATTAGATTGTCCTATCAAGTTACTTGATGATATTATGAAATATTTTAAAGAAAGAAATGAAGATTCCTTGCATTAGCAATTAATCTAGCGCTATTTATCATTGCTATTTATTATTAGATTAGAATCAATTATAACAATTGCTGTCTTACACATTAACTCTTTTTCTTCTCTACTTGCTCCATTAAATTCTTTAAGAATTGTTTGAACTAAACTATATGCATTTTTTAAAAATGTTTCATGAAATTTTTTATGGTCTAAAACAAATGCCTTATTTGCAGCCAAGTAATTATATACTTCACAAACTAATTCATATTTTTCTATTTTTGGAGATATTTCAACTTTAGCAAGTAAATCTTTTACTTTAGAAATAATTTCTGATTTATTATATGGTTCTTGTTTAAATAAT